>OCAL01000001.1_pt1 | contig 343388 bp, 322 predicted proteins | sample 1477141 | NCBI WGS metagenome assembly OCAL01 (sample SAMEA2580295, study PRJEB22360) | human gut metagenome | biome: human gut; feature: human-associated habitat; material: faeces | place: Denmark | collected 2008/2010
AATTCAGAGACAGGCAAGTAAATCAGTATTTTGATAATTTATGAGGTCAACAACAAGTAAGTGTACAAGTTGAACCATCCAATGTATTTCAGACATTGCAACAAAGCTCTACAGAGGTAAGCAATGAAAAAATAAAGCAGGGATTGGATGGAAATGATCCGGAAGTCTTTGCAGCTGTATTAACAGAAAGTGTCCAGAAGAGTCTTGAAAAGAACAGATATGGAAAAGCTGTTACTGTAAACGTATCCGTGGAAAAAGATAACTCAGGAAAATATGGTCTTTTGGATACAGAGATGAATAAGTTGGAAGCAGCGATGTTCCCAACAGAATAAGAATGAATGGAAAGCTATCAGAGGAAAAAAACTGGTAGCTTTCTTTTAAACTCCAAGACAAGAAAACTTGTTAAAAAAGCTATTGTAATAGTAGAAAAATTATAATAAATAATGGATGACAAGAGTCTTTTATTCATTATGAGAAAAAGAAGGAATCTCCTATGAACCAACAAGAAATATTCACGTAAGATGGAAAAAAGTGCTGTAATCGAAGAGGTTGCAGCATTTTTTTCTTCGACATTTTTCGAACATTATAACGTACCTATCCGGTCACCGCCATGCTCCGATTTGATTTCTATATCAAAAATCAGATCGGAGGAAAGATAAATGGCTTATAACAAGACAAGTGAAGAACGAAAGTGGAATTATTGGAAAGAACAGGAAGAAAAGAAATTGCGTGAACTGGGAATGGAAGAAGAGAAGATCCAAAAGCTGCGCCAGATGGACAGGGAAGACTTTCTGGAAGAGCGCAGATACCGGGAACATCTGGATGAAACGATGCAGGATATGGATTCCATAAAAGAAAAGGACAGCGAGCTGTTTGCAAGGGATGTAAAGGAGCTTCTGGATCACATAGGTGATAAGCGAATCTATGAACTATTGAAAGAAACGGAGCATCAGACACTGGAAATCCTCTTACTCAGTACATGGGGATATTCTGGAAGAGAAGTTGCTAAGATTATGGGAATGGCAGAACAGACGATTTATACCAAAAGAAACCGTTTGAGAAAAAAATTAAAAAATTTATCAAAAATTGAATAATTATGGCGTTTTTCGTCGGCTATTTAATAGGCAGGTAAATTTTGCCAGTGTACTTTGACAACCTCATACCAGCATTACAGGTACGTTCCCGTAAGTAGAAGCGTGGCAGGAAGACGCGAGGACAGATGAAAAGGGCATGGAAGAAATTAGACCAGAAAGTGAGAGGCAGAGTTCTTTTGTGGCGTTTTCGTTTCGAGCGAATCATCTTTAACTGAAACAGGACCGTGGCGGTCTTTTGCGAGGATCACTTACGAGGGGATAATGATACATAGGAACTGCCAGTGAGCAGAGGATGGACTTTGGGTTGTAATCAGCAAGACTTTTAGAAAATCCGTGAGCGGTGCAATGCCAAGCATCCGCCTGTAATGTTCCCGTAAGGCAATGGGGGAGTCGAGGACAAATACAACGCCAAAAATCAAAAGTATAAGAAATCAAGGAAGAATGTGTCGTTGATATCAGATACATACGGCTGTAGGGAGAAATCCTTTACAGCCGTATTGATGTGATATCAGCACGCATATCAGGTAACAAATTATGTATTACACAAGAGAATATCTCAATAGAGCGCATCGAGAAATTGATACTATTTTCCGAGTGCTGTTCCCGGAGCATGGAATGGCAGTAAGGGAAGAACAGATTATGTTATGCCACAAAATGCTGGATAACCTGCTGGGAAGAAACATAGCACTGTGTGACGCGGGTGTCGGTATCGGCAAGACGTATGCCTATCTGGTGGCCTGTGTTCTGATGAGAAAATATTCCCTCCTTGCAGAAGGATGTTCCCCTTATGAGCAGCGTCCGGTCGTGATATCCACTTCCAGCATTGCACTCCAGAAAGCAATTCTTACAGAATATATCCCTTTTCTCTCCCGGATTCTTCAGGAGAACGGGACGATTCAGGCCCCTATTAAAGCTGTGATACGAAAAGGGAAAGAGCATTTTGTCTGCGATGAGAGGTTGGAGCACCGAATCGTTGCAATCGAAGAAAAAAACAAAAATGCGTTGCAGAAAGAAGCTCTGCTGTCGTTGAAAGAACATTATGATATGGACGAAGTGTCCAACTTAAGTGGGTTTGACAGAAGGATGGTGAGTGTACCGAAGTTCTGTTCGGGAGACTGCCCGAAAAGAGGCTCATGCAGGTATCAGCAGTATCTGGAGCGTTCCAGAGATCATGAAATGTTCATTCAGATCTGTAATCACAATTATCTGCTGGCTGATGGTTATCACAGGCTGCAGGATTACCGCCCGTTATTAAAAGACTACCGAGCATTGATTGTCGATGAAGCACATAAGCTGCCGGATGCGGCAAAGCAGATGTTTGGGAAGAGCCTCTGTTATGACGATATCCGAGAAATCTGCTTTTATCTTGGGAATGAGTACCAAGGCCCGGAGATAAGAAAACTGTCCGGGACGATCCGGATGGTGCTGGACATCATAGGAGAAAACCACAGAACCAGATATGGGATAAAAGAAGAATTCCACATGACAGAAGAGTGTGCAATGTATTTATATGAGGGGATACAGACCATGAATAAGATCATAGAAAAATTAGAAAAGAAGATTCCAAAGTGGATCAGAAACAAGCTGGAAGAAACCAAAAGTGTGCTGGAATGCTTTTTCCATCAGGATAAGAAGTATGTGCTGCATCTGAAGCAGGACCATGACCACCGGATTATATTGTGTGCATCCAGCAGACGGATTCCACAGTATCTGGACCAGATGTTATGGAGCAGAGGAATGGGAGCGATTCTGACAAGCGGAACTTTAAAAACCGGACAGGGATTTTCCCACATTCGGAAAATGACAGGATTACAGAGAGTGCGGAGAGTCCGGGAATATGTGGCAGACTCCCCGTTTGAATATCAGAAGAACTGTCTGTTATATCTGCCAAAGAATTTGAAGACATGCAGAAGAGAAAGTCAGGAAGAGGCAGAGATGATAGCAGACCATATCCATTCACTGATCTGTTCGACTTACGGGCATACGCTAGTGCTGTTTACATCTTATCATTTGATGGGAAACGTTTACCAGATGTTAAGGGATGAAATTCCGTTCCCGATGATAGAGGTGTGGAGACATTCACCGGAAGAGATCACAAGATTTAAACAGATGGACAATGCTGTCCTTTTTGCAGCCGGCTCCTGTTGGGAAGGAGTAGACTTCCCTGGAGATATGGTATCTTCGCTGATTATAGTAAAACTGCCCTTTGCTGTTCCTGATCCCATCAGTGAAGCACAGAAGAAGGAATATGCCAGCCTGAAAGATTATATTCAGGCAGTGATTGTTCCAGACATGCAGAAAAAACTAAGACAGGGATTCGGACGTGCTCTCCGCACCGAGACAGATACTTGTGTCGTGTCCATTTTAGACGAGCGTGCAGGAGAAGGTGGCAGGTATCATGAGGAAGTAATGTGTGCGCTTCCGAGCTGCAAGATGGCAAAAGATATCAAGGATGTCCAGCACTTTATTCGAAACCGGAAAGGCGTGGAATACTACCTGTAACCGTTCGTGGTTCTGCTACAGAAAAAGCAGATTTTGCACGAAAAGTTTGGTGGTATTTCAAGGGCGTTTTCGGTGGGATTGTTGGTATTGATGAATAGCTATTTCGGCATGAAGTGGGTATACTGTGTATAGCGTTAGAGGAAAGGAGGCAGCTTATGATATACAAGGTGGAAACGATAAAAGATGGAACAGAAAAATATTTTTTCATCAGAAATCTGGAAACAATGAGTATTGAAGAACTGCCAAGTAAATATCTAATGCATAAGATTAAATGTAAACGTTCACCAAATACAGTGAAACGCACAGCATTTTCAATCTGCTATTATATGAAATATATGGCAGAGAAAGAAATGGAACTCACAGAAGTCTATCAGTTAGATTATGAAAAACAGACAGAACACTTTGTGGAATTTTTATACTGGCTTAAAGCCGGAAACCATACAGAGCAAACGGCTGGAGAAAAGAAGTGTCCGAATGAAGGAACCTGCAACGCATACTTAAAAGATGTGTTCAGGTTCTATTTATTTATAGAGGCAGAATATGAACAGTACGGAAGTCTCAAAACCTTATCGTATAACCAGATTATAGCGGTTAATCAGGTGGGAGTAAAAAAGGTACTGCGGAATCATTCTTTTAAAGCCTATCTGAAGGAAGAGGAACATCGTGGGAGAACAGCAAAAGAAAATCAGATTATTACAATTTTACAGGCCTGTACGAACCGAAGAGATCAGCTTCTGTTACTTATGTTAGCAGAAACCGGATACAGAATTGGGGAACTACTGGGAGTAAAATATGTCAAAGATATTGATTATAGGAATCACATGATAAGGGTATGCTTCCGGGAAGATAATGAAAATGAAGCGAGAGCCAAAAATGCGGAATACAGAAGTGCCAAGATAAGTAATGATACGTTTGAATTTCTCATGGATTATCTGGCAAAATATCGGAAAATCCTGCAACATCAGGATTACCTGTTTGTGAATATCATGGGTGAGAACATTGGAAAGCCATTAAGAGTGGACAGTGTATATGATATGTTGGACCGAATGGAAAAGAAAACCGGAGTTAAAATCACACCCCACATGTTACGTCACTATTTTGCAAATATGCGAAAGCAGGCAGGATGGGAACTGGAAATGATCAGTCAGGCATTGGGGCATAAACATTTGGATACGACTATAAAGTATCTGGACTGGCTGGATGATGAACTGATAGAAGCAAGTAATGAGTTTTATGCACAACACACTGCTATTTATGGGGCGGAACGTCTGCTGGAGTAGGGAGGTGTGAGAAATACCTATATATTTATTGCAACAGGCAGAACACATAACAGAATCTGAAGTAGATATTGAGAAGAAAAAGCAGGAACTATATTCAGAAATTGATGCACTTGGAATAAAAAGCGATTCAAGAATTAACAAATTGAAAAAGTTCTTGGCAGATAGAAAAATCTGGCATCTGGAAGAAATGGATTATCCTTTGCGAAATTCGTATGAACAATATTTAAGAGGACAGATACGATCACAAATTGTATCTTTCTATTTGAAAATATATGATACGGTAAAACAACAACATATCTATCAACAAATGCAGACGCTAAATGGAAAGCGGATATATGAATGGAAATATCAAAATAAAATTTATTTTCTGAAGTATTATCCGGAAAAGGAAATAGCTGAGACCTTTGAAACTTCTTATAAAACAAACCTATTGGTGTGGGATTTTACACAAAATTGTTCAGAAGTTTTAAAGAAACAAATTTTTTATACGTTGAGTCGTATCATTGCCAATACTTCAATGTCTAAGGCTTATAGAAATGTCAGGTTAAAATCCTTAAAACTTCTTTATGATTCTTGTGTTCAGTTAAATATTACGGATATTGGATTGCTGGAAATGGAACAAGTGGAAACTATTTTAAAGAATTTTCCCGAAACGAGTCAACGAAGTATTTTAGGTGAATGCAGAAGAGATGCGTTTATGCAGCAGGAACAGATCCAATGGGAAGCAAATGTATGGTATCTGGAACGATTACATCTTGGAAAACATCGGATAGACGAAAGTAAATCCTTAATTAGCATTTCTTTTATGGAAGTCAAGGAAATACAGAATCGAGAAATTTTACAGGCATACATGAAATATGAACTGGGAATTACTGGACAGGCAGTCAGCACGATTGTACGAAGATTTGTATGTATTAGAAATTTTATTGAACTGCTGGAACAAGAAAAGATACTGGCGATTCATGCAACTGTCGCAGAAGTAAAAAAGTATGCAGACGGCTTGCGAGAACGGGGAATACAGGCAAAGGGATTTAATGAAAGAATTTTCGGTATCGGTCATTTTTATAAATTCATGGAAGTTAAACAGTATATTACAAGAATGCCATTCCGAATTGAATATTTCCAACAAAAAGAAGTAATAGTACATCATGATCGTAGCGTTGAGGAAACAGTATATATGGAAATTTTGAAAAAATTATATCTTTTTCCAGAGCGATTACGATGTATGTTCCTACATCTGTGGTGTCTAGGATTACGGGCGAGTGAAGTGTGTACATTGAAAGGAAATGCTTATTATCAGCAGGGCGAGGATTATTGGATTCAGGTGTATCAGGTCAAAATGAAGAATTATAAAAGGATTCCAATCCCACAGGCACTTTATCAGATTATGAAAGTATACTTGAAAAAACATGAAATTCAGCCTGAAGAATTCATTTTTAAAAACAGCAGAGGTGGTGCTTGTCTATATGGTACATTCCGAACTCAGATGATAGAAGCGTGCCGGGAAAATAAGATTGCAAATGGAGAATATTTATTTCAATCACACGATTATCGACATACAGTAGCAACTATGTTTTATGACAGTCATGTATCACTGCAAAGTATCAGGGATTATCTTGGACATACTTATGAAGAGATGACAAGACAGTATATTGATTATATGCCGCAAAGGATTGCAAAAGCAAATGATGAGTTCTTTGAAATGCAAGGAAGTAGTTTAGCATCATGGCTAAAGAAAGAGGAAAAAGATGGAAAATGATATTATATACTTCAGCGATTTCCCCAATTTACAAGAAACAGGGACACGTAAGGATAATGGAAAATTTGATTTAACGTTGCTTCCAACGCAAGAATTAAAGGAAGAGTTTCGAGGTTATATTATGTATCGCTGCAAAAACGGAACGTTTAGAGCATTGATTCAGGATCGAACAGCTTATAATCATATTGCAAAGTTTTTGAACAGCAGAATAAATCGGAGAATCAAAAGCCTTGGAGATAGAAATCCAGAAAAATGGATATCACTTTTAAAAGGCTGGATGTTAGAACAGGGAATAACTATTGTAAAAGAAAAGAAGAGTGTGTATGGTACAGTAAGCTATGGCGAAGCAGAGACGATATTATATTTCAGAAACGTACTGAAATTTTTAGAGCCAGAAGATTTACGGGATGAGATAGAAAAAGATGTCTGGGAACTAAAAAATCTGGATATTAAAATCAGATCCAATCCAATTTATAATGTAAAAACACTGGATTTCAGAAAAATATATCAGCCAGATATCCGGGAAGAATGTAAGAAAGCTGTTTATATGAATCTACAGTATGAAGCAATAGGAACTGTACAGGGAGAACTGACAATAATGAGGATATTCTCAGAATATCTCCAAAAAGAGTATTCCAAAATAAAAAGCTGCAGCGAAATAGACAGAGAAGTGCTGGAAGAATTTTTGATATATCTGTCAACAAAAGATACTTCCCATAGTGCGAATAGTTCTTATGTAATTTCATTAAGACGACAGTTAGAGAAAATCGGAAAAATTTACAGCTATGAAAGATTGGAGCATTTATTTATTAATACGGATATTCCACCGGAAGTAAATGCAGAATTTAGAGTGTATTCTGATGATGAAATGAAACGACTAAATGCGGAAATTACACAGATGGATGTACAGATTGCAAGATGTCTTCTGATACATCAGATGCTTGGAACTAGGATATCAGATACCCTTACACTGAGACCAGATTGTCTGACGAGAGAAAATGGCCAAGATATGATTGAAATATATCAAGTTAAAACTAAAAGATATAAAAAACCGATCAGTAAAGAACTTGCAAAACTGTTACAGAGTTCTATTGAATATACACAGGAAAAGTTCGGTGATACAGAATACATATTTGTTAATGAAAAAGAACCTGACCGCCCGATGCAGTATATGGCTATAAAAACAAAAGTCATGTCCATGATACAGGAAAAGCAGTTGAGAGATGATCATGGCGAATTATTCGGGTTTGGAACGCACATGTTCCGGCACTACTATGGCGTCAAACTTACAGAAATGCATCTGGATGACTGGACGATAGCGAGACTGTTGGGGCATAAAAGACTGAATAATGTACAGCATTACCGGAAAATGAGCAATCAAAGAATGGCAGACGAAACCAGAGAAGTAAGACAGATGATGAGTGACATTATATATATGAGTCTGGCAGGATGGGGTGAAGAATATGAGCAAATACGACAAGATGATTGAGGAAAATCAGAGAAAAAGTAAAGAGAAAATTGAACTGGCAGTGCAGGCAATACAAGATATGCTGGCAAATAAAGAACGTATCAGCGTTCCAAAGCTGATGAAGAAAACTGGATTGTCGAGAGGATTCTTTTATAAAAATCCAACTGTCCGGGATACATTGAACCAAGCAGTAGAGCAACAGGCCGGAATGATAGATCCAAGAAGAGAAATTCTGAACATGGCGATGGAAAAACAGATTGAACTGTTGAACCAGAAGGTGGCAGCTCTGAGCAGAGAAAATAAGGAACTGAAGAGAAAGAACGAAAAGTTACAGAAGGCATTACGGAAACAGGATTTGAATTTTATTAAGAACTTATAACATTGAAAATAATAAGATGGAAGAGATGTGTGCAGACACATCTTTTCATCGTTGAGGATAAAATATATAGAATGAGAATGGGATTGTTTTATGGTATACTAAAAGTGAAATGCTAACTTTGATATGAGGTATAAAACAATATGACAGAAATACAAATTAAAAATTTAATTAAAGAATATGAAAAAGAATATATTGAGTTTATGGAAATTGAGAAATTACCACAGTATAAGATAGATTTTTTTGAAATTAATGTTGAGGAAAGCGATGCAGCAGGATTCGCTTCAGCCGCCCAAGCTTACTATAATACGAAAACAGATGAACATATATTAAGGATATGCAAAAGTTCGGAAATACCAAGGTATATTGTGTTTCATGAATTTACGCATATTTTAGATACGGAAATGTATGCAAAGCAAGATTCTTGGAAATATATGGCTTTGTCTGGTTATACAGAATATCATGCAGCACAAGTTGAATTGATGATAATGTTAGGAGCAGATAGTATACAAACTCAAGATTTTTCATTTACAGTTGATGTTGAAATAGGTAATAGTACAGTTAGGAATTACCTAAACTCAAGACATCAATTAGTAGTGAATATGATGAATAGAACAGATTTTCCAAGAGATATTGAAGCATTAAAAACAACGGTAGGTGTGCTATATAATTATTTTGGAGTGCGTTCTATATGTAAAATGTATGCGAAAGATTATACTGAAGAAGTGGATAACACAATTATTATTCAGAAACTTTCAAAAGTATTATTTGAAGAGATAAATAGCTTTATGGTTGGATGGTTTAATGAAGCACAAGTAGAGCTGAGCTTTGTGTCATATATGAAAATAATGTGGCCTATGCTTCAAAGCTATTTTGGAAAAGAATGAAAGATAGTAACAGTAAACACAGTTTTGTATACAGTTAAACCCAGTAAAATCAACGCATGAGGGGAACTGGCTACATTTTAATTCCCTATCTGGTGGAAGATAGTAAAAGAAAACAAAACTGGCCGTGACAGTACGATAATGAGGTTGGAAATGGACAGGATGAATATGCTGGAGCGTTCGGACAGGCAGTTGGTAGATTCCAGTTATTTTAGAGGAAGAACTTAAGCCGATGCCATACTTTAGATCGATAGGAAATAATGCGGAAGAAGCGGAAGATTATTTGTATAAATTTTACGGTTTTGAGAAAGCGGTGTAAGTAAGTGTCCTGTTTATTTGCTCAACTTAATACAATATAAATTAGAAAACGAAAAGGTTGGGAAATAGACTGTGCCGATTTATAAATAGAGTGGTTGGAAAGTCTTTTAAAAATCTGTTAGAGAGATTATGTCGGCGGTTTATACCCAATATGCTATAATACAAGAAAATGCTAAATCATAATAAGGATTAAAATGGGAGGTTTATTTATGAAAAAAGACTTTTTATCCTTTACAATGAAGTGTCTAAACTGGTTACTTTTTTGTGCAGCTCTTTGGGCATTACGAGAGATTTATCCAGATTGTCCTTTTCTGATAATCAGTTCAGTTTTGGTGTACTTTAGTGTTCTTATTCTGATGATTTTTTATATGGTGGAATTCCTAAAAACTATAAAGGATATAAGAGAAGAATGAATTCGGTGAAAACTGTTATAATACATTGGAAGAGTATATAATGTGACTGTTTTGTGGAGGGGGAAATAAATATGGCAATGCTGCTGGTCATATGTAAAGATTGCGGAGAAGAAAGCTCTTTGAGGGGATATATAGAAAAAGAGGATCTAAGGGGAACAAGATATGAGAATCTTATGGATACGATAACAGAAGAGGAACTTAACGAATTCAGAGTCATTCTTTCTGGCAGCCGGAACTTAAAAGTATTTCCGGGTATCTTTAAAAATTCTTGGTATAGTAAAAACGTATCGTAAGATTTGTAGATTTGGTATTCCATGATTATTCCCCCTTGCATTGACTACATATTATTATAGCTCAGTGGATCAGGTTCTGGCTTTAAAAACTTTTCATTTTCCTATTGACTTTACGCCTTATAAGGCATATAATAAGACCATAAGATAAAGCAAAGGAGATATAAAAGATGACAAAAAATGAAGCGATTGAAAAAATCATGGAGCGAATTGAAGAAATCAAAGACAAATATGATTTTGGTTATATCGGCGTTAGAGTACAAGAAGATCCGTTTACACTTGGCGAGACGCTTGATAACTCATTTGTGTGGGTTGATGGTGAAATGACAGATGAAGAACTCGACGGAACATGCGCTGTAAAAATTGATGAAGCGGAGCTTGCAAAAAGATACTTTGGAGACTATGTCGCTATAATCGGAGGGGACTCTATGGAATATGGACAGGATCTTGGAGAAATTATCATTAGAAACGCAGAAGTACTTGAAATTGTATTGTAGAAATTATTTTGATTTAAGGAGGTGAGAAGATGAGTTTAGGAATTGCGTGGGAAGGTCTTATTAAAGCATACGACTCTTTGGTGAATAAAGGAGCTAAAATTTGTCCAATTGCTCATACTTATATTTCTGTACATATTGGCGTATTGATAGATAAGAACGGGAAGTTTTTATGCGCAAAAGTTCCAGATGTAAAAGGGGAATTGATAGCAGTTCCATGCACAGACGAATCTGGGCGCAGAACAGGTGGAGATCATCCTCATTTACTCCATGACAATTTATGTTACGTTGCCCCTTATGGCAAAAGAGAAAAACGACACCAAGCATACTTGAAGCAATTGAAGAACTACACAGAATGTAATCCGAGCGATCTATTTGCTAACGCTATATACAGTTACGTAAAAACTGGAAACATTCTGTGCGATTTAAAAGACATATTACAAAAGACTGAGTTTAACGTGCCAACAGAGAAAATAAATATCGTCTTTTGCGTATACGGCCTCGATAACGAGGGTGTAGATACTGATTGGACAAAATATTATCTGTCAACATTGCCTAAAAACGGGCTTTGTTATGCTACCGGAGAACTTGATTATATTCCGACCGGATATCCTGCTTGCATCACATCTCCGCCGGGAAAAGAAAGGTTGATTTTAAAAGATTCTGGAGTAGGCTATGTCGCATCACAGAAAATCATACATACACTACAGTACTTTGCTTATGCGGCCGAGAATACATCCCGTGTCGAAGCTGAGACATATATCAGAGATTACACCACTGGATACATATCTCGGGAAGAGTTTAAAAATTGGATTGATAAGGAGCATCCAGGGAAATGGGAACATTTTATAAAGATATTGGAATCGATGGATTAAGTGATTATTGCAAAGGTATTATGTACGCATCTGGATGCATAATAAGAGCGGGAGGCATGAGATATCTATGCGTTAGAAATATCGACAAATGGTATGCCGAGTGCGTCGGAAAAGAAACTGGATACACACCCTATCCATCTGTGCACAATATAGAGCGCGATGGACGTCCGCAATGGACAGTAAAGCCAAGAAACATGCAAGAAATGCCAGATATCAGAAGTGCAAAAAATACTGCTGATTTTATCCGACCATACCTGGAGCTACATAGCACACTGGACACAGTAAAAGCGGGAAATGCGCGAAAGGTAAGGCTGAGAATATACGGAAAAGAAGAATTTTTAAGTATTATAATGTATTGTATCCCTGCTAAACCAAAAAAAATACAGAAAATAAGCAACAGAATCCGAAGCGAAGGAGGAGAGTATATCGGAAAAACATGTGCGATTTATTACCAATCGCGCAAAGAGATAGAGCAAATATTAAATTATATAAACGGATACCCGAGGAATGATGTTGTTTGGGAAAGATGGTGCTCTGTGATGGACGAATACTGATACTTAAAATTTAATTTTATGAAAATGTAAAAATGAAAGCGAGTAATGAAGATGAAAGATAACGTAAGTCGTGTGCAGATCTTAAGGGTAGCTCTCGGATTGACACAAAAAGAACTTGCAGAAAGATCTAATATTAACATCCGTCAGATACAAAAATATGAGTACGGAGAATACGATACCGGGAAAATGATGCTTAGGAACGCAATTGCACTGGCGGATGCCTTGGAATGCGATGTTAGGGAATTGATGGAACACTAATTTATTTGTTATTAAAAAGCCTGTAAATTCCTTAACTTTGGGATATAAGGGCTTTTTAATTTTTAATACCTCTCAGAGAGCTGATCTCTGAGGAGATTTAATTGATCGTCGAGGTATATCTGCAGAATGCCTATTGGGTACAATATTTTAAGTATATTTGTGTTAATCATGAATTTTGTGTTCTTTTATAAAACAAAAGCTGCAGAATGAAGAGGCATTCTTCTTCTGCAGCTTTTGTCCGTTTTGTGATTGAAAGCCTTAATAGGCTGTATTTATTATAAAGTCCAGACTACAAAAATACAAGAAAAATTTGACGTGAGGAAGATTTTTCCCTTATAATAAGTAGAAAAAAAGAGAAATACATAGAAAATGTTAAACAGAATGAACGGATAAAATAAAAAGAGCCAGTGGGTACTGACTCTTCTGATTGTCTTTATTCATCATATAACAAATAAAGATACTGGAAACATCTTTACTATGGCAGATATGGTGAAAAAAGTCAAGGTTTTTCGATCAAGCTGTATGGTGAAGAGGGAAAAATGGAAACAAGAAAAAAGGGATCACACTTAAATATTGAGGAAAGAAGACAAATCGCAATTTTGGATAAGGAAGGCTGGTCTCCTTATGCAATTGGGAAAAAACTAAAAAGGGCAAGTAATACAATCCGAAATGAATTAAAAAGGGGAACGGTAAAACAGATGGTAGGCTATCAAGAGCTGGAAATTTATTTCCCAGATACAGGAGAGATTGTATATAAAAAACACAGGAAAGAATGTGGACGCAAGAAAAAACTAAATTCTTGCGCAGCATTTTTGCGTTATGTAGAGAAGAAAGTGAAAAAAGGGAAACGCTCTTTTGCTGCAGCCAGAGCAGAGGCATTGGAAACAGGTGTCTTTAAACGGGAAGAAGTGGTAAGTGTGGATACTTTGTACAGTTATGCAGAGAATGGAGAAATTGCAGTAAAAAATATCGATCTGCCGGAAAAAGTGAAACGCAAACAAAAGAGAAAATCTTACTGCAGAAAACATAAGCGTTTAACGGGGGAAAGCATAGAGAAGCGTCCTGAGACCATCAATGAAAAAACGGAGTTTGGACATTGGGAAATTGATTGTGTCATCGGAAAAAAGACAGATGATAAAGTGTTGCTTACTCTGACAGAACGGATGACTCGGAAGGAGATCATTCGTAAGATGCCAAAGAAAAATGTAAACAGTGTACATAAAGTACTGAATCAGTTAAAAAGAGAAATCCCCAATTTTCAGTTAATCTTCAAGAGTATTACAACAGATAATGGATCTGAATTTGCAAAATTATATCGGTGGGGAAAACGTACTGGAGTGTCCATCTTCTATGCACATCCATATAGTTCCTGGGAGAGAGGGCTAAATGAGAATACAAATCGAATGATTCGAAGATTTATTCTGAAGGGTACAGAAATAAAGGAGCAAAGTAAAAAGAGAGTTCAGTGGATTGAAGATTGGATCAATACGGTGTACAGAAAATCACTAGGATGGAAGACGGCAGAGCAGAGATATCAGGAAGAGGTAGATAAACTAATAAGAAGTGGGAATGTGCAATGTGTGTGAGAAAATGTAATATTTGTGAAAGTCTAACAAAAATAGAAAAAAGGGCAAAAACATGTAAAAAATATTACACTTTTTGTCTTATTTATGGTATAATATTAAATGTAAAGAGAAACATCAAATCTAGCAGAAAGCCAGTGTTTTCAAGGGTTTTGTGCACATTTCTGATTATCAAAACTTAGTTCAAGTTAAAGTTTGAATCCCCGTAAATTTTCATATGTAAATTGAAAGAAGAAACACCTTGACTTCCCTATTGCCATATGATACAATTTTCTGGCGAATGGAAGTAGGTCTTTTTTTTATGCCTAAAATTAGATGGGGTCGCAGCCATCAAAGTAACATGTAAAAAGTAAATAAAAAGCGAGGTGGAAGTTGTGCGCACAAGAATCACATTGGAATGTACGGAATGCAAGAATCGTAACTACAACATGACTAAGGATAAGAAAACACATCCGGACCGTATGGAGACAAAGAAGTACTGCAAATTCTGTAAATCACACACACTGCACAAAGAAACGAAATAATCGTTGGAAGGAAGTGGATGTATGAGTGGAAAGACAGGAAAAGCAGAAAAAGCTCAGAAGTCAAGCTGGTTTAAAGGAATGAAGGCCGAATTTAAAAAGATTGTCTGGCCGGATAAGAACACACTTGCAAAGCAGACAGCTGCAGTTGTAATCGTTTCTGTATTGATGGGCGCATTGATCTCTGTGATCGATGTACTGATGAAATATGGGATTGACTTTCTGATAAAATAGCTGGTCAGAAGCGGAAAGGTGATTTTATGTCAGATGCAAAATGGTATGTAGTTCATACTTATTCCGGGTATGAAAACAAAGTAAAAGCAAACATTGATAAGACAATTGAGAACCGTCACCTGGAGGACCAGATTCTTGAAGTCAGAGTTCCGATGCAGGAAGTCGTGGAATTAAAGAATGGTGTTCAGAAAGCAAGTCAGAAGAAGATGTTTCCTGGGTATGTCCTGATCCATATGATCATGAATGATGATACCTGGTATGTCGTAAGAAATACCAGAGGTGTGACAGGATTTGTCGGACCTGGATCCAAGCCGGTTCCGCTGGAAGAAGAGGAAATGGCAAATCTGGGAATCAAACAGGAAGACATCGTAGTTGACTTCGAGGTTGGCGATACAGTGACCGTATTGAGCGGAGCATGGGAAGGTACTGTTGGTATGATCCAGGCGATCAACGAACAGAAACAGAGCCTGTCGATCAATGTAGAGCTGTTCGGCCGAGAGACTCCGGTTGAACTGAATTTCTCAGAAGTAAGAAAGATGGATTAAAAAACCGTGGGAGGGATGAAAATCCCGCCAATACCACAAGGAGGTAATGAAAAATGGCAAAAAAAGTAGAAGGATATATTAAATTACAGATTCCAGCTGGTAAAGCAACTCCAGCACCACCGGTAGGTCCTGCACTTGGACAGCACGGTGTAAATATCGTTGAATTTACAAAACAGTTCAATGCCAGAACAGCAGACCAGGGTGACCTGATTATTCCTGTTGTTATCACAGTTTACAATGACAGAAGCTTTAGCTTCGTTACAAAGACTCCACCGGCAGCAGTTCTTATTAAGAAAGCATGTAACCTGAAATCAGGTTCCGGTGTGCCGAACAAAACAAAAGTTGCAACAATCACAAAAGCTCAGCTTCAGGAAATCGCTGAGATGAAAATGCCAGACTTAAATGCTGCAACAGTAGAAGCAGCTATGAGCATGGTGGCAGGAACATGCCGTTCTATGGGTGTAGTGGTTGAAGAGTAAGAGATAACTGCCAGATAAAAAAGCAGAGATTTAAGAAAGTCTGAACAATTCTTTTCGGTGTCTTCGAAAAGGAGGAAGAGACAATCTATGTTATATGTAAATTCACGAAAAAGTGGGAGGGGCACGTTCCCGCCAATACCACAAGGAGGTTATTTGAAATGAAACGAGGAAAGAAATATATCGAAGCTGCAAAACTGATCGAAAGAGGAAATCTTTACGAGAAAGCAGAAGCAGTTGCATTAGTGAAAAAATCAGCAGTAGCTAAATTTGACGAGACAATCGAAGCTCACATCAGAACAGGTTGTGACGGACGTCACGCTGACCAGCAGATCCGTGGAGCAGTAGTGCTTCCTCACGGAACTGGTAAAAAAGTTCGTATCCTTGTATTTGCAAAAGATGCAAAAGCAGAAGAAGCAAAAGCAGCCGGAGCAGATTACGTAGGAGCAGAGGATCTGATTCCAAAGATCCAGAACGAAGGATGGTTTGAATTCGATGTTGTTGTTGCTACACCTGACATGATGGGTGTTGTTGGACGTCTCGGACGTGTACTTGGACCAAAAGGTCTGATGCCAAACCCGAAAGCCGGAACAGTTACAATGGACGTAACAAAAGCAATCAACGATATCAAAGCTGGTAAGATTGAGTACAGATTGGACAAAACAAACATTATCCATGTGCCGATTGGAAAAGCTTCATTTACTGAAGAACAGTTAGCGGACAACTTCCAGACGCTTATCGATGCAATCAACAAAGCTAAACCGGCAGCAGTAAAAGGTCAGTACTTAAAGAGCGTAACACTGACATCTACAATGGGACCTGGTGTAAAAATCAACCCAATGAAACTGGTTTAAAAAACTGTTGACATTGACAATATAAAGTGCTATTATAATATAGCAATTGACTGCCGAAGACAGCAGGTGCCGTAAGGCATAAGGAGAAAACGCCTGCCGAGGAAGTATGCGAATTCAATTTCGGATTTGTAAACCTCTGTGTCTTTGGATACAGAGGTTTTTATTTTGGCAGTACACGCACAATAAAATAAGGAGGTGTACCGAACATGGCAAAAGTAGAATTAAAACAGCCAATCGTTGAGGCGATTTCAGAAGAACTGAAAGGAGCTCAGTCAGTTGTTCTCGTAGATTACCGCGGACTGACAGTTGCTCAGGATACAGAACTTCGTAAAAAGCTCAGAGAAGCAGGTGTTACTTACAGAGTATATAAGAACACTATGATGAAGAGAGCATTCGAAGGAACTGAATTCGAAGGTCTTGAAGGATGTCTGGAAGGACCAAGCGCGATTGCAATTTCTAAAGAAGATGCAACAGCACCAGCAAGAATTCTTTGCGAGTTTGCAAAAGGAGCAGACAAGCTTGAATTAAAAGGTGGTGTAGTGGAAGGAACAGTTTATGATGTGGCAGCACTTTCAGAACTGGCTAAGATTCCATCCAGAGAAGTATTGCTTTCCAGATTACTTGGAAGTATGCAGTCACCAATTACAAACTTCGCTCGCGTTATCAAACAGATCGCAGAAAAAGATGGCGAAGCAGTTGCAGAGACAGCTGAAGCTCCTGCAGAGGAAGCAGCTGAGACAACAGCAGAGTAATTGGAATTACATTTTATACCCGGCAGGATATGCCTTTATGGGGTAGCCGTATGATGTACGGCAGAGTATAAAAATAATCAGAATATCAATGAATATGGAGGATATGAAAATGGCTAAATTGACAACAGCTGAAATGATCGAAGCGATCAAAGAGTTATCAGTATTAGAATTAAATGAATTAGTAAAAGCTTGTGAAGAAGAATTTGGTGTTTCTGCAGCAGCAGGTGTTGTAGTTGCAGCAGCAGCTGGAGACGGAGCTGGAGCAGCAGAAGAGAAAGATGAGTTCGACGTAGAATTAGTATCTGCTGGAGCATCTAAAGTTAAAGTTATCAAAGTTGTTCGTGAGATCACAGGACTTGGACTGAAAGAAGCAAAAGAAGTAGTTGACGGAGCTCCTAAGGTAGTAAAAGAAGGTGTTTCTAAAGCAGAAGCTGAAGAAATCAAAGCTAAATTAGAAGCAGAAGGTGCAGAAGTTAACCTGAAATAATTGCTGATAAAAGCCAGATGAGACCGCAGAAGATGAACGCTTCTGCGGTTTTTGCGTTAATACCATAGATGAGAAAACTTGTCAAGAGTTTTTTGAGAAAATAAACCAAAATATGTTGACAGAAAAAAGAGTTTTGTGATATAGTTAAAAATGCGCTATTATGGAAAGGTATGCCATGAAGTGAAGAGAAATATTGTCACAGGGCTCTTTTCCTATTTACTGGAACCTATTGGAGGGTACTTGCTGCCCGCAAAAAAATATATGAGGAGTGAAACGTCATATGGAGAAAAACAGAATTCGTCCCATCACAAGTGGAAAAAGTTCTCGCATGAGCTATTCCAGACAAAAAGAAGTATTAGAGATGCCGAATCTAATCGAAGTCCAGAAAGATTCTTATCAGTGGTTTCTGGATGAAGGATTAAAAGAGGTATTTGATGATATTTCTCCGATTTCTGACTATGCAGGTCATTTCAGTCTGGAATTTGTAGATTTTACACTTTGCGAGGATGACGTGAAGTACACGATTGAAGAGTGTAAAGAACGTGATGCAACTTATGCTGCACCTTTGAAAGTGAGAGTCAGACTCTACAACAGAGAGACTGATGAGATCAACGAACATGAGATTTTTATGGGGGATCTCCCATTGATGACAAAGACAGGTACATTTGTGATCAATGGTGCTGAACGAGTTATTGTAAGTCAGCTTGTTCGTTCACCGGGAATTTATTATGGAATCGCACATGACAAGCTTGGAAAAGAGCTGTATTCTTCTACAGTAATTCCAAACCGCGGTGCGTGGCTGGAATATGAGACAGACTCCAATGACGTTTTCTATGTACGTGTAGACAGAACAAGAAAGGTGCCGATCACAGTATTGATCCGTGCACTTGGTATCGGAACAAATGCAGAGATTATTGACCTGTTTGGTGAAGAACCGAAGATCCTTGCAAGTTTCGGAAAAGATACAGCAGAGAACTATCAGGAAGGTCTGCTTGAATTATATAAGAAGATCCGTCCGGGAGAGCCGCTTGCAGTGGACAGTGCAGAAAGTCTGATTACAAGCATGTTCTTTGATCCGAGACGTTACGATCTTGCAAAAGTCGGACGTTACAAATTCAACAAAAAACTGGCACTGAAAAACCGTATCAAAGGGCAGAAAGTGGCAGAGGATGTTGTGAATGAGCTGACAGGAGAGATTGTTGCAGAAAAAGGAACTCTGATCACAGCTGAGATTGCAGATGCGATCCAGAACAGTGGTGCTCCGTTTGTATGGGTAGAGGGAGAGGATGAGTCCCGCAATATCAAGATTCTGTCTAATATGATGGTAGATCTGCAGGCAGTTGTGGATATCGATCCGGAAGAAGTCGGAGTGACAGAGCAGGTATACTACCCTGTACTGGCAGGACTTCTGGAAGAATCTGCAGGAGATGTGGAAGAACTGAAATCTCTGATCAAGAGAGATATTCATGATCTGATTCCGAAACATATTACAAAAGAAGATATTTTAGCTTCTATTAACTATAACATCCATCTGGAATACAGAATGGGTAACGATGATGATATCGATCATCTGGGCAACAGACGTATCCGTGCGGTTGGAGAGCTTCTCCAGAATCAGTACAGAATCGGTCTGTCCAGACTGGAGAGAGTTGTTCGTGAAAGAATGACAACACAGGATCAGGACGGAGTTTCTCCACAGTCTCTGATCAATATCAAGCCGGTGACTGCAGCCGTGAAAGAATTCTTTGGTTCTTCTCAGCTGTCTCAGTTCATGGATCAGAACAACCCTCTTGGAGAGCTGACTCACAAGAGACGTCTGTCTGCACTTGGACCTGGTGGTCTTTCCAGAGACCGTGCAGGATTTGAGGTCCGTGACGTTCACTATTCTCACTATGGAAGAATGTGTCCGATCGAGACACCTGAAGGTCCGAACATCGGTCTGATCAACTCGCTTGCAACTTATGCGAGAATCAACGAATATGGATTCATTGAAGCTCCATATCGTAAGATTGACAAAACAGATCCGATGAACCCGATCGTTACAGAAGATGTTGTGTATATGACAGCAGATGAAGAGGACAACTATCATGTAGCCCAGGCGAATACACCACTGGATGAGGAAGGACACTTCCTGCATAAGAATGTATCCGGTCGTTATCGTGAAGAGACACAGGAATATGAGAGAAGCAAATTTGATTATATGGACGTGTCTCCGCAGATGGTATTCTCTGTTGCGACAGCATTGATCCCATTCCTTGAGAATGACGATGCCAACCGTGCGCTGATGGGATCCAACATGCAGCGTCAGGCAGTGCCGCTTCTTACAACAGAAGCTCCGGCAGTCGGAACAGGTATGGAAGTAAAAGCAGCGGTAGACTCCGGTGTATGTATGGTTGCAGAGAGAGCTGGTGTGGTAGAGAGCTCTACATCTACAAGCATTACGATCAAACATGACGATGGAACAAAGAAAACATATAAACTGACAAAATTCTTAAGAAGTAACCAGAGCAACTGCTACAATCAGGTGCCGATCGTAGACAAGGGAGAACGTGTGGAAGCCGGACAGGTGATCGCAGACGGACCGTCTACATCCAATGGAGAGATGGCTCTTGGAAAGAACCCGCTGATCGGTTTCATGACATGGGAAGGTTACAACTACGAGGATGCTGTTCTGTTAAGCGAGCGTCTCGTTGCAGAAGACGTTTATACATCTGTTCATATCGAAGAATATGAAGCAGAAGCAAGAGATACAAAACTGGGACCTGAGGAGATTACAAGAGATATCCCTGGTGTCGGTGACGATGCACTCAAAGATCTGGATGAGAGAGGTATCATCCGTATCGGTGCAGAAGTACGTGCAGGAGATATTCTGGTCGGAAAGGTAACTCCGAAGGGAGAGACAGAGCTGACAGCAGAAGAGAGACTGCTTCGCGCGATCTTTGGCGAAAAAGCACGTGAAGTAAGAGATACTTCTCTGAAGGTACCGCACGGTGAATATGGTATTATCGTAGACGCAAAAGTATTTACAAGAGAGAACGGAGACGAACTTTCACCTGGAGTAAACCAGTCTGTACGCATCTATATCGCACAGAAGAGAAAAATTTCTGTTGGTGATAAGATGGCCGGACGTCATGGTAACAAGGGTGTTGTCTCCAGAGTGCTTCCGGTAGAAGATATGCCATATCTTCCAAATGGACGTCCTCTGGATATCGTGCTGAACCCACTGGGTGTGCCTTCCCGTATGAATATCGGGCAGGTGCTCGAGATCCACTTAAGTCTTGCAGCAAAAGCACTTGGCTTTAATGTTGCAACACCGGTATTCGGCGGAGCAAACGAGAATGACATCATGGATACGCTGGATCTGGCAAATGATTATGTAAATATGGAATGGGAAGACTTTGAAAAGAAACACGGAGAGGAATTACTTCCGGAAGTGCTTCAGTATCTGTCTGACAATCGTGAACACAGAGCGCTGTGGAAAGGAGTACCGCTTTCAAGAGACGGTAAAGTACGCCTGCGTGACGGACGTACCGGAGAATATTTTGACAGCCCGGTAACAATTGGACACATGCATTACTTAAAACTTCATCATCTGGTAGATGATAAGATCCATGCACGTTCAACAGGTCCTTACTCACTGGTAACACAGCAGCCGCTGGGTGGTAAAGCTCAGTTCGGTGGACAGCGTTTCGGAGAGATGGAGGTTTGGGCTTTAGAGGCCTACGGTGCATCTTATACACTGCAGGAGATCCTGACAGTCAAATCCGATGATGTTGTGGGACGTGTCAAGACATACGAAGCAATCATCAAAGGAGAGAACATTCCGGAACCAGGTATTCCTGAGTCCTTCAAGGTACTGCTCAAAGAGCTTCAGTCCCTTGCCCTGGATGTGCGTGTACTTCGTGATGACAACACAGAAGTGGAAATCATGGAGACTGTAGATTACGGCGAGACAGACCTGCGCTCGATCATCGAAGGAAAGAAATACCGCGATGAAAAAGAATCTTTCGGAGCACATGGATTTACAGAGCAGGAATTCGTCGGGGAAGAACTGGAGAACGTAGAACCACAGGAGGAAGAGGATTTCGCTCCTGATATGGAATTGGAATTTGATGAATTCATGGATGATGAAGAATAGGAGGAGCCGTTTATATGCCAGCAAGCAATAATGAACAACAATATCAGCCGTTAACTTTTGATGCGATCAAAATCGGACTGGCTTCACCGGAAAAGATCATGGAATGGTCAAGAGGCGAGGTTACAAAACCGGAGACCATTAACTATAGAACGTTAAAACCAGAAAAAGACGGTCTTTTCTGCGAGCGAATTTTCGGACCAAGTAAGGACTGGGAATGTCACTGTGGAAAATACAAAAAAATCCGTTACAAAGGTGTTGTTTGTGACAGATGTGGAGTGGAAGTAACAAAAGCATCTGTACGCCGTGAGCGCATGGGCCATATCGCCCTTGCGGCTCCGGTATCCCATATCTGGTATTTCAAGGGAATCCCAAGCCGTATGGGACTGATCCTGGACATCTCCCCAAGAACACTGGAGAGAGTTCTTTACTTTGCATCTTATATCGTACTGGACAAAGGGGAGACAGACCTTCAGTACAAACAGATCCTGTCAGAGGCAGAGTATCAGGAAGAAAAAGAAAAATGGGGAAGCAAAGCATTCCGCGTAGGTATGGGAGCTGAGGCAATTCAGGAATTGCTGCAATCCATTGATCTGGAAAAAGAATATGCAGAACTGCAGGCAGGACTTGTCAATGCCACAGGTCAGAAGAGAGCAAGAATCGTAAAACGTCTGGAGGTTGTAGAAGCATTCCGTGAATCCGGAAACAAACCGGAGTGGATGATTCTTTCCGCGATCCCAGTCATTCCGCCGGATCTGCGTCCGATGGTACAGCTGGATGGTGGACGTTTTGCAACATCTGACTTAAATGATTTGTACAGAAGAATTATCAACCGTAATAACCGTCTGAGAAGACTGCTTGAACTGGGAGCGCCGGATATTATCGTACGCAACGAGAAACGTATGCTTCAGGAAGCAGTTGATGCTCTGATCGACAACGGCCGCCGCGGTCGTCCTGTTACAGGTCCTGGAAACAGAGCTCTGAAATCTCTGTCAGACATGTTAAAAGGTAAGTCCGGACGTTTCCGTCAGAACCTGCTCGGAAAACGTGTTGACTATTCCGGACGTTCCGTTATCGTCGTAGGACCGGAATTGAAGATCTATCAGTGCGGTCTGCCGAAAGAGATGGCGATTGAATTATTCAAACCGTTTGTTATGAAAGAACTGGTGGCAAACGGAACTGCTCATAATATTAAGAATGCCAAGAAAATGGTAGAGAGACTCCAGCCGGAGGTTTGGGATGTGCTCGAAGAAGTGATCAAAGAGCATCCGGTTATGTTGAACCGTGCCCCCACACTGCACAGACTTGGTATTCAGGCGTTTGAGCCAATCCTTGTAGAAGGTAAGGCGATCAAGCTGCATCCATTGGTATGTACAGCTTACAACGCCGATTTCGATGGTGACCAGATGGCTGTCCATGTACCGCTGTCAGTAGAAGCACAGGCAGAATGCCGTTTCCTGCTTCTTTCACCGAACAACCTGCTGAAACCGTCCGATGGTGGACCGGTAGCCGTTCCTTCTCAGGATATGGTACTTGGTATTTACTATCTGACACAGGAAAGACCGGGAGCAACAGGTGAGGGTATGTTCTTTAAGAACTTAAACGAAGCACTCCTGGCATATGAAAATGGATATGTGACACTGCATTCCAGAATCAAAGTCCGTGTTTCCAGAGAGATGCCGGACGGAACGGTGAAGACAGGCACGATCGATGGAACACTTGGAAGAATGTTGTTCAATGAGATTATTCCGCAGGATCTTGGATTCGTAGACCGTGAAGTAGATGGAAACGAACTGCTTCTGGAAGTAGATTTCCACGTAGGAAAGAAACAGCTCAAACAGATCCTGGAAAAAGTAATCAATACACACGGAGCAACTCAGACAGCAGAAGTTCTGGATGATGTAAAAGCGATTGGTTACAAGTTCTCTACAAGAGCAGCGATGACCGTATCGATTTCTGATATGACAGTACCGCCGCAGAAACCGGAGATGATCCAGACTGCACAGGATACTGTAGACAAGATCACAAAGAACTACAAACGTGGTCTGATCACAGAAGAAGAACGTTACAAAGAAGTTGTTGAGACATGGAAAGCAACCGATGACAAATTGACAGAAGCTCTGCTTTCCGGGCTGGATAAATACAATAACATCTTCATGATGGCAGATTCCGGAGCCCGTGGTTCTGACAAGCAGATCAAACAGCTTGCAGGTATGCGTGGTTTGATGGCGGATACAGCAGGTCGTACGATCGAGCTGCCGATCAAGTCCAACTTCCGTGAGGGTCTGGACGTACTGGAATACTTTATGTCTGCGCATGGAGCTCGTAAGGGAATGTCCGATACCGCGCTTCGTACAGCCGATTCAGGATACCTGACAAGACGTCTGGTTGATGTTTCTCAGGAGCTTATCATTCACGACAGTGACTGTGCGGCAGAAGGAAAAGAGATTCCGGGAATGTATGTAAAAGCATTCATGGACGGAAATGAAGAAATCGAAAGTCTGCAGGAGCGTATCACAGGAAGATTCTCTTGTGAAGATCTGAAAGACAAGGATGGAAATATCATCGTCAAAGCAAATCACATGATCACACCGAAGCGTGCAGAAAGAGTCATGAAAAAAGCGGTTGACGAAAACGGCGAACCACTGGATACAGTGAAGATCCGTACAATCCTTACATGTAAATGTAAGAATGGTGTTTGTGCAAAATGTTACGGTGCAAACATGGCAACAGGGGAAGCCGTTCAGGTTGGTGAAGCAGTCGGTATCATTGCTGCTCAGTCCATCGGTGAACCTGGTACACAGCTGACCATGCGTACATTCCATACGGGTGGAGTTGCCGGTGACGATATCACACAGGGTCTTCCTCGTGTCGAAGAGCTTTTTGAGGCAAGAAAGCCGAAAGGACTTGCGATTATCACAGAGTTTGCCGGTACGGCAACAATCAGCGATACAAAGAAAAAGCGTGAGATCATTGTAACAAATGATCAGACAGGAGAATCCAAAGCATACCTGATCCCATACGGTTCCCGTATCAAGATTCAGGATGGTGTATATCTGGAGGCCGGAGATGAGCTGACAGAAGGTAGTGTAAATCCTCACGATATCCTGAAGATCAAAGGACTTCGTGCCGTACAGGATTACATGATCCAGGAAGTACAGCGAGTTTACCGTTTGCAGGGTGTAGAAATCAATGACAAGCATATCGAGGTTATTGTACGCCAGATGCTGAAGAAGATTCGTATCGAGGAAAGAGGAGATACCGAATTCCTGCCTGGAACTATGGTAGATGTTCTGGAGTTCAACGAAGTGAACGAGCAGATGGAAGCAGAAGGAAAAGAGGCTGCAACAGGTGAACAGATCATGCTTGGTATCACAAAAGCATCTCTGGCTACAGAATCCTTCCTGTCTGCAGCATCCTTCCAGGAGACAACAAAAGTCCTGACAGAAGCTGCGATCAAAGGTAAGGTGGACCACCTGATCGGTCTGAAAGAGAACGTCATCATCGGTAAACATATTCCTGCAGGTACAGGTATGAAGAAGTACCGTGATGTTCAGTTAAACACAGAACTGGAAGCAGAAGAAGAGGCTGAAGAACTGGATGAAAGCGATGCAGTGGAAACAGAAGCAGTGGAGACAGCAGAATCAGCAGATCTGGAAGAAGTAGTTCTGGACGAAGAATAAAATAAAATACGATTGATAACAAGGGGAGCTTGTGTGACAGGCTGAGAGGAAGTTGTGAACTTCGACCTATAACCTGATTTGGATAATGCCAACGTAGGAACTGTAATCTCGTTTATACAAGGAACTCCTCCTTGTTTTCAATCACGAAAACAAGGAGGAGTTTTTTATGTTGAACTTTATGGTAAATGCAGAAGGCGGTCTGACGACTGCAGGATATGCAATTTGTATTGTGCTGGGAATCGTTGTATTTGGTATTGCATTGTTTTTTGCCGGTAAAAATTCAGAAAAAAATAAAATGTCCGCGAAACAGCTTGCGTGCTGTGCGATGGCAATGGCACTTGCTTTTATTACTTCCTATATCAAGATTTTCTCTCTGCCATGGGGCGGCAGTGTGACACTGTGCAGCATGCTCTTTATCGTGCTGGTAGCAAACTGGTATGGAGTAAGAACAGGAATTTTGGTTGGATTTACATATGGAATGCTCCAGTTTTTACAGGAGCCATACGTACTTTCTCTGTTCCAGGTATGCTGTGATTATGTATTGGCTTTCGCAGCACTTGGTGTGGCAGGTTTCTTTGCAAAGCAAAAGAATGGACTGCTCAAAGGCTATATCGTAGCTGTTCTCGCCAGGGGAGCGTTTCATGCGCTGGGAGGATATTTGTACTGGATGGACTACATGCCGGACAATTTCCCGAAATCACTTGCAGCCGTATATCCGATCGCATATAACTACAGTTTCCTTCTGGCAGAAGGACTGATTACAATCGTGATCATCTCCATTCCGGCAGTACAGAAAGCACTTGGACGGGTAAAAAAAATAGCAGTAGAATAAAGCGAAAAACAACGACTGTAAGATTCTCGGGAATTTTACGGTCGTTGTTTTTATAAGGTAAGAGGTTTAATAAAATTAGTTAATCGGTTAATTTATATCCGTAACGTGCTTTGCGGATAAATTTTTGGATAATGGTTACCGGCAGACTGATCAAAATGAACAGTGTGGAAAAAATTCCTGCAGAACCACCGATGATCATCAAAAGTATCATTACGATATTATTGCCCATTACTGTCACTCCTTTGAATGAAATTGCCCTTGTATCGGACCAGATTCTATTTTAGTGACAAAGGCATAAAAAGAAAAGAGATTTGAGGCCTTTTTAGCGCAATCTTAGCATAAGAGATTACTGCTAATCGTTTTCTGATGAATCCTCCTGCATTCGGTATCCAACGCCTACTTCTGTAAAGATATATTTAGGCTGTGCAGGGTCTTTTTCCAGCTTTCTTCGGATATTTGCCATATTGACGCGCAGGATTTTATTGTCGTCGTCTGCGTATGGTCCCCAGACATTGGAAATGATGGCGGCGTATGTCATGACTTTTCCGGAATTCTGTGCCAGATAGGATACAATTTTGTATTCAATAGGGGTCAGATGAACCGGCTGTTTGTCTAAGGTCAGTTCCCGTTTGGAAAAATCCAATACCAGATCTTCGTAGCGATAGGGCCGGATATAAAGAGAATCTGTAGTATATAAGCGGTTGCTGTGTCTTAAGGAGGTACGGATGCGGGCAAGCAGTTCTGAGGTTCCGAATGGCTTGGTAATGTAATCATCCGCTCCCTGATCCAATGCGAGAACCTTTTCCTTTTCGGCACTTCGTGCGGAGATGACAATGATCGGGGTACTGGTCCAGGTCCGGACTTCCTGGATAATATCATTTCCATTCATATCAGGCAGACCAAGGTCTAAAATAATTACGTCTGGACATTGGGAATGGATCAGATTCAGTCCTTCTTTCCCGCAGTCCGCATACAGTACACGGTAATCCTGTTTTTTCAGGATCTTTCCTACAAAGGTCTGAATATTTTTTTCGTCTTCTATAATCAATACAGTGAATTTAGGCATAGTTTGCGTTCTCCTTTTCTTTTGGAAGGGTAAAGGAGAATTCGGCTCCTTTATCCAGATTGGCAGCGTGGATCACGCCGTCGTGAGCATGAATGATCGTCCGGCAGATAGACAGTCCGATGCCGATTCCTTTGTGTCCGTCAGCGGTATCAGAGCTGTACTGTCCGTCAAAAATAAAAGGGATCTGGTCGGGATCCAGTCCGATTCCATAGTCCCGGACTGCAAATGTGACACAGTCCGGCTGATCGGTGATCAAAAGGTCGATGGGATCAGAGCTCGAGGAATGGACATAGGCATTTTCCATCAAGTTGATCAGCACCTGTTCGATCAAAGTAGCATCCATTGGGATCATCAGAAAATCTTCCGGCATAGAAACCCGGATCTGGATTTTAGGAAGGCGTTTCTGAAGTCGGACAATTGATTCGGAGACGACTTCTTCCACAATTTCCTGCGACTTTTTGACTTTGCTGGATTCATTTTGAATCTTCGTTACAGAGAGCAGGTTTTCCACCATATTCAGCAGCCACTGTGCATCCTCGTTAATATTCGAAATCAGCTCCATACGTTCTTGCTCGGACATATTCTGGGCATCGTCCAGATAAGAGGCAGAAGAGCCGATTATGCTCGTCAGAGGGGTACGCAGATCATGTGATACGGCGCGCAGAAGATTGGCATGAATTTTCTCGCGCTCTGCTTCTGCAAGCTTTCGTTCCCGTTCGGAGGCAATGGCTTTTTGTTTTTTGAGCATACTGGCGGTCGCGCTGGTGATAAGAGAAATAGCCAGCATGCCGATAAATGTGACCGGATATCCGTCCAGTATGAAGTTTAGTTTGAAATAGGGATATGTAAAAAAATAGTTTGCTGCGATGACACAAAAAACGGAGGCGGCAGCACCATACCAGTAACTGGTCGTATTCTGAGCGATCAGGATCAGAGCCAGAATATAAATCAGGGCAGTGTTGACAGAATTTTTTTGTCCTAGGTTAAAAAAGAAAAATGCCAGTATCGTGGAGATACCAAGGCAAAGGAAAGTAAAGGTCAGATTTTTAAAAAATGTCTTCATACATATAACACCTCTCTGCAACCAGATTACCATAATAAAAGGAAAAAATCCATACTGTGTAATAAAAAACAAAAAATGAAAGAAAGAAAGAATTAACTTGCAAAAATGAGATAATACTGTAAAGAAAAAGATTGAGAAATAAATAACAAATATACAAAATAAACAAAAAATAGACATATAAAAAGGATAATGGATTTTAAATATCAATTTTAGATGGAAAAAATAAACAAAACAGCTAAAAAGAAAAATAAGAGGAATGAATATAAAATGAATTTCTATGTTGAAAATTATTCATTTGTTTGGTAAACTATAGAAGCAGTGTCATCTGTATAAGATGGAGGTACAGATGCACAGAAAATCCCAAAATTGAGATTGAGGAGGAGAAAATGGAAAATTTAATGTACGTAGTTCCTGTCGTATCGGTTCTCGCGTTACTATTTGCCGGATATCTGGCTGTAAAAGTTGCGAAGCAGGAAGAAGGAACAGAGAAAATGAAAGAGATCGCATCTGCGATCAGTGAGGGTGCACGCGCATTCCTTACTGCAGAATACAAGATTCTGATCGTATTTGTGATGGTATTGTTTTTACTGATCGGATTCGGGATCGGTAACTGGGTAACAGCAATCTGTTTTGTTGTGGGAGCTTTGTTTTCTACACTGGCAGGTTATTTTGGCATGAATGTTGCAACAAAGGCGAATGTAAGAACAGCGAATGCTGCCAGAGAAAGCGGAATGAATAAGGCGCTTTCCATCGCATTTTCAGGCGGAGCCGTTATGGGAATGTGTGTAGCAGGTCTGGGAGCGCTTGGGGTCAGCGTTGTATATATTCTGACAAAAGATGTAGACGTGCTGTCCGGATTCAGTTTGGGAGCATCTTCTATTGCGCTGTTTGCGCGTGTTGGCGGTGGTATCTATACAAAAGCTGCAGACGTAGGGGCTGATCTGGTTGGAAAAGTAGAAGCCGGAATCCCTGAGGATGATCCGCGTAACCCTGCAGTAATCGCAGACAACGTAGGGGATAATGTAGGAGATGTTGCAGGAATGGGAGCCGACTTATTTGAATCTTATGTAGGATCTCTCGTTTCTGCACTGACACTTGGTGTTGCGGTTTCTGCAATTTCCGGAGTTGTATTCCCGCTTGCGATCGCGGGATGTGGACTTGTAGCATCCATTATCGGTACATTCTTTGTAAAAGGGGATGAGAAAGTAAGTCCGCAGAAAGCCCTGAAGATGGGAAGCAATATTGCGGCACTTCTGGTTGTGATCGTGTCTCTTGTACTGAGTAAGGTTTTATTTGGAAACTTTGACGGAGCGATCGCCGTAATCGCAGGTCTGATCGTAGGTGTTCTCATTGGTCTGATTACAGAATGCTATACATCAGCAGATTACAATCCGGTGAAGAAGATCGGAGAGCAGTCTGAGACAGGACCGGCAACCACGATCATCAGTGGAATCGCAGTCGGAATGCAGTCAACAGCAATCCCGCTGATCCTGATCTGCATCGGTATTTTTGTAGCATATCAGGTAGACGGATTGTACGGAATTGCTCTGGCAGCAGTGGGAATGCTTTCTACAACTGGAATTACAGTTGCGGTGGATGCATATGGTCCGATCGCCGATAATGCCGGCGGAATCGCAGAAATGTCAGGTCTGGACAAATCGGTACGTGAAATCACTGATAAACTGGATTCTGTAGGAAATACAACAGCAGCTATGGGAAAAGGCTTTGCAATCGGTTCTGCTGCGCTGACAGCACTGGCACTGTTTGCTTCGTATTCTCAGGCAGTACATCTGGAAAGTATCAATGTGCTGGATTATCGTGTGATCATCGGATTGTTTATCGGAGGAATGCTTACATTCCTGTTCTCTGCATTTACCATGGAATCCGTATCTAAGGCAGCATATAAGATGATCGAGGAAGTAAGACGTCAGTTCCGTGAGAAACCGGGAATTATGAAAGGAACGGAAAAACCGGATTATAAGTCTTGCGTATCTATCTCTACGACAGCTGCACTTCATGAGATGCTTCTTCCGGGAGCAATGGCAGTTGTTGTGCCGATTCTGGTCGGAATCGTGTTAGGAGTGGAAGCTCTTGGCGGACTTCAGGCAGGTGCGCTTGTGACAGGTGTTCTCATGGCGATCTTTATGGCAAACTCAGGTGGTGCCTGGGATAATGCCAAGAAGTACATCGAAGAAGGAAATCACGGCGGAAAAGGAAGCGAGGCTCACAAGGCAGCGGTTGTCGGAGACACTGTTGGAGATCCGTTTAAAGATACATCAGGACCATCCATCAATATCCTGATCAAACTGATGACAGTTGTGTCACTTGTATTTGCGCCATTGTTTATGGCGATCGGTGGATTACTGTAAGATATTTCATAGAACAGTCGATTTTCAGCTTGAAAATTGGCTGTTTTTATGCTGATTCTGCTGGCTGCAAGAAACACTGGTGGATCGGATTTTGTTATCAGGGGGAATGAAAACCAGATTTCCACCATATGAAATAAAGAGGGAAACTGTCAATTAATGAAACAGTTTCCCTCTTTTTTAATTAAATCGTTTCTCCGTTTTTATATTTCTGCAGTACATGCTGGATTCTCTCATCCGGGCTTAAGATACTGCTGATAGAACCGTCGTGGTTCAGTGTATCGATGATCAGAGCGATATATTTGCTCATGTCACAGTTGATATAGTATGGTCTTGATAATAATTCCGGTGTCTGATAGATCAGGTTAGTTGTCAGAATACCGGAGATTGTTCCGTCCTCATATGCCTGATCGAACTTGTCCAGACCGTTTGTGAAAAGACCAAATGTAGCTGCAGCAAAGATTCGTTTTGCTTTTCTGCGTTTCAGCTCTGTTGCAACTTCGATGATAGAATCTCCGGAAGAGATCATGTCATCGATAATGATCACGTCTTTGCCTTCTACAGAGCTTCCTAAGAATTCGTGGGCAACGATCGGGTTGCGTCCGTTGACGATCTGTGTATAATCACGGCGTTTGTAGAACATACCCATATCCAGTCCAAGTACGTTTGCAAGGTAGATCGCACGGTTCGTACCACCTTCATCCGGGCTGATCGCCATCATGTGGTCACTGTCGATCTGCAGATCTTTTACATTGCGCAGAAGTCCTTTGACAAACTGGTAAGTTGGAGGAACTGTCTCAAATCCGCTCAGCGGGATGGCATTGGATACACGAGGATCGTGCGCATCAAAAGTAATGATGTTATCAACGCCCATGCGTACCAGTTCCTGAAGTCCGAGTGCGCAGTCTAAAGACTCGCGGCTTGTTCTTTTGTGCTGACGGCTTTCGTAAAGGAATGGCATGATCACATTGATGCGGCGCGCCTTTCCTCCGACTGCAGCGATTACACGCTTTAAGTTCTGGAAATGGTCATCCGGTGACATATGGTTTGTGTTTCCTGTCAGAGAATAGGTGAGGCTGTAGTTGCATACGTCGACCATCAGATAGAGATCTTTTCCACGAACAGACTCTTTGATGATTCCTTTTGCCTCTCCGGAACCGAATCTCGGAACATCGGCATCAATGATAAAAGTATCTCTGTCATAACCGGTGAAAGCGACATCTCCTTTATGTTCAGAACCGCTTTCTTTGCGCCATTTTACCAGATAATCATTGACCTTGTCTCCAAGACCTTCGCATCCTCTGACCGGAATCAGTCCGAGCGCTCCTACTGGAATATTTTCTAAGTTTCTTTCTTTTCGACGTAACATTAATTTTCCTCCCTGTTTTTTAATTTCTTTTTGATTCGGATGTCATCGCCTATCAGTTTCAACATGATATAATTACTTGTGATTCTGGAAAAGGACCGTTCTGTATAAAGATCAGCCAGAGTGTCCAGTGACAAGTTTGTTGATATAATTGTAGAACGGCTGTTAAGCAGTCGTTCGTTGATGCATGTGAAGAACTGGGATGCAATAAAATTGTTCGTATATTCGGTTCCCAGATCATCAATGATCAGACAGTCACAGTTGTAGATCAGTTCAAACATATTCTGCGCATCTACATCTTGCTTGTCAAACGCATGTTTTGCAAGACTGGAAAAGAACTTGGATGCAGAAAAGTAAAGAACAGAATACTCTTTATCCATCAGTTCCTTTGCAATGCAGTTGGACAAAAAGGTCTTGCCCACACCAACATCTCCATACAGAAAAAGATTCTGGAAATCTGTTCCGAAAGAGGTGACGAAATTCCGGCAGATCCGCAGGGCATCTTCAATTACCTGGCGGGAAGAACGGCCGGTCTTCGGGTCAATAAAGTTGGTGGAATAGTAGTCCAGAGCAAAGTTGCTGAAGTTTTCTTTTTTGAGAATTTCTTTTAAGTTTGACTGTTCATAAAGTAAGTCAATGATGGCTTTTTTGAAACAGTGACATTTTTGGTTTCCGATATATCCGGTATCTTTACAATTCGGACAATCATAGACCGGTTCCAGATAATCAGCCGGAAAACCACTGGATCGTAAAAGCTCCTGCTTGCTGGCGCGTAAAATGGCAAGCTCTTCTTTTAAAGAAGAAATTGCTTTTTGATCGCCGTTTAACAGGCGTTTTCCATATTGAACAGACAAAATGGAAATGGAATCATCCAGTGATTTAAATTCAGGCAGCTGACGGTAGACCTCTTCATAATGCTGTGTCAGTATATCATGGTTTCGGAGTTGTTTTTGCTCGTACTTACGCATAATCGCCTGATATTGTGAATTTTTTAGTCCCACGACAGTGCTCTCCTTCTAATTGCTGTTTAATAGTTGCTCCTCCAGAGAATCCATGTCATATGAACGGCGTTCGAAATTGTTCAGATTTCTGGAGACAGGTTTTGCCTTTGGAGCTGAGGCAGCCGAAACGGCTTTTTGTTTCTGGTATGCATCATCCAACACCGAAATATCTTTCAAATGATGTACATGGCTGTTGTGCCATCTGGTCAGGATCGTGTCTGCATATTCAAAGCTTGGCTGATGAGTTGCAGAAATTGTTCTGCTGCAGGCTTCTTCGATGATGTCCAGAGTAAATCCATAGGTATCGGTCCATTTCTGGATATACGAAACCTCAGATGCGGCAGGTCCCCGATTTTTGATTCCGAAAGCATTCAGAACAGTGTAGCAGTTTTTGTTATAACTGCGGGATTGCTGTTTTGCCTGCTCTTTGGTAGTGATCCCGCTGTCTGCCCAGGATAAAGCGACCTTCTGAATATAATGAATACTTTTGTGGCCGTTTTCCACGCAGGATTCGATCAGATATTCGATCAGGTCAGCCGACATGCCGAGATGATCATAAAAATAAGTGATCGCATCCATATCTGTCTTTGTCAGAGTCTTACCAAGATACTGTTCCGCAATGAACAGGAGCGATTTTAGCTGCTTTTGCGCCTTTGCGGCATCTGCGTGCGCCGCCGGGCGGGAAACAGAAGCTGCCACAGCTTTGGGAGTAGCAGGCTTGACAGAGACGACCGATGCGGAAGGCTTTTTGGCCGCAGTGATCGGTATCTGTGCTTGGGTCTGGGGAATCTGGATCAGTTCCAGTTCACAGACATGTCCCTCTGCATCACATTCCATCTGAAGAAGTCCTTTGGATTCCCAGTATTTGAATGCGCGCAGGATATCATTTTCTGTGTTGTTCAGACAGTCTGCAACTGCAGAAACTGTCAGAGAAGAGCCGGCATTATCCAAATGTCTTAAAAGGAACAGATATACTTTTACAAATTCGCCGTTTGCCTGCACCATATAGTGATCGATAAAGTCGTTCGCAACCAGTGTGGCATTTGTCTGGAATTTATTTTTTAACGTAAATGTCTTCATAGTCCTCTCCCTGTTTTCCGGAATTCATACGCTGCTCTCTCATGCGCAAAGGTATTATAGCATCTTATCTGAACGGGCAAAAGCCTTTTTTCAAGGGAAAATCTGCTTTTTTGTGAATAACCCATGTGGATAATGTGGATAAGTCCTATTTTAAGAGATCTTCTCCAATTTTTACTACATCTCCGGCACCCATTGTAAGAACAAGATCTCCTGCATTCCAGTTTTCTTTGAGAAATGTTTCGATCTCTGCAAAGGATGGAAAATAGTGAGAATCTGTTCCAAGGCTGCGGATCGCGTCTGAGAGCGCTTCAGAGGATACCCCAAGAGTATCTGTTTCCCGTGCGGCATAAATATCCGCAAGAATCACATGATCTGCATGGGAAAGAGCTTCTGCAAATTCCTGGAAAAATGCTTTGGTCCTTGTGTATGTGTGCGGCTGGAATACGCACCAGAGTTTGCGGTGCGGATAGTGCTTCGCAGCTTTTAAAGTTGCTTTGATCTCTGTCGGATGATGTGCATAGTCATCTACGATGGTGACATCATCGATCGTTCCCTTGTATTCAAAACGGCGGTCCGTTCCGGAGAAGGAAAGCAGGCCTTTCTGGATCGTATCCATGGAAAGTCCCAACAGCTCCGCTGTTGCGATCGCGGAAAGGGCGTTGGATACATTGTGATCTCCGGTCACGGAAAGGACGATGTGTGTGTCCATCTTTCCGTTTCGGAAGAAATCAAATGCAACCCGGCCTTTTTCATCGTAGGTGATATTCTGCGCACTGTAGTCAAATTCTGGAGACATTCCGTAAGTCACCACGCTGCAGTCCAGACCTTCGCAGATTTCCTGATACTGATCGATCTCTCCGTTAATGATCAGTGTTCCGTCAGATGGCAGCAGGGCTGCAAACTGATGAAAGGAGTGACGGATATCTTCCAGATCTTTAAAGAAATCCAGATGATCGGCTTCAATGTTCAGGATGATGCTGATCTTCGGGAAAAAGTGCAGGAAGCTGTTTGTATATTCACAGGCCTCTGTGACGAAGATGCCGGAGCTTCCGACCCGGATATTTCCGCCGATGGCCTGCAGAATCCCGCCCACAGAGATGGTAGGATCTGTGGCACCTGCCAGCAGAACATGAGAGATCATGGAAGTTGTTGTCGTCTTGCCATGAGTTCCTGATACTGCGATCGGAGTTTTGTAATTAGCCATCAGCTGTCCAAGCAGCTCCGCACGGGTCAGCATTGGGATTTTTTTTGCAACAGCTTCCATCAGCTCTGCATTTTCTCTGCGGATCGCGGCAGTGTATACGACGCAGTCGATCCCGTCGATGATATTGGATGCTTTCTGACCATAAAAAATCTGAGCCCCTTTTGCTTCCAGATGTTCGGTAAGCGGAGAGACTTTCGAGTCAGAACCGGATACGGTAAATCCTTCTTTTAGAAGAATCTCGGCAAGACCGCTCATGCTGATGCCGCCGATACCGATAAAATGAACGTGAATAGGCTGATTGAAATTGATTTTATACATATGATGATTACCTTCCCTTACTATGAAAATAGTTGAAAATCTTGTGTGTTTTATTTTAAAAGTAAAAAGTTTATTAAATTTAGTCATAAAATTTCTTTGCAGTTTATATTATACTATATATGGGGAAAATTAAAAGAAGTTCTTTTTGTACCAAATAAACAAAAAGGAAAAAGATTATGCAAAATTTTTGTAAAAAACATGTACGGATGAGAAAAATATGGTATAATAACAGCAATCAACTAGAAATGAGGTGACTACATGATTAAGAAGGAAATGATTGCCATGCTGCTTGCAGGCGGACAAGGCAGTCGATTGGGAGTTCTCACTGCAAAGGTTGCAAAACCGGCAGTGGCTTTTGGAGGGAAATATCGGATCATTGATTTTCCATTGAGTAACTGTATTAATTCAGGAGTAGACACGGTGGGTGTATTGACGCAGTATCAGCCGCTGCGTTTGAATACCCATATTGGAATCGGGATCCCGTGGGATCTGGACCGTAATATCGGCGGAGTTACAATCCTTCCTCCTTATGAGAAGAGCGCGAACAGCGAGTGGTATACCGGAACGGCTAATGCCATTTATCAGAATCTGGATTACATGGAGACTTACAATCCGGATTATGTGCTGATTCTTTCAGGAGATCATATTTATAAGATGGATTATGAAGTAATGCTGGATTTCCACAAGGCAAATCATGCGGATGTTACGATTGCAGCGATGCCGGTGCCGATGGAAGAGGCAAGCAGATTTGGAATTGTAGTCACAGATGAAGAAAGCAAGATTAAAGAATTTGAAGAGAAGCCGGAGAAGCCAAGCAGTAATCTGGCATCCATGGGAATTTATATATTCAGCTGGCCGGTATTGAAAGAAGCTCTTCTGAAATTATCCGAGCAGCCGAATTGTGATTTTGGAAAACATATCATTCCATATTGTCACGAAAACGGAAGAAGAATGTTTGCTTATGAATACAACGGATATTGGAAGGATGTCGGAACATTGAGTTCTTACTGGGAAGCGAATATGGAGCTGATTGACATCATTCCGGAATTCAATCTGTATGAAGAGTTCTGGAAGATTTATACAAACAGTGCCAATATTCCGCCCCAGTATATCTCGGATCAGTCTGTGGTAGACCGTTGCATCATCAGCAATGGTTCTGAGATTTACGGAGAAGTACATAATTCCGTATTAGGCGGAGGAGTTACGATCGGAAAAGGCAGTATCGTGCGGGATTCTATCCTGATGCGTGATGTTGTGATCGGAGATAATTGCGTGATAGACAAGGCGATTATTGCGGAAGGCACTGAGATTGGCAACAATGTTGTGATCGGAATCGGAAGCGAGGTTCCGAACAAAGAAAAACCGAATATTTACAGTGGCGGACTGGCTACGATTGGAGAAAACTCCAGAATTCCATCCAATGTACAGATTGGCAAAAATACTGCAATCAGTGGTTATACCGTGCCGGAAGATTACAGCGATGGAGTACTTGCAGGCGGCGAGACATTAATAAAGGCAGGTGAACGTTCATGAGAGCAGTAGGGATTATCTTGGCAGGTGGAAGCAGCAGAAAAATGAGGGAGCTGACAGCGAAACGTGCAGCTGCGGCGATGCCGGTGGCAAGCAGTTACAGAGCGATTGATTTTGCACTCAGCAATATGACAAATTCGCATATACAGAAAGTGGCAGTTCTGACACAGTATAATGCGAGATCTTTAAATGAACATCTGAATTCCTCAAAATGGTGGGATTTCGGAAGAAAACAGGGTGGTCTGTATGTATTTACACCGACGATCACTGCGAATAACGGGGACTGGTACAGAGGAACAGCCGATGCGATCTATCAGAATCTGGATTTCCTGAAAAAGTGTCACGAACCATATGTGATCATTACATCCGGAGACGCGGTGTACAAGCTTGATTATAATAAAGTCCTTGAATACCATATTGCAAAGAAAGCGGATATTACAGTTGTGTGTAAGGATCTGGATGACAGAGAAGATGCGACTCGTTTTGGTACGGTACGCATGAACGAATCTGCCAGAATTGAAGAGTTCGAAGAAAAGCCTATGGTGGCAAAATCCCAGACGATCTCTACAGGAATCTATGTAATCAGAAGAAGGCTTCTGATCGATCTGATAGAGCATTGCGCAGAGGAAGAGAGACATGATTTTGTAACCGATATTCTGATTCGTTATAAGAATCTGAAGAAAATTTACGGTTATAAGATAAACAGCTACTGGAACAACATCTCAACAGTGGATGCATATTACCAGACAAATATGGATTTCCTGAAGCCGGAAGTGAGAAAGTATTTCTTTAAGGATGCTCCGAGTGTGTATTCCAAGGTGAGCGATCTGCCGCCTGCAAAATACAATCCGGGAGCAGCCGTCAAGAACAGCCTTATAGGAAGCGGAAGTATCATCAATGGAACTGTGGAAAACTCCATTATCTTCAAAAAAGTATTTGTCGGCAATAACTGTGTGATCAAAAATTCAATCATTTTAAATGATGTATATCTCGGGGACAATACATATATTGAAAATTGTATTGTAGAGAGCAGAGATACGATCAGAGCCAATACACGTCATGTTGGTGAGAGTGGTGTAAAAGTGGTAGTTGAAAAAAACGAGAGGTATGCATTATAAGGAATTGAGACAGTAATGCAGGCGGAGAAAGGAGACTTGAACAGTATGCAGATTACAGATGTTCGTGTGCGCAAGGTGACAAAAGAGGGAAAATTAAAAGCAGTTGTTTCGATTACGATTGATAATGAATTCGTAGTTCATGATATCAAGGTGATCGAAGGGGAAAAAGGCTTGTTTATCGCAATGCCGAGCAAAAAAGCTCTGGATGGGGAATATCGCGATATCGCACATCCGATCAATTCCGGTACAAGAGAAAAGATTCAGAATACGATATTGGATCGGTATCAGGAATCTCTGGAAGCAGATACGGAAGAATCTGGGGAAATGTAAGAAGAGGAAAATAAGAGCAGCGGCTGTCTCATGGATAAACGATGAGGTAGCCGCTGTTTTTAAAAAGAGAGAAAAATTGCGAAAGAACGGAATTCCTGTTAAAATGGTAAAGTATTAAAATCAGAAGGAGGGACAGGATGAATCAATTGTTATTACTGGCAGGAGTGGTGATCGTGGCCTGCATTTTAATGAACCGCATCGCTGCTAAACTTCCGCTGCCGTCACTGTTATTGTTTATCGGTCTTGGAATGTGCTTTGGAGTAGATGGTTTTTTCAAGATTCCGTTCGATGATTATGAACTGTCAGAGGCAATCTGTTCGGTCAGTCTGTTGTTTGTCATGTTCTATGGTGGTTTTGGAACAAATCTAAAGACTGCAAAACCGGTAATGGGAAAAGCATTCTTACTTTCCACAGCCGGCGTAGTGATGACCGCAGCGCTGGTAGGGGCAGCAGCGCATGTGCTGTTGGGAGTGGGCTGGATGGAAGGGATTTTGATCGGATCGGTCATTGCATCTACAGATGCAGCGTCCGTATTTAATGTACTGAGATCCAAGCAGCTCTCTCTGAAGTACAATACAGATTCTCTGTTGGAGCTGGAGTCGGGATCTAACGATCCGATATCTTACATGATGACGATCCTGATGATCTCTCTTGTTTCCGGAGAGCAGATCTCGGTAGCCGGTCTTCTGCTGAAACAGATTCTGATCGGAGCAGCCTGCGGCTTCTTGATCGGAAAAGCTTCTGTCTTTATTTTGAATCAGATTGATTTTGGGATGAAACAGGGAAGAACGATCTTTTTATTTGCAGCAGTGATCGTTGGATATGCGTTGCCGTCTGTTGCCGGTGGAAATGGATATCTGAGTGTATATCTGTGCGGAATTCTGATTGGAAATCGGTTTATACCGGACAAAAAAGAGATGGTCCACTTTTTTGATATTCTGACAGAGATTGCACAGATGGTTATTTTCTTCTTGCTGGGATTGCTTGTAACGCCGTCACAGCTGCCGGAAGTGTTTGTTCCCGCATTGCTTTTATGTCTTTTTATGCTGTTTATCGGGCGTCCGGTGTCAGTGCTTGCGATATTAAAGCCGTTTGGTGCATCCTGGCAGCAGATCGGCGTTGTTTCCTGGGCCGGATTGCGGGGAGTGGCATCGATTGTGTTTTCTATTTATGTTGTCTTATCCGGCATTCCGATGACATACAATTTGTTTAACATGGTATTTGTGATTGTACTGCTGTCTCTTGCGGTTCAGGGTACCTTACTTCCGGCTGTATCCAGAAAGCTGGAAATGATCGATAAGAATGCCAATGTCATGCGGACGTTTAATGACTATCAGGATGAAAATGATATTTCTTTTGTCAAGATCAAGATTACTGACAATCATCCGTTTGCAGGAAAAACACTAAAAGAAATCGAAATGCCGCCGGGAGTTTTAGTGGTACTGCTGTTTCGGGGACAGGAGACAATGATGCCGAATGGTGATACATCTTTAGAAGGCGGCGATCTGCTGATTTGTGCAGCCCCGGCCTTTGAAGACCGGGAAAATCTGACATTGTATGAGGTGGAAATTGACAAAAATCATAAATGGCGGGATAAACCAGTGAATGAGCTGGACCAGAAAGCAGGGGTGCTCATTGTCATGGTCAAAAGAGAAGGAAGCACTCTCATTCCCAATGGAAATACGATTATCCGACAGGATGATCTGCTGGTGTTTCGTCGGCAAAAACACGCAAAACAGGCGCATGGGTAAATTCCATGTGCTTTTTTGTTTTTGGATGTGCGAATTCCAGACGGCAGGCAAAGAGCTGCAGTTGGGAAAAAGAAGTCTGGTTCGGATCATATTTTCGGTCTCCTGCGATGGGACAGCCAAGGTGAGCCATTTGTACCCGGATCTGGTGATGACGTCCGGTATCCAGATGAATCTCTGCCAGTGAAAATTCCGCTGTTGTTTTTGCAATATGGTAGGAAAGGCGTGCAACTTTGGCGCCCGGCGTCTCTTCTGTACAGATTCTGGAAGTGTTCGTGCGCCCGTCTTTGACAAGATAATCTTCTAAAATTCCGTCAGCAGTCTGTGGGCATCCGAGAAGAACCGCCTGATAATATTTGCCGAAGCCAAAACTCTGGAGCTGACGGTTCAGCTCTTTGGCAGCGGCAGGGGTTTTGGCAAATACAAGCAGCCCTTCTACCGGCTGATCCAGCCGATGGATTACTGCAAGGTAAGGTTGTTTTTTGTGTGCGCTGTTCTGATAGATATGATTTTTTAAAATGCTGACCATATCCGGAAGCCCGGGGCGGCTTGTCTGAGTCGGGATACCGGCAGGTTTCAGACATACGATGATGTCCTGGTCTTCATATAAAATATGTGGCTTCATTTTGATACGCTCCTCTTGTGAAATCTGCTACAATTATCATATAAAACAAAAGAGTGGTCAAGGGATTCTTGACTTTTACAGAAAACATCTCTAAACTAATTTACATAGAGTGATCTGCTGGAAATCAGAGACAGGATACTTTAGGAATTGACTGGCGGCAGGAGGTTGAAGATATGAGGACAAATTGGGAGTGGGAACAGTTCGGTGAGGATATCAGACGGACCGTGCAGGATGCAGTGGACTCCAGAGATTTTCGGAGATTGAATCAGACCATTACAGATACAGTAAACAGTGCCTTTCATGAATTTACAGACGGGATGAGAAACCCCCGCGGAGGATATCAGTATCAGAAAGCGGACTATGGTACCGGGAGGCAAAAGGACAGGACAAAGGGTGCCTGGCAGAATCTGGATTTGAATCAGTTAAAACGCCCCACATTGTATGCCGGGACGAGAGCGAAAAAAGCAGCAGGACTGACGATGACGATCACAGGTTATACGATTGCAGGATGTCTTTTGATCGGCGGACTGATCACAGGTGTGACCGGGATGCTGCTTGGAGCGGGAGTCGGCGTATCCGTCGCACTTAGTATACAGGTGATCCTTCTGGCAGTATTTACCGCGCTTGGAATCACCGGGACAAAACTTTTAAGCAGGGTGAAGCGGTTTCAGATTTATATAGAAGAGCTACAGGGCAGAGAATATGGAAATGTGAAAGATCTGGCGCTGAGGGTACAGAAAAAAGAAAAATTTGTAGTAAAAGATCTGGAAACTATGATCAGAAAAGGATGGTTTCTTCAGGGGCATCTGGATGAGCAGAAAGCGTGTCTGATGACCAGCAGGGAAGCATTTGAGCAGTATCAGGAACTGATGGCACAGGCAAGGCAACAGAAAGCCAGAGAGCAGGAGTCAAAAGAGAGACAAAAAGCAGACGCTGACAGAAGAGCAGGTCTGGATCCGAAAGTACAGGAAGTGATTGAAGCGGGAAATGCATATATCCGCAAAATCCGGGAATGTAATGATGCAATTCCGGGAGAAGTGGTATCAGAAAAGATGTCCCGAATGGAGCTTTTGACAAAACGGATCTTTGCGCGGGTAGAACAGAACCCGGAAGTGGTGACCGATATTCGCAGGCTGATGGAATATTATCTTCCGACGGCAGTCAAGCTTTTAGAGGCATATGAGGAGCTGGATGCACAGCCTGTGCAGGGGGAGAATATTCTTTCTTCGAAAAAGGAGATTGAGGATACACTGGATACATTGAATATCGCATTTGAAAAGCTTCTGGATGATCTGTTTCAGGAGACAGCGTGGGATGTGTCCTCTGATATTTCTGTGCTGAAGACAATGCTGGCGCAGGAAGGACTTACGAAAAATGACTTTTCAACAGGAGGAAAATGATGAGCGAAGAATTGAAAGATTTTCAGACAGCACCGACACTGACACTGAATCCATTTGCGGAGGAAGAAAAAGCACAGCCGGAAGTGAAAAAAGAAGAGCCTCTGATGGATGAAAATGTTCTGTCAGAAGAAGAGAGAAAGATGGCAGATCAGTTTGCAAATCAGATCGATTTGACCAATTCTGCCATGATCCTGCAGTATGGTGCGGGAACTCAGAGCAAGATGGCGGATTTTTCAGAGACTGCACTGGAAAATGTAAAGACGAAGGACTTGGGGGAAGTGGGAGAACTTCTCGGGAATGTTGTGAAGGAGCTGAAAAATTTTGACGAGGAAGAAGAAAAAGGATTTTTCGGAATCTTCAAAAAGCAGGCAAATAAGATTCAGGCACTGAAAACAAAATATGCCAAGGCGGAGACGAATATCAACCAGATCTGCCAGGCTCTGGAGGGACATCAGGTACAGCTGATGAAAGATGTTGCGATTCTGGATAAGATGTATGAATTGAACCTGACATATTTTAAAGAGCTGACGATGTATATTCTGGCAGGAAAGAAAAAGCTGGAAGAAGTGCAGGAGGGACAGTTGAAGGAACTCCTGACGAAAGCGCAGGCCAGCGGACTTGCAGAGGATGCACAGGCGGCCAGAGATCTGGAGGCGATGTGCGGAAGATTTGAAAAGAAGGTTCATGATCTGGAACTGACGAGAATGATCTCCATCCAGACAGCACCGCAGATCCGACTGGTACAGAACAATGATACCGTGATGGTGGAAAAGATCCAGTCCACGATCGTGAATACAATTCCGCTGTGGAAGAGCCAGATGGTACTGGCGCTCGGTGTGGCGCATTCTGCACAGGCGGCAGCAGCTCAGAGGGAAGTGACGGATATGACAAACGAACTGCTGAAAAAGAATGCGGATACATTGAAGATGGCGACGCTGGAAACTGCAAGAGAATCTGAGCGTGGAATCGTGGATATGGAAACACTAAAAGCGACAAATGAATCCTTAATCTCTACGTTGGATGAAGTGATGCAGATTCAGCAGGAAGGAAGGCAAAAACGTCAGGAAGCAGAGGCAGAGATGCAGCGTCTGGAAAATGAATTGAAACAGAAATTGCTGCAGGTGCGCTGATTGCTTGACAATCGTGAGAAATTCAGTTAGAATTCACGATGAATATGTTAGATGGGTGAAGAACAGGATTAGTATATATCAGAGAACGGCACAGAGAAGAAGCAGTCAGGTGAGAGGCTTCTGCGGAAAGGGTATAGAACCGGCCTGGGAGCTTTCGTATGAAAATGCGGCGTAGAACCGGCGTTAACGGTGTAAGAGAGAATCACAGAGATACTGTGGTTAATCAGGGTGGTACCGCCGAGTCTTTCGGTCCCTTATCGGGAAGGAAGGCTCGGCTTTTTTACGAAAAAATACAGGGCAGGATACTTCCCAGAAGAAACAAAAACAGAGAAGAAAGAAGAGGAGAACATTATGGCAAAAGAAAAAAAACTGGTAGAATCCATTACGGCCAGAGAAGTAGATTTTGCACAGTGGTACACAGATGTGGTGCGCGAAGCAAAATTGTGTGATTATTCAGGAGTAAAAGGATGTTTGAATTATCTTCCGAACGGATATGCGATCTGGGAGAATATTCAGGCAAATCTGGACAAACGTTTTAAAGAGACAGGTGTAGAAAACGTGTATCTTCCGGTATTGATTCCGGAAAATCTGCTTCAGAAAGAAAAAGATCATATCGAAGGATTTGCACCGGAAGTAGCGTGGGTAACACATGGAGGAATGGAAGAACTGCAGGAGAGATTCTGTATCCGTCCGACATCTGAGACTTTATTCTGCGATCTGTGGAGCAAAACAGTACAGTCTTACAGAGATCTTCCAAAAGTTTGGAATCAGTGGTGCTCTGTGCTGAGATGGGAAAAGACAACAAGACCGTTCCTTCGTTCCAGAGAATTTTTATGGCAGGAAGGTCATACGATCCACGCAACATATGAAGAAGCAGAAGAAAGAACACTTCTGATGCGTGATGTATACAAGAGTTTCGTAGAAGACGATCTGGCAATTCCGCTTGTGACAGGAAGAAAGACACCAAGTGAGAAATTTGCAGGAGCACAGGATACGTATACAATTGAAGCGCTGATGCATGACGGAAAAGCACTCCAGTCAGGAACCAGTCATTTCTTCGGAAATGCGTTTGCGGATGCGTACGGAATCAGCTATTCTGATAAAGAAAACAAACTGCACAGCGTATATGAGACATCCTGGGGACTGTCCACACGTATCATCGGAGCTATCATCATGGTGCATGGAGATGACAGTGGTCTGGTACTTCCTCCGCACATTGCACCGGTTCAGACAAGAGTGATCCCGATCGCACAGCACAAAGAAGGTGTGCTTGATAAAGCTAATGAACTGCTTGCAGCATTGAAGGCAGCAGGATACAGAGCTTCCATCGATGATTCTGAAAAGAGCCCGGGATGGAAATTCAGCGAGCAGGAAATGGTCGGAATCCCGACACGTATCGAAATCGGACCAAAAGATATTGAAAATGGTCAGGTTGTTGTCGTTCGCCGTGACACAAGAGAAAAAATTGTAGTGGCAATGGATGAGCTGACAGAAAAACTGTCCGAAATCCTGGAGACAATTCAGAAAGATATGTTTGAGAGAGCGAAAGCATTCCTTGATTCTCATATCCACACAGCAGCAAATATGGATGAGATGGTGAAAGTGGCACAGGAAGAGATCGGATTTATCAAAGCAATGTGGTGTGGAGATGATGCCTGTGAAGAAGAAATCAAAGCTCAGACAGGCGGAGTGACATCCAGATGTATTCCAGAGGAACAGGAACAGATTTCAGATGTGTGTGTATGCTGTGGAAAACCGGCGAAGCACATGGTATATTGGGGTAAAGCGTACTAAAAATGGCATTTCAGAATATGGTGAACATGCAGCTGATGATGTTTCTGTTGGTTGCAGTCGGATTTCTGGTGAGAAAAAAGAATATCATTGGAGAGACAGGACGCAAAGACATGGTCAATTTCTGTCTGTATGTTACACTGCCGTTTAATATCTTCCATTCCTTTCAGATGGAATGGGAGTGGAGCATGCTCAAAAGCTTTGCCCAGGTTCTGTTTCTTGCGACAGGGTATTGTATTCTTTCTATAATAATGAGCTGTATCTTTTACAGAAAGGCTGAACCGGATAAGAGAAAGCCGCTTCGATATGGAACAATCGTTTCAAATGGCGGTTTTCTCGGAAATCCTGTGATCGAAGGGATTTATGGAACGAACGGATTGTTTTATGCTTCCGTGTTTATGCTTCCGGTGAGGATCGTTATGTGGAGTGTGGGAACATCCTGTTTTATGAAAGAAAAAAGTGAAAGTCTGGTAAAAAAGGTGCTGACACATCCATGTATTGTGGCCATCTATCTGGGACTTTTCGTCATGATCGCAGGAATGTCCTTCCCGGTAAGTGTGGAAAATACGATTTCAGGGATCAGCAGCTGTAATACACCCCTCAGTATGATGTTGGTGGGCATGATGCTGGCAGAGATGAATCCGAAAGGAATACTGGATGGAACAATGGTGCTTTACACCATTGTCCGACTGATCCTGATCCCGGCAATTTTATTCGGGCTTACCGCACTGCTTCCGATTCCTGCATTACTTCGGGGAATTACGGTTATTATTGCGGGGATGCCGACACCGGTGACAACTGCACTGCTGTCTGCCAAATATCATGGGAATGAGGGATATGCAACAGGAATGATCTTTGTCACGACCATCCTGTCATTATTCACACTTCCGGTATGGTGCTGGCTCCTCGGATAAAAAAGAGAGAATAGTTGCAGAAAATCTTAGAAAATCCCTTGACTTTCGGGAAAAAACGTAATACACTAATTTAGCGTGCACAGGAGAAATTCTGTTTTTGTGCGCAAATATCAGATAATGAACCATTATCTGCAGCCCTTTCGGCATAAGCCGGAAGACAACGAGTGAAATCATAGGAGGTGAAAAAGAATGCCAACATTTAACCAGTTAGTTAGAAAAGGACGTCAGACTTCTGAAAAGAAATCTACAGCACCGGCACTTCAGAAAGGATGGAACTCCCTTCAGAAGCGTGCAACTGATGTATCTGCACCACAGAAGAGAGGTGTTTGTACAGCAGTTAAGACAGCTACACCTAAGAAGCCTAACTCAGCTCTGAGAAAAATCGCCAGAGTTCGTCTTTCTAACGGAATCGAAGTAACAAGCTACATCCCAGGAGAAGGACACAACCTTCAGGAGCATAGCGTTGTTCTGATCCGTGGAGGAAGAGTTAAGGACCTGCCAGGTACAAGATACCACATCGTCAGAGGTACACTTGATACAGCAGGTGTTGCTAAGAGAAGACAGGCTCGTTCTAAATACGGCGCTAAGAGACCAAAAGACGCTAAATAAGAAACAGAGCGCTTAGCAAAGAAGTAACTAAATAGTTAAATCGTATCACAAACAGAACTATGATTATCGTACCTTATTGGACGATACGTTCAATAAGTTAGGGCTGCGGATTTAGATACAATCGTCCCGCGGCCGCGACACATGAATTGTGATTCCATAGAAAGACACATGTGAGTACCGATGAATTAATCCCGGAAAGAATCCGGAAATTATGATTAAGGAGGGAAGGACCGTGCCACGTAAAGGACATACTCAGAAAAGAGACGTATTAGCGGATCCAATATACAACAATAAAGTTGTTACCAAACTTATCAACAACATCATGTTAGATGGTAAGAAAGGTGTAGCACAGAAGATTGTATACGGAGCATTTGAAAGAGTTGAAGCAAAAGCTGAAAAACCGGCGATCGAAGTATTCGAAGAGGCTATGAACAACATCATGCCAGTACTCGAAGTAAAAGCAAGACGTATCGGTGGAGCTACTTATCAGGTGCCGATCGAAGTCAGAGCTGACAGAAGACAGGCTCTCGCACTTCGCTGGATCACATTGTACTCCCGTCAGAGAGGCGAGAAGACAATGGAAGAAAGATTAGCTAACGAAATCCTGGATGCTGCTAACAACACAGGAGCATCTGTAAAGAAAAAAGAAGATATGCACAAAATGGCAGAAGCAAACAAAGCGTTTGCTCACTACCGTTTCTAAGAGCCAAAGCGGCAGCCGCAGATTGGCGGCTTAAGCAAATGGCATGTTCTCCGGGACTTTTTGTTTCGGGGAACTACAATATATTAGGAGGAAAAAACCTTGGCTGGAAGAGAATATCCATTAGAGAGAACCAGAAATATCGGTATTATGGCTCATATTGATGCAGGTAAAACTACAACAACAGAGCGTATTCTTTACTATACCGGTGTTAATCATAAGATTGGTAATACTCATGAAGGTAATGCTACCATGGACTGGATGGAGCAGGAACAGGAAAGAGGTATTACAATTACTTCTGCTGCTACAACTTGCCACTGGACTCTGCAGGAAAACTGCAAACCAAAAGAGGGCGCTTTAGAGCACCGTATCAACATCATTGATACTCCGGGACACGTTGACTTTACAGTAGAAGTTGAGCGTTCCCTTCGTGTACTGGACGGCGCTGTCGGCGTTTTCTGTGCAAAGGGTGGTGTTGAGCCACAGTCTGAAAACGTATGGCGTCAGGCAGACACTTACAATGTACCAAGAATGGCATTCATCAACAAGATGGACATCTTAGGTGCAAACTTCTACGGAACAGTAGAACAGATCAAGACAAGACTTGGTAAAAATGCAATCTGCATTCAGCTTCCAATTGGAAAAGAAGATGAATTCAAAGGAATCATCGACCTTTTTGAAATGAAAGCATATATCTACAACGATGATAAAGGTGATGATATTTCTATCATTGATATCCCGGAAGAGATGCAGGAAGATGCAGAACTGTATCATACAGAGCTGGTTGAAAAGATCTGTGAATTAGATGACGATCTGATGATGGCATATCTGGAAGGAGAAGAGCCTTCTGTAGAGGAACTGAAAGCGGCACTGAGAAAAGCTACATGTACATGTGATGCGATTCCGGTTTGCTGTGGTACAGCTTACAGAAATAAAGGTGTTCAGAAACTTCTGGATGCAGTTATCGAATTCATGCCATCTCCATTAGACATCCCGGCTATCACAGGTGTGGATGAAGATGGAAACGAAGTAGAGAGACATTCTTCAGACGACGAACCATTCTCTGCTCTCGTATTTAAGATTATGACAGACCCATTCGTTGGAAAACTGGCATACTTCAGAGTGTACTCAGGAACAATGAACTCAGGTTCTTATGTTCTGAATGCAACAAAAGAGAAAAAAGAGCGTGTTGGACGTATCCTTCAGATGCATGCCAACAAGCGTGAAGAACTTGATAAAGTTTACTCAGGAGATATCGCAGCTGCAATCGGATTTAAATATTCTACAACTGGAGATACAATCTGTGACGAGCAGCATCCGGTTATCTTAGAGTCCATGGAATTCCCAGAGCCGGTTATCGAGCTCGCTATCGAGCCTAAGACAAAAGCTTCTCAGGGTAAACTTGGAGAATCTCTTGCAAAACTTGCAGAAGAAGATCCAACATTCCGTGCGCATACAGATCAGGAAACTGGTCAGACAATCATTGCTGGTATGGGTGAGCTTCACCTTGAGATCATCGTAGACAGACTTCTGCGTGAATTCAAAGTAGAAGCAAACGTAGGTGCTCCACAGGTTGCTTACAAAGAATCCATCACAAAAGCAGTGGATATCGACAGCAAATATGCAAAACAGTCCGGTGGACGTGGACAGTACGGACACTGTAAAGTTAAATTCGAGCCAATGGATGTCAACGGTGAGGAAGTATACAAATTTGAATCTACTGTTGTCGGTGGTGCAATTCCGAAAGAATACATCCCAGCAGTTGGCGAAGGTATCGAAGAGGCAATGAAATCTGGTATCCTTGGAGGATTCCCGGTTGTCGGTGTACACGCAAATGTATACGATGGTTCTTACCATGAAGTCGATTCCAATGAAATGGCATTCCACATTGCCGGATCTCTGGCATTCAAGGATGCTATGAAACAGGCTTCTCCTGTACTTCTTGAGCCAATCATGAAGGTAGAGGTAACAATGCCTGAGGAATACATGGGAGATATCATTGGAGATATCAACTCCCGTCGTGGACGTATTGAAGGTATGGATGACCTTGGTGGTGGTAAGATCGTTCGTGCATTCGTTCCATTGTCCGAAATGTTTGGATATTCTACAGACCTTCGTTCCAGAACACAGGGACGTGGTAACTACTCTATGTTCTTCGACAGCTATGAGCAGGTACCGAAGTCTGTACAGGAAAAAGTATTATCCAATAAAAATGCGTAAAAATCGCAAAAATGCTTGCTATTCGGCTGATTTTGAAATATAATCAGAATTAGCCGATTTAAAAGCGAAACCAATAAAATTGCCGTTTCAGGCGACAGATTTAAGGAGGATATTCAAAATGGCTAAAGCTAAATTTGAAAGAACAAAACCACATGCTAATATTGGTACTATCGGTCACGTTGACCATGGTAAAACAACATTAACAGCTGCTATTACAAAAACTCTTTCTGTAAGAGTAGAAGGAAACGCAGCAGTTGATTTCGAAAACATCGACAAAGCTCCAGAAGAGAGAGAGCGTGGAATCACAATCTCTACAGCTCACGTTGAGTACGAAACAGAGAAACGTCACTATGCACACGTTGACTGCCCAGGACATGCTGACTATGTAAAGAACATGATCACAGGTGCTGCTCAGATGGACGGAGCTATCCTTGTTGTAGCTGCTACTGACGGAGTTATGGCTCAGACAAAAGAGCACATCCTTCTGTCTCGTCAGGTAGGTGTACCTTACATCGTAGTATTCATGAACAAATGTGACATGGTAGACGATGAAGAACTTCTTGAATTAGTAGAAATGGAAATCCGTGAACTCCTGAACGAGTACGAATTCCCAGGAGATGACACTCCAGTTATCCAGGGATCTGCTCTGAAAGCTCTTGAAGATCCAAACGGAGAGTGGGGAGATAAGATCATGGAACTTATGGACGCTGTTGATGAGTGGATTCCAGACCCACAGCGTGACACTGACAAACCATTCCTGATGCCAGTAGAGGACGTATTCTCTATCACAGGACGTGGTACAGTTGCTACAGGTAGAGTTGAGCGTGGTGTTCTTCACGTATCTGACGAAGTTGAAATCGTTGGTATCCACGAAGACGTTAAGAAAACAGTTGTTACAGGAATCGAAATGTTCCGTAAACTTCTTGACGAAGCACAGGCTGGAGACAACATCGGAGCTCTGCTTCGTGGTGTTCAGAGAACAGAAATCGAAAGAGGACAGGTTCTCATCAAACCAGGCAGCGTAACATGCCACAAAAAATTCACAGCTCAGGTTTACGTTCTGACAAAAGATGAAGGTGGACGTCATACACCATTCTTCAACAACTACAGACCACAGTTCTACTTCAGAACAACTGACGTAACAGGTGTTTGCGAGCTTCCAGAAGGAACAGAAATGTGCATGCCTGGAGATCACGTAACAATGACAGTTGAACTGATTCACCCAGTAGCTATGGAAGAGGGTCTTGGATTCGCTATCCGTGAAGGTGGACGTACAGTAGGATCTGGAAAGGTTGCTACAATCATCGAGTAATACAATCTGAATATAGATTTGTTATCGCAAGATGACATTATGTTCAAATATAAGATACCCCGGAAACCGTAAGGTTTCTGGGGTTTTTCTGTTTTTGATGAAATCAATGGCAGGAAAGTGTGTAAGACCATGATAAAACCAGGGGGAAAGTTTCTGGATTTATTCAATTGAAAAAGAAAGCCCTATCAACCATGAGACAAAAGCTGTAAAAATCTACGTTGAATTTTACAGCTTATTGTGTATAATAGAAGTATCAGAAACAATTTAAAATCAAAGGAAGGGGTTGAAAGAATATGGCAAATATTTTACCAGTATCTGATTTGAGAAATTATAATGAAGTCCTGAAAAACTGTCATAAAGGAGAGCCGGTATATTTGACTAAGAATGGCAGAGGACGTTTTGTAGTCATGGATATTGAAGATTATGAACGTGATCGAGCAGAGAAAAAGCTTCTGATGAAGTTACAGGAAGCTGAAGAAGCAGTGAAAGATGGAGATGGTTGGTTGAATCTAGATGAATTGAAGGCACTGATGGGGGAATAAAATGTTAAAACTGCGGATTAATCCGATTGTTGTAAGAGATCTGAAGAATATCAGGGATTATATTGCCGAAGATAACGAAGAATATGCTACGAAGACTATAAAAGAGCTTTATGGTAAATTTGAGAATCTTCAGATGTTTCCGAAAATGGGATCGAATCTCTCCAAACGAGTCAGCTTTCGGACAGACTATAAATATGCGATATGGGAAGAATATGTGATTCTCTACAAGATTGGTAACGAGTACGTAGAGATTTATCGTATAATCAACCGATATCAGGATATCACAAGACTTTTTGATTGATAACAAAATTCCTAAAAACCACATGGACACAGTGGAAAATCCGGATTTTACCCCAAAAATCATACCGTAAAAGCTGTTCTTTGAGCAAAGCTGAATTGATTATAAAATGGATACCAACAGGAGGAATTTGCATGGAACTACGGGAATACACAGATTTCAATCAGGAAGAAATTTTATCACTTTACACCAGTGTTGGCTGGGAAAATTATACAAGGAATCCTCAAATGCTGGAGCGTGCATATGAGAATTCATTTTTAAAGATTGCTGCTTTTGAAGGAAAGCAATTGATCGGCATGGTCAGAGTTGTTGGGGATGGTGCATCGGTCATTTTAATTCAGGATTTACTGGTGCGTCCGGAATATCAACGAAAGGGCATCGGGAGTCAACTAATGCGTGCGGTTTTAGAGCGATGTGAGGATGTGTATCAGATTGAACTGATGACAGACAATACAGAAAAGACGATTTTATTTTATCAGTCGTTGGGACTGAAAAAGGTAGATGAAATCGGTTGTTGTGCTTTTTTGAAAATGTGATGAGCAGTAGGAGGAACAGGATATGACGGATTCATATACATTCAACACCCCGATTGGTTTTCTTACCATACGGGAAGAAGAAAAGAAGCTGACAAAGCTCTTTTGGGAAGCAAATTCTGTGCAAACCATGAAGAATGAATTGCATTCTGATTTTCTGTATGAGGTCTATACGCAGGTGAATGAATATTTGACGGGTAGAAGGAAGCAATTCGATGTGCCGTTGAAATATCAGGGAACGCAATTCCAACAGAGTGTCTGGCAGGAGCTGCAGAAGATACCATATGGAGAGACGAGAAGCTATCAGGAGATTGCGGCTGTAATCGGAAATGAGAAGGCAGTACGTGCTGTAGGGCAGGCCAATAATAAGAATCCGATTTTGCTGATTATCCCATGTCACAGAGTAATTCATAAGAGCGGAGATATTTCAGGATTTGCTTGTGGAGTAGAGGTAAAGCGATATCTGTTGGAATTAGAAAAAGGGATGAGAATTTAGGGAAATGGAAAATATGTTTTCAGGATTTCTGAGAAAAGAGCGGGAAAAGCGGGGGATCAGTCAAGAGCGGTTATGCAGAGGAGTGTGTGCTGTTTCCGCTCTTTCGCGTTATGAAAATGGAGAGCGGATACCGGATCGGCTGTTGATGAATACGCTGATTGAACGTTTGGGAAAATCATCCGATAAGTTAGTTACGATGATTTCCTGTCAGGAGTATGCGTATTTTGAGTGGAAAAGCAAGGTAAAAGAGACTTTAAGAAAGAAAAATATTGCTCTGGTACAGGAACTCATTTTGAGAAAAGAAGCACGGGACGCAAGTGTCAACCTGGTTTTGCAGGAGCAGTTTTATCAGTATATACAGGAAATCGTCAATGGGAAAGAGGGGGAGATTTCTTCTCTGGAGGAGGCGATCCGGTTGACAAATCCAGATTTTACAGGAAGGATTGCTGCTGAGGGATTGTTTAGTATACAAGAATTAGAACTTCTGCTTTTATATGCACAGCGTCAGATGGAAACGCGGGCAGGACAGGGTGCCAAATTGCTGGAAGATGTTCTAAGTTATATTCAGGAACATATGACGGATATTCAGGCAAAAAATCAGATTTTTCCGCGAGCGGTGTGTCTATATTGTCGGTATGTGACTGGAGAGGCAAATGCACAGAAACGGTATTTGTTGTGCAGAGAAGCATTTGAAAACAGCAGAAAAGATCAGAGGTTTGAGTATACGGTGGAATTGCTTGGGTATATGAGGAAGGATGCAATCTGTCTGGGAAAAGAGTTCGAGGCTGTTTCTTATCAAGTTTGGAAAAAGATTTTGGAAGCGATGTATCAGGAATATGGCGTGGAAATTCCGCAGGCAGAATGGGGAATTGAGATCCCACAGAATCTTTTTTTAATACCTGAAATTTTGCTTTCAGCCAGAGTGGAGCAAGGAGCGTCTCAGGAAGAAATCAGCGAAGGAATCTGTACGCCGGAGACGTATTCCAGAATCGAAACAGGAAAGCGAAGTCCGAGTCTGAAAAATCTGGAAGCATTGAAGTCCAGGTTGAAAATACGGTCGGGGTACTATATGGGAGAGGTGTGGACTGAGGATTTTGCGGTGCTGGAGTTGGTGCAAGAACTAAGAGCAGCGGTGTCGGCTTCCAATCTGAAAGCCTGGGAGATGTGCCAGCAAAGGCTGGAAGAAAAACTGGATTTGAGTAAAAAGATTAACAGACAGTATACGGAAGGATACAGAACCTGTCTGGAGTACCAAAAGGGAAAGTTTTTAGAAGATGAATGGATCAGACGGCATAGAAAAACATTGTCTTACACACGGAAAGAACCGATGGAACAACGGATGTTTTGTGAAGAGCGTGCACATGTATTTACAAATACAGAGACAATACTTTTGCAGCAGATTGCTCTTGCAGAAAAAATCCGTGGTGAAAAAGAGAAAGCAGTAGAAATCTGGGAGCTGCTTTTGAAGGATTATGGAAGAAGTAGGATCAGGATGGAAAATCATTTCAAAGAAGTGATGCTGATCTGGAGCAATCTGGCAAACACACTTCCTGATGTTGGAAAAACCAAAGAAGGAATTGCACTGGCAGATCAGGGAATCCGAATGGTTTTGGAAAAAGGACAGGGACCGTTGAATATGCTGTTTGCAAACCGGATCTATGCCATGAAAGAGGCCGGGCAGGATGTGAGAAAAGAGCAATTTGAACAGGCATATGCTTTGAGTGAAATGTTCGGTGATCTGGAATTGCAAAATTCTTTGAAATATTATATACAGAAAAACTGGCCATCGAAGGAAAAGATACATTAACATACAATAAGAAAGAATTCCATGACGAAATCGGGAAAGATGTTTTTCGATTACGTCATGGGATTTTTTTGCGTTTTCTTTGATAATGAGAACTGTGAAAGGGGAAATGTGATATGCAAGAACAGATTTTCGTACACGGCTACTTCGGAAGAAATAAGGGGATCCTTACAGGATTTGTTATTTTTTCAATCATGAGTGGAACCTCTTACATGCTCTGGTCATTTTTATTTGAACAGGTCAGTGGATTTGCAGGAGGAACGGCAGACACCTCCATCCAGCAATTATGTCTGTCTGCAGGATTGTGTCTGCTGTATTTTGTGGTCAGTCAACAGCTGATGTTTTATTTTCAGAGAAGGTTGTTAAAACAGATCAATACACAATTGAAACAGGATGTATTCCATGCGCTGATGAAAAAAGGTGTGGCAAAGTTTACGGAGAAAAACAGCGCGGTATATCTGTCTGTGTTAAACAATGACGTAACAAATCTGGAGAACAACTATTTTGCGAAGATTCCGGAGATTTTACAAAATGGATTTGTATTTCTGACTTGTGCGGGTGTACTCTGCTATTATGACGTCAGGATCGTGTGTCTGGTGATTTTGACGGCATTACTCCCGGTGGCGGTTCCATTTTTAATCGGAGAGAAATTGTCACAGAAGACCAAAGCATTATATGAAGAACTTGAGAATTACAATCGGAAGCTGAAAGACTGGATGGGTGGTTTTGAAGTGATTCATAGTTTTCAGGTTGAGGACGAAGTGAAAAAACGGTTTGCGAAAAGTGTGGAAGATGTGGAGAAACGGCGTTATGAGGGAAGACGATATCAGAATCCATACGGAATATTGACGTTATTGCTGACGTATCTGATCTTGAGTATACAGCTAGTTGTCTCAGCGTATCTGGTATTTATCGGAAGTATTTCAGAGCGGATGCTGCTGAGTATTTTTTATTTGATCTCCAGTGTCAACAATCCCATCCGGGAGATTGCATATCTGCTTTTGGATGTCAAGGCAGCAATTCCAAATGCAAGAAAGGTGGAGACGCTTTTCAAGGAAAGACCGGAAGAATCGAAGAAAACAGGGGAATCGGTAAAATCAGTCATGCCGTTGGAGTTGAAAGAGGTACGATTTGGCTACACGAAAGCAAAAGAGGTCTTACATGGGGTGAATATGTGCTTTGAGAAAGGGAAAAAGTATGCCATTGTGGGAAGCAGCGGATGCGGAAAATCAACGTTGTTGAAGCTGCTGGCGAACTATTATAAAGACTACGAGGGAGAAATTCTCATAGGAGAACAGGAACTTCGGATGATAGAAAGAAAAAGTCTAAGTCGGAAAATAGCCATGATCCATCAGAATGTGTTTTTGTTTGAAGATACATTGCGGGCAAACATTACGATGTTTCAGGAATATCCGGATGAAGAAATCAAAGCTGCAGTAAAAAAGGCAGGACTTGAGAAAATCGTAGAAGACAATCCATTGGGGACAGAGCAGATGGTTTGCGAAAATGGCAATAATTTTTCCGGTGGGGAAAAACAGCGGATCGCGATTGCAAGGGCAATTTTAACCAGGGCAGAAGTGTTATTGCTGGATGAGGCAACGTCCAGTCTGGATGCAGAACTTTCCATGCAGATCGAGCAGTTGATCTTAAGTCAAAAAGAGACCACCATATTGAATGTAACACATCGATTTCATGAGTCGATTTTGAGACAGTATGACTGCATTTTGACCATGCATCAGGGAAAGATTGTGGAGATGGGGACATTTGAAGAGTTGATGAAGAAAAAGCAATTTTTCTATAGCCTCTATACCGTGAATCATTAGCAGGGGAGGACATTATGATACAGAAAACAGGTTCGATTCATGTTTATTTTCAAAGAAATAAGGGGCATCTGGCAGGTGTGATCTTATGTTCCATTCTGGCGGGAATGGGGGAAACGATGTGGGCATTTGTGTTTCAGAAAATTGGAGAATTGCCGGGAGATATGACAAAGGCAGCGATTTTGAGACTGGCAGGGATTCTTTTGTTTACTGTTTTTTATTATGCAGTCAGTCAGAATGCCTGCGCTTACTTTCGGAGGACATTTCTGAAGCGGATCAATATACAGCTGAAGAGGGATGTGTTCGATGCAGTGCTGGATCAGGATATGATCCAGTTTACGAGCAACAACAGTGGGATGTATCTCTCAATACTGAATAATGATGTAACAAATTTGGAGAATAACTATTTTGCGAAGATTCCGGAGATTATTCAGCGGAGCTTTGTTTTTCTTGGCTGTCTGGCAGTACTTTGCTCTTACGATGGCCGGGTGGCAGGTATGGTTCTGCTGACAGTGTGGATACCGGTTGCAGTACCGTTTTTATTTGGAAATGTGATTTCCGAAGCTGAGGGAAGGTTTTACCGGAACTTAGAACAGTATACAGGGAAACTGAAAGATTTCTTTGGAGGATTTGAAGTAATTCAATGTTTTCAAATTGGAAAAGAAACGGAAGAGTTGTTTGGAAGTTGTGTAAAGGATGTGGAAGAGTCTCGTTATCACTCTCGATTCTGTGAAAGCAGCGGTGAAGTGTTTGCTCTCTCATTGACATATGGGACGTTGTTTTTTCAGATTTTATTCTGTGCCTGGACGGCTGCAAAAGGAAAAGTATCTGCAAATGCAATGCTGAGTATTTTATACTTACTTTCCAGTATCAACAATCCGGTGCAGAATGCAGTACAGGCGTTTCTTTCTGTGAAATCAGCCGGACCAAATGTGGAAAAAGTGGAGAAATTATTGGCAAAACCTAAAAAAAGAACCCATCCGTCTGTTGACCGGAAGTGAAGAATAAGAAACAAAATATCCGCAAATCCGTATAATGTCGGAATTTGTCTAAAATAAACAGGTTTCCATGATTTGATTGTCGAAAAAAGAAAAATAAATTGTGTAAAAGTGATAAAAAATATAAAGTTATACTTATTAAAATGACTTGATTTACAAAGAAAAAAGTTTTTATTAAAAAAACTAAGGTGAAATAGCAATAATTATAAAATCCAAGCCAACTTCCGAATAGAAAAATATAGGCAAATGAGCTATCATAAAGTTATCAAATCGACAGGGAGGATATAAGATGAAAAAGAAAGTGGTTAGAAAACTGATGGCACTCGCACTTGTTTCCGCCATGGCAACTTCTATGCTGGCCGGATGCGGATCAGGTGATGATTCAGGCAAGGATTCAGGAAAAGATGCTGACAAAGGCTCAGAAGAGACAGTCCTGAAAGTTGCTGCGTTCGAAGGTGGTAACGGAACTCAGATCTGGGAAGATATCGCGAAAGCATTTGAAGAGTCTCATGATGGAGTAAAAGTAGAACTTGAGATGTCTCCTGAACTGGACAAAGACCTGACAAAAGCAATTCAGAATGGAGATGTACCGGACGTTGTATATTACAACCTGGGACAGCCAAGTGGATTCACAGAGACAATGCTGAAGGAAGAAGCGATTGCGGATATCTCTGATGTATTCGATGACGAACTGAAAGACAAGATGCTGGATGGTATCCTGGATGGTACAGATGCACAGCCATACGGAGACGGAAAGATCTATCTGGCACCGATTTTCTACACACCGACAGGATTCTGGTACAATGCGACATTAGTAGGTGAAGGAAAACAGTACGAGATCCCGACAACATGGGATGAGTTCTTCGCACTTGGCGAGCAGGCTAAGAAAGACGGACATGCACTCTTTACATTCCCTACAACAGGATACTTTGATGCTACAATCTATGCAATGCTCGCACAGGCAGGCGGACTTGATTTCTACAATGATGCATTAAAATATGATGCAAATACATGGACATCTGATGAAGGAAAGAAAGTTCTTGATACAGTTGCAAAACTTGTAGGAAAAGACTATACACAGGAAGATACAGTTTCCAATGCAAACGCTGACGGTGGATTCAAGATCAATCAGCAGAACGTAATCGATGGAAAAGCATTATTTATGCCAAACGGAAACTGGGTAATCGGTGAGATGGCAGCTTCTACTCCGGCAGATTACGAATGGGGTATGATGGGTGTTCCGAAATGGAGCGAAGATGAATCACAGTCTGTATACACATTTACAGAGCAGATGTGGGTACCTGCTGATGCACCGAACATGGATCTTGCAAAAGAATTTGTGAAATTCATGTATTCTGACGAAGTAGTTGATATCTGTCTGAACAACAAGACAACAGACAAAGAGTCCGGAAAAGAATCTGATACACCAGTAGTAGTTCCTGTAAAAGGAGCAGCAGACAAGCTTCCAGACGGTGTTACAAAAGACTGTTATGCAGCAGCAACAGCAGATGACGTTGTAGCTGTTACAGGTAAATGGGCAACAACAGCTCCGATCGAAGGACTGGATATGGCAAAAGCTGTTTACGGACCGGTCGAGTCTATCAACACAGGCGATATGACAGTTGATGAATGGCAGAAACAGTTAGTAGAGACTTGGGAAAAATGCGCAGACGCATTAGAGAAATAAGAGAGTGATATTCGGCTGACATGAAACGGTGAGTTATGATAACTCACCGTTTTTAAAAGACAGCAGTATGGAGGAGGAAATCTATGAACAGGGAGAAAGCGCAGAGAAGATTTATATTCATTTGTCTGGCGCCTGCTGTAATTCTGGCAACGATCTTTATATTTATTCCGACGATCAATGTCTTCCGTATGTCCTTGTACCGCATGGGTGGAATTACAAATAAGAAGAGTTTTGTGGGATTCAGCAACTTTGTAAAACTGATGGATGATAAGAACTTTCTGGAAGCGATGCAGAACTCGATTCTTATTATTGTGATGGTAATGATCTGTACGATCGTTCTTGCAGTTTTATTTGCGGCGTTACTTTCAAGGGGGAACTTTAGAGGCAAGAATTTCTTCAGAATTATTTTCTACATACCAAACATTTTGAGTATTGTTGTTATTGCAGGTATTTTCGGTGCAATCTACAATCCGAGTACAGGACTGCTCAATACATTTTTGGATGCGATTCATCTGAGTGGATTAAAGCATCAGTGGATGGGAGATCCGAGTATTGTTATTTATTCTGTGATCTTTGCACTGGTATGGCAGGCAATCGGATATTATATGGTCATGTATATGTCCAGTATGGCAGCAATTCCGGAAGATCTCTATGAAGCCGCATCACTGGATGGAGCAACAGAGATTCAGATTTTCTTCCAGGTGACTTTGCCGTTGATCTGGAGCAATATCCGTACTACATTGACATTCTATATCATCAGTACGATCAACTTAAGTTTCCTGTTTGTTCAGATCATGACAGACGGAGGCCCGAACGGAAAGACAGAAGTTTTCCTGAACTATATGTACAAGCAGGCATATGGAGCAGGTGTATACGGATACGGTATGGCGATCGGAGTTGTTGTATTCCTCTTCTCGTTCATACTGGCAGCAGTTGTAAACAAGATTACAGACAGAGAAGTCTTAGAATTCTAGAAAGGAGCGAAGTAGAGATATGCATGAGAAAAAACACAGAATTCCTACACATGTACTTTACAAGATTTTTATCTATGTAGCTCTGATCGCTCTGGCTATTTCGATCATTGTACCGGTTGCATGGGTATTTATGGCGAGTTTGAAGAAGAATGCAGAATTCATTGGAGCGGATGTAAATCCATGGGCACTTCCAAAACAGTTTTACTATCAGAACTTTGTAGTAGCATTTCAGGATGCAAGAATGGGAGATTTCTTCCTGAACTCTTTCATTGTGACAGCGCTGGCTCTTGCACTTCTTCTGATCCTGGCTCTTCCGGCATCTTATGTGCTGGCACGCTTTAAGTTCAGAGGAAAGAAGTTCTTCAATGGTGCGTTCATGGCAGGGTTGTTTATCAATGTCAATTACATTGTAGTACCGATCTTTTTGATGCTGAGTTCCTGGAACAAGGCTCTGCATGTAGATTTCTTCCTGGATAACCGGTTTATCCTGGCACTGATCTACGCATCCTGTAACCTGCCGTTTACGATTTATCTGCTGAGCGGATATTTCCAGACACTTCCGAAAGGATTTGAAGAAGCAGCTTATATGGATGGATGCGGATACTTTAAGACGATGGTTAAGATCATGATTCCGATGGCAAAACCAAGTATTCTGACAGTGATTATGTTCAACTTCCTGACATTCTGGAATGAATATATTATCGCATATACATTGATGGATGAAAACGGAACACTGGCAATGGGACTGAAGAATCTGATGGCAGTCGAGAGAACAGCAACCAACTACGGTATCATGTATGCAGGTCTTGTGATCGTTATGATTCCGGTACTGGTTCTGTATATCTGTGTACAGAAGAGACTGACAGAAGGTATGACACTTGGTGGACTCAAAGGATAGGAGGAGACAAAAATGCAAGAAAAGATTCGAACTTTGATCATGGCTGTTGTTTTTGTTGTCTGCCTCGCCCTGATCATGATAGGACAGAAAAATATCGGCGTGCCGGGACTGATTATGGAACTGGCAGGACTGGTAGGCTTGCTGACACTCTTGTTTATTTACAACAATAAATATAAATAGCAGGTTTGAAAAAGTGAAACAGGCATGGAAGATCTGGCAAAAGCCAGTCTTTCGTGCCTGTTTTGTATAGCAGAAAGTACATGTGGATGCTTGACAATTATCTTTGGATATTGGACAATAGAAGAGAATTGGAAAAAGAAAGAGATACGAGGAGAGAGATCATGAGAATTGGAATTGGAAATGACCATTCAGCATTGGAATTAAAAGCAGAAATCATCGAATTTCTGAAAGAAAAAGGACATGAAGTCGTAGATTTCGGAACGGATTCATCTGAAAGCTGTGACTATCCGAAGTATGGGGAAGCAGTAGGCCGTGCAGTTGTTGCAAAAGAAGTGGACTGTGGAATCTTGATTTGCGGTACAGGACTGGGAATATCTCTTGCAGCAAACAAGGTCAAAGGAGTGCGTGCAGCAGTTTGCAGCGAGCCGTTTACAGCGAAGATGTCCAGAGCACACAATAACTGTAATGTGCTTGCATTTGGCGCAAGAGTGGTAGGTGCAGAGCTCGCGAAAATGATCGTAGATGTATGGCTGAACACGGAGTTTGAAGGCGGACGCCACCAGAGACGTGTGGATATGATCATGGAGATCGAAGAGAGATAACGTGTAACATATCAAATAAAATGTGAAAAGGATGACGACTACATGGACTGATGCAGATGTCATCCTTTTTTGCTACAGAGTTAACGTACCTGTGCAAGAATGTCTTCCAGTACGTCCTCCACAGAATCTGTCACATAGGTAGAATAGTAAGAAATTCCAGGAGCTGCGTTGGACATGGCATAGCTGGTGCCGACAAGCTGCAGCATTTCAATGTCATTGTACTGATCTCCGAATGCAACACATTCTTCCGGTTTTACATGGAATAAATCCATCAAGTTCTGAAGGGCGGTTCCTTTGTTGCTTCCTGGAGCGATAAAATCGATCCAGATATTTCCAGAAGTGACCACTTTGATCTCAGAGCCAAACAGATCCTGAAGGTGTTTCAAATATTTATCGACAATATGAGTGCTGTCAGACATGTTGCAGATGGCGATTTTTAGGATCGGTCCGTCTACTTTCGTGATATCATCCACGATCTGAGTTGTATTGTGCATTACATTGACGATGTGGTTGACAAATTCCGGAACATTGTTTTCGATAAAGCAGGTATCTTCTCTGGAAACTACGATTTCGAAATGATTCTGTTTTTTGATTTCCTTTAAAATCCTGGCTGCCAGATCATCGTTGATCGTAGCACGGGAAATGACTTTTCCCTGATGCATGCAGATTGAGCCATTCTCTGCGATAAATGAAATACGGTTTTTCAAGGGATCAAAGACACGCTTTTGATTGTCGTATTGTCTTCCGCTGGCAGACACAAAATGGATTCCTGCATCGCACAGCTTAGAGATCAGATCGATTGCCCGCGGAGTGAGAGCCTGGGCATCGTTTTGTAAAAGAGTTCCATCCAGATCACTTGCAATTAATTTTATCATCATTTCCTCCAATTATTTAGAAATTCTTATTGTTTGTAGTCGAATATATGACCATACATTATACATTGTACAGGAAAAACAGAAATTTGTATAGAGCGTTACTGTTCACACCGGATGTTAAATACAGGTTCTGAACCGTCATGCTTGCATGTAAGGGAAAGAATCTATATTTAGCATCTGGTGGGAACAGTAACTATAGAACAACTCACAGTAACGAAAACAGAAAACAGTTGTATTTTAAAATCAAAAAGAATATAATAAGAGCGTCAGTGCGGTGACGTACTGAAAGGCAGTGACACAAAAGGTCAAAAGAAAGAATAAGAGGGAGACATATGGGTAAATATTTTGGGACTGATGGATTCAGAGGAGAGGCAAATGTTGTTTTAACAGTAGAACATGCTTTCAAAGTAGGTCGTTATCTGGGATGGTATTTTGGCAGAGAGAAGAAAGCCAGAATCGTGATCGGAAAAGATACAAGACGAAGCAGTTATATGTTTGAATATGCACTGGCATCAGGACTGACAGCTTCCGGAGCAGATGCATACCTCTTACATGTAACAACAACACCGAGTGTGTCCTATGTGGTAAGAACAGAAGATTTTGACTGCGGAATTATGATTTCTGCGAGCCACAATCCGTTTTATGACAATGGAATCAAGGTGATCAACGGACAGGGGCATAAGATTGAAGCAGAAGTAGAGGAGCAGATTGAAGCGTATATTGACGGAAAAACAGAAGAGCTTCCACTTGCGGTTGGGGAACACATTGGAAGAACAGTTGATTATGCGGCAGGAAGAAATCGTTACATCGGACATCTGATCTCACTGGCAACACGTTCCTTTAAAGATATGAAGATTGGTCTGGACTGTGCCAATGGAAGCTCATCCAGCATTGCAAAAAGTGTGTATGATGCACTCGGAGCAAAGACATATGTGATCAGCAATGAGCCGGATGGTGTAAATATCAATACAAATTGCGGATCGACACATATTGAAAAGCTGCAGGCATTTGTAAAAGAGAACAATCTGGACGTAGGATTTGCCTATGACGGAGATGCAGATCGCTGTATTGCCGTGGATGAGAATGGAAATGTCGTAGACGGAGATCTGATCTTATACGTATGCGGAAAATACCTGATGGAACAGGGACGACTTGCAGGAAATACGATAGTTACAACTGTAATGTCCAATCTGGGGCTTTACAAGGCTTGTGATAAAGTCGGCATGAAATATGAGCAGACAGCAGTCGGTGATAAATATGTGTATGAAAACATGATGAAAAACGGATTTGTTCTTGGCGGAGAGCAGTCCGGACATATTATTTTCAGCAAACACGCAAGAACCGGAGACGGAATCCTGACTTCACTGATGCTGATGGAAGTTATTATGGAGAAGAAACAGTCACTTGGAAAGCTGTGCTCTGAAGTGAAGATTTATCCGCAGCTTCTTCAGAATGTCCGTGTGACAGACAAAAAGACAGCGTTGGAAAATGAAGCCGTACAGAATGCGATCAAAGCAGCGGCAGAAGCACTTGGAAGTGACGGAAGAATTCTGGTAAGAGAAAGTGGAACAGAGCCTGTGATCCGCGTTATGGTGGAAGCGGCAACAGATGAGATATGCACAGAGTATGTGAATCAGGTTGTCAATGTAATGAAAGAACAGGGACTTGTTCAGGAATAAAAATAAAAAAGCAGAATCTTGTACCAAATATGGCGCAAGATTCTGCTTTTTTATTGGATTTCAATCTCGTGTTCGGGTATGGTCTCATCTTCTTCACAAGTTCCGTAAATCTCATAGTTTCCGTAAACTTTTCCGTGAATTTTGCCGATACATTCCAGCTGATCCTGTTCATTGACTACGATATCGGGATCGATCACATTGAGAGAACGAAGCCTGCGGATGCTGCCTTCCTCGGAGAGGATCCGGATATAGTAGATGCCGTTGAACCAGAAAAGTCCGATTTCATTGTGTGAGGCATTGATACGCTGCAGTGCCATAATGTCATTTTTTTGAAATACCGGCTGATAGCGGTCGATCAGAACCTGAAAGCAGAAATCGCTGTCTTTGGGAACATGCTTTCTGCGCACCCGGATCGTCTGAGTGGTATCCTGAAAAAGAAAGCCGGAATGTACTTTGCGGATGCCGGGGCGGTAAAACGGAAGATTGATATATTCGCTCTGGTTCATGCGTTTATATTCTTCGTCAATGATCAGGCGGACCAGACTTTTGCCGTTTTCAGAGAGTTCGCGGTATTTTAAAATAGATTCTTTTTCTTCGGGGCTGAGAACTTTTCGGTAGAGTCGTTGAATCGTGCTGTTTGAAAGATAATTCCAGTATAGATAATTGGCATCAACATCCAGTGCGTTCATGAGTGCGACCAAAATATCGGGTTTTGGATAGCTGACACCGTTTTCATAGTTTGCGATTGCTGATGGGGTTACATGAATCTTGTTAGCTAGTTCGCCTCTGGAAAGATTCAGTTCCGTGCGCCGGCGACGTATTTGTTTCCCAATTTCCATACAGATATCCTCCGTTATTCGATTTTATAAGAAAAGTATAGTACAGGAAACTTGGAAAGTCAACAAAAGGATTACAAGAAACTTGTTGACTTTTACAGGGATATGGCGTAGACTGGAGATACATTGTGGTGGTGCGGGCAAGAAACGAGAGGGTTAGAAAAATGAGAGACAAGACAATCGATGTACTTCTTCAAATGGGGGTACCAGCCAGCATAAAAGGATTTACGTATATCTGTGATGCGATAGAATTATTTGATACGGATCCTTATTATCCTGACGGAAAAATCTGCTCTTTATATTTTGAGATTGCCCGCCTGCACGAAACGACGGCCTCCAGAGTAGAAAGAGCAATACGGCATGCATTTGAAGTGGCTTTGACCAAAGGGGAACGGGATATAGTAGAACTGTATCTGGATTGTGAACATACACAAAATTCCAATCTGCTCAAAACACTGTATTTCAGAATGCAGCAGGAGGAGCATAAGAGGGAAAAGGATTCCATATGCAGCTCCAGTACCTGTGAGATGAAGGCCCAGATTTATCAGGAAGTGATGGACTTGTTCTCGGTAGAGTTCGAACATTTTTTGGAGAAAATGCTGAGTATGTCAGAAAGGCATTATTGATTGCACCTTTGTATCAGAATCTGCATATTCTATTACAGAACGGACAGGAAAGGAAATCAATAGAATATGCCATATTCAATCATGCTGGATGCCGGACACGGAGGAAGAGATCCGGGAGCAGTTTATAAAGAGCGGAAAGAAAAGGATGATACCCTTCGTCTGACGCTGGCGGTGGGAGAGATTTTGGAGGCTCATGGCCTGGATGTGCAGTACACCCGTACGACAGATGTGTATGAATCTCCTTATCAGAAGGCAATGGAAGCAAACAATGCAGGAGTAGACTTTTTTGTTTCTATTCATAGAAATTCGTTTCCTTCAGACAATGCAGTATCAGGGGTAGAGAGTCTTGTATATGACAAATCAGGGATTAAGCTTAAGATGGCAGAAAACATCAACGAACAGCTGGAAGATATCGGATTTGTGAATCTTGGGGTAAAGGCAAGACCGAACCTGGTTGTCTTAAAGAGAACGAAAATGCCGGCAGTGCTGGTGGAGGTTGGATTCATCAATTCAGATGTAGACAACAAATTGTTTGACGAAAATTTTGAAGAAATCGCACAGGCGATCGCTTATGGAATTCTGGATACACTGGAGTCGAATCATGAGGTAGAATCTCCGGGATATGAAGTACAGGTTGGTGCATACCGAAACGAAAGATATGCACAGAACCTGCTGGAAGAACTGTTAGAACAGGATTTTCCTGCTTATATTGTGGAAGGAGATCGCCTCTACCGTGTAAGAGTGGGGAATTATATTACACTGGAAGATGCAGCAAGGATGGAGCAGATGCTCAAAAGAGCCGGATATCCGACTGTGATCGTCAGCACCTGAAAACAGCAGGCCTAAAACAGCTGATCGATGAGTTCGGCAGTTACATGGTGGTACATCTTATCACCGACTTTCATATTAGGACCTTGTCCGCATTGTTTAAAACATTTTTGAGTACGCAGAAGGTAAGTGCCGTCAGAAGTTACCTCTCCCTGTCGGATCTGAAGCTTTTGCTCCAGTTTTCTTAAAAGCAGGGCAGATTGTTTGCTGCTGCAGGTGCTTCCCGTACACAAAATAATTTCTTTTTGATAAGTCTGGCTGGAAAGACTCGGATAAAGCCGGATGAGAGTATCGATCAGGGCAGGCTTTACCTGCATGATCGATGCAATCTGTTCTTTGGCATCATTGGGGATACAGCCAAAGATATCCTGGGTCTCCCGTAAAAATTCCACCAGGATCGCCTGGTCGGAAGGTGTGTTTAAACTTGCGTAATAAGCAGCTGCTTCCTGAAATTCAGGGCAGAAATCAGATAAATCTTTCATCGTATACATCCTTTCTGTTGTGATGGAAATTACATTGGGGAAAAAGGACGACTGGTTTTGGAATGATTGTTCAAAACCAGTCGTCCTTTGTAGTATTAAAATCAGTTGTCGTTTTCCTCGAGTCCGGAATCTGCTTTTGGAGACAGATACACATGAACAGTTTCGATACGGTTTTTGTCCAGTTTTTCGACTACAAGGCGAATCTGATCTTCAGTCGTGATATGATCTCCAACTTCCGGAAGTCTGTCCAGATGCTCAATGATAAATCCTCCGAGAGAGTCATAATCTTCAGATTCCAGTTCTGTTCCGAGATTGTCATTGAGGTCATCCAGATTCATAGAACCTTCTACAATATATTCCTGATCATTGACTTTCTGGATCAGCTCTTCTTCTGCTTCATCGTATTCATCGCGGATCTCACCTACAATCTCCTCCAGAACATCTTCCAGAGTAATGATACCCGCAGTCTCTCCATACTCGTCCAGTACAATGGCAATATTGAACTTGGCATCGCGCATTTCAACCAGAAGCTCAGAAATATTCTTATATTCATAGGTGAAGTAAGCTTCTCTCAAAATGTTGCGTACCTGAAAGTTTGCTTTATCTTCAAACAGAAGCAGATCTTTCATATTGATGGTACCGATGACGTTGTCGGTCGTATCTTCGTATACCGGAAGTCTCGTAAACTTATATTCTTTGAAAATCTCAATGAGTTCGCGGTAGCTGCTGTTCACATCGGCAAATGCAACGTGGACACGCGGAACCATGACTTCTTTTGCTTTTACGTCTCCGAGATCAAACACGTTGTAGATCATCTCTTTTTCTTCAGATTCGATGACGCCGTCCTCATGGCTGACATCCACGATCGTTCGAAGTTCGTCTTCTGTCATCGCATTATTTCTGGCATTTGGATCTACACGAAGCAGAAACATAAAGCCTCTGGAAAATAAATCGATCAAAAAGATGATCGGAGTCATAATAAACATGAAAAAGCGTATAATCGGAATATAAGCAAGAGAAATCTTCTCTGCATGTATCGTGGCAAAATTCTTCGGGGTGATCTCACCGAATACCAGAATCGCAACCGTCAGGATCGCAGTTGCAATACTTACCATATAACCGCCGAATGAATAAGCCAGTGTTGCTGATAAGGAAGATGCGGAAATATTGACGATATTATTACCGATCAGAATGGCACTCAGCATTTTGGAAGTATGCTTTTCGGTTGTATCCAGCACCAAAGCTGCACGCCGGTTGCCGTCATCTGCAAGAGAACGCAGTCGGATTTTGTTGACTGTCATCAGTGCAGTTTCTGCAGATGAAAAGAATGCCGATAGTAATAATAAGATAACAAGAATTATAAATTGGAAAGTATCACTCGAGTCCAATTGTGTTGTTCACTCCTTTTGTTAAAAATGTTCCCTCTATTGATATACAGGTATTTATTACTATACATCATTTTGCCGGATTTTGCAAGCAATGGGGAGGGAGGAATGTGCGAATGTACGCTTTACTTTGCGGGAAGGTTGTTGTATGATGGTGAAAGAAAAAACAAGAACAGAAATGGAGATGAGCACAGGGTGTATAAACAATTATGTAAGATTTCAGGGGAAGAGAATGTATTGAGAGATGAGCCGATGAAGAAGCATACGACATTTCGTATCGGAGGTCCGGCGGATTATTTTGTGACAGTGCAGTCAAAGGATGAGATAAGAGAGATTCTGCTTCTTTGTAAGAGAGAACAGATTCCATATTATATATTAGGAAATGGAAGCAATCTTCTGGTAGGAGATAAAGGATATCGGGGAGTTGTGATCCAGATCTGCAAACGGATGAATGAGATCCGGACAGAGGAAAATAAGATCTATGCGCAGGCGGGAGCCCTGTTGTCAAAGATTGCAGCACAGGCACTTTCAAACAGTCTGACCAGATTTGAGTTTGCATCCGGGATACCGGGAACTCTTGGCGGAGCAGTGATGATGAACGCCGGAGCGTATGGCGGAGAGATGAAGCATGTACTGGAAAGTGCGGATGTACTGACTCCGGAAGGAGAATTTTTGACCTTATCTCTGGAAGAACTGGAACTGGGTTACAGAACAAGTGTTGTGGCGACAAAAGGGTATACAGTTCTGGGCGCAACGATCGCACTCGAAAAAGGCAATCCTGAGGAAATCAAAGCGTATATGGATGACCTGAAGGAGCGCAGAATCACAAAGCAGCCACTGGAGTATGCCAGTGCGGGAAGTACATTTAAGAGACCGGAAGGCTATTTTGCGGGCAAGCTTATTCAGGACAGCGGACTGAAAGGCTATTCGGTTGGGGATGCCCAGATTTCCGAGAAGCATTCAGGATTTGTGATCAACCGCGGTAATGCGTCTGCAAAGGATGTTCTGTCGTTGATCGAGCACGTACAGGAGACCGTGAAAGAGAAGTTTGGAGTACATCTGGAGACAGAAGTGAAACGGATAGGAGAATTTTAAATTATGAGGTTTGTCATTGTTACAGGAATGTCGGGGGCTGGAAAATCTACAGCGCTGAAGATGTTGGAGGATATGGGATACTTTTGTGTGGACAATCTTCCGGTGCCGCTTTTGCCTAAATTTGCAGAGATGATCGCCATGCCAGATTCCAAGCTGAATCAGGCGGCAGTGGGAATCGATATCAGAGGCGGACAGGCATTTCGGGGGTTAGAGGGATACTTAAAAGAACTGGATGAAAGCGGGATCCATTATGAAATCTTGTTTCTGGATGCCGGAAATGATGTCCTTTTGAAGCGTTATAAAGAAACAAGAAGACAGCATCCTCTGGGAGGCGCGGGACATATTGACAGAGGAATTGCCAAAGAGCGGGAGGAAATCGCATTTTTAAAGATTCGCGCGACGTTTATTCTGGATACGAGCAAAATGCTGACAAGAGAGCTTCGCGTGGAACTGGAAAAGATTTTTGTAAAGGGCAAGGATTTTAAAAATCTGTATATCACGGTAATGTCCTTTGGATTTAAGTATGGTATTCCACAGGATGCGGATCTTGTATTTGATGTCCGGTTTCTTCCGAATCCCTATTATATAGAAGAATTACGCGCAAAGACCGGCAATGAGGCAGAGGTCAGAGATTATGTGATGAAGAGTGATAAGGCGCAGGAATTTTTCAGACAATTGAGCCAGATGATGGATTTTCTGATTCCGAATTATATTCTGGAAGGGAAGAACCAGCTTGTTGTTGCAGTTGGGTGTACAGGCGGAAAACACCGTTCTGTTACACTTGCCAACGCATTGTATCAGTACCTGGAAGTACGGGAGAATTACGGGGTTCGCATTGAACACAGAGATATTGAGAAGGATGCCATCAGAAAGGGAAAATAGCAGGTATACACGATGTCATTTTCAGGAAAAGTAAAAGAAGAGCTTTCGCAGCAGTGGAGCAGCGCAAGACACTGTCAGATTGCAGAAATTGCAGCCTTGATCGGGATGTGCGGGGCAGTGACGATCAACAGTTTTAATCAGTACGGAGTAAAAATCAATACGGAAAATCTGGCTGTTGCAAGAAAAGTCTTTACATTGATTCGAAAAACATTTAATATAGAAGCTGATATCTCTATCCGAAGGAATATAGAGAAACAAAGTGCGGTCTATTCTGTGATGATAGTCCGGCATGAAGATGCACTGCGTGTCCTTCAGGCAGCAAAGCTTTTGGAGGAGCACAGAGGTGGATTCGAAGAGTTTCATATTGTCAGTCCCCTTATTGTACAGCAGCCATGCTGTCGTCGTGCGTTTTTGCGGGGAGCCTTCCTTGGGGCTGGTTCCATGAGTGATCCGAATAAATCCTATCATTTTGAGATTGTGTGCGATTCGGATGTGATGGCAAAGCAGATTCAGAGACTGATGTGTGATTTTTCCATGGATGCGAAGATCGTACGAAGGAAAAAGTCATACGTAGTGTATTTAAAAGAGGGCGATCAGATAGCAGATATTTTAAATATTATGGAGGCGCATGTTTCTCTGATGGAACTGGAGAATATCAGAATCTTAAAGGATATGCGCAATACAGTGAACCGTAAGGTGAATTGTGAAACTGCCAATATTAACAAGACCGTCTCTGCAGCTGTAAAGCAGTTGGAAGATATTACGTATCTCAGGGATAACATGGGGCTTGAAAAACTGGCAGAGGGACTAAGAGAAGTGGCATATGCACGTCTTTCACATCCGGATGCAACATTAAAAGAGTTAGGGGAACTCTTATCGCCGCCTGTCGGCAAATCCGGGGTAAATCACAGATTAAGAAAATTAAGTGATCTGGCAGAAAAGGAAAGGCAAAACAAGGAGGATTATTATGATTGAAACACCGGTTATTGTAGGGCATGAAGATGGAATTGAAGGCAGACCGATTGCTTTGTTGGTACAGGAGGCAAGCCAGTACGCCAGCAAAGTCTACATTCAGGTGGACAACAAAAAGATCAATGCAAAAAGTATTATGGGAATGATGAGTCTTGCTCTTCAGGAAGGTGATGAAGTGACAGTTGTTGCGGAAGGCGAAGATGAAGAAAAGGCTGCAGAAGGAATTAAGACTTTTTTGAAAAAGACAAAATAGATGATGTAGTAAAGGGGGCTGTGCGTAGGCACAGCCCTTTCAAGAATAGAAAGACGGGAGAGAGCAATATGAAAAAGATGCTGTTCATATACAATCCGAATGCGGGAACAGGGGTATTAAAACCAAAGTTATCAGATGTATTGGATATTTTTGTAAAAGCCGGATATGAGGTGACCGTATATCCGACGCAGTGTTATCATGATGCCATGGCAAAGGCAGAATCTTATACCGAAAGCTATGATGTGGTTGTGTGCAGCGGAGGAGACGGGACTCTGGATGAGGTTGTGACTGCAATGGCGAGACGTAAAGACCCGGTCCCGATCGGATATATTCCCACGGGAACGACCAATGATTTTGCAAACAGCCTGCACATTTCGAAGGATCTGCTGGAAGCCGCAGATACGGCGGCAAACGGGGTTCCTTTCCCGTGTGACGTAGGAGTGTTCAATGACGATTATTTTGTATATATAGCCGCATTTGGTCTGTTTACAGATGTTTCTTATGAGACAAAACAGAGTGTGAAAAATGTTTTGGGTCATCTGGCCTATGTGCTGGAGGGAACAAAACGTCTGTTTAATATTCCGTCTTATCATATTAAGATTACACATGACGGAGAGACAATAGAGGATGATTTTGTATTCGGAATGGTGACAAATTCACGTTCTGTCGGAGGATTCAAGGGGATTGTCGGAAAAGAGGTCATCTTTGATGACGGAGAATTTGAAGTGACACTGATCAAGACTCCGAAAAATCCAATCGAGCTGAATGAGATCGTGGCCTCTCTTTTAATCAAGCAGATTGATTCTGCTCATATGTATTCCTTTAAAGCCAAAGAAGTGAAGTTCGAATCGATTGAGGAGATTCCCTGGACGCTGGATGGAGAGTTTGGCGGAGAACATGACTGTGTCGATATCCGTAACTGGAAGCAGGGGATGCGGATTATGGTAAAATCCCAGATGATCCAGCAGTTGTCTGTGAAAGGAAGAATCGAGAATACACAGATTCTGGAAGAAGTAGGGCTGGAAACGGAAGAAATTTCAGAAAAATAGAAAAAAATAAAAAAAATTCAAAAAAGGGGTTGCAATTCCTATGGAGCTATGCTAATATATAACTCGGTCATCACTGAAGCAGTGATGAGGACATGGCTCCATGGTCAAGCGGTTAAGACGCTAGCCTCTCACGCTGGAATCAGGGGTTCGATTCCCCTTGGAGTCACTTTTGAAAGGGTATCCGCAGAAGAGTTCTGCGGATATTTTTTTGCCTAAAAGCCTTTGTTTTCAAGGGATTTGAAGCCTTAAAAATTTTCTTGGTGCTTGGTGGATGTATGAAATTGTGATTGAATTTTTGATTACACTTGATTACACTTTAGCAAGCTGAAGCTTTTTCGATTAAATTAGCCTTTTCTACTTCCGTGTTGCGGTCAAAGCAGTAGTTTCCTAAAGTTGTTCGTTCATCTGCATGACCGACCATTTCATGAACGGTATTCAAGTTTATTTTTCTATATAATCGTTTGATTGTCTTTTTGTCTTCCAGTGGGAAACTGTGTTGTACAAAAAGCTTTTTAAAGAAACCATGTCTATGCGCAGGGTATCAAGTAGGGTATCAAGCGTAAAATCAAAACAAATTTAACCTGCAAATAATTTGCCCAAAAGCCTTAGTTCACAAAGAATTCAAAGTAGTATACCCATCCGAGTATCCTGTAATTCATGCCTGCGGCAGGCGAACTCCGTCCGATAAGGAATGAAAAAACAGTAACTCCTTTTAAGGGAATTACTGCCTCATATAAGTTATTGATGTAATCTGTTTAATTTTTCTAACAACATTTTCTTGTTTGTAAGATATTCTACTATAGCATAAAGAATACCAATCAAGAAGAAACATTGAGATAATGTATATGCATATTCATAATGGAATATTTCAAATAGTATAAAACTTAACATCCCAATTAAACAAAGATTATACTCCGTTTGAAAATTATATGCCAGAATAAAATGGATTATCGGCATGAACATATTCAACAGATGATATCAGAGGCGCGGAAGCTTTTTAAACAGGAAAGACAGGAGTGTAAATGAGAGGTTCCTGTCTTGTTAAAAAAATCACAGAATCTGCCAAAGAAATTGTGTATATTCTTTGTTTTATTGTAATAATTACAGATTGTCTTTTAATGGCAGATAAGATATAATGAAAGCCATAGAGTGAAACCTATAGTATGCGCTGCCACAGACGGCTGTGCGCAAAGAATTGGAGGAGAAAATATGTTAGTATCAGCAACAGAAATGCTTCAGAAAGCAAAAGCAGGTCATTATGCAGTAGGACAGTTCAACATCAACAACCTGGAGTGGACAAAAGCAATCCTGACAGTAGCAGAGGAATGCAAATCACCGGTTATCCTGGGAGTATCTGAAGGTGCAGGAAAATATATGACAGGATACAAGACTGTAGTAGGTATGGTAGAGGGAATGTTAGAAGAGATGAACATCACAGTTCCGGTTGCTCTTCACCTGGATCACGGCAGCTACGAAGGATGTATGAAATGTGTAGAAGCAGGATTTTCTTCTATCATGTTTGATGGATCTCACTATCCGATCGAAGAAAACATTGCAAAGACAAAAGAACTGGTAGCAGTTGTAAAAGAGCACGGAATGTCTCTGGAAGCTGAAGTTGGTTCTATCGGTGGAGAAGAAGACGGAGTTGTAGGAAAAGGTGAATGTGCAGATCCACAGGAATGTAAGATGATCGCTGATCTTGGTATCAATTTCCTTGCAGCAGGAATCGGTAACATCCACGGAAAATATCCAGAGAACTGGGAAGGACTCAGCTTCGAGACTCTGGATGCAATCCAGCAGCTGACAGGAGATATGCCACTGGTTCTTCACGGTGGTACAGGTATTCCGGAAGACATGATCAAAAAAGCGATCAGCCTCGGAGTTGCTAAGATCAATGTAAATACAGAGTGCCAGCTTGCGTTCGCAGATGCAACACGCAAATATATCGAAGCTGGAAAAGACCTGGAAGGAAAGGGATTCGACCCACGTAAATTATTAAAACCAGGCGCAGATGCAATCATGGCAACTGTAAAAGAAAAAATGGAGCTGTTTGGCTCTGTTGGAAAAGCAGAAGCGTAAGTAATAAGTATTTGTTAGAAATTTTAACTTGCCTTTTTGCGGTGATTGAGGTATACTAAGCCTCGTAGATGAGAACAAAGGCGTTCCAAGCTTGCTTGGAATGCCTTTTTTAGAAAATGCGTTTACAAAAGTGAAATGAAGGAAGGTAGTTTTATGAGCACAGAATTATTCAATGTAGCGGATATTTTTGGGGAAAATGTTTTCAATGACACAGTGATGCAGGAGCGTCTCCCGAAAAAGGTGTACAAGAAGCTGAAACAGACGATCGAAGAAGGAACAGAACTGGATATAGAGACAGCAGACGTCATTGCACATGAGATGAAAGAATGGGCAATCGAAAAAGGGGCGACACATTATACACACTGGTTTTTGCCGTTGACAGGTGTGACAGCGGAAAAGCATGACTCTTTTATTTCAGCTCCACTTCCAAGCGGAAAAGTGCTGATGAGTTTCTCAGGAAAAGAGCTGATCAAAGGAGAACCAGATGCATCTTCTTTCCCGTCAGGCGGACTTCGGGCTACCTTTGAGGCGAGAGGATATACAGCATGGGATTGTACTTCTCCGGCGTTTGTAAGACAGGACGCAGCAGGAGCTACACTTTGTATTCCGACCGCTTTCTGTTCTTATACAGGAGAAGCACTGGATCAGAAGACTCCACTGCTTCGTTCCATGCAGGCATTGAATGTACAGGCGCTCAGACTTCTGCGTTTGTTTGGAAATACAACTTCAAAGAAAGTGACTCCATCCGTTGGGGCAGAGCAGGAGTATTTCCTTGTAGATGCAGAAAAATTCCTTCAGAGAAAAGACTTAATATATACAGGACGTACGTTGTTTGGTGCGATGCCTCCGAAAGGACAGGAGCTGGACGACCACTATTTCGGAACAATCCGCCAGAGAATCGCTGCTTTTATGCGTGATGTGAACATTGAACTCTGGAAAGTAGGGGTTTCTTCCAAGACACAGCACAATGAGGTGGCACCGGCTCAGCATGAACTGGCACCGATTTATGCAGAAGCGAATATTGCGGTAGATCACAACCAGATTGTAATGCAGACATTAAAGCGGATCGCATGCGAGCACGGAATGAAATGTCTCCTTCATGAAAAACCATTTGCAGGCGTCAACGGTTCCGGAAAGCACGACAACTGGTCGATCATTACAGATGATGGAATCAATATGCTGGATCCGGGAACAACACCACATGAGAATATTCAGTTCTTGCTTGTTTTGACTTGCATTCTGAAGGCGGTTAACAAGCATGCGGATCTTCTGAGAGAATCGGCAGCAGATCCTGGAAATGATCACAGACTGGGAGCAAACGAAGCACCTCCTGCAATTATTTCCGTATTCCTTGGAGAACAGTTGGAAGATGTGATCGATCAGCTGATCAGTACAGGGGAAGCAACACACAGTCTGGAAGGCGGAAAGCTGGAGACTGGTGTAAGAACACTTCCAGAACTGACAAAGGATGCGACAGACAGAAACAGAACATCACCGTTTGCGTTTACAGGAAATAAATTTGAATTCCGTATGGTAGGTTCCAGAGATTCCATCGCATCTGCCAACATTGTTCTGAATACGATCGTGGCAGAGGCATTTGCAGAGGCTTGCGAAGTTCTGGAGAAAGCAGATGATTTCCAGCTTGCAGTTCATGATCTGATCAAAGAATATGCAATGGAGAATCAGAGAATCATTTTCAATGGAGACGGTTACTCTGAAGCCTGGGTGAAGGAAGCAGAAAGACGCGGACTTCCGAACATCAAATCTATGGTGGAAGCAATTCCGGCAATGGTGACAGAGAAAGCAGTGACATTGTTTGAGAGATTTGGAGTATTTACAAAAGCAGAGCTGGAATCCCGTGCAGAAATCCAGTACGAGAGTTATGCAAAAGCGATTAACATCGAAGCCCGTACGATGATCGATATGGCAAGAAAACAGTTTATCCCTGCAGTGATCAAATATACAAAAACGCTCGCAGATACAGTACTTGCGGTAAAGGAAGCAGGTGTGGATGCAAGTGTACAGGCAGAGACACTTGAGGAGATCACAGTACTCTTGAAAGAGGCAAGAGCAGCTCTGGCACGTCTGGAAGAGGTGACAGCACAGGCAGCTGCCAAAGAAGAAGGACCGGTACAGGCAAATTTCTACCACGATGAAGTGTGCCCGGCAATGGAGAATCTGAGAAGACCGATCGACAAACTGGAAATGATCGTGGACAAAGAGGCATGGCCGATGCCTTCTTACGGAGATCTGATCTTCGAAGTTTAATCAATCAAAGAAATGAAGAAAAAACCGGATGCGATTTGAACGAGAATCGTGTCCGGATTTTTGTAATGGGAGGGAATAAAAAGTATGAAGACAGCAGCAGAATTGAGACAGCTTGTGACAAGGATCGATCACAGGAGTTATCCTGCCTATAAAGACACAAAGGGAATGTATCAGTTTCCGGGCTATCTGCTATCCATTGACCATGTACAGGGAGATCCGTTTGCATCTCCATCCAGGGTCAGTATTCAGGTGAAAGGAAAGATTGCAGGATTTCCGGAGCAGTTATATCAGACAAAATGGCAGAAAACAGCATTGGAGGATGCGCTGATCCGGCAGTTCGGACAGTGTTGTGAGAAATTTGGATTCAAGGCAAAGGGATCCGGGAAGAGCGGGATGATCTCTATCAGCCGGTGCGGTCAGGAAGTGCTGGAGAGAAGTGCGGCGCAGATCGATGAAAAAACAGGAGATATCCACATTCGTCTGGAAGTGGGATTTCCGGCAAACGGAAGGACGATCAATGCAAGAGAATGGATCCGGATCTTTTTTGAGTTTCTTCCGGAGTGTGTCGAAAAGGCACTCTACTATAAAAACTGTGATGCGAAGAGACTGCAGAAGATCAGTGATCTGGCAGAGGACCAGCAGGCACTTCGAGACATACTGCCAAAGCTGGGATTGTGTGCTTTTGTTGCAAACGGATCTATTCTGCCGCGAGAGTCAGGCGTTTCCGCCCGTCCGATGAAAAGCGCAGTTTGTTTCCGGTCTCCAGAGGAGATGGAAGTGGAAATTACGCTGCCGCACAGAGGTGTGATAAGAGGAATGGGAATCCGAAAAGGGATCACGCTGATCGTGGGAGGCGGATACCATGGGAAGTCCACTCTTTTGAAGGCGTTGGAGTTTGGCGTGTACAATCATATTGCAGGTGATGGAAGAGAATATGTGATCACTGATTCCACAGCAGTCAAGCTTCGCGCAGAAGACGGAAGAAGTATCAAAAAAACGGACATTTCCATGTTTATCAATGATCTGCCAAATGGAAAAGATACCACTCATTTTTATACAGAGGATGCCAGCGGAAGTACGTCTCAGGCTGCAAACGTTGTGGAAGCAATGGAAGCGAAAGCAGGTGTCATGCTGATCGATGAGGATACCAGCGCGACAAACTTCATGATCCGGGATGAACTGATGCAGAGGGTAATCCACCGGGATATGGAGCCGATCACGCCGTTTATCGAACGCATCCGGGAGTTATATGAAGAAGAGGGGATTTCCACTGTGATCGTGGCGGGAAGCTCCGGAGCTTATTTTCATATCGCGGACTGCATCGTGCAGATGGATCGGTACATGCCGAAGGATATCACGCAGACGGCGAAAAAAGAAGCAGAACAGTTTCCTCAGTTGAGCGGACCGAAAGAGAAAGCGAAAAAGCCTGCTTTTGCAAGAAAACCACAGCAGGGACGGGAGTGGAAAGGAAATGACCGCATCAAAATGAAGACCTTGGGGAAAGAAGCGATTTCCATCAATCGGGAGACGATCGATCTGCGTTATGTGGAGCAGATCACAGACAGCGAACAGGTAACTGCTCTCGGATATTGTGTAAAATATGCGCAGCGCCATTTACTGGATGGAACACGTACCTTGCAGGAAGTCGTGGCAATGCTGGAAGAGAAGATTGAGAAGGAGTCGCTTGCCGCACTTTGTGAAAGCACCTCTTCTGTTGCCAGCCTGGCCCGTCCGAGAACGCAGGAGATCTTCGCATGTTTTGACCGGTATCGGGGATTAAAATTATAGATACAGGGGGAATAGAAGATGAGGTTTATCCATTTGTCAGATCTGCACATCGGCAGACAGCTTCATCAGTACAATTTAAAAGAAGATCAGGAGCATATCCTGGGGGAAGTGGTGGAGTATGCCAAAATGCTGAGACCGGATGCGATCGTGATCGCGGGGGATGTGTATGATAAGTCTGTACCATCTGCTGAGGCGGTGGGGATTTTTGACTGTTTTTTGACAGAACTTTCTGCACTGAAACCTGAAATTCCGATCCTGATCATCAGCGGAAACCATGATTCGGCGCAAAGGCTTGATTATGCCAGTGGAATTCTTGGGCAGAAGGGGATTTACATTGCAGGAAAACTGCCGCAGAATCGGGAAGAATTTCTCAAAAAAGTCACACTTCAGGACGAATACGGAGAGGTGGATTTTTATCTTCTCCCGTTTCTGAAGCCGGGATATGTAAGGACCGTGTTTGACGGAGAAATGCCGGAGAGCTACAGTAAGGCAGTACAGATGCTGCTGGAGAGAGAACTGGTTGATACCACCAAAAGAAACGTCATTGTGACGCATCAGTTTTATACCGGGGCAGGTCAAAAGACAGAGACTTGTGATTCAGAGATTTTCTCCGTGGGAGGAATTGATAATGTGGATGTTACGCCGCTTCTTCGATTTGACTATGCGGCGCTGGGACATCTGCACAGCGCCCAGAAGGTAGGAAGAGAGTTTGTGCGTTATCCGGGGACACTGCTGAAATATTCTGTCAGTGAGTGCAATCAGACAAAATCTCTGCATCTGGTGACGCTGAAAGAGAAGGGCGCACCTGTGGAAGTGGAGACTTATCCACTGCATCCGCTTAGGGATGTGAAAAAGTTCAGGGGAACACTAAAGGAATTGTTGAAAACTGTTCCTGAGGAAGCGAAAGAGGACTATGTCAGTATCACACTGACGGATGAGACAGATCCATATCGACCGAAGGAACAGCTGGAGAAGGTATTTTCCCACATTCTGGAGGTACGTATGGATAATTCCCGCACCAGGCAAAAGCTGATGAAAGATGCGGAAGTTGTGCGCATGGCATCTCCGCTTGAAATTTTCGGGGACTTTTTTCAGGAGATGCAGGGAAGAGCGCTGAATGCAGAAGAGCAGCAGGTGATGAACAAGATCGCAGAAGAGATGGAGGAAGAATAGATGAAGCCGATCAAATTGACGATGTCTGCCTTTGGGTCCTACAGTGGAGTGGAGAGAATCGATTTTACAGGAATACAAAACGGATGTTTTCTGATCACGGGTGATACCGGCGCCGGAAAGACAACCATCTTTGATGCTGTAACCTATGCACTTTATGGAAGAACCAGCGGAGGAAAGCGGGACGGAAACATGATGCGCAGTCAGTATGCAGATTCCGAGACAGACACCTATGTGGAGTTTCAGTTTCTGTACCGGGATCAGGAATATACCGTCCGAAGAAATCCGGAATATCTGCGTCCTTCCAAACGAAAGAATGCGGACGGGACAATAAAGTTTGTCAAAGAGACTGCAAAGATCAGCCTGATTCTTCCGGATGGAAGTGAATTTCAGGGAAAGAAAAAAGAGATCGATCTGAAGATAGAGGAGATCATCGGGCTGGATGTCAATCAGTTTACCCAGATCGCGATGATCGCGCAGGGCGATTTTTTGAAGCTTTTGCATGCGGAATCAAAAGAACGAAAGCAGATTTTTTCGAAAATTTTTCATACACGGATTTTCTGGAAGATTCAGGACACACTGAAAGAACAGGCAAAAGGGCTGTACATTCAGTTGGAAAAAAACAGCATGGACTGCAGGCGGGAAATGGAACGGGTGCAGATTGCACAGGATGATGAAAAAAACGATGTCTGGAAACAGCTGCTGAGTCTTCAGCTGCCGCCTCAAAAGGAAGTACTGGACTGTGTGGAAACAATCTGTCAGTCCGGGGAAGCAAAGGAGAAGGAGCAGGAGGAGAAAAATGCACAGGAAGAAAAACGTGCGGATGCGATACAGATTGAATTGAAAAACAGGCAGAATACCAATCATCTGTTTGAATTGCTGAAAAAGACCAGAGATCAGTTGGAGATCTTGAAGGGGCAGGAGACCAAAGCGGAAGAAATGCGAAAACAGATTCATGCAGCAATTCGTGCAGAGAAGGCGGCTGCAGCAGAAGAACAATTGCAGAAAACAAAGGGAGAATGCGCCAATCTGAAGAAAGAGTCCCGTGAGCTTGAAGAAAAGCTGAAACAGCAGGCAAAAGATCTGGAAAGCGCAGGTGCGTTGTATCAGGAAAGAGAGGCACTTTCCAAAAAAGAAGAGCCGAAGATCCAGGAACAGATCCTCAGGATCCAGGAAATACTTCCGAAATTGAAACAGGTTCACAGTCTGAAGGAACAGTATCAAAAGTCAGAACAGGATATGCAGGACTGTATGAAAAAATGTCAGGAAACCTCACAGAGATATGAGCGGTTATATCAGAAATACTTTGAAGAACAGGCGGGCATTCTTGCAAGAGAGCTGCAGGAGGGAGAACCCTGTCCGGTGTGCGGTTCCTGCAGTCATCCGAAAAAAGCGGTATTATCCGGAGGCGCACCAAAAAAAGAGCAGGTGGAGCGTGCAAAAGCAATGCGGGATCAGGCAGAAAAAGAGCGTACAGAAGTTTTGGAACGGTTTCAGGCAGTGAAGGGAAGACTGGAGTCAGAACAGTCCATGATTGTCGGATTTCTGGAAAAAGAAGGAAAAACAGAAACGGATTTTGATGAAAAAGAAGCAGAAAATGCTCTTCGTAAGCTTACAGAAGATTTAAAAAAACTCCAGTCTTCGTTCAAAAATGCACAGGATCATTATCAGAAGCTGACGCAGGAGAAAAGCCGGATTCTGGGACAGGCAGAAAGCAAAAAATCCCAGCTGATCCTCTGGAATAAGAAAGTCAAAGACGAGGAAGAATATTTTCGGAAAGAGTTTCAAAAACAGAACTTTCAAAGTCAAGAGGAGTACGAGCAGGCAAAGCAGTGGATCAAAAGCCGGGAGGCGAGAGAAGCCAATTTAAAGAAGTATGAAACCGCTCTTTTAGAAGTATCGTCCCGGTATGAGACATTAAAACAGCAGACAGAGGGGAAACAGATCGCACCGATCGATAAGCTGGAACAAGAACTGATGGTCATTCGTGAAAAACTGCGCCTTGGCAGAGAGGAAAGTATGACGCTGCATACAAGAAATGAGATCAACCGGAGAGCAAGGAAAGCGTTGATTTGTGATTTTTCAGATGCCGAAAAGCTGCGCAGCCAATACGAAATGATGGGGAATCTAAGCCGTACGGCCAATGGAAATCTAAGCGGAAGCGTGAAGCTGGACTTCGAGACTTATGTGCAGCGCCAGTATTTCCGGCAGATCATTCATGCGGCGAATGTGCGCCTGGCAAGAATGACCGGACAGGAATTTATCCTGCAGTGCCGGGATATCGGAAGCCTGAGCAGTCAGGCGCAGGCAGGACTTGATCTGGATGTTTATGACCTGGTCAATGACTCGGTGCGGGATGTAAAAACTCTTTCCGGGGGAGAATCGTTTATGGCATCTCTTTCCATGGCACTGGGGCTGGCGGACATTGTACAAAATACAGCGGGCGCAGTGAGTCTGGAGACGATGTTTGTAGATGAGGGATTTGGATCTCTGGATGACATGGCAAGAGAACGGGCGATCCAGATTTTGAAAGAACTGGCGGGAGAAAAAGGACTTGTGGGAATTATTTCACATGTCAATGAATTAAAAGAGCAGATCGAATGGCAGCTGGAAGTAAAAAAAACAGAGCATGGAAGTCATGTAAAGTGGAATTTCATGGCATAAAAGACAGGAAGTGATCGACATGAGAAAAACAGCAGTCAGGGTAGTGGCTCTGGCAGCGGTCTGTTTTCTGAGTGTGTTTGGGACATGCAGCTATGCAAAAGAGGCCACATCGGAGCCGATCCAGATTGTAGTGTTGGGTGACAGTATCGCAAAAGGATATTGCGGAGCAAACAAACCCGAGCTTTACTGTTATGGACAGACTGTGGCAGAAGAGATCGCACAGGGAGCAGGAAAATCATATTTGTATCAGAACTATGCGAAAAACGGACTTGCCACTCGAGAATTCAACGAAAAGGTGTTGAAAGGTCAGGAAGTGCAGGATAGTCTTTCCGGGGCAGATGTGATTTTGATCACAATGGGATCCAATGATCTTCTGAATGAATTTAAGAAGACCGCACAGGAAATTTTGAATACGGATACAAAATTTAAAAGTGCGGATGAGGCGCTCAAAGAAGTGACAGAGCATGTGAAAAGTAATCCGCTTTTAGTCTTTCGCATCATTGATGCTCTGGGAAACTGGGATTATCAGGAATTTGAGACACAGTGGATAGAGGCTATGGATACCATTTCTTCCTGTAAAAAAGAAGAGGCACAGATCGTAGTGACCAACATTTACAATCCGGTGAAACAGATGGAGCTTCCGGGAACGATGAATCAGGTCGTGGAGGATATCATCGGGAATATGAACCGGATTCTGGAAAAGCGAAGCAGCGAGTACGGATATCAGATTGCAGATCTGGCGAATTCACAGGTGACAGAGCATGTCCAGAAGGACGGACTGCATCCGAATCAGGCAGGACAGGACCTGATCGCCGAAATTGTGCGGGCGCAGATTACAGGGTATGAAAGAAATATGCCCAAAAGTCAGGTAGACGGAACGGCCGTGAAAGTGGAAGAAATCCCGGAGGAAAAACAGTCACAGATCAGACCTGAGAAATGGGGAGTCTGTCTGATCCTGACAGCAGGCATACTGGGCGGTGTCGGATTTTTGCAGAAAAAGAGGAAAGAAAACAGGCATAAATAAAGTACAAAACTATATCACAGTTATAACACAAAAACTTCACAAAGTTCTGGTATCGTCTTATCTTATAAAACAGGGAAATCCTGTAAAAAGCAGGGAGTAGGAGGACGAGATTTTGATAGAAGTAAAGAACCTTGTGAAAAAATACGGAAATCATATGGCCATAGACCACCTGAATTTCAAGATTGAAAAAGGGCAGGTCTATGGTTTTTTAGGTCCAAACGGGGCAGGAAAGTCTACCACGATGAATATTATGACGGGGTATCTTGGAGCCACAGAGGGAGAAGTACTGATTGACGGACATGATATTTTAAAGGAGCCAAATGAGGCAAAAAAGCACATCGGATATCTGCCGGAAATACCGCCGCTTTATGTGGATATGCAGGTGATGGAATATCTGGAATTTGCTGCAGAACTAAAAGGGATTCCGAAACAGCAGAGAGAGTCTGCCATCGATGAGGTGATTCAAATGGCAAAACTTGAGGATGTAAAGCTGCGTCTGATCCGCAATCTGTCCAAAGGATACCGGCAGAGAGTGGGGCTTGCACAGGCAATCCTCGGATTTCCGGAGATCATCATTCTGGATGAACCGACAGTCGGTCTGGATCCGAAGCAGATCATTGAGATCCGTGAGCTGATCCGGGAACTTGCAAAAAAACATACCGTTATTTTAAGCTCGCATATTCTGGCTGAGATACGGGAAGTGTGCGATTACATTCTGATCATATCCAAGGGAAAACTGGTGGCAAGTGATACACCGGACAGACTGGAGGAAAAGATGAGCGGAACCGAAACTGTGGAGATTCTGGCAAAAGCCAGTGCAGCCGAGGTTCGGGCGATATTGTTAAATGTAGAGCATATCAGTAATATCCATACCCAGGAACGGGCGGACAAAACATGCAGTGCCAGAATACAGACGGAAGGCGGATGTGATATCCGGGAAGCGCTTTTCTTTGCGTTTGCAAAAAATGAATGTCCTCTGTTGGAGTTGCAGACTTCAAGGATAAGCCTGGAAGAAGTATTTTTGGAACTGACACAAAACGATGCAGTCGGAGAGGAGGAACGGACAAATGCTGGCAATTTATAAACGAGAACTGAAGTCCTATTTTCATTCCATGACAGGGTGCGTATTTATTGCGTTTCTGGTGATGTTTACGGGAATTTATTTTATGGCATACAATCTGAATGCGGGGTATCCTTACTTCTCCTACACACTCTCAGGCTCCCTGATCGTATTTCTGGTCGGGATCCCGCTTCTGACGATGCGGAGTTTTTCTGAAGAGCGGAAAACAAAAACAGATCAGCTGCTTTTGACAGCGCCGGTAAGTCTGACAAAAGTAGTGCTTGGCAAATATTTCGCCATGGTGACAGTACTGGCAGTTCCGAATGTGATCTTCTGCCTGTTCCCGCTTTTGATCAAACTGCAGGGAACGGCATATCTTCTGGTAGATTACAGCTCCATTGCGGTATTCTTCCTGTTGGGATGTGTGTATCTGGCGATCGGGATGTTTATGTCGTCTCTGACAGAGAGCCAGATCATTGCATTTATCAGTACGTTCGGAATTTTGCTTTTGTTGTATTTGTGGGACGGAATCTTGTCTTTTCTGCCAGGCTCGGCGCTCAGCGGAATGATCGGAATCCTTTTGATCCTGACACTGATCGTTGTTTATATTTATCATATGACGAAAAACTGGATGCTTGCGGCCGGAATTGAAGCAGTGGGAATTGCGGCGGCGCTGATCGTATATTTTGTGAAATCCAGTCTGTATGAGAATCTTTTGACGAAACTCCTGGGACGGCTTGCTCTTGCGGATGTCTTTATGAATATTTCGTCCAGCAATATTGTGGATGTCAGCGGATTGCTTCTGTATGTATCGATACTGATCATATTTGTATTTCTGACGATACAGACAATTCAGAAAAGGCGTTGGAGTTAGGAGGAGCGAGATATGCAGAAAATTAAGAATTTATTCAGATCGTCAGAGTCCAGAAATGGTTCATACAGTGTGGGAATCACGGCTTTGGTCATTGCGATCATCGTGATCGTCAATCTGATCGCAGGACAGATTCCGGAAAAATATAAAAATCTGGATGTCAGCAGTACAAAAATTTATGAGATTTCCAAGACCAGCAAAAAGCTGCTCAAGAACATGGATCACAAAGTGAAATTTACAGTGTTGGCAAACAAAGAAGAGGCCGATGAAAGAATCGTTACATTTTTAAGTAAGTATTCGGCATTGTCTTCTAAAATTTCTGTGGAATGGATCGATCCGGTGCTGCATCCTTCGGCATTGACAGAAAATGATGCGTCCGAAAACAGTATTGTAGTCTCATGCCAGGATACCGGAAAGAAAAAAGTAGTTTCTTTCAGTGATATCATTGTTACGGATATGTCTTCCTACTATTACACAGGAAGTGCATCGGAGACGAAATTTGACGGAGAAGGACAGTTAAGCAGTGCGGTGAATTACGTAACGAGTGATGTGGTACGCAAAATTTATCAGACATCCGGACATGGCGAGACGACATTGCCTTCTACAATTCAGGATCTGATGGATAAAAATAATTATACGCTGGAAGGATTAAACACGGTCATGAATCCGGAAATTCCGGATGACTGCGAATTGCTTCTGATGTATGCTCCGACCTCGGATCTTACTGCAGATGAGAAAAATTCCGTGGAGTCATATTTAAAAGACGGCGGTAAGATGATGCTTCTTTTGGGAGATACGAACAGCACAGAGCTTCCGAATCTTGCATCGATCATGAAAACATACGGAATGGAAGCTGCAGACGGTTATATTGCAGATACACAGAGAAGCTATCAGAATAATTACTATTGCTTCTTCCCGCAGCTGACTGCATCAGGCGATCTGACAGATGGAATGGAATCGCAGATGGTTCTGCTTCTGAATACACACGGAATGACCTTGACAGATCCGGAGCGTGACAGTATTTCTACGACATCCTTTATGACTACATCAGATAATGCGTATGCAGTCACAGAAGACAGTCAGAGTCAGGCAGGAAGCTATGTGCTTGGCGCCGTGGCAGTGGAAGATTCCTCCCGGTTTACCGTGATCAGCGCAGGAAGTCTGATTGCTTCGGAGATTACAGATACATTCCCGCAGCTTGAAAATACAAAACTGTTTATGAATGCAGTGGCTGCGAATTTTGACGGGGCGAAGGATCTGTCGATCGAAGCGAAAAGTCTGACACCGGTCTACAATACGATGCAGCATGCAGGACTTCTTAGTCTTCTTGTGATCTTTATCCTTCCGCTTGGAATTCTTCTGTCAGGATTTGCAGTTTGGATGAAGCGTAGAAAAGCATAGAAAACCAAAAGGAGAGAGGCGGACAATGAAGAAAAAAAGAAATCCTTTACTGATCCTGCTGCTTGTGCTTGCAGTACTGCTCGTGGTCTATGCAGGCGTGGTTGTGATCGGAAAGAATCAGGAAAAAAGCAAGCAGAAGGAAGAAGAGGCAAAAAAAATCTATGTCACAGATTTAGGAAAGCTTTCTGAGATTCAGTTTGACGTGGGAAATGGAGAAATCCAGCTTGTAAAAGAAGACGGTACATGGTACGACAAGAATGACAAAGATTTTCCGCTGGCTCAAAGCTATCCGAAAAAGATGGAAAAAACATTCCGGAAGCTTGAGGCAGACCGAAAGCTGGAAGATGGGGATTCTCTGGAAGCATATGGTCTGGAGGATCCGGCATATACGGTAGTTCTCACCGATCAGGACGGCAATGAGACAACATTATATTTCGGAAATGTAACAGGAGACTCTTATTATCTGACATTGAATGAGAAAAAAGAAATCTATACGGTGAGCACCGGTGTTATTGAAGATCTTCAGTACAGTATGGAAGACATGGCACAGCTTGATACATTCCCTACGATTGGAAGCGGTAATCTGAAAAAGGTTGTCATCAGTCAGGGCACAGAGAAAACAGAGTACAGTTCAGAGAATGACGATGATGCCAAGAGTATGGCAACAATCGCGGGAGGGCTTGGAGTCCTTACATTGAAGGATGCAGCTGACTATTCCGTGGAAGAGAACGACTTGAGTAAGTACGGACTGGATGAGCAGAGCCGGACAACGGAAACCGTGACATATACAAATAATAAGAAAGAAAAGACCGTGACATTGTATTTTGGAAAAGAGGACGGAAACGGAAACCGGTATGTGATGCTTTCCGATTCAAAGATCGTGTATCTTGTGGAAAATGAGAAGTGTAAGAATATGCTGAATCAGGATACAGAATCTTAAGAAACAACCGGCTGCCATAAAGTTTATAGTAATTTAAGGATTGCTTTATTGACAGCCGGATAAAAACGAGAGACAATGTTTTCTATATTTAAGAAAAGGCGGTAATCGATACAATGAAAGAAAAATTTATGAGATTTATGCAGGGACGATACGGAGTGCTGGATACGCTCGGCAAGGTTTTGCTGGTGTTGGGATTGGTTCTGGCATTTTTTGCACCTGTCTTTTCAGGAGACCATGTGATAGGAATGGTATTTTACCTGCTTGGCTGGGGATGTCTCATTTATGCATATTTCCGGATGTTTTCCAGAAATGTGAGAAAGCGTTATGATGAGAACGTAAGATTCCTGAACAAGACAGCGAAGATACGCGGATTTTTCAAAAGTCAGAAAAATCTGATGGCGCAGAGAAAGGATTATCATATCTATACCTGTCCGGGATGCAAGCAGAAAATCCGGATTCCGAGAGGCAAAGGAAAGATAGAGATCCGCTGTCCGAAGTGCGGGACAACATTTATCAAGAAGAGCTGAGATTACATAAAGGGATAGAACATAAAGGGGAGCAGACAAAGGACAATGACAGATCCATATCATGTGTTGGGAGTATCACAAGATGCTTCTGACGAAGAAATCAAAAAGGCGTACCGGGCACTGAGCAGAAAGTATCATCCGGATGCCAATATTAATAATCCGCTGAAAGAAGAAGCGGAAGTGAAGTTTAAAGAAGTACAGCAGGCATATCAGCAGATCATGGATGAGCGTTCCCGTGGATATTCCTCCGGAGCGGGAAGCAGTGCGGGATATGGCGGCTGGTATCAGAATCAGCAGAGAACAGATGCCGGGGATGAGAACAGCCAGTACTTAAGAGCGGCTGCAAACTATATTCAGAGCGGACATTATACGGAGGCGCTCAATGTATTAAACAGTATCAAAGAGCGTGGAGCGCTGTGGTATTTCTACAGTGCATCGGCGAACTCCGGTGTGGGCAATAACGTGACGGCGCTGGAACATGCAAAAGAAGCAGTCCGGCTGGAGCCGCAGAACATGCAGTATCAGATGCTTCTGCAGCGGCTGCAGGGCGGCGGAGGCTGGTATCAGCAGAGACAGAGTATGTATGGATATCCAAGTTCTGTAGGCGGAGACTGGTGTATGAAGCTGTGTATTGCAAATATGATGTGCAATCTGTGCTGCGGCGGAAGCGGCTTGTGCTGTGGAGGTTACAACGGCGGAGGATACGGCGGCTATATTTAGAATAAAAGTGGAAGAAGAATCCCGAAGACGGGGTTCTTTTTTGGATGAAGGGACAGGAGGAGAGGTTATTGACTAATCAGACCATTGAGATTATGATGAAAACAGTGACCACAGATTTTTTGAAAGTGAAAAATCGTATCAGGACAAACAGGAAACATTAAAACAGTCATTGAATGGAATCTGGAAATTCCAATATTCAGTGAATGCAAAAAAACGTCCGGTTTCCTTTTATGAAAACGGTTATGATATTTCCGGATTTGATGAAATTCAGGTTCCGCAGCATATAGAGCTGGCGGGATATGATAAAATTCATTATATCAACACCATGTATCCCTGGGAAGGACATGAATATCGCCGACCTGCGGGGACGTGCAATCATATCGGAGAGGGGATGTTCAGCGAAGCTTCTTATAATCCCACAGGTTCTTATGTCCGTTTTTTTGATCTGGAGGAAGCCTTGATCGGAAAAAGGGTGATCTTAAGTTTTGAAGGGGCAGAGCAGGCAATTTACGTATGGATAAACGGTGAGTTTGTGGGATATGCGGAGGACAGTTTTACCGTGTCTGAATTTGACATTACACCGTATGTAAAAGAAACCGGAAATCGTCTGTGTGTGGAGGTACATAAACGAAGTACGGCGGCTTTTCTGGAAGACCAGGACTTTTTCCGGTTCTTTGGATTGTTCAGAGATGTAAATTTATATGGGCTGCCGGATATACATGTGTCTGATCTGTGGCTTCGTCCAAAGTGTGCACTGGACGGCAGACAGGCGTCGATGGAAATAGAATTGAAAACAACAAAGGGAAAGACCGCATCCTATGCGGATGCCAGAGCAGAGATATGTCTGTTGGATGGTCATCAGATGATTGCAAAAGAAGAAGCTTCCGTATCAGAAAGTTTCAGAGCGGATCTTACGATCAACGAACCTGTACAACTCTGGAATTGTGACGATCCGAAGCTGTATCAGGTGGAAATCCGAATCTTTGACGGACAGGGGGACCTCATAGAGATAATTCCTTATCAGGTGGGATTTCGAACGATTTGCATTGAGGATGGAATAATAAAACTAAATGGAAGACGGCTGATCATAAACGGTGTAAACCGGCATGAGTGGAATGCAAAAAGTGGAAGATGTATTTCAGAGAATGATGAGATTTATGATATTGAATGTATGAAACGCAACAATATCAATGCGGTTCGTACCTGTCATTATCCGGATCGTACAACCTGGTATTATCGCTGCGATGAAGCTGGAATTTATGTGATGGCAGAGGTAAATCTGGAAAGTCACGGATCCTGGCAGAAGATGGGAGCGGTTGAGCCGTCCTGGAATGTACCGGGAAGTGTGGAGCTTTGGCAGGATGTTGTTTTGGATCGGGTAAAATCGAATTTTGAAATGTTTAAAAATCATACATCTGTGTTATTCTGGTTTCTTGGAAATGAATCCTATGCAGGAGAGGTACTCAAAGAAATGAATGCGTATTATAAAAAGAGAGACCCGGGGCGTCTCGTTCATTATGAAGGAGTATTTCAAAACAGAGACTATGAAGACAATATTTCCGATGTAGAGAGCCAGATGTATGCACCGCCGGGACGCGTTCGGGAGTATCTGGAAAATGAGCCGAAAAAACCGTTTATCCTGTGTGAATATATGCATGATATGGGAAACTCACTTGGGGGTATGAAATCGTATATCGATCTGCTGGATCAGTATGAAAAATATCAGGGTGGTTTCATTTGGGATTATATAGATCAGGCACTTTTGGTAAAAGATGAGATTACCGGTCGTGAAGTACTTCGATATGGGGGAGATTTTGATGACCGTCCGTCGGATTATGAATTTTCGGGAAACGGAATCGTATTTGCAGATCGAACAGAAAAACCGGCAATGCAGGAGGTGAAATATTATTATGGACTCCAGAAATAAACTTAGAATCGTCTTCGGAGATGTGACGGTTGGAATTCATGGGGAGGATTTTCATTATATTTTCTCAAAACAGACAGGGGGAATGGAATCCCTTGTAAAAGCAGGAAAAGAATGGCTGTATCGAACTCCGTATTCCACATTCTGGAGAGCGACTACAGATAATGACAGAGGAAACGGATTCCCTTTGAGATCAGGAATGTGGCTGGGGGCAGATCAGTTTCGAAAGTGTATCGGTTTCCAGCTTTCTGTAGATGGAGAAGCGGTAGAAAATCACAATGCTCCGGAAAATAATGTGTACAGCAATCAGGAATATGTACAGGAGGCGGTGCTCACATATACTTATGAAACCATCACAGTTCCTGCGACTACAGTGGATGTAAGCTATACAGTCCATGCAGATGGGAAAATACATGTTTTGGTTCATTATCATGGAAAAGAAGGACTGCCGGAACTGCCGGTATTTGGAATGCGGTTTATTATGCCGACAAAGGCAGTCGGATATTGCTATGAAGGTCTGTCAGGAGAAACATATCCGGACAGAATGGCGGGAGGAATTTATGGAAGATATGAAGTGGAAGGTCTTCCGGTCACGCCATATCTGGTTCCCCAGGAATGCGGGATGCATATGGAGACAGAATGTGTTACGGTATATCGAAAGGATACGCTGAATAATTCGGATACGTCAGAAGAAACATTCGGCCTTACGTTTCGTGCATGCGGCGAAAAGTTTGGATTTTCCTGTCTCCCATATACGGCAGAAGAGCTGGAAAATGCAACGCATCAGGAAGAACTTCCATTGCCGCGGAGAACCGTAGTCTGCATCTGCGGATCAGTACGTGGAGTAGGTGGTATTGACAGTTGGGGCAGTGATGTGGAAGATCCGTATCGCATCAGTGCACAAAAGGATATTGTCTATGAGTTTGTGATAGAATAGAGGAGCACATAGAGAGCGAGGGTACCACACGATCATCAAATTTGATGATCGCGTGATACCCTCTTTTTATGAAATTTATTGAAAAATAAGTCAGTAATCAAACCGAGTATAAGAAAAAGTACGATGACAAGTAGCCACAGAGATACTCCGGGATGATTGTGCAGTTCATAGATCTGTTGTGGATTCATAGTATCTGTGATTTTTTTGATATTCTCTGTCTGGATTAAATCACCGAGGAATTGTCCGATCACGACGCTGATGATATTTCCTGCTATAACGAAAAAAGCAGGGAGTGGTTTTTGGCAAAAAATCAGGATCAGGCACAGACCCAGATTCCGCAATAAAAATTGCGTGTAGTCATGATTATTCACATCCATTCATATTGAGAAAAATTAATATCATATGTTCTTTTTTAGAATATCATAAAATAATAGAAGGTACAATGTGAGATGAAGTGGAAAGATTGAAAAATAGTAAATTGGTAAATTACAAAAAAGACATTCGATCTCTCGAATGTCTTTCATCCAGTGCGGAAGAAGAGACTTGAACTCTCACAGGATTAACTCCCACTAGAACCTGAATCTAGCGCGTCTGCCATTCCGCCACTTCCGCGTTTCTTGTCGGCTGTCCGCCTGACAAGATGTATAATACCATAGTGGAATCGATTTGTAAACCCCTAAATTCAAAAAAATCTAAATTTTTTTATTTTTTTGAATTATTCATATTATTTAGCTATTTCTGCCAGTTTCATCTTCTTCATTTCGCGTGAAATCAAGAACACAGAAGTAAGGAACGCAATGGCATCAGCTACCGGTCCCGCATACATAATTCCGTCGATTCCCAAAAACAGCGGAAGAATGAAAAGCAGCGGTATCAGGAAGAAAACCTGACGGGTGAGGGAGAGCAGCATTCCTTTGACTGGTTTTCCGATTGCGGCAAAGAAATTGGATGATAATAACTGTACGCCGTTTAAGAGGACCATAAACAGGAAAATCCGCATAAATTTGACGGCAAACTCAAAATAAAGAGCATCTCCCGTTCCGAACAGGGAGATAATCTGGCGTGGACACAGCTGGAACAAAAGAAATCCAATCAGAGATATGACCAGATTACACTGAATTGCCAGTTTATAAACGCCGCGGACACGATCATACTGTTTTGCACCGTAGTTGAACCCGATGATTGGCTGGGAGCCCTGAGAGATTCCGATGATGACTGCCAGCAGGATCGCATTTGTTTTCATAACAATTCCACAGGCTGCCAGCGGGATTTCTTTTCCGTAAGGAGAAAGTGCTCCGTAATAGGTCAGTGAATTATTCAGTACGATCTGTACAAATGTGAGCGCTACCTGATTTAAACTGTTGCTCATGCCGAGGGAAGCGATTTTTAAACAAAGCTTTCTGTGAAGCCGGAAATAATGCGCTTTTAGTTCCACATTTCGGAATCGCTTTAAATAGCTGACGGCAACCAGACAGGATACAATCTGTCCGATAATCGTTGCCCACGCAGCGCCTGCAACTCCCAGTTTAAAGATAAAAATAAAGACCGGATCCAGTATGGTGTTAATGATCGCACCGATCAGCATACAGGTCATGGAAAATTTCGGACTTCCGTCTGCCCGGGCGAGGTTGCTCATCCCATTGTTGACAATCAGAAACGGCATACCGATTGCGGTGATCCGGGTGTATTCTTTGGCATATGGCATGATTTCAGCTGTTGCACCGAATGCGGTGAGCAGCGGAACGAGAAAAATCTCGATCAGTACGGCGTAGATCACACCAAAGACAAGCATCATCGTAAATGCAGTCCCTACGACCTGTACGGCGTCCTCTTTTTCGCCGGCTCCCAGATTCAGGGAAAACAGTGAAGCGCTTCCGATGCCGATCAGAAGTGCGATGGCAAGAGAGATGGTGGTCAGAGGAAACGCAACATTAGTAGCTGCATTACCGAGATAGCCGACTCCCTGGCCGATAAATACCTGGTCTACGATGTTATACAAAGAACTGACAAGCATTGCGATAATGCTTGGGACTGCAAAAGATTTCAGCAGCCTTGGCAGTTTTTCATAACCCAGCGGATTTTCTTTTTGTATCGAATTCATATAAATCCCCTTCCTGAAAATGTTTACATTTTATTATAGGGCAAAAAATTTTTGTGTGCAAGATGGAGCAACCATTGAAAAACCGACCCAGGGATCCGATATTGCAGTCAGAATTTATGAACTGGAAGTGTATGGGTGTATGGATCGGATTAGGAAGAAAGATTTTAACGTAATAAGGCTGTGACTTGTTTGGAGTCACAGCCTTCCTGTATCTAAGAACAAAATTTCTTTTTTATTCTGCAGAAGATATTTCTTATGCCGATTGTAAGAAATGTGATAAAACCGCAGAATAAACATAAAAATCCAACAGGCAGTAAGAAAAAGTTTTCATGTAAAATCCCCTGTGTATCAATATATTCTACTGACACAGCTTTTAGAAAAATACAGGAGATTCCAAAGCAAAGGAAGATTCCGCCAATGGCAATAGAAATTAGATTCATTTTTGCTCTTCTTGTTTCGCTTCCATCTTTGATTAGTTTTTCGGTTAAATTGTTCATTGTACTTCCTCCTAATATCAGATCATCAAGTGAAACGGAAAATAGCTTTGAAATTGCGATGATCAATTCCAGGTCAGGCAGATTTTTATTGTTTTCCCAATTGGAAACAGCTTGCCTTGAAACACCCAGCTGATTTGCTAATTGCTCTTGAGTCAATTTCCTTTCCAATCGCATTTGTTTGATTTGTTTTCCAAAATCCACGATAGATACCTCCCATGTTCGCTTGAATTTGTAATCACTGTAAATGAATTGCCGTTTTTTAGCAAGCAAGAGTTGCTTGCAGCCCTGTTTTTCAGGGCAAACGCTGCTTGCAATGCGCAGAAAATACCAAGGGCTATTATACGGTATGCGTGGAAATATTACAATTGTTTCGCTAAGATCTATATCTGAGATGTTGCTGTCAAAAGGTACAAAAAATTATGCATGAATAACAGATGGTATGACTATATTTTTATGATATTAACAGGTGTGAAGTATCCATTTTTATAAAGATAAACGTTGTACTGTTACAGGGTGTCAGTACATTTTATAATATGCTATGGTATACCTTTTGTGAAAATGCTATACTGGGTTCATGATATATCGAAAAAGCGGTTGTATGAAGTAGGGGGATAAAGTGTGGTAAAGATTGCAATTGTAGAAGATGAAAGGGCATATCAGGAACAATTTTTTGCTTATGTCAAGAAGTATGAGGCGGAAAGCGGAGAAAGAATGGAAATTTCGATTTTTTCAGATGGCTATGAAATAGTAGAGAAGTATAATGCAAGTTATGATATTATCTTCTTGGATATTCAGTTAGTAGTGATGGATGGAATGGAGACGGCAAAAAAAATTCGAAAATTGGATGAAAATGTCATTCTCATTTTCATTACTAATATGGCGCAGTATGCAATTCAGGGATATGAAGTAAATGCGTTGGATTATGTGCTTAAACCGGTTTCTTATTTTGCATTTTCCCAGGAACTGGATAAAGCTGTGAAAAAGATAAAACTCAGGAAGGGCAACAGTTTACTGTTATTGCAGGATAAAGGAGTTGTGCGCTTAAGGCTGGAACAAATCTGGTATTTGGAAAGTCAGGGGCATCACATAATCGTTTATACAGAAAAAGGAAATTATACTTTTCGCAAAACTATGAAAGAGATGGAAAAGAAATTGGACAAGGATGGTTTTGTCAGATGTAATAGCGGGTATCTTGTAAATCTCAGGTATGTAGAGGAAGTGAACGAGAATATTGTAACCGTGGCGGGAGAAAAGCTACAGATTAGCCGTCCGAGAAAAAAGATATTTATGGAAGCACTGACAGATTATTTGGGAGGAAAATAAGTTATGAACGTACCGGATATTCCTAAAATATATACAGCGTTGGCTGAATGGTTCTCGTGTTGTGTATTTGTGCTGGCTTTAGAAAAGAGGTATAAAAAATGTTATACAATTTGTGTATTGTTACCTTTTTTACCAGTATTTTGTGTATTGCAATATTATATTGGCGTATGGCCTGTTGTAGTTTGGATTCCATCTATGGTAGCGGCAATGATTCTTATTTATCTCTGTATTTTCAGTTGCTGTAAAGTGAATTGGAAAATGGCAATGGTATGTTTTGCAACAGCATTCATGATTGCTGAGTTTTCCGCATCGTTTGAATGGCAGATTTATTCATACGTAATGGGAAGAGGACACGATGAACGTGTGATCGAATTGATTTTTTTAGTTTTGTTTTATAGTATTTTATTTGCATTGGCATACTTTTTAGAGTATAGATATTTTTCAGGAGAAATAAGGGGAGATATATCTTTAAAGGAGGCACTGAGCTCCGTTATAATGGCAATTGCAGTATTTTTGATTAGTAATATCAGTTATGTGTATCCAGATACACCATTTAGCAGCAGTTTACCAGGCGGTTTATTTTATATTCGGACGCTGGTAGATTTTTCGGGATTGTTGATTCTTTTTTTACAACGGGACAGATGGCGGGAATTGAGTATGCAAAAAGAAATGGAGGCGGTAAATGCAATTTTGCGTAGGCAGTATGAACAGTATAATTTGTCCAAAGAAAACATAGAAATAATCAACCGTAAATATCATGATTTAAAACATCAGATTGCAGTGGTAAGGGCAGAACGTAATTCAGATAAAAGAGAGCAGTACTTACAAGAAATGGAAAATGACATTAAGATGTATGAGGCGCAGAACAAAACAGGGAATAAGGTGTTGGATACTATATTAACAGGGAAGCATTTGTATTGTGTTCAGCATGAAATCAATTTTACATGCGTGGCAGATGGAATGTTGCTTGATTTTATGAATTTAATGGACATATGTACTATTTTTGGAAATGCATTGGATAATGCAATAGAATGTGTAGAAAAAATAGGAGACAAGAGTAAGAGACTGATTCGCACAGCGGTTTATTCTCAGAGTAAATTTCTTATAATCCGTTTTGAAAATTATACAGAACTGGAACTGACGACAAAAGATTCACTTCCAATTACAACGAAAAAAGACAGACAATATCATGGATATGGTTTGAAGAGCATTCGCAGTACAGTGGAAAAATATGGAGGTTCTATGACTGTCAATGTCAAGGATAACTGGTTTATATTGAGATTACTGATTCCGGAAGAGAAATCTCTATAGATGAAAAATACATATTACAAACTTAAAACAGTGAGAATGAATTTTACCAGTCGTATATATCGGCTGGTATTTTGTTAGGAAAAAGAGAGGATATATGAATACCTTGTCGACCTAATTTACTGAAATATGCAGATTTTGCCATAGAAAAGTCAGTTTATGACAAATATATTTACAAATTAAGAGAATGTGATATTTTTAAAGCACAGAAGAAAGGAGGAAAAAAATGGAAGAAAAACAGGCATTCAATCCATTTCTTCCGGAATATGAATATATACCGGATGGAGAACCGCATGTTTTTGGAGACAGAGTATATGTATATGGATCGCATGATAAATTTGGTGCACCAATGTTTTGTGTGAATGATTATGTATGCTGGTCAGCATCGGTGGACGACTTGAAAAGTTGGAGTTTTGAGGGTGTTATTTATCGTAAAAGACAGGATCCTAAAAACAGATTGGGACTTAGGCTGCTCTTTGCACCGGATGTTGCAAGAGGAAAAGATGGAAGATACTATCTTTATTATGCTTTTGATTTTATGGGAATGATGGGGGTGGCAGTGAGTGATCGTCCATGTGGACCGTTTCAATTTTATGGACATGTATGTTATCCGGAAGGAGAGATATGGGGGAGAAAAAAAGAGGATGCATTTCCATTTGATCCGGGGATATTTGTGGATGACGATGGAAAAGTATATCTGTATTCCGGATTTTATACGCCCGTACCTTCTATCGTAACAGGTTTTAGAAAATTGAAATTTGAAGGGGGATATATGGTAGAACTGCAAGAAGATATGAAGACAATAAAAAAAGCTCCAATAGTCTTGTTTCCTAAAAAAGGAAGCGGAGCATTCCAAAATCATGAATTTTTTGAAGCAAGTTCAATGAGGAAAATAAATGGAAAATATTATTTTATTTATTCTTCACGACATAACCATGAGATATGCTATGCAGTAGGGGAAAAACCAGATGGAAAATTTGAATTTGGCGGAACACTGGTGAGTAATGGAGATCTTTTTCTGAACGGCAATACGAATGAAAATCATGCTTCAAATTATATTGGAAATATTCATGGAAGTATTTTGCAGCTAAAAGAGAGATACTACGTTTTTTATCATCGTCATACAAATCGGAGTTCTTATGCAAGACAAGCATGTGCAGAAGAACTTGTAATGCGAGCGGATGGAAGTTTTGAACAGGCGGAAATGACAAGCTGTGGACTTAATGGAGGACCATTGAAGGGAAATGGCAGATATGAAGCAAGGATTGCATGTAATCTTTGGGCCAATGGAGGAGAAACGGGACGATATGATTGCAGGAATCCCCAAAAGAGGTTTAAGAAACATCCGTATTTTACGCAAGATAGAAAAGACGGAGATGAGAGGGCGCGACAGTATATAGCAAATATGCAAAATGGTGCTATGGCAGGATTTAAATATTTTGAAATAAAGAAGCTCAGTAGAATCAGTGTGTGTGTTAGAGGAAATGCAAAGGGGAAGATCTACGTATCAGTTTTAGTAGACGAAAAAAATAAGATAGCAGAAATTCCAATAGAGAGTAAAGGAGGCAAGTGGAAATGGTGGACAGCAAATGCTGTCTCAGATATGGGGATAAAGGCATTGTATTTCCAGTTCGAAGGAGATGGAAATCTGGATTTTCTGGAGTTTGAATTGGAGGAATGATGTGAAAAAGAATAGGATTCGAATAAAGTGGGAAGTATTTATGAAAAAATATCCGGGAATAGCTCAATTTATGGTGTTCTTTATAGTTTGTAACGGAGTTACAGTATTGCAAATGATATTGATGCCTATGTTTAAGTGGATATTTAGTTTTACACCATTAGTGAATGTGGATTTCCAAGTATTACAAGTAGGTCATAATTTGAATGGAAGCCCTTATTTTATCTTTGATTATGCTGGAGGAGCGATAGAAAATGGTGGAGGCGGAGGAATTGCCTATTTTCTGGCAGTAGAATTTACAATGGCGATTGCTCAGGTTGTAAATTTTTATACCCAGAGAAAAGTAACATTTAAATCAACTGGAAATATAGTGAAGGCAGCAGTCTGGTACATTGTAGCCTATATCATAATCACAATGGGGGCAGCAGCATTACAGGGAATCTACAAGATCCCTTTATATCGAACGGTGATGGAAATATTTGGAGCAAAACTAGGAACAGTTGCAGCAGATATTTTAACGATGCTTATTAACTGTACAATTTCGTTCTGGGTATTTTATCCCATTATGGGATGGATTTTTAAAACAAAAAAGAGTTGAATGGGAGGGAAAGGTAATGAAAAAAGAGAAATGGATAAAACCAACAATAATAATAGTTGTCGTATTGGCTTTATTAATTTCAGCAGGAATATGGTTTTATGATTTGGCGTTTGGTGGAACTTTAAAATTGACTGTTACAGATGTGACAGATGCATTAAATGCATGTAAAGTACCTTTGATAATTGCCGGTGTGTTAACGATAATTGCAGTAATTTTAGCATTGATTTCCTTTAAATTAAAGAAGCCGTTAAAAAATTTGGTGAGAGTACAGTCTCCTGTCGCATTACTTTTGGCAGTTATGGTTGCAATAAATGGATTTTGTAATATTGAATATTCTGTTGTAAATAGTGTATTTAGTGGAAGTGTGGGAATGAGTGAGGAAACGTATGATGCGTCTAAAAAGCTTGCATTACAGATTGCAGAAGAAGGAATTGTGTTGTTAAAAAATGAAGAAAAAGCACTTCCGTTATCTTCTGATATTTCCAAAATTAACGTTTTTGGATGGTCTAGTATACATCCGATTTATGGAGGGACAGGATCAGGGGCTATGTCAGAAGAACAGTGTATTTCTTTGATTCAGGGATTGGAAAATGCAGGATATGAAGTGAATTCCAAGCTACAGGATTTTTATCATGATTTTAGAGATGAAAGGCCACATGGTTCATTGCTTTTAAGAGAAATTGGACAGACAAAAGGTGATTGGACAGTTCCGGAGCCTACAATAGAAGAGTATGAAGAAGCTGGCATATTTGAACAGGCAAAAGAGTTTTCTGATACAGCAATGATTTTTATTGCTCGTTCTGGTGGAGAAGCCGGAGATCTACCGATGAATATAACTGCATCAGGAGAAGAAAACAGACAGTTTGGAAAACTTGCGGAAAGTTATGATTTTACAGTTCAGGAAGATGATATCGATCCTCAAAAAAGTTATCTGGAATTGAGTAATCGTGAAGAAAAAATGGTAGATAAGGTGGCCAAAGAGTTTGAGAATGTAATCGTAGTGATTAATTCTTCTAATACAATGGAACTTGGATGGTTGGAGAAATATGACAATATTAAAGCAGCACTTGTTGTTTCAGGGCCGGGTGAAGTAGGTTTTCAGGCATTGGGAAAAATTTTAAAAGGGGATGTGAATCCATCTGGTCATCTTACAGATACATATGTATACGATCTCTATAATACTCCAGTCAGCAAGAATTATGGCAGCTTTATGTATGACAATTATGCAAAAGTGACAGGTGGAGAGAAAAATATTTCCATGTTTGTAAATTATGTCGAAGGCATTTATGTGGGATATAAGTTCTACGAAACTGCTGCAAAAGAAGGATTGATAAATTATGAAAAAACAGTGCAGTATCCGTTTGGATATGGTCTGTCTTATACAGAATTTGAATCTGAAATTGCAAAGGTAGAGGATAATGGAGAGAAAATTTCATTACAGGTCAACGTGAAAAATATAGGGGATACAGCAGGAAAGTATACTGCAGAGATTTATTATACTCCGCCTTATTACAATGGTGGAATCGAGAAGGCATCAATGAATTTGATGCAGTTTGCAAAGACGAAACTTCTTGAACCAGGAGAAGAGCAGACATTACAAATAGAATTTCTGTATGAAGATATGGCATCATATGATTCCTCGTGTATTAAGAGTGAAGAAGGCGCTTATGTCCTTGAAGAAGGAGAATATGAAATTTCTCTTTGTAGTGATTCTCATACCGTACTGGATAGCTACAAAACAACGGTAGACAGAGATATTATTTATGATGAAAGTAACGATGGAAAGAGAAGCAGTGATAAAAAGACAGCTGTAAATCAATTAAAATTTGCAGAGGGCGATGTGGAATATCTGAGTCGCACAGACCAGTTTTCAAATTATGAAACGGCAACAGCAGCACCAAAAGACTTTTCATTGTCAGAGGAGGCTCTTGCAGATTACAGAAGTGCATACACTTTTGATATGGCAAATTTTCAACAGGGAGATGAACAGATGCCTGTTACAGGAGCGGACAATAACCTAAAATTAAAGGATTTGCAAGGTCTTGACTATGAGGATGAAAAGTGGGAAAAATTGTTGGATCAGCTTACTGCAGAGGAGATGTTTAATCTGGCTGCAAATGGAGGATACCATACAATTGCACTTGAAAGTATCGGACTGGCAAACACAGAAGATGCAGATGGTCCAACAGGAATTCACAGCAACTATAATGAAGGTGCAGGAATTAACTATCCATCAGCTGTTATGCTTGCAAATACGTGGAATCAGGAACTTGCAAAACAGAAAGGAGAACGGATTGGCAAGGAGGCTAAAGAGCTGGGAATAACAGGATGGTATGGTCCGGGAATGAATATCCATAGAAGTGCATTTAGTGGACGGAATTTTGAATATTATTCAGAGGATGGAACACTTTCTGCATTGATGGCAGGAAATGAAGTAGGAGGGGCAACAGAACAGGGATTGATTGTTTACATGAAGCATTTTGCATTAAATGATCAGGAAAATCACCGTGAAAAAGGGTTGTGTACATGGAGTACAGAACAGGCTATACGTGAGATTTATTTAAAACCTTTTGAAGAAAGTGTGAAAGCAGGAAAAGCCACGGGAACAATGACATCTATGAATTCGATAGGAACTCAGTGGACAGGATGCAGTGATGCATTGCTTATGAATGTCCTTAGGGATGAATGGGGATTTCAAGGTTCAGTAATTACAGATGCGTACATGGGAATGTATCAGATGAGTGCAGACTATGCAATTCGCACAGGTGGAACAAAGATTTTAGCATTCAGTGTGACAGATGATTTCTTTAGCGAATTGGATTCTGCCAATACAGTTAACGCATTGAGAAATGCAGCACATGGTACTTTGTATGCTCTTGCAAATTCAAATGCGATGGCTAAAGACGTGAGTACACCGATATGGGTATTCTGCCTGATAGGAGTGGATATTTTACTAGCAGCATGGGTTGTATATGAAGAGATTATGGCAATTAAAAAATACAAAAAGAGTGATAAATAAATAGAAGTATGCTCCTTTTCGGGAACGTGAGATTTAATATCTTACTTGTTCAGAAAGGGAGCATATTGTTGCAGAATGAAAAAACAGGATTGACAAATTTATTTTTTGTGATATAGTTTGACTATCAAAGTATTTTAAAGTAAAAATATTTTGAAACAAAAATAATGGAGAAGAAAGATGACAGGAAGAATATGCGGAACCGGCTCCTATGTGCCGGCCAGAATTGTAGAAAATGACGAGCTGGCAAATCTGGTGGATACGAATGACGCCTGGATTCGCGAGCGGACGGGAATTGCAAGAAGACATCTTGCAGAGAATGAGACGACTTCGTATATGGCGGCAGAGGCGGCGAAAAGAGCACTTGCACAGTCAGACATCCCGGCGGAGGATGTGGATCTGATCCTGGTGGCAACCTCCACACCCGAGAACGTTTTTCCATGCACGGCATGTGAGGTACAAAGAGAGATTCATGCAGAGCATGCGGCGGGATTTGATCTGAATGCGGCGTGCAGTGGATTTTTGTTTGCGCTTCAGACTGCACAGGCGTACATTCAGGCAGGAATTTACAGGACAGTGCTGGTGATCGGTGTGGACAGTATGTCACATATGGTGGACTGGAGTGACAGAAGTACCTGCATTTTATTCGGGGACGGGGCCGGAGCTGTGGTGCTTCGCGAATCGAAGGAAGGTCTGTTTGTGCAGGCTGCGCATTCGGACGGCGCAAAAGGAGATGTTCTGACAGGATGCAGCCGGCACAGAAAAAACTGGGATCATCCGGATGAAGCAAAGGCAGCGTACATTCAGATGGACGGACAAAGCGTATTTAAATTTGCAGTCAGGAGGGTGCCGGAAATTGTGGAAGAGCTGCTTGAAAAAGCCCGGATCCAAAAAGAAGAAATTTCGTATTTCTTTTTACATCAGGCGAACAGAAGGATCATTGAGGCTGCGGCAAAGCGGACCGGAGTGGATATTTCGAGATTTCCCATGAACCTGCAGGAATACGGAAACACCTCAGCGGCAAGTATTCCCATTCTTCTGGATGAGTGGAACAAAAAAGGATTGCTCAAAAAGGGAGATAAGCTGGTGCTTGCCGGATTTGGAGCAGGACTTTCCTGGGCGGGAAGTCTATTGGAATGGTAAAAGAAAGGAAGAAAATTATGTTAGAAAAAATCAAAGAAATTACAGCAGAATCATTAGGAGCAGACGCAGGAACAATTACAGAGGAGACATCCTTTAAAGAAGATCTGGGAGCAGATTCTCTGGATCTGTTTGAAATGGTGATGGCGTTTGAAGAAGCATTTGAGGTAGAGATTCCGTCGGAAGATCTGGAGCAGATTCAGACAGTAGGAGACGTTGTAAAATATCTGGAAGCACACAAATAGAAGGAAGGATACTGGCATGAAGACAAAGATTACCACACTTTTGGGGATTGAATCTCCTGTTGTACAGGGAGGTATGGCCTGGGTTGCGGAGAGTCATCTGGCAGCGGCAGTTTCTAATGCCGGAGGGCTTGGGATCATCGGAGCAGCCAGTGCGCCTGCCGAGTGGGTGCGCGCTCAGATTCAGGAAGTGAAAAGAAGAACCGACAAGCCGTTTGGCGTCAATATTATGCTGATAAGCCCTTATGCGAAAGAAGTGGCAGAGCTGGTGGCAGAAGAAAAAGTTCCGGTTGTGACAACGGGAGCGGGTTCGCCGGAAAAATATATGAGTCTCTGGAAAGAGGCTGGAATCAAAGTGATTCCGGTGGTTGCGTCTGTTGCCCTTGCGAAGCGGATGGAGCGGTGCGGAGCAGATGCACTGGTGGCAGAAGGCACAGAAGCAGGCGGGCATATCGGCGAGAATACGACCATGGTGCTGGTACCTCAGGTAGTCGATGCGGTGAATGTACCGGTCATTGCGGCCGGTGGAATTGCAGACGGACGGGGGATGGCTGCGGCATTCATGCTGGGAGCAGAAGGGGTACAGATTGGTACCAGGTTTGTGGCATCCAGAGAAGCACAGGTTCACGAAAACTATAAAAACTGTATTATAAAAGCCAGAGATATTGATTCCAGAGTCACCGGACGAAGCACTGGGCATCCGGTTCGTGCGCTTCGCAATCAGATGACAAAAATATACCTGGAAAAAGAACAGGCGGGGGTTCCGTTTGAAGAACTGGAGCTTTTGACGCTGGGGGGGCTTAGAAAAGCGGTTGTGGACGGAGATGTGACAAATGGAAGTGTGATGGCAGGCCAGTCTGCGGCAATGGTAAAAGAGATACTTTCCTGTGAGGAGATCATACAGAATCTCACCGAGCAGGCAGAAAAATTGTTAAAAGGAGTTTCCAAGCATGAGTAAAATAGCATTTATGTTTCCCGGACAGGGAGCGCAGACAGCCGGAATGGGAAAAGATTTTTACGAACACAGCGAGATTGCGAGAAATATCATTGACCGATCATCCGGGCTTCTGAAGCTGGATATGAAATCCTTGTGTTTTGAGGAAAATGAAAATCTTCATCAGACGGAATATACCCAGGCAGCACTTGTTACGGTCTGTATGGCAATGGAGCAGGTGCTGCGTGAAGCCGGTGTGAAGCCGGATGTAACAGCAGGGTTGAGTCTGGGAGAATATTGTGCCATTGCTTCGGCAGGAGGGATGCAGATCGAGGATGCGATCCTGGCAGTTCGAAAGAGAGGCATTTTGATGCAGAACGCCGTTCCGGATGGAAAAGGCGCGATGGCTGCGGTACTTGGCCTGGATGCCGAAAAGATTGAAGCCGCAATCGCTGGAATTGAAGGAGTGAGTATTGCAAACTATAACTGCCCGGGGCAGATTGTGATCACCGGATGGAAAGAAAGTGTAGAGCAGGCAGGGGCAGTTTTAAAGGATGCAGGAGCAAAACGGGTACTTCCGTTAAACGTCAGTGGTCCATTTCATTCTCCGATGTTACAGGAAGCGGCAGGACAGTTAAAAGAGGTACTGGATCAGATTGAATGTTCACCACTTCAGATCCCGTATGTGACGAATGTGACCGGGCGGTATGTTTCGGATATCGAGGAAACAAAAGAATTGCTTATACAGCAGATCGCAGCACCGGTTCGCTGGCAGCAGAGTGTGGAAGAGATGATTAGACAGGGTGTGGATACCTTTGTAGAGATTGGACCAGGACGTACGTTATCCGGATTTTTACGGAAGATCAACCGTGATGTGAAGGTATATCAGGTTTCCACATGGGAAGATATTGAGAAAGCAGGAAAAGAATTATGTTAGAACAGAAAGTGGCGGTCGTAACAGGAGCTTCCCGTGGAATAGGAAGAGCAATTGCAGAAAAACTGGCAGAAGAGGGCGTTTTTGTTGTCATCAATTACCGTGGCAATGAAGAACAGGCAAAACAGGTGCAGCAAACAATTAAAGAACAAGGGGGAAATGCAGGAATCTATGGATGTGATGTTTCTGATTTTTCTGCCTGTGAAGCATTTTTTAAAGATGTGATAGAAACTTATGGAAGACTGGATATTCTGGTTAACAATGCAGGGATCACGCGAGACGGACTGCTCATGAAAATGACGGAATCCGATTATGATGCGGTACTTCAGACGAATTTAAAGGGAACCTTTAACGGAATCCGGTTTGCATCCAGGCAGATGCTTCGTCAGAAGTCAGGGCGGATCATCAATATTTCTTCGGTATCCGGTATTCTGGGAAATGCAGGGCAGGCAAACTACAGTGCGTCCAAAGCAGGTGTGATTGGGCTGACCAGATCTGCGGCAAGAGAACTCGCATCCAGAGGAATTACAGTCAATGCAGTGGCTCCAGGATTTATCAAAACAGAAATGACAGAAGTTCTTTCTGAACAGGTGCAGAATCATGCAAAAAGTCAGATTCCGCTGGGGAGTTTTGGAAATCCGGAAGATGTGGCAGAAGCGGTCTGGTTTCTTGCATCAGACAAAGCAGGATATATCACCGGACAGGTATTGAATGTGGATGGCGGTATGGCAATGTAGAAAAGGAGAACAGTATGAAAAGAAGAGTGGTAGTGACCGGGCTTGGAGCAGTGACACCTGTGGGAAACACAGTGGAGGAGTTCTGGAGCAGTGTGCGTGAAGGAAAGGTGGGAATCGGTCCCATCACAAAGTTTGATACTTCGGAATACAAGGTAAAACTGGCGGCAGAGGTGAAAGGATTTTCGGCAAAAGAGCGGATGGATTTCAAAGCAGCGAAGCGAATGGAGCCGTTCGCTCAGTATGCAGTAGCCGCGGCAAAGGAAGCCTTTGAAGATGCGAAAATTGATATGAGCCAGGAGAACCCGTATCGGGCGGGGGTGATCGTTGGTTCAGGAATCGGAAGCCTTCAGGCTGTGGAGACAAATTACGAAAAAATTCTGCAGAAAGGGCCATCCAGAGTGAATCCTCTGATGGTTCCGCTGATGATTTCCAATATGGCAGCAGGAAATGTTTCCATTCAGCTGGGATTCAAAGGAAAATGTACCAGTGTTGTGACAGCATGCGCATCAGGAACCCACTGTATCGGAGACGGATTTCGTGCGATTGCATATGGAGATCTGGATCTCTGCGTGGCAGGAGGTGCAGAAAGCTGTATCTGCCCAAGCGGCGTGGCAGGATTTACGGCGCTGACCGCGCTTTCGGATTCTGAGGATCCAGAGAAAGCCTCCATTCCTTTTGACAAAGACAGAAATGGATTTGTGTTAGGGGAGGGAGCAGGGATCGTAATGCTGGAAGAACTGGAGCATGCGAAAAAGCGGGGAGCCAGAATTTATGCAGAAGTTGTCGGATACGGGGCAACGGGAGATGCGTACCATATTACGTCTCCGGCAGAAAACGGAGAGGGAGCCGGGATGGCGATGAAGCTTGCGATGGAAGAGGCAGGCGCACAGCCGGAGCAGATCGATTACATCAATGCACATGGAACGAGTACCCATCACAATGATCTGTATGAGACAAGAGCAATCCGGTATGCACTGGGAGCAGCGGCAGATCAGGTTGTTGTCAATTCTACAAAATCGATTATCGGACATCTTCTGGGAGCAGCCGGCGGGGTGGAATTTGTTACATGCGTGAAAAGTATCCAGGATGGATTCATCCACCAGACCATGGGAACCAAAGAGACAGAGGAAGAGTGCAGTCTGGATTATGCAATCGGCGCACCGGTTGAAAAAGAGATCACATATGCGCTGACGAATTCTCTCGGGTTTGGAGGACACAATGCGTCACTGTTGCTGAAAAAATATGAAGGGTAGTGTAGATAATATGAAATTTGAGCAGTTGGTAGAACTGATCCAGACAGTTTCATCCTCGAATCTCGGGGAATTCAAATATGAAGAGGGAGACTTTAAGATTTCTTTAAAAAAAGAAAAAGGGGAAGTCAGACTTGCAGAGCAAAGTGAGTCTGTGCCGGCCAGAGCATCAGAGCAGCCACAGGATTCTTCGGAGAAAAAATCGGGAAATGTGATCAAATCCCCGCTGGTGGGAACCTTCTATGCATCACCGGCAGAGGATGCAGATCCGTTTGTACAGGTGGGAGAGCAGGTACAGAAAGGAAAGATTCTGGCAATCGTGGAAGCAATGAAGCTGATGAATGAGATTGAAAGTGAGTTTGACGGAACGATAGAAGAAATACTGGTAGAAAACGGAGCGCCGGTAGAATACGGACAGCCGCTTTTTATCGTGAGATAGGCAGGTGCAGAATATGAAAGCATTGAACATTGAACAGATACAGGAAATCATTCCTCACAGACATCCGTTTTTACTTGTGGATGCGATTGAAGATTTTGAACCCGGAGAATTTGCGGTGGGATATAAGTGTGTGACTTACCGGGAAGAATTCTTCCGGGGACACTTTCCAAAGAAAGCAGTGATGCCGGGAGTTCTTATTTTAGAGGCTCTGGCACAGGTCGGTGCAGTCGCGATCTTAAGTGTTCCGGAAAATCAGGGGAAGATCGCATTTTTCGGAGGTGTGCAGAACTGCAGATTTAAAGGAATGGTATTTCCGGGAGACAAACTGAAGCTGGAGACAAAGATCATCAAACGAAAAGGGCCGGTAGGAGTCGGGGAAGCAGTGGCATCTGTGAATGGAAACGTGGTAGCCAGTGCACAGCTGACATTTATGGTAGGTGAGTAGAGATGATAGAAAAAATATTGATTGCAAACAGAGGTGAGATTGCAGTCCGGATCATTCGGGCATGCCGGGAGATGGGCATTCTGACTGTGGCTGTTTATTCAGAGGCAGACAAAGAAGCACTGCATACACAGCTGGCGGATGAGGCAGTGTGTATCGGTCCGGCGCCGTCTGCACAAAGCTATCTGAGTATGGAAAATATATTAAGTGCCACGCTGACATCCGGTGCAGATGCGATCCATCCGGGATTTGGATTTCTGTCAGAAAACAGCAGATTTGCAGAGCTTTGTGAAAAATGTGGAATCATCTTTATCGGACCGTCTTCTTCTGTGATTCAAAAACTGGGAAATAAATCGATTGCCAGGCAGACTATGGAAGCAGCCAATGTACCGGTTATTCCCGGATGCAGTGAATGTATATACGAAGCAGATCACGGGAAACGAATTGCCGGGGAAGTGGGATATCCTGTGATGATCAAAGCAGCACTTGGAGGCGGTGGGAAAGGAATGCGTACCGCATATTCAGAGGCAGAATTTGAGTCAGCATTTCTGACGGCTCAGAGTGAGGCAAAAAATGCCTTTGGTGATGATGCCATGTATATTGAACATTTTATCGAGCATCCGCGTCATATTGAATTTCAGATTCTGGCAGACAAGCATGGAAATGTAGTGCATCTGGGAGAGCGGGACTGTTCGATCCAGAGGAATCATCAGAAGCTGATCGAGGAATCTCCATCTTCGGCGTTAAATCCGAAGCTGCGTAAAGCAATGGGAGAGGCGGCTGTGCGGGCGGCAAAGGCAGCAGGGTATACCAATGCGGGAACGATTGAGTTTCTGCTGGAGAAAAGCGGATCCTTTTATTTTATGGAAATGAATACCCGGATTCAGGTAGAGCATCCGGTCACAGAGTGGGTGACGGGAATTGATCTGATTAAGGAGCAGATTCGGATCGCAGATGGAGAGAAGCTAAAAGTTTCGCAGGAAGACATTTCCTTAAACGGTCATGCTATTGAATGCAGAATCAATGCTGAGGATCCGGCAAAGAATTTCCGCCCTTCTCCGGGAACTATCACGGATGTCTATCTGCCGGGCGGAAAAGGGGTGCGGATTGATACGGCGATCTACAGTGGATATACAGTGCCGCCGTATTACGATTCCATGCTGGCAAAGCTGATCGTGCATGCCAAAAGCAGAGAAGAAGCAATTCTGAAAATGCGAAGTGCATTGGGTGAAGTGATCATTGAGGGAATTCAGACCAATGTGGATTATCAGTATGACATTTTACATCATCCCGATTTTGTAAGTGGAAATACCGATATTGAATTTATTGAAACAATGGAAAATCAGTAAAAAGGAAGCAAGTGTATGAAACTGCAGAATATGTTTAAGAAAAATCGAAAAAGTTATATTCCGCTGAAAAGCGAACGGCCGGAAGTTCCGGAAGGACTTCTGAAGAAGTGCAATAAATGCGGCGCTGCGATTCTGACGGAAGAGGTAAAAAGTGCAGGCTATATCTGTCCGAAATGTCAGGGGTACTTCCGGGTGCACGCATATGAAAGAATCCGGATGACTGTGGATGAAGATTCCTTTGAAGAGTGGGAGAAAGACATGGAATTTGTCAATCCGCTGGAGTTTAGGGGATATGAGGAAAAGGTAAAAAGTCTGAAGGAAAAAACCGGACTTTCAGAAGCTGTTGTGACCGGAAAAGCATCTATCGAGGGCAATCCGGCGGTGATCGCGGTGTGTGACGGGCGGTTTCTGATGGCGAGCATGGGACAGGTTGTGGGAGAAAAGATCACAAGAGCGGTGGAACGCGCCACAAAGGAACAGCTCCCGGTGATTATATTTGCCTGTTCCGGCGGTGCCAGAATGCAGGAGGGAATTGTATCTCTGATGCAGATGGCGAAAACGGCAGCGGCATTAAAACGGCACAGTGATGCGGGACTTCTCTATGTTTCGGTGCTGACAGATCCGACCACAGGCGGGGTGACTGCCAGCTTTGCAATGCTGGGAGATGTAATCCTGGCAGAGCCGAAGGCGCTGATTGGATTTGCAGGTCCGAGAGTCATTGAACAGACCATTGGAGAAAAACTGCCGAAAGGCTTTCAGCGTTCTGAATTTTTACTGGAACACGGCTTTATCGATCGTATCGTAGAGCGAAAAGAGACGAGAACGGTTCTTGGAAATATTCTGCAGATGCATCATACCGCCCAAAATCCTGTTATTCAAAAGCCTGTACAGACAGTGGAAAAAGAACAGCAGTCTGTACAGGAAAAAGATGCGTGGGAGCGGGTCACAATTTCCAGAAAAAATGACCGGCCTGTAGGACAGGATTATATCCGTATACTTTTTTCCGATTTTCTGGAGTTTCATGGAGACCGCTGTTATGGAGATGATACTGCAATCATTGGTGGAATCGCGAGGTTTGCGGGGATTCCAGTTACAGTGATCGCACAGGCAAAGGGAAAATCTACCAAAGAAAATGTAGCGCATCATTTTGGAATGCCGTCTCCGGAAGGATATCGAAAAGCACTTCGTCTGATGAAGCAAGCCGAGAAATTTAAACGGCCGATTCTTCTGTTTGTGGATACACCGGGGGCATTTTGTGGTATAGAGGCAGAAGAGCGGGGGCAGGGAGAAGCCATTGCAAGAAACCTGTTTGAAATGTCATCCATGAAGGTTCCGATTCTGTCCGTTGTGATTGGAGAAGGCGGAAGCGGAGGTGCATTGGCGCTGGCAGTCGCGGATGAAGTCTGGATGCTGGAAAATGCGATATATTCTGTGCTGTCTCCGGAAGGGTTTGCGAGTATCTTGTGGAAAGACAGTAAACGCGCAAGTGAAGCGGCAGCGGTGATGAAATTGACAGCAGCAGACCTGAAGAAACTTGGCGTGATTGAAGCTGTCATTGCGGAACCAGAAGTGTATACAGAAGAAACCATGCAGTCTGTGGTTTTTGTTCTTCAAAAAAAGATCACAGAGTTTCTGGACACGCACTGCAATTTCTCACCTGAGGAGCTGGCGGCGCAGCGTTACGAGCGTTTCCGGAAGATGTAGCAACATAAAAATACCATAGAAAGAAGTGAAATATGGAAAACTTAAAAATCGGAGAAAAAATAACAAAAGTTCCTTTGATCCAGGGCGGAATGGGTGTGGGAATCAGTCTGGGAAGGCTGGCGGGAAGTGTGGCGAAAGCCGGCGGAATCGGAGTGATATCCACTGCTCAGATCGGATATCGGGAACCGGATTTTGATAAACATCCGGAGGAGGCCAACCTTCGTGCGATTGGAAAAGAAATGCAAAAAGCACGTCAAATTTCAGAAAACGGAATCATCGGATATAACATTATGACGGCTTTAAAAGGATATGCAGATCATGTAAAGGCAGCAGTAAAAGCAGGTGCAGACTTGATCATATCCGGTGCAGGACTGCCTGTGGACCTTCCGGCACTGACAGAAGGCAGTGCGGTGAAAATTGCGCCCATTGTATCCACAGCACGTTCTGCGCAAGTGATCTTGAAATACTGGGATAAAAAATATGGAAGGACGGCGGATCTGATTGTGGCAGAAGGGCCTCTTGCAGGAGGTCATCTTGGATTTACAGAGGCGGAACTGGACAAGTGGAAAGGGGATGCCTACCATATGGAGTTCGGGAATATTCTGGACGTGGTACGGCAGTATGCGAAGAAGTACAAGTGCCGGATTCCGGTGATCGCAGCAGGCGGAATTTATGACAGAAGTGATGTCCAAAGGATGGAGCAGCTTGGAGCGGATGGGGTTCAGGTGGCAACCAGATTTGTTACAACAAAAGAATGTGATGCCCACCGGAGGTATAAAGAAGCGTATCTGAAAGCTGTAAAAGATGAGATTGCCATTGTGAAAAGTCCGGTCGGAATGCCGGGAAGAGCCATCTTGAATCCCCTCATGAAACGTGTTATGCTTGGAGAGAAAATAGAACACAGTTCCTGTCACAGATGTCTTGCAAAATGTAACCCTTCTCAGATACCATACTGCATTACAGACAGCCTGATCGCCGCGGTGAAAGGAGACATAGAAAACGGACTTATCTTTTGCGGCGCCAACGCATGGAAGGCAGCGAAGATTGAGACCGTAGAGGAAGTGGTGGCATCATTGTTTGCATAAAGAACAGGAACAAGTGGTTGGTACGGAGAGGAGAATACATCTTTGGATGCATATAAGACCATTAACGATACACTGGTTCACCTGTTCAACGAAATCTGGGAATTGGAAGAAAAAGCAATCATAACAGAGGAATTTAAGGATATTACCAACAACGACATGCATATAATAGAAGCAATCGGTCTGGGAGAGGAAAGCACAATGTCGGCAGTTGCGAGAACATTGGGAATTACAGCGGGTTCCCTGACAACGTCCATGAACAGCCTGGTCAATAAAAAATATGTGACACGGCAGAGGAGCGAGACAGACCGCAGGGTGGTCTATATCCAGTTGACCGGAAAAGGGAAGAAAGCATATGAGCATCATAAGAATTTCCATATGCAGATGACCAATGCGGTGATTGAAAATCTAAAGGAGCAGGAGCTTGCAATTTTGCTGCAGACACTGGATAAATTATCCGATTTTTTCAGAGGTTATCAGGAACGGGAACAGGAAAAGAAAACGGAGCTCTGATATTTTTTTGACGTTTTTGGAAAAATGAGGTACAATATTTGCTGAACCTGCGAAAAGCAGGGGATAACAGTCATGTTCCGGCCGTGTGGTTTGCGGCAGAGCCGGAAGATAAGCGGAGCAATATCCGTTTCGTGTTTTATCAGGAGGGAATTGATATGGCAGCAAAAAAAGGAGCATCTAAGACAACAGCGAAAACAACAGTACAGACACCGGTAAAGACAGCAGAAGAAGTGACATCAGCACAGACAGCAAAGAAAGTTGTTGCAAATGAAAAGGCGACAGAGAAAAAAGAAGAAGTAAAACCTGCAAAAGTAGAGGCGATTGAGACAAAAGCAGGAAAGGCAAAGGCAATCGAGACCAAGAAAGACACAACAAAAGCAATTGAAACAAGAGCAGCTGTGTTACAGGAATCTGAGCCGGCAGCAGAAGAAAAAAAGACAAGAGCAAGAAAAACTTCTGCAAAGACAACGACAGCAGCAAAAACAGCAGTAAAATGTGAAATGTATCTGCAGTTTGCCGGAAAAGAATATTCAGAAAAAGAGCTGATGAAAAAAGTAAAAGAAGTCTGGACAAAAGAGCTGAAGCATAAAGTAGGCGAGCTGAAAGATGTAAAACTTTATCTGAAGCCAGAAGAATCCGCAGCATATTACGTAATCAATAAAGATACAACAGGACGGATTGAATTATAAGAAATGAAAAATGCGTGGGCGATACGATGGCCTGCGTATTTTTTTGCTGTTTTTGTGAAAATTGCGGGATTGTAAACGGAAAGGGAAAAGGGTACAATAAGCATATTAAAAACTGTCTCTGAATGGTTTTATCTTTAGTAATCTTAGGAAAAAGTCTAAACAAATCAAAGAATCAAAAAACGGCAGATCAGCCGAAATATTCAGTTATTTTATGGAAACGTCAGATAGTGATATTGCACTGCAGAAAAAAAATGATTATAATGGAGGAAAGTACATGGAAGAAAAGAAGACAAAAAATTTCTCAAAGTATCCAACTTTAAACAGGGAATACAAAGACAGCCTGTTTCGGCTTATATTCAGCGAAAAGAAAGATTTGCTGGATTTGTACAATGCACTGAATGGAACATCTTATAGTGATCCGGAAGAACTGGAAGTCAATACACTGGAGGATGCAGTTTATATTTCCATAAAAAATGATATTTCATTTTTAGTAGGAGGAACCTTGAACCTGTATGAGCATCAGAGTACATACAATCCCAACCTTCCGATTCGGGGGTTGATCTATCTGGCACATTTGTACGAAGGATATATAGAAGACGGACAGATCAATTTATATAGCAGTGGATTAAAAAAGTTACCGTTTCCTCAGTATTTTGTGTTTTACAATGGGACAAAAAAAGCGCCGGATCGCAGTCTTTTAAAACTAAGTGATGCATTTCAGAAGACGGGAAAAGACATAGAACCCTGTCTGGAGTGTCAGGTGGTGATGCTGAACATCAATTATGGACATAATCAGGAGCTAATGGAGAAGTGCAGGCGTCTGAGAGAGTACTCGCAGTTTGTTTTCATTGTACGTGAGCAGAAAAAAATGTATGAAGATCCAGAAGAAGCAACTTTGCGGGCAGTAGATATCTGTATCGAACAGGGAGTGCTTGTGGATATTTTGAGAAAGCATAAAGCAGAGGTGATCAGTATGGTATTGTCATCATTTAATCAGGAAGCATATGAAGAGGATATGTATGAGACAGGATATAAAGAAGGGGAACGGAGAATCAATACTCTTTATGAGAAATTACTCAAAGAGCAGCGAATGGACGATATGAAACGGGCAGTGGAGGATGAGGCATATCGGGAGACTCTGTTAAAAGAATATGATTTGTAAAAAGAACTGGCGGTTGAAGCTGAAATCAATCGCCAGTTCTTTTTATATTATTATTTGTCTGAGGGACCTCTCTGGTCGATCCCCTCTCAATTAATTTTGCATGTAACAGAAGTGTTCCGATGGATACTTGATTCATCAGACTGTCCAGAGCATAGTAAGCACTTTTGCCAAGCTGGATCCGTTCCTGGCGGATGGTAGTCAGCGGCGGGGAAGTATATGCGCAGATCGGGAGATCATCAAACCCGATGATGCTGATCTCGTCCGGAACTTTGTATCCGAGCTGCTGACACTGAATCATCGCGGCATTGGCGATCAGATCATGGCTGCAGACAATAGAGGTGATTCCCAGATCCAACAGACGGGGCAGATGCTTTTCCATACATTGAGTGATATAGTAGGAACTTCCCGCATAGGTCGGATCGGACTTTAGGCCGTTTTGTTTCAAAGCGTGGAAAAATGCTTTGTGGCGGATCTGCATGATATGAGAACCAAGGGCGCTGCTCAAATATCCGATTTTTTTATGTCCCAGTTTTTTTAAATGGGAGACGGCGAGTTCCATGCCTTCGTTGTTGTCGATTCCGACATATGCCATATTTGGATTTGCAATAATATAGTTGTCATACAGAACGGTCGGTGTTCTGCTGGTCTGAAAATCTTTCATCCACGGATCATTCAACGAAAATCCAACGACAAAAGCTCCCAGATACTGGTTCTGCAGCATAAAAACATCGTACGGGGTGCTTTTCTGCAGTTTTTCAGTAGTATCTACAATATCTACGGTATAACCGGCAGGTTCTGCAAGCTGGCGGAAGCCGAGCAGGATTTCATATCCAAATTGATGTGACTCTTTGTAATCTACGTTTTCAATCAGAATACAGAGTTTTTTCTCCGCAGCCTTCTGGCGGCGGATTTTTGTATATCCCATTTCAACAGCTGTTTCCAGTACGGTTTTTTGTAAAGTTTCGCTGATATCAGGTGCACCGTTTAAGGCTTTGGAAACAGTGCCTTTTGAGATATTCAGACGATCAGCAATATCCTGTAATGTAGCCATTGGGGCTCCTTTCTGCGTCCTTTTTTCGTTACTGTTCATAGTAACCTTTTTCATTATATAGAAAAAAAGTGGAAAATGCAATGAATATCCATGGAAAAAGAGAATGAGTTTCGGAAAGTTTCTTGTTTGCAAAAAAACATGGATTGTTGAAAGTGAATAAAAATACAGGATAAAAACTATGCAAAACATAGAAAATAAAGAGTACTATACGTTGTTAGGATTGACGAAACAGGGAAAAAATGATATCATCATCATATACGAAATAATACGAAACAAAAATGAAAGGTGAGGGAACATGAAGAGAAGAGTTTGTGCAATTCTGCTGGCTGCAAGTCTGGCTGTGTGTGGACTGACCGGATGCGGGAATGGATCCCAGAGCAGTGCAGGGCAGGAAAAAGTAAGACTGATGGTTTGGTCTCCGTCAGAGGACCAGTCAAAAGAAAGCGGCGAATGGCTGCAGACGATGTGTGAGTCCTTTGCAGAAGAAAATCCGCAGTGGGATATTACATTTGTGTACGGAGTTGCAGATGAAGCGACGGCAGCGAGTCAGGTATCGCAGGATCCGGAAGCAAGTGCGGATGTATTTATGTATGCAAATGATACGCTGACTACAATGACAGATGCCAATGCGCTGGCGAAATTTGGAGGAAAGTACAGAGAAGAGATTGAAAAAACAAATTCAGAAGAAGTTTTGAAGTCTCTGACAAAGGACGGAGATCTGTACGGAATTCCTTTTACGACAAATACCTGATTTATGTATTATGATAAAAGCGTTTTTTCAGAGGAGGATGTAAAAAATCTGGATACAATGCTTGAGAAAGGTGTCGTGTCTTTCCCGTTTACAAACTCATGGTATCTGCCGGCGTTTTATGTAGGAAATGGCTGTACGTTGTTCGGAGATGGAACGGATGAATCCAAAGGGGTAGATTTCGGCGGAGAAAATGCAGTGGAAGTAACGAATTATCTGATTGATCTTCGAAATAATCCGAATTTTAAGATCGATGCAGACGGTTCCGGGATTGCAGGACTGCGTGACGGAAGCATCAATGCCATGTTTTCTGGTTCCTGGGATGCCAATGCAGTGAAAGAGGCGCTCGGTGATAATATGGGAGTAGCCGCATTACCAACATATACCTTAAACGGAGAAGAAAAACAGATGACGTCCTATGCCGGATCAAAAGCGATTGGAGTCAATCCTTACAGTAAAAACATGGTTCCTGCCGTAGAGCTTGCACTATATCTTGGATCTGCCAAAGCACAGGAAGCACACTATGAGATGAGAAATGTGATCCCATGTAATACGGAATTGCTTGCACAGGAGAACATTGCGGCAGATCCGCTTATTATGGCACAGAATGACACCTTTAACCGGACATCGATCCTGCAGCCGTTTGTATCAAAGATGAATAACTGCTGGGTACCGGTAGAAAACATGGGAAAAGGAATCCGAAATGGAAATATCACGCATGAGAATGCAAAAGAGCAGACGGGATCGATGAACGAGGCAATGAACAGTGATGGAATCTAGAAGAGGTGAAGAAGAGGGGAATAGTTACAAAACGAGTCAATGAATTTCCAACGCCGTATACATGTAGGAATGCGATACAAAAGGGCGGACCGGAGACAAAGTTATCCATGATCTTAATGGGACTTGGAAACTTTGTACACGGACAGAAAATAAAAGGCCTGTTATATCTGGCGGTTGAAGTAGCATATATCGTATTTATGGCAGTGAATGGAATTACATTTTTAAGTATGCTGGGAGGCCTTGGAAGCGTGCCGCAGAAAGAAGTGTGGGACGAAGCGAGTCAGGTTTATCTGTACACAAAAGGGGATCAGTCGATCCTGATCCTGTTATATGGAGTGGCAACCATCCTTGTGAGCGTGCTGATGGTATTTGCCTGGAGAGGTGCGCTTCAGAGTGCATATAAGGCAGAATGTCTTGCAAAAGAAGGAAAACATGTCAATACATTCGGGGAAGATTTAAAATCTCTGCTTCATGAAAATCTGCACAGACTTCTGATGACACCACCGATGATTTTTATTTTCGGCTTTACGATCCTGCCGCTGATCTTCATGATCTGTATGGCATTTACGAATTACAGCAAGATCGACAATCATCTGATGCTGTTTGACTGGGTGGGACTGGATAATTTCAAGGCACTGTTTGATTCCAGCAGTATCCTTGGAAGTACATTCTGGTCTGTTCTCGTATGGACACTGGTATGGGCATTCTTTGCAACCTTTACAAACTATATTTTCGGAATGATCCTTGCAATCATGATCAACCGGAAAGATACAAAGGCAAAGGGATTCTGGAGATTTTGTTTTGTACTTTCCTGTGCAGTGCCGATGTTTGTATCTCTTTTGATCATGCGTACCATGCTGCAGCCGGAAGGTGCGGTCAATGTACTGTTAAGAAACTTAGGGTGGATCGCGCAGGATGCAAGTCTCCCGTTTTTCACAGATCCGACCTGGGCGAGAGTGACTGTGATCGTGGTCAATATCTGGGTAGGTGTTCCGTATACACTGCTTCAGCTGACAGGTGTTCTTCAGAATATCCCGGCAGATCTTTATGAGGCAGCCAGGGTAGACGGGGCAAATTCCATTCAGATTTTCTTCAAGATCACACTGCCTTATATGTTGTATGTGACGACACCGTATCTGATCGCGACATTTACAGGAAATGTGAACAACTTCAATATTATTTATCTGTTGTCCGGAGGAGACCCGATCACGGATCTGTCTTCCACGGCGGGAAGTACAGACCTGCTTGTTACATGGCTGTATAAGCTGACGGTTGACAAACAGTACTATAACATTGGTGCAGTCATTGGTATTCTGACCTTTATCATTCTTGCAGTTGGTGCACTGTTTACATACAGAAGAAGTAAATCTTACAAAGAAGAAGGAGGATTCTAGGCATGGGCGAGAAGAAATTTCATTCAGCAAAAAGAAAACGGATGATTAACAATACGATCGTTCATATTGTTCTGGCTGTGCTTGCGGCAATTTGGATATTCCCGATCATCTGGGTTGTGCTCACAAGCTTCCGTGCGGAAAAAGGTTCTTATGTATCCACCTTCTTCCCACAGTCCTTTACACTGGATAACTATACAAGATTATTTACAGATACTTCGATTTTGAATTTCCCGAAAATGTTTGGCAACACGCTGATCATTGCGGTATGCTCCTGTATTCTGGCCACTTTTTATGTGCTGGCAGTCTCTTACTGTCTGTCCAGACTGCGGTTCAAGCTGCGAAAACCCTACATGAACATGGCAATGATCCTGGGATTGTTCCCTGGATTTATGTCTATGATCGCCGTGTATTTTATTTTAAAGGCGATGGGGCTGACAGAGGGAAATCTGATCCGTCTGGCATTGATCCTGGTGTATTCCGGAGGAGCGGGACTGGGATTTCAGATTGCGAAAGGATTCTTTGATACGATTCCGATCGCCATTGATGAGGCGGCGCTTCTGGACGGATGTACCAGATGGCAGATTTTTACAAAGATCACACTGCCTCTTAGTAAACCGATTATTATCTACACCGTTCTGACATCGTTTATGGGACCGTGGCTCGATTTCATTTTTGCAAAGGTGATCTGCCGGGCAAATTCAGACCAGTATACGATTGCAATCGGACTGTGGAAAATGTTGGAAAAAGAATATATTGACAGCTGGTACACCAGCTTTGCCGCAGGGGCAGTATTGATCTCAATACCGATCGCAATTCTGTTCCTGTGTATGCAGAGATTTTATGTGGACGGTGTTTCCGGTGCAGTCAAAGGATAGATGGAGTAAAAGGATGGGAAAGACAGCAAAGCAATGGAAAGACTTTTACCGAAAAGAAGAATTTCAGAAACAGTATTGTGATCCGGCAGAAAAGCTTGGAATGGAGTGCACAAGTGGGCGGACTTCATTTCGGCTCTGGTCGCCAGTGGCAGAGGAAGTACAGATCTGTTTTTACAAGAACGGAGAGGCCGGAAGTGCATTTGAGATCCATCCGATGCAGCTGCAGGAGCATGGAATATGGAACTATGAGACAAAGCAGTCTCTTCATGGAATCTATTATGATTTTCTACTGAAGATAGAGGGAGAGCAGGTTCAAAGTGCAGACCCTTATGCAAAAGCTTGTGGTGTGAACGGCCTTCGCAGTATGGCGGTGGATTTGAGAAAAACGGATCCTGTGATGTGGGAATCAGATAAAGCGCCGGAAAAAGAAGCAGAGCAAATAATCTATGAGCTGCATGTCAAAGAGTTTTCCTGGGATGCATCCGGCGGATTTCCAGTAGAGGTAAGAGGGAAATATCCGGCATTTTGTTGCAAAGATACTTCTTTGTATGGAGATGGAAAACATCCGACAGGACTTTCTTATCTGAAAAATCTCGGGGTCAATTATGTACAGCTGATGCCGGTGTATGACTATGGATCTGTAGATGAGGCGGGCAGAGCGGATGGATTCAACTGGGGATATGATCCACTGAATTATAATGTGCCGGAAGGTTCTTATTCCACAGATCCATTTCATGGGGAAGTTCGGATCCGGGAGCTGAAAGAAGCGATCCAGGCTCTGCACAGACAGGGATTTCGGGTCATTATGGATGTGGTTTATAACCACACCTATTCGCTGGATTCCTGGCTTCAGAAGACGATGCCGTGGTATTTCTACCGGGTGTGGGAAGACGGCAGTGTTTCCAATGGATCTGCCTGTGGAAATGATGTGGCAAGTGAGCAGGCAATGTGTGCCAAATACATTTTGGAGTCTGTGCTGTACTGGGCCGAAGAGTACCATATGGATGGATTCCGCTTTGACCTGATGGGACTTCTGGATGTGGAGCTGATGAACAGGATTCGAAAGGAACTGGATGCCCGCTATGGAACCGGGGAAAAGCTGGTTTTTGGAGAGCCGTGGAGAGCGGATGAAACGGCTGTGGAAGGAAATGCTCTCCTGGCGGATAAAGCACATATCCATCTTCTGGATGAACAGGTAGGGATGTTTTCGGACGATACGAGAGATGCCATCAAAGGTTCGGTCTTTGAGGCAGAAGAACCGGGATTTGCAAATGGAGGGAAAGATCTGGAAGAGCAGATCCTAGCCTCTGTGAAAGCCTGGTGCGGACAAAAGGAGCCGAAAGTGAAAGCACCATCTCAGGTGATCACGTATGTGTCTGCCCATGATAATCATACACTCTGGGATAAACTGTGTGAAACAACAGCGTCAGAAGAATTGAGAAGAAAACAGTACCGTCTGGCAGCGGGAATGTATCTGACCTGTCAGGGAATTCCGTTTTTGTTATCTGGAGAGGAGTTCGCACGGACAAAAGGCGGCAGGGATAACACGTATAATGCACCGATCACCATCAATCGTCTGGATTGGGAACAGGCATACAAGGAACAGGAGCTGGTGGAATATTACCGGGGACTGATCACACTGCGAAAAATGCTGCCGGGATTGTGGAATAAAAGCGCACAGGCGGCAAAACGCATCTTAAAAACGTGGAAAACAGATGGTTGTGTGGGCTTGTATGTGGATAACCAGACAAAAGAAAAAGCAGAACTGTGGAAAACACTCTGTATTGTATATAACGGCAGTGAAAAACAGCAGGAAGTGAAACTTTTGAAAGGGACATGGGAAGTTCTTGCAGACGGAGAGGACAGCTTTTTATGGAAACATCCACAGATTGCAGCGGAACATATGAAAGTTTCTCCGGTCAGTATTTTGATACTTGGAAAAAAGGAAGAGAGCAGGTAAAGTGTGATGAAATGGATGTATGGAAAACAAGACTGGAAAACAAGAGAGCGGGGACTGGAAAACTGTTATTTGATGACCAACGGACTGGGGGGATTTTCCTCCATGACGATGACGGGGGCAGTGTCAAGAAATGACCATGCACTGTTGATGGCCTGTACAACAGCGCCAAACTGCAGATACAATATGATACACCGCTTAAAGGAAGAACTTCTGACAGAAACAGGAGACGTGCTTACACTGTCCACACAGGAGTTTGAGGAGCAGACACCGGAGGATGGATATCTTCATCTGGCGGCATTTTCCTATGAAGATACTCCGATCTGGAGATTCCTTGTAAATGGTGTGGAGATCAAAAAAGAGATTGGAATGCCACAGGAAGAAAATACAGTGGCGCTTCGTTATGAAATCAAAAACCGCAGCAGCCGGAATGTGGAATTTGTGCTGACTCCATTTTTCCAGTTCGTACCAAAGGGAGCCGATCTCTTGCCGGATCAGGAAATCGTATTTACAAAAGGAGCAGTGGAAAGTGAAGGAATGACACTGCATCTTCGTACAAACGGAATGATAAAAGAGATCGCAGAGACAGAGGAAGTTTATTTTTACCGCTATGATGTCTGTGACGGACGCAGGGCGTATGGACACGCAAGAGCCAACCATCAGATCCGTCTGCAGGCAGAGGCTGGAAAACAGGTGGTCCTGGAAGTAGTCTATGAGATGGAACCATCAAAAAACAGTGCACAGACGATCATTGAGCAGACGAAAGCAGCCAGAAAACAGCTGGAGGAAACAGCCGGATTTACTTCGGAGGCTGGGAAAATGCTTTCAAAAAGTGCCAGACAGTTTGTTTCAAAACGGGAATCCACGGGGGGAGATACGATTTTGGCAGGATATCCGTTTTTTGAAGACTGGGGCAGAGATACGATGATTGCACTTCCGGGAATCTGCATTTCTACCGGACAGTTTGAGACTGCAAAAAGGATTCTGCGCACCTTTGCACAGAATGAGAGAGACGGTCTGATGCCGAATCTGTTTCCAGAGGGAGGAAACGAACCGCTGTACAATACAGTCGATGCGGCACTGTTGTTTATCAATTGCGTGTATTTGTATTATGAAGCAACAAAAGATATGGAGTTTGTCCGGGAAGTGTATCCGGTGATGGAGCGGATCATGGATGGATATCAGAGCGGGACAAAGTTTGGGATCCACATGGATACAGACGGGCTGATCTGTGCAGGGGAAGGTCTTGCTCAGGTGACCTGGATGGACGTACGTGTGGGAGAGATTCTGCCGACTCCAAGACACGGAAAGCCGGTGGAGATCAATGCCTACTGGTACAATGCCTTAAAAATTATGGAAACATTTACAGAAGAAACAGAAACAAGCAGATACTACGCGCAACTGGCAGAAAAGGTAAGGGATTCGTTTACAGAAAAATTCTGGATGTCGCAGAAAAATTGTCTGAAAGACCTGGTTTCCGGAACAGAGGCAGATACCCAGATCCGCTGCAATCAGATCTGGGCACTCTCCATGCCGTTTACGATGCTGGAGCCGGAAAAAGAGCGGAAGATAGTGGAAACTGTTTTTGAAAAGCTGTATACTTTTTATGGGATGCGTACACTGGAAGAAGCAGATCCGGAATTTCATCCATACTATGAAGGAGCGATGGAAAAGCGGGATATGGCATACCATCAGGGCACTGTATGGACGTTCCCACTGGGGGCTTACTATCTGGCGTATCTCAAGGTTCACGCATACAGTGAACGCGCAAAACAGGACGTAAAAGAGCAGCTGGAAGTTCTGGAGTGCGCACTTAAGGAAGGGTGCATTGGACAGCTGCCGGAAATCTACGACGGGAAAAACCCAGTGTCTTCCAAAGGCTGTTTTGCACAGGCATGGAGTGTCGGAGAATTGCTCCGTGTATATGAACAGATTGAAAAAAAGAAGAAATAGAACATGGAATCTGAAAGGAGAATGACAATGGAAAAAGAATTAGAGCAGATGTTACAGACAGTTTGCAGCAAAGGAATAAAAGAGGCATCCAGTGAAGAGATCTACGCAGCGCTTCTTCAGTGGTCCAAAGAAAAAATGAATGGTATGAAACACAACGAGGGAGACAGAAAACTGTACTACATTTCCGCAGAATTTCTGGTAGGGAAACTCTTGTCCAACAACCTGATCAATCTGGGTGTATTTGAAGAAGTCAGAGAAGTGCTGAAAAAACACGGACACGATCTGACAGAGATTGAAGAAGTAGAATTGGAACCATCTCTTGGAAACGGAGGATTGGGACGTCTGGCAGCATGTTTCCTGGATTCCATCGCAACACTCGGACTCAATGGAGACGGTGTGGGACTGAACTATCACGACGGATTATTCCTTCAGAAATTTTCTGATAACAAACAGTGGGAAGAGAAAAATCCATGGATCACAGAAAAGAGCTGGCTGACAAAAACAGATGTGAGTTTTGAGGTTCCGTTTAAAGATTTTACCCTGAAATCTACCATGTATGACATTGACGTACCGGGATATCAGAGCGGCTGCAACAAACTGCACCTGTTTGATCTGGACAGTGTAGATGAGAGCATCATTGGAAATGGAATCCAGTTCGACAAACAGGAGATCCATAAAAACCTGACATTGTTCCTCTATCCGGATGACAGTGATGAAGCAGGACAGCTTCTGCGTATTTATCAGCAGTATTTCATGGTCAGCAATGCAGCACAGCTGATCCTCAAAGAAGCCGAGGATCGTGGGGTGAATCTGTATCACCTGCATGAGCATGTGTGCATCCAGATCAATGATACACATCCGACTATGGTCATTCCGGAACTGATCCGTATCCTGACAGAACAAAAAGGATTTAATATCGATACTGCAGTGGACGTGGTGAGCAAGACTTGTGCGTATACAAACCATACGATCCTGGCAGAGGCGCTGGAAAAATGGCCGATCTCTTATCTGGAGAAAGTGGTACCGCATCTGATGCCGATCATCCGCGAACTGGATCGAAGAGTGAGAAGAGATTTCCACGATCCGAGAGTGTATATCATTGATGAGATGGACCGCGTGCACATGGCACACATTGATATTCATTTCGGATATGCAGTAAACGGTGTGGCAGCGCTTCACACAGAGATTTTAAAAGAATCTGAGCTGAAACCGTTCTACGATATTTATCCGCAGAAGTTCAACAACAAGACCAACGGAATCACATTCCGCAGATGGCTGGTACACTGCAATCACAATCTGGCAGAGTACTTAAAAGAACTGATCGGACCTGGATATATGGAGAATGCAGAAGAACTGGAAAAACTTCTGGCATATCAGGATGATGAGAATGTTCTCGCAAAACTGAAAGAGATTAAAAAAGAAGCAAAAGCAGAATTAAAGAAATATCTCAAGATGACACAGAATATGGAGATTGATGAAAATTCTGTATTTGATATCCAGATCAAACGTCTCCATGAGTATAAGAGACAGCAGATGAACGCACTGTATGCGATCTACAAATACAAAGAGATCAAAAAAGGAAATCTGCCGAAACGTCCGCTCACAATGATCTTCGGAGCAAAGGCAGCACCGGCATATACGATTGCCAAAGATATCATTCATCTGATCCTCTGCCTGCAGCAGCTCATTGACAATGATCCGCAGGTAAGCCCGTACATGAAGATCGTGATGGTAGAAAACTACAATGTGACAAAGGCAGAGAAACTGATCCCTGCATGTGATATTTCCGAGCAGATTTCTCTGGCTTCCAAAGAGGCTTCCGGAACCGGAAATATGAAATTTATGCTCAACGGCGCTGTGACGCTCGGAACAGAAGACGGAGCAAATGTGGAGATCCATCAGCTTGTCGGCGATGACAATATTTACATTTTCGGAGAAAAATCTGAAAAGATCATCAAGCTGTATGAAACAGGAGAATACTGTTCGAAAGATATTTACGAAAACGATCCGATGGTAGAAGAGCTGGTAGACTTTATTATCAGTAAAGATTTGATCCGCATCGGAGATCCGGTGAACCTGGGACGTCTGTACAAAGAAATCGTAGGCAAAGACTGGTTCATGGCACTTTTGGATGTGAAAGATTATATCAGAACAAAAGAGCAGATGCTTTCTGATTATGAAGATGAAAAAGCGTGGGAGAAAAAAATGCTGGTGAACATTGCCAAAGCCGGATTTTTCTCTTCCGACAGAACGATTGCAGAGTATAACAGAGACATCTGGCATCTGTAGGATATGGCAAAAGCCAAAGGAGAGAGTAAAATGAGAAAAACAGGAATTTTGATGCCTGTATCTTCCCTCCCGTCTCGAACGGGAGTGGGAGAGATGGGGGCAGAAGCATATCATTTTCTGACATTGTTAAAAGAAAGCGGTATAAAGATCTGGCAGATTTTGCCGATGAATCCGGTAGGATACGGAAACTCCCCGTATCAGCCATATTCTTCCTGTGCAGGGGATGAGTTATATATCAGTTTGGATACGCTGTATGAGGAAGGGCTGTTAAAAGAAAGACCAGAAGGGTTTCACGAATATGCGACGAAAGTCGATTATGATGCTGTGCGTCTGCACAAAGAGCCTTATTTAAGAGAAGCTTTTCAGACATTTCTTACAAGTGGCGGCTGTGAGACAAAAGACTATCAGGAGTTTGCAGATCAGAGCTGGGTATATGAATATGGTGCTTTCCGTGCGCTGAAAAAGGCAAACGGGGGATGCTGCTGGAATGAATGGAAACAGGAAGATAAAATGTGGCCGGATGCGAGAACGGATTTGGCGCCTGAGTTAGAAACAGAAGTGCAGTATCATATGTTTTTACAGTATGTATTTTTCAGTCAGTGGATGAAACTGAAAGAAAAGGCCAATGCGTATGATATTCAGATCATGGGAGATGTGCCGTTTTATGTGGGGGTAGATTCTGTGGACGTGTGGGCAGCAAAAGACAATTTCCTTCTGGATACAGACGGAAGGCCGATCTTTATTGCAGGAGTTCCGCCGGATTATTTCAGTGCGACCGGTCAGAGATGGGGCAATCCAATCTACAACTGGGAATATTTAAAAGAAAACAACTATCAGTTCTGGGTGGACCGGATCGGATACAGCAGCAAGCTGTTTGACATTATCCGGATCGATCACTTCCGGGCGTTTGACACCTTCTGGAAAATTCCGGCAAGTTGTCCGACAGCTGTGGAAGGCGAGTGGATTGAGGCGCCGGGATATGAAGTGATTGACACGCTCAAAGAGAAGATCCCGTGTGTAAATCTGGTGGCGGAAGATCTGGGAGATCTCAGACCGGAAGTACTGGAATTGAAGGATCACTATCATCTGAAAGGCATGAAGATCCTTGTATTTTCGATTGAGACAAAAGGAAAATATGCATATGACAGCTTCCGCGATGTAGAAAATATGATCGTGTATACGGGAACGCATGACAATGATACTTTGATGGAGTGGTATCATAATCTGACCTGCGCGGCGAAGCGTAAAGTGCGCAGATTTCTCACACGTGAGGGAATCAGGCAGGGAAGTGTCAAAGACCGTCTGCTTGCTTATACATTAAAGAGCAAGGCAGAATATGCGATCATTCCGATGGCGGATATTTTAGGGCAGGGAAAAGAAGGGCATCTGAATACACCGGGGACAGTCGGTTCTCCGAACTGGGAGTGGAGAATGCCGGACTTTACACTTGCCGGGAAAGAACTGAAACGATATAAAAATCTGATCACATTCCGGAACTAAAGGAGAGACAACATGCAATTTGCTGGAATTTTTCATAAAACATCAGAACAGATGAGTTATGCGTTAAATGAAAATGAGCTGATCGTAAACTTAAGAACAGGATATGATGTCAGACGGGTATTCATTCATTATGGAGATCCGTTTGAATCGGGAATCCTTGGCGGAAACGAGAAATGGACCGGAAAGAGAGAGGAAATCTGTTTTAAGAAACGTTTGCGTCACCAGCTCTGGTGGACAACGACATTGGTTCCAAAGTATAAACGCTGCAAATATTATTTTGAATTACATACAGAGGAAGAAGTCTGGTATTATTTTGAGGATGGATTTCTGACAGAAGAACAGATGCAGATGGACGGAAGGATGCTGCAGTGCTTTACCGTACCGTGGATGAATCCTGCGGATATTAATGTGACACCAGACTGGGTCAACGAGACAGTATGGTATCAGATTTTTCCGGACCGGTTCTGCAGGGGAGCAGATACGAAGGAAGAGGCCGGTGTGACGAAGTGGCGCACTGGTACTGTGACCAATGAAGAGAGGTTTGGCGGAAATTTAAATGGAATCCGGGAAAAAATTCCTTATCTGGAAGGGCTCGGAATCACGGGAATCTACCTGAATCCCATTATGAAAGCAGAATCCAACCACAAATATGACACCACAGATTATACGGTGATCGATCCTCATTTTGGAACGGAGGAAGAATTTAAAGATCTGGTAGAAGAGGCACATCAGCATGGGATTCGGATCATGGTGGATGCTGTGTTCAATCATTGTGGAAGAAAGTTTGCACCATGGCTGGATGTTCTGGAGAAAAAAGAAAAATCTGCGTATGCAGACTGGTTTATGATCCATGACTGGGAAACAGTCGAAAAACGGGCAGATACGAGAGACGGACGGTTTTATTCATTTGCATTTACTGATGGAATGCCAAAGCTGAATACAAATAACGAAGAAGTAATTCAATACTTCTGTAAAATATGCGAAGACTGGATCCGCAAATTCGATATTGACGGAATCCGGTTTGACGTGGGAAATGAAGTTTCCCACCGTTTTCTGAAAAAAATCCGGGAGCATTTAAAACAGATGAAACCGGATCTGTACTTACTGGGTGAAATCTGGCATGATGCAAGTCAGTGGCTTCTGGGAGATGAGTACGATTCTGTAATGAACTATCCTCTGATGAGCGGAATCCATGATTTCTTCTTAGATCGGGGAATGGAAAAAGAAGAATTTGAGTATATGGTGAACCGCTGTTATACGATGTATATGCAGCAGAGCAACAATGTGATGTTCAATCTTCTGGATTCTCATGACACGCAGCGTTTGATGAGTCGGTTTGATGATCTGGATCTGTTTTACCAGCAGCTTGCCGTGTTGTTTACAATGCCGGGAAGTGCCTGCATTTATTATGGAACAGAGATTGCAATGGAAGGCGGTTTTGATCCGGACTGCCGCAGATGTATGCCGTGGCAGGAACTGGATTCATCCGAAAACCAGGAAAAAATCCAGATCATGCAAAAGCTGATCGCAATGCGGAAACAGGAAGCAGCCTGCAAAAGTCTGTATTTCCATTTTCCGAATGAGTATGAGAAGAGACGTCTTGTGGAGTATATCAAACTGGATCAGGACGGCAATCAGCTGGAAGTACTCTTAAACTGTTCTGAGGAACCGGTATCAGTAAAAGAAGAGGGAGAAGTTTTGTTTTCCCGCAGATTTGAGCAGGGTGTATTGAAGAAAAACGGAACTTTGATCAGAAGAAAGAAATAAAGGAGAACGTCAATGGAAGGGACAAGAAAAGAACACTGGTGGAGGGATGCGGTGATCTATCAGATTTATCCACGCAGCTTTCAGGACAGCAATGGAGATGGGATCGGAGATCTGCGAGGGATCATTCAGAGACTGGATTATTTAAAAGAGCTGGGAATCGATGCGATCTGGCTGTCTCCGGTCTGCAAATCCCCGCAGGATGACAATGGATATGACATCTCTGATTATCAGGATATCGATCCTATGTTCGGAAGTCTGGATGACATGGAAGAGCTGATAAAAGAAGCCAAAAAGAGAAATATCCGGATTATCATGGATCTTGTGTTAAACCATTCTTCTGATGAGCATCGCTGGTTTCAGGAGGCAAAGAAAAGCAAGGATAACCCGTACCATGACTATTATGTCTGGAGAGATGGGAAAGAGGGCGTGTATCCGAATGATATGAGATCCGTATTTGGGGGACCTGCCTGGGAATGGGTGCCGGAACTGGAACAGTACTATTTCCACCAGTTTTCGGTAAAACAGCCGGATTTGAACTGGGAGAATCCAAAAGTGCGCCGTGAGATCTATGATATGATCCTCTGGTGGATGGAAAAAGGAGCGGGTGGATTCCGTCTGGATGTGATCGATCAGATTGCCAAGGAGCCGGATCAAAAGATCACAAACAACGGACCGAGACTCCATGAGTTTATTCAGGAACTGAGCAGGGAAACATTCCAAAAGGGAGATCTGATCACAGTAGGAGAGGCATGGGGCGCAGATATTGAACGCGCCAAATTGTACAGCAATCCGGATGGAAGCGAGTTTTCTATGGTGTTCCAGTTCGAGCATATTGGTCTGGATCAGCAGGAAGGAAAGTCGAAATGGGATGTGGCGCCGCTTCCAGTAGTGAAATTAAAACAGGTGCTTGCAAAATGGCAGAGAGAACTGCACGGATGTGGATGGAACAGTCTGTTCTGGAACAATCACGATCTGCCAAGAATCGTGTCCCGTTGGGGAAATGATCAGAAATACCGCGTGGAATCTGCAAAGATGCTTGCTACCTTGCTGCATGGAATGCAGGGAACTCCTTATATCTATCAGGGAGAAGAACTGGGTATGACAAATGTGCGCTTTGCAGATATCAGCCAGTATCAGGATATTGAGACACTGAATATGTACAAAGAGCGTCTGGATGAAGGATACAGCAAGGAAGAAATCATGAACTCCATTTATGCAAAGGGCAGGGACAATGCAAGAACGCCGATGCAGTGGAGTGGTGAGGTGAATGCAGGATTTACAAAGGGAACCCCATGGTTGGAAGTGAATCCGAATTATACGAAGATCAATGCCGAGTCGGAACTATCCGATCCCGATTCTGTATTCTACTATTATCAGAAGCTGATCCGGCTGAGAAAAGAACATTCCGTGTTTGTAAATGGAGAGTTTACACTTTTGATGGAAGAGGATCCGCAGGTGTTTGCCTATATAAGAAAAGAAGGCGATACAGAAGTCCTGGTATGTGCAAATTTCAGTGAAACACCGGCAGCGTGCGATCTTTTGAGTGAATGGAAAGACGGAGAGGTACTGATCTGGAATTATAAGGAAAAAGGAGAGACTGGAGTGCTCAGACCTTATGAAGCAATGATGATCAGAAGATAAATAGAGAATCCATATTTGAGAGAGGGGGAGGAATCTTCCTCTCTTTTTACGTAATAAGAAACGATGGAGTTTTCAAGGTGAAAAACAAATTTCAACTTTCTCTTTTTAAATAATCGTGCTATAATGCAGAAAAGCATAAAAATTCTGGTTTTCTAAGCGGAACCATACCGCATCTTTTATTCTAAGTCATATCGGAAAATCTCTATGCTTTGATTTCAATCTAAAACAGCAGAGAGGTTTAAGGGAAAGATGCCGTATTGGAAAGCCTCCTGCAGCTATTTTCATTCAAGGAGGTATTTATATGAACCAGACAACACAGATGCAGCCCGTAAACAGACTGTACAAATCGAGGATTTTTGCCATGCTCTACAGTGACAGGAAAGATCTGCTCGATCTGTACAATGCGGTCAGCGGAAAACATTATGAAGATCCGGAATTGCTGGAAATCAATACACTGGAAAATGCAATCTACATGTCGATGCATAATGATCTGTCCTTTCTCATTGATTCCAGACTTTCCCTGTATGAGCATCAGTCCACCTACAGTCCCAACCTGCCCCTGCGGTATTTGTTTTATATCTCGGATCTGTATTCCGGGATGACAAAAGATGAAAACCTGTATGGTACGAAATGCATTCAGATCCCGACTCCGCAGTTTGTGATCTTTTACAATGGAAGTCAGGAACAGCCGGATCGAAAAATTTTAAGATTGTCTGATGCGTATTGCGTCAAAGAAGAACATCCGGCATTGGAGCTGACTGCGGTGATGCTGAACATTAACCGCGGGCATAATGAGAAGTTAAAGGAAATGTGCAAATCTCTGAAGGATTACTCGGAATATACTGAAAGAGTGCGGGAGTACGCCCAGGTAAAGCCGGTGGAAGAAGCAGTGGAACAGGCAATCAGTGAGTGTATTCAGGAAGGGATTCTTTCAGAGTTTTTGAAACAAAACAGAGCGGAGGCGAAACAAGTGAGTATTTATGAATATGATGAGGAAAAGCATATGCGGCAGGAGCGGGAAGCGTCCTGGGAAGAGGGCAAATTGGAAGGGAAAATTGAGCTTCTTAGAATGCAGATTCAAAAGAAACTGGTAAAAGGAAAATCTATTTCTGAGATTTCAGAGGAACTTGAAGAAGAGGAAGAGGTTATTGCAGAGATGATCCGGGAAATGGGAGAAGAGAGGGCAACGGGCAAAGAAGAACAATAGAAAATACATATTTGGGGCTGTCGGGAATTAACCGATAGCCCCTTGCTAACTTGGATTGCGTTGGTGTTTATACAAAAGATAAAGAACAACTCGAAAAATATAATCTTTTACCGGCTAAAGTCATGTTAGAGATAGCAGACCAAAAGTCTGTGAAAGGGTTAGGATATATTGGCGGAGTAATGGGACCGAAAGAATTTACGGACAGTAAATCTTATGTTGTTCAGATGCTTTGTTCCGGCAAACACAAAATTTCTTATGTAGAACCTACTCTTGTGTATGGAAACGGACGCAATGATATCGTGTTTAGCTCGTACAAACTGTCTGTTTTGTGCGAGCTTTTTTCATAGCTGCAGTTTTCTGTTGTAAAAGATGTTGTTATCCGCCATATTATGCAGAAATCCGGTTCTTGACTTTGTGTGGTAAAATGTAGAAAAAGGAGGGAACAGCATGAAAAACGGAACAGAACATGATATGACACAAGGAGCAGTGGCCGTTCCTCTGATTGGCTTTACGATACCACTGGTACTCGGTAATTTTTTTCAACTTTTTTATAATGCAGCGGATTCCATCATTGTAGGTCGATACGTGGGGGAGCGTGCATTGGCAGCAGTCGGAACATCCACACCGGTGATGAATCTTGTCATCCTTTTGATCAGCGGTCTTTGTATGGGGGCAAGTATTTTGATGAGTTCCCAGTTTGGAGCGGGAAATTATGAACAGTTATCCCGTCAGATCAGTACCACATTGTTGTCCGGCTGCGGATTTTCAATCGGTTTTTCCGTGCTGACAATCTTGGTGTCAGAACCATTGCTTCGGCTGATACAGGTACCGAAGGAAGTGATGCCGGATGCGCTTGCGTATCTCAGGATCATTTTTATCGGAATTTTGTTTACGTTTATTTACAATTTTCTTGCCAATACACTTCGGGCACTGGGCGATAGTAAAACGCCGCTGTATTTTCTGGTTGCCAGTGCAATTTTAAATGTGCTCGGAGATCTGCTTTTTGTGGCAGTATTTGGATGGGGCGTGGCGGGAAGTGCCATTTCAACGGTATTAAGTGAGGCCAGCAGCTGTCTTTTTTGTGCGTTGTATATCAGGAAGCGGGTTCCGCTTTTGTGCCTGGGAAAGCGGTGGTTTGTGTTTGATAAAAGTTTGATGAAAAAGACTATTAGTTATGGAAGCACCAGTGCCATGCAGCAAGTCTGCCTTCAGATTGGAAAGACAATCATTCAGGCAGTGGTCAACACCCAGGGAGTCAGTGTAATGGCAGCATTTACGGCAGTAAACCGCGTGGATGATTTTGCGTATATTCCTCAGCAGAACATCGGGCATGCCGTGACGACTTTTATTGCCCAGAATAAGGGGGCAGGCAAAAGAGAAAGAATCCGCAGGGGACTTCAGAGTGGAATCGGGATTGAACTGGTATATGGTCTGATCTTGCTGGTTCTGATGTATTTTGGTGCAGAGAAGATTATGGGATTGTTTACCTCTCAGGAAGATGCACAGGTGGTGACTCTGGGAAAGTCTTATCTGCATCTGGTTTCCTGGATGTATATTCTTCCGTCGATAACGAATGGGATTCAGGGATTTTTCCGTGGCATGGGAGATCTGAAGGTGACACTGTACAGTACTTTTATGAATATGGCAGGACGTGTGCCGGCAGTCATTGTGATGTTTCTGGTATTCCACTTTGGATTTGTAAGCCTTGCATGGGCGAATCTGATCGGGTGGATCGTGATGCTTCTTTTTGAAATCCCTCTTCTGATGAGACAGTTAAAAGAGCTGAGAAAATAAAGACGCAGAAAGAAAATAGGAGTGTGAGAGTGAAGACAGATGCTCAATCAAGATAATCTGTCTTTTTTCTATTTCGGAATAGAAAATATGCACAAAAAGATAAGAAAAAAATCTATGATTTATACAAAGAGTATAAAATGAATTGACAGTGAAAAAATCATATGCTATATTTAAGCCAACTTAATGATGCTGTTGTAAAATAAGAGTTGTAAGACTCTATATATTTTACAACAAAAATGAACCGGTTCATTTTTAGGAAGAAAAGAGGAGAAATAGCATGAAAAAGAAAAAAGTAATGAGTGTTGTATTGGCAGCGATTATGACCGTAGGACTGTTGAGTGGATGTGGTACATCAAAGGAGTCTGACAGTAAAGAAGGGGAACAGGTGACTTTAAATTATTGGACATGGTTTCCAAGCACAGATCAGATCGAAGAGACGGTGAAAGCGTTTGAAAAAGAAAATCCCGATATTAAAATTAACATGACTGTGATGGAGAGCAAGGCATTTCAGGAAAAAGTGCCGTTAGCTTTAAGCACAGAAGAGGATATTGATGTAATTGGGGTTCAGCCATCGGCATTTGCAGAAGAAGTACAGGATTATCTGGCTAATTTGGATGAATTAATGCCAGAGGCTGCAGGAGAGGATTGGAAAGAACTGTATTCAGAAAAATGTCTGGAGCAGGGAAATCATTTGACAAGTGGGGATACAAAAATGCTTGTGCTGACAAATTCAGGCTCCATGATTGGATATTATAATGCGGCACTTTTAAAAGAGTTGGGATGCGATGTTCCAAAAACAATCGAAGAATATAAAGTGGCTGCAGAAAAGTTAAAAGAAAAATATCCGGATAAATATGCAGGGGTATTTGCAGGAAAAGACGCGTGGGTGATGGATGAAATGATGCTTACTGTATTGGGACAGCAGGGAGATTACTATAATCAGTGGAGATATGACGGAGCAGATGTAGACAGTAAAGAATATAAAATGGCATTTGAAGGATTTAAAAAATTCTTTGATGAAGGTATTTTTACAAAAGATACATTAGATTTAGATTATGCAAGTGCAACGGAAGAGTTTACCAATGGAAATGCGCTTGTGTATTATATGGGATCGTGGGAATCTCCACTTCTTTCAAAACAGTTGAGAGAAAAGAATGGAATTGAACTTGAAGATGTTGGTGCGATGGCATTGCCGATTGTGGAGAAGGATGGAACAGCATCTGTCAGATCTTATATTGATTCTGGAATTGGAATTGTAGACTATTCAGAGAAAAAAGAAGCAGCTGCAAAATTTGTGGCATATTTGACACTTGGAGAAGGTGCAGATATTTTTGGAAAACAGCTGACAGGGACTTCGGCAAAAAAAGAATTTTCAGTAGATGAAAGCCTGTTTGCCTCAGATACAGCAAAGCAAGGGTGGGATACCGTTGTAGAGTTAATCAACAACGGAACAGCGGACAGAAATAATGTTTCCGGATATTCAGATATCGAAGGGGCAGAAGTGCAAAGTTATATCAATGGTACGAAGACGGTAGACGAGGCATTGAAAACTTGTCAGAAAGAGTGGACCAGCGGAAAATATTAGAAATCATGATTAGAGGGCAGGAAAATGGCAGAATTAAACAAATTAAACAAGAAGAGCCAGAAAAGAAATAACAGGGCGGGGTTTTTATTTCTCCTGCCCTTGATAGTGATATTTATCGGGCTGCTTGGATATAGTTTTTATTTTTTGAGCGTAAACAGTTTTCGTGACGTTACGATTACCTTCAGGCATACAGAGTTTACCGGACTTGCTAATTATAAGACGGTTTTGACAGATTTGAAATTTTGGCGTTCTTTGCTGAATACCTTTATTTTATCAGCGGCGAATATTTTTTGTGGATTGACATTTGGATTTTTCATTGCAATCGTTTTAAATTTCAAGATGAAAGGCAAGCGTTTTTTTCATGCATTGTTCTTTATTCCGTCCATGCTTCCGATTGCCTTGATGGCAGCAGTATTTAGCTCCATGCTGGAATATAAGAATGGAATTATCAATCAGCTGTTGCGAGGCGTTGGATTGGATGTACTGGCACAGAGATGGCTGGCGGATCCCAGACTTGCTATTTTTTCGGTGTGTTCTGTCTCTGTTTTTTTGATTGGAATTCCGATTATGTATTATACTGCAGATCTGACAACGATCAGTGACAGTGTATTAGAGGCTGCAACCATGGACGGAGCAAAGACACGGCATCAGTTGTTTCTGGTGATTTATCCGATGTTAAAAAATACACATAAAACAATTATCTTATCCATGCTTCTCGGGGGATTCCGTGAGATGGAAAGAGTGTTCCTGATGACGGATGGGGGTCCGGGAGGAAAAACGGAAATTATAGGAACTTATATTTATCGTGCAACGAGATCAGCAGGTTCGAATATTGGGTTGGTATGCGCAGCGGCAATTGTCGTTCTGATCGTGGCATTTTTGATTTCCTTTATTCAGCTGAGACTTACAGAAAAGAATGGATAGGAGGAATCAACGATGAAAAAGAAACAGGAAAAAATGCAGGATAAAGATCTGTTTTCGATCTCAAAAGGAAGCAGGAGAGGAATGGTCGTATTTTTAGTTTTGATGACACTGATCTGGATGATTCCTATTTATTCTCTGGTGAAAGATTCGTTAAAAGTAAATGGAATTCAGAACTATGTATATGTCTTGACCAATAAGATCAACGGAGTCCCTTTTTACCGGTATTTTATGAATTCTGCAATCAATGCAGTAGGTGCGTCGCTGCTGCTGGTGCTGATTTGTTCCTTTGCAGGCTTTGCCTTTTCTAAAATTGAGTTTACAGGAAGAAAATGGATTTATAGCATGGTAGTCATGTGTCTTGCAATATCAGGTCCAATTTTGATTATTCCGTTGTTTTACATATATAAGACAGCGCATTTGTATAACACACACTTAGCGGTTATTTTATCAGAATGTCTGATTACGATCCCGTTTGGAGTCCTTATGATGAAGAACTTTTTTGATGGCTTGCCGGGGGAATTGATGGAATCGGCAAATGTGGATGGAGCGAATATTGTACAGACCTATTTTAAAATTTATTTGCCTTTGGCAAAACCAGCTGTGATCAATCTGGTAGTATTGCAGTTAATGTGGTCATTTCAGGATTTTTTATTCCCGCTGATGTTTCTTACAAGGGATCAGGCATACACAACGACAGTTGCAGTAAATGCCTTTAAAGGCGCTTATGGAATGAGCGCGCAGAGCCTTGGACGATACAATGCGGCGTTGGTATTGATTTCGATACCGACAATTTTAATTTTTGTATTTGCACAGAAATATATTGTAAATGGAGTGACATCAGGAGCAGTCAAAGAATAGAGAGAAAGCGAGAAAAGAAATGAATACAACATTATGGTATGAAGCCCCTGCATCCTCTTTTTGTGATGCATTGCCAGTTGGAAATGGGAGTCTTGGGGCAGTTGTGTATGGTGGAGTGCCAGAAGAATGTATGTCATTGAATCTGGATACATTATGGTCAGGAACCGGAAGAAGAATGGAGCAGAAAATTGCCAAACATGTATTGGAAGATGTAAAAAAACAATGCGCACAAGAACATTATTTTGAGGCACAGAATCTGATCGAAAGGAAGATGCTAGGGCAATATAATGAGTCTTATATGCCTCTTGGAAGTTTTCGATACCATTATTATGGAATAGAGAATGTAGAAAATTACAGAAGAGAATTGGATTTAGAAGAAGCTGTTGTGCGAACAGAGTTTACGTGCGCAGGCCGGCAATATCAGTCGGAGGTGTTTGTATCAAATCCAGATCATGCGATGGTAGTGCATCTGGTATCAGAAACAAAAATGAAGATTGATTTTTGGCTGGAAAGTAAATTGCAGACAATCTCAACAATACAGCGGGAAAACAGCCAGATGATTTCTGGAAATGCACCAAGTCATGTAGATCCCAATTATGTAGAGAGTGAGAATCCAATTGTGTACATGCATCAGGAACTGGGAATGCCGTTTTGCTGTCAAATGCATGTGGACACAGTGGACGGAGATGTTTCTTGTGTGGACGGGAAAATACAAGTTCGCGATGCCAGAGAAATACGAATTTTAATTACAGCAGCCGATGGATATCGAAAAGGCAGTTATGATATGGATCCTTCTATAGAACATTGTTTTGCTTCCTGTGAACAGTATATGAATCGTGTGAAAAGCAGGACATATCAGCAAATCAGAAGTACACACAGAAAGGATTATCAGGCACTGTTTGAAAGGTCCAGATTTCAGTTAGAAACAGAGGGGCGGGAAGAGATACCCTTAAATCAAAGGCTAAAGAGGATCAAACGTGGTGAAACAGATTTGGGACTATATTGCTTATATTATCATTTTAACCGATATCTATTGATCTCCAGTTCTCGTCCCGGAAGTCAGCCGGCCAATTTGCAGGGAATTTGGAGTGAGAGTACCCGACCAGTGTGGAGCAGTAATTGGACGATCAATATTAATACAGAGATGAATTATTGGCCAGCTGGTATTTGTAATCTTTCTGAGTGTTTTGAGCCACTTTTGTGCATGTTGGAAGAAATGAGTGAAGCAGGAAAAGAAACAGCAAAGAATTATTTTCATTGCAGAGGATGGGTGGCAAATCACAATGTTGACATTTGGCGTCAGACAGAACCGGTTGCAGGTCTGGCGAAATATGCATACTGGCCGATGGGAGGAGTATGGCTGAGTGCACAGATTTTTGATTATTATAAGTATACGGGGAATCGGAATCTGCTGAAAAACAGAATTTATCCGGTTATGTCTGGTGCAGCCCGGTTTTGTCTGGACTGGTTAGAAGAAGGCGAAGATGGAAAATACAGAACACCGCTTTCTACTTCACCAGAAAATACTTTCTTGGACGAAGCAGGCAGGGAGTGTGCAGTAAGTGCGGGATCGACTATGGATTTGGCACTGATAAAAGAGCTCTTCCAAAATCTTAGCCTTGCAGCAGAAGTGCTGGAGATTCAAGACGATATAGTGGAAGAAGTCAGAAAAGTATGGATAAAACTTCCAGAATATCAGATTGGTCAATATGGACAAATTCAGGAATGGGAGAAAGACTTTCCGGAACAGGATCCGGGGCATCGCCATTTTTCAGGAGTAGTGGGATTTCATCCGGGGACAACCATCAATCCATATGATACACCAGAATTGGTAGAGGGAGTCAGGCGGTTTATTGAAAGAAGGCTTCAATATGGAGGGGGTCATATTGGATGGAGTTGTGCGTGGCTGATCAATTTGTGTGCACGCTTGGGAGATGGAAACAGCGCTTTGTTTTTTTTGGCCAACCTTTTGAAAAAATCGTCCTATGACAATTTGTTTGATTTGCACCCGCCATTGGGAGAAAGCAAAGGAGAAAGGGAAGTGTTTCAGATTGACGGAAATTTTGGAGCAGCCAGCGGGATAGCAAGTATGCTTTTACGAAGTTGTTATGGAATGATCGAACTTCTTCCTGCATTGCCGGATGCCTGGAAGTCAGGGCGTATGGAGGGACTGCTTGCGGAAGGTGGTGTAGAAGTCAGTATTGAGTGGAAGGATCATCAGCTTGTGTTGGCAGTGCTGAAGTCGTGCGTTTCACAGGAGATAGAAGTCAGATGCTGCGGTCAGAAATGGAAGATTCATTTACAGGAAAATGAGGAGAAAGTAATCAAAGGATAAAGAAAGAGTTCGCTTTTCAGAGGCGAACTCTTTCTTTATCCAGAGGGGAACAAATGCTGTCTGTGTAATGAAAGAGTGGGGCATGAATCAGTGTCTTGGGGTAATCAGATTGATCACCCAGCATACGTCGGTAGAGCAATTTAGCCGCTGTAAGTCCCATTTCATCGGTTGGCTGTTCAGAAAAGGAAAGTGGAGGATTTACGATATTTACAAGAGGAAGATTGTCAAATCCAATGAGTGAAATGTCTTCTGGTATTTTCAGGTTCAAATTATTGATGGCAATGTAAGCGCCAATTTCCATATCGTAGTTGCTGATAAAAACAGCGGTGGGGGGATCTGGAAGCTTCGCAAGCTTCATCATTGCTTCGTATCCGCCTTCTGTTGAGTAATTTCCGCATTGAATATAATGTTTATAAATTGGAAGGTGGCACTCGCGTAATGCCTTCTCATATCCATTTAGTCTCTGTTGAGAGGTATAATGATCAATTCCTCCGGTAATAATTGCAATTTTTGTGTGACCAAGAGAGATTAATTTTTTTACGGGTTCATAGGAAGCGCGTTGATTGTCCAGAATGATCGTATCCGAGGGGTGATCTTTGATAATCTGGTCGACAACGATCAATGGAGTATGGTTATTCTGGATTAATTCAATCTGTTTTCCGGTGGAATCATAAGGAATCAAAATAATACCGTCTACCATGCGATCTAAAAGAAAGCGCGCTTTTTGCAACTCCATTGCTGCATCATTATGGCATTCACATACGATTACAGTATATCCTTTTGGCAAAAGATAGGATTCAATGGATGAAATCATAGAAGTACAAAAATTAGAAGTCAGCATGGGCAGTAATACTGCAACTGAGAAAGTCTGCGAATTGCGCAGTCCTTTTGCGATATTATTAGGCTTGTATTGCAGTTCCTGGATTGCCTGTTCAATTAACAGTCGATTGGTTTCTTTCACGGGATGACCATTGATATATTTGCTGACAGTTCCCAGTGAAAGACCGGATTTTTTTGCGACATCGCGAATTGTAGCTGCCATGTGTGAAATCTCCTTTTTTCATATCTTTTTTTATTTTAACATGAAAGCAGAAAAAGCACTACTGTTGTGTTTCGAAAAGCGGTGCAAAATACTCAATTCTGGTTGCTGTGATCTTGCTGCAAGCGTATAATAAAGAAGGAATACATCACAAAAGCTTAGTATGCAGTAGAAAAGAGCAGCTAGCAAACGTGATCGGGAAAAAGAATTTCGAAAAATTGTAGTGAAACATATTAAAAACCATTTGATTGAGGAGGGAAAAGTGATGAATACGGTAAAGATAAGAAATCTGGAGATCGGAAAAGGGATGCCGAAGATCTGTGTTCCGATAGTGGGTAGAACAAAACAGGAAATTTTGGAAAGCGCAAAGGAAGCCATTGTGGAACATCCGGATGTGGTGGAATGGAGAGCAGACTGGTATACAGAAGTGTTCCGATGGGAATGTGTGGAATATATGCTGCAGGGTATGCGTGAAATTTTAGGAGAAATTCCACTGTTGTTTACGTTTCGGACTCAGCAGGAGGGCGGAGAACAGGCAATAGAGCTGTTGGCATATCAGGAACTGAATGAAAGGGCAGCAGGTACAAAACTGGTGGATCTGATCGATGCAGAGTTGTCCTCAGGAGAAGAGACGGTGAAAAAGTTGATCAAAACAGCGCACGATCATCAAGTGAAAGCTGTTGTTTCCAATCATGATTTTGAAAAGACACCGTCTAAGGAAGAGATTGTGAAACGACTTCGTAAGATGCAGGAACTTGGTGCGGATCTTCCAAAGATCGCGGTTATGCCGCAGTGTAAGAAGGATGTACTGACACTGCTTACGGCGACAGAAGAGATGGCACATAGGTATGCAGATCGACCGATCATTACCATGTCTATGGCAAAAGACGGGGTTGTCAGCAGAATGTGTGGAGAGGTGTTTGGTTCAGCACTGACATTTGGAACCGCGGGAAAGGCTTCCGCACCGGGACAGATTGAAGTGGGAAAATTACGAGAGGTGTTGGAAATTTTTCATTAATGCGAGGGATATATGCGAATCAAAGCAAAAGAAATTGCGCAGGAACTGGGGCTTTCGGAGGCAACGGTATCTCTGGCTCTCAATAACCGTCCGGGAGTCAATGCCAATACAAAAAAGCGGATTTTGGAATGTGTAAGAGCAAAGCAGGAGAAAGAACTGAAGAATTTTGAGACACAGGAAAAATCTATTCAGGGCAAAGTGATAATGCTCAACTACGTTAAAAACGGAATTATTATGAAACGAAGTCAAGACCGTCATCCTGTGATCGAAACGATAAAAGAGATTGTGGAAAGATGCGGGTATTCATTTGAATATCGTCTGTTTCAGGAACAGTTTGAACATGTGGAGAATCTGATTGCTGAATGCAGGGAGAAGGATGTAAAGGGAATCTACATCATGGCGGCAGAAATGGGAAAATCAGATATTTATCCCTTTTTAGAACTTCAGATACCGATCGTAACAGGAGATAATCTGTTTTATGAAGAGGGAATCAATAGTTTTCTGATCGATAACCGGGAAGGAATCCGAAGAGGTGTGGATTACCTGATAGATAAGGGGCATAGCAGAATCGTATATCTGGCAGAAGATATTGATATTTTCAATTTTCTCGAAAGAAGAGAAGCGTTTGTTCTGGAGATGGCAAAGCGGGAGTGTGGAGATGCAAGCAATCGTATCAGGCATCTTGGCAGCAATGTAGAGGAAGCTGCTTTTTCTATGGGAAAATATCTGGATGAAGGGATGCGGGGAGTGACTGCATTTATTCTGGAAAGTTCTGTCATTTCCATGGGGGTGATCAAAGCACTTCTTGAGCGGAATGTACGGATTCCAAGAGACATCTCTCTGCTTGGATTTGATGCAGTCGCACCAGTGGAACTTCCGGGATTTGAATTGACACTGATCAAAGGTACCCATACGAAACGCCACATAGCAGCAGTGAAGCATCTGCTCCGTTATATGGAAGATGAAAACGAAGAAATTATGAGAGTGTATTATAAGACCCGGTTTTCAGAAGGGGAAACAGTGTTCGATAAAACAAAATATATTTATGAATGAAAAATATTTGATGACGGGTGTTTAAAGAAAATTTAAATACCTGTTATTTTTTTATAAATTTGAGGAGAGAATCAGAGGATATCGGAAGTGAAATCTGCAAAATAGCAGAAAAAATGAAAGGGGATTGAGAGTTTTTCTGTCAGATGTTATCTTGGTTTTAGATAAAGAACGCGCGTTATGAGTTTACGAAAAGCAGGAGGAAGGATACCATGGCGAAGAAAAACTATGAGAAGCTGGCAAAGGAAATTGTCAGATATATTGGCGGACCAGAAAATGTAAATGCTCTGGTTCATTGTGCAACAAGGCTCCGATTTAAAGTAAAAAACACACAGAATGTAGATAAGAAAAAACTGGAGCAGTTGGAGGGTGTGATTACAGTACTTGACAGCGGTGGTCAGATCCAGGTTGTAATCGGGCAGCATGTAGCGGATGTATATGATACAATTTTTGAAGTTACAGACTTAAAAAAGGAGAATCCGAGTGATGCAGAGGAATCAGGGGAGAAAAAGAATCTCCTGAATACATTTATGGATACGATTTCTGGTATCTTTGCACCTGTACTTGGTGTCATGAGTGGTGCCGGTATGCTGAAAGCGTTGTTGATTTTATGTACAACTTTCGGTTGGCTTAAGGCGGATATGGGAACCTATCGGATTCTGTATGCGGCAGCAGATGGAGTCTTTACGTTTATCCCGGTATTTCTGGCATATACTGCAGCAAAAAAATTCAGAGCGAATGAGTTCGTGGCAGTGGGAGTTGCAGCGGCATTACTCTATCCGGATCTGACAGCTGCATATTCTGCCGGAGAGGCATTGACCTTTTTGAAAATTCCGGTTGTGCTGGTAAGCTATACTTCATCCGTGATCCCAATCGTGATTTCAGTATATGCACTTTCCAAACTGGAAAAAGGATTGAAGAAAATCGTGCCGACAGTATGCAAAACCTTTTTGACGCCGCTTCTCAGTCTGGCAATTATGGTGCCGGCAACTTATCTTGTGATCGGGCCGATTGCAGATACTGTAGGAAAAGCACTGGCTTCCGGATATACAGGACTGGTGGGATTGAATCCGATTATTGCAGGGGGACTGCTTGGTCTGATCTGGCCGGCAGCAGTCATGTTTGGTGTACACTGGGGATTTGTTCCGATTGTTATGAATAATATTGCAGAATATGGACGAGATACATTGTTTACCATCACCGGCCCCAATAATATGGCACAGGCAGGAGCTACACTTGGTGTATTCCTGAAAACAAAAGACAAATCAGTTAAGGAACTGGCAGGTCCGGCAGCGCTTTCGGCAGTTCTCGCAGGAATCACAGAACCTGCGATCTATGGAGTTACATTGCGGTTTAAAAGACCATTTTTCATCGGGGCGGTATTTTCCGGAATTGCAGGAGCTATCGTAGCTGCTGCAGGAACAGGAGCACCAACACTTCTTGGAACAAGCATTTTGACATTGCCGGGATATATCGGCGTCGGATTTGTCGGATTTTTAATCGCGTGTGCGATCGCCTATTTTGGATCTGCGATTGTAACGTATTTCTTTGGATATAGTGATGATATGCTTCCGAAAAAAGAAGAAAAGAAAGAAGAACCACAGGAAATTATTCCGGCAAAAGATGAAGCGCTTCTGGCGCCGGTCAGTGGAAAAGTAATTCCTCTTTCTGAGGTAAGAGATGAAGCGTTTGCGGGAGGAATCCTCGGACAGGGTGCGGCAGTAATTCCAGAAAATGGAGAAATCTGTGCACCGTGTGACGGAGTAATCAGTGTGATGTATCCAACCGGACACGCAGTAGGCATTAAATCAGATATCGGAGCAGAGATTTTGATCCATGTAGGCATGGATACGGTGACTTTAAATGGAAGCTGTTTTGCTGTAAAAGTGAAAGCCGGTGATTATGTGAAAGCAGGACAGCTTCTGGTCAGAGCGAATATTGAAGGAATCAAAAAGGAAGGTTTGGATATTACAACACCGGTCATTGTTGCAAATACAGCAGATTATATGCAAATTAAGACGGTAGCAGAGGAATCCGTGAAGAGCGGAGAAGTTCTGCTGAACTGTGTTTCCAAATAGAAACGAAAGGAGAGTATCATGAGCAGAGTAACAGTAAGTGAGGATAAAAGCACATTTTGTCGGGATAAAAAGCCATTCTTTTATCTGGCAGATACCATCTGGAGTGCGTTTACAAATATAACCGAGGATGAGTGGATTTATTATCTGAAGAGACGCAAAGAGCAGGGGTTTAACGTTCTCCAGATCAATACAATGCCGCAGTGGGATCGTTGTATCTCGGATATCGGACTGTATCCCTTTGCGACAGCGGATGGACATCGGTTTGACTTTACAAAGTGGAATGAGGCGTATTATGAGCATGCGGTCAGAATGTGTGAACTGGCGGAAGAGGAAGGATTTCAGTTGGCGCTGGTGGTGCTCTGGTTAAATTATGTGCCGGGAACATGGGGGAGCAAGGTTACGGATTGTAATGTGATGCCGAAGGAATTCGTTAAAACATATACAGAAAAGATTGTACATGTTTTTGATCGATTTGAGCCGATTTACATTGTAAGCGGAGATACAGATTTTGATACGCCGGAAGCAGTGTCCTATTATCGGGATGCACTGGATGTTTTATGTGAAAAAAGTCCGCATACATTGAAAACGATGCATATCAAACGGGGATATGATTTTCTTCCGGAAGAATTTTTGGAAAAACTGGATTTTTATATGTTCCAGTCCGGACATAATCGGGAAGGGCAGGATATGGCATATGTTCTTCCAGAAAATTTCCGTAAGAAATATCCGAAAAAACCATTGATCAATGCAGAACCATGTTATGAACAGATGGGGTTCAGCAGAAAAATATATGGTCGTTTTCAGGCAGAAGATACCAGAAAAGCAGCATGGAGCAGCATTTTGTCCGGGGCTTGTGCAGGGGTGGCTTATGGAGCGCATGGAATCTGGAACTGGCAAAAACTGAACAAACCCGCAAATCCAATCCTTGGAGAAGGATTTGACGCACCGTTTCCATGGAATGAAGCACTACAGTTTCCGGGAGCGTGGGATTATGGAATGATCCGTCAGCTTCTTGATGAGCTTCATATAGGAGAGTTGATACCGGCACAGGAAGTGTTAGAGAATGAGACAACACAGATTCGTATGGCGCAGACAACAGATGGCAGATATCTGTTGTATCTTCCGCACAGTACGAAGGTTGTGTTAAACAGAGAGTTGAATGGATGCAGTGTCAGGGCAGTGGATCTGGCATCCGGGCACAGAGCATATGTAAGTGCAGTATGCAGAGAAGGAAAAACAGAGATTGCAATGCATCCATTTTACTATGATGCACTGCTGGTCGTGGAAGCAGACAAAACAGACGTTGAGAAAGGCAGGGATTAAGGTATGAGCATATTTCCGAAAAACTTTTTATGGGGTGGTGCGGTTGCGGCAAATCAGTGTGAAGGAGCATATCAGGAAGATGGAAAAGGTTTGAGTGTGCAGGATGTATTGCCGAGAGGAATTCGTGGGAGCAGGACCAAACTTCCGACAGAAGAGAATTTAAAACGGGAGGCTATCGATTTTTATCACAGATATCCGCAAGACATCAAAATGTTTGCCGAGATGGGATTTAAAGTATTTCGGACATCCATTGCCTGGAGTCGGATTTTCCCGAAAGGGGATGAAGAGCAGCCTAATGAAGCAGGACTTGAATTTTATGACCGTGTATTTGAAGAGTGCCGAAAATATGGGATTGAACCGCTCGTGACACTCTCTCATTACGAGACACCGTTGTATCTTGCAGAGACTTACAATGGATGGACAGACCGCAGAATGATCGGATTTTATGAACGGTATGTGCGTACTGTTTTTAAGAGATACAGAGGAAAAGTAAAATACTGGCTGACATTCAATGAGATCAATTCACTTCTTCATGCACCGTTCATGAGTGGTGGAATTGCAAATATGCAAGGACTGACAGAACAGGATCTGTATCAGGCGGCACACCATGAACTGGTAGCCAGTGCATTGGCGACAAAAATTGGGCATGAGATGATGCCGGACGCAATGATTGGCTGTATGATTCTGAGTATGCCGACATATCCGCTGACACCATCACCAGATGATGTGATCGCGGCGATGGATGCAGAGCATCGCAACTATTTTTATGGAGATGTGCATGTACGAGGAAAATATCCGGGATATATGAAACGATACTTCAGGGAGCATGGAATCCAGATTCAGTTTGCTCCGGAAGATGAAGAAATTCTGAAAAATACGGTAGATTTTGTATCATTTAGTTATTATATGAGTGTCTGTGCGACATCAGATCCTGAAAAACAGAAAAAAGGTCTTGGAAATCTTCTGGGAGGAGTACCGAATCCAACACTCAAAGCAAGTGACTGGGGGTGGCAGATCGATCCGAAAGGATTGCGCTATGTGCTGAATATGTTTTATGATCGCTATCAGAAGCCGCTGTTCATTGTAGAAAATGGATTGGGAGCTGTAGATGTTCTGGTCGAAGATGAGAATGGAAACAAAACAGTAGAGGATGATTACCGGATTCAGTATCTGAAGGATCACCTGATACAGGTGGGGGAAGCGATTCAGGATGGCGTGGAAATTATGGGATACACATCCTGGGGATGTATCGATGTTGTCAGTGCATCTACTGCAGAATTAAAAAAACGATATGGGTACATTTATGTAGACAGAAATGATGATGGAACAGGTACGATGGAACGGTATAAGAAGAAATCATTTTACTGGTATCAGAAAGTGATTGAAAGCAACGGGGAAGTGCTATATAGTGAAGAAGATATAAATTTAAGTGAATAGTATTGTGTGGGAGAATGACGGTTCTCGCGTTTCCGTATGAGTGGGTGCAATTTTTTCCCATCAGGGAAGATACAATAGTACTCATTTTCAAACATCTGTTTTAAAACCAGGATCAGCGTGTTAGAATCTGTCAGGTTATTGATTACATAGCTATGGACAATGAAATAATTCTCTAATGAAGATATAAACACACAGGTAGAGTTTCAGAGAATGTCATACCTTCTTTATGTGAAAAAGGAAATGAAATAAGCGTATAATACTATTTTTGAGTGCATATTCAGTTTCGGAATATGCACTTATTTTTTATAATACAGGTAATTGAGAAACACGTTTGCAATCCTGATGGAAATGTAGATAGAGTCCTACGTTGTCAGACAATCAGAGGTTTCAGGCTACGGATACTTATATTGATGAATTTTATTAGCAACTATTGCGGTAATAAGTTATGTAATGTCAGCGAGCAATAAATCATCAGGAAGATAGGACATACAAATTTTATGGTAGGAATCTTACTTTGCAAATGAGTTTTGAGGAGATATTTTATTTTGTAACAAAAAAGGCTGTATCTATGCGGTTTGTGGTGTTTTGCAAACGCATATTTATAGTAATCAAAAGGAGGCAACAGATGATTTCAACAGATGAAGGATACATGAGGCTGGAATATTTCTCTGAAAATGTTGCAGCGGATAAAAAAAGAAAAGAGTTCGATATAAAAAATCATGCATTATGCTACACAAACCAAAAGCCAGATTTTCTCTTTATTGGGGATTCCATTACAGAGTATTGGGAGCTAAATGCATATTTTGGAAGTGGTAATCACTTTCTTGTTAATAGGGGCATTGCGGGAGATACAACAAAGTACTTAAAAAAGCGATTTTATACAGATGCAGTTCAATTACGTCCAAGATATTGTATCCTGGGAATAGGAATTAATGATTCCATAGAGCTGGAAGGGGATTATTGGAAAAGATTGGAGCCGACACCGTATAATCAAGTAGTGGCAACTGCAAAGCTGCATATTACAGAAATTGTACAACAGGCAAAAGAAGAAAATATCTGCTTGATTCTAACATCTCTTTTACCAATTCATATTCCGATCCTGATGGATGAAAGGAGTAGAAAAAATTATATCAAAGAGCTGAATGAGTGGCTGGCAGAAGTGGCGAAGAAGAATAATCTTATTTTTGTAAATTATTATGCTACAATGGTATTTCCAGGAACAGACAAGCCGTTGGATAAGATTACCTATGATGGTCTGCACCCAAATGCCAAAGGATACCAGATCATGGCCACAGTTTTACGTAATACGTTAAAAAAATATGAGATTCTAATTTGAAAGGAGATACCAGAGATGATATTTGATTCGATTCAGAATAAGGAAAACTATAAGGAAGACAGGAAAATCTATCAGGCATTATGCTATTTGGCAGAAATAAAAAGATGGGAAGAAGCATTTCCGGATACCGTAATTCAGAAAGGAGTCATAGTGGCGAACCCAGTATCATTTGTTAGCAAGGAAGAAAAGGAGTGTATGTATGAAGCACATCAAAAGTATATAGATGTTCATTATATTATTGAAGGAGTGGAAAGAATTGCAACTGCTGATGTAAGTAGTCTGCAAATCCAAACGCCGTTCAGTGAAGAAAAAGATATCGGGTTTTATCAAGGGGATGAATCAGGCGGTTATCTATTGAAGGCAGGAGAGTTTATGGTGTGCTTTCCAAGCGATGCACATAAGGTTGCAATGATGGATAAATCACCGGAAATAGTAAAAAAAATAGTCGTTAAAATTAAAGTTTAAAGAAATTATGATGAAAGCAGCTATAATACATAGTTAGGTTTTTCCGATCTTTGAATCTGTTTTAAAGGAATATTCAAAGAAAGGGAGAAATCTTGGTGTGTCATTATAGCCGTTTTTTTAATCAATGGAGGATGATATGTCAGTGGTAGATAACATACGATTTACGTTTTTATATATTGAGTTTTATTCCATGGGAAGAACATGGGTGTATCCGGAATCAGTGATTCCGTATAGTATATTCCGATATATTGAAAAAGGAAAGGCGGAATTTTGTATTGACGGGGAAGAAATTATTGTGGAGGAAAATCAGATTGTATATATCCCGCAGGGATGCAAAATGTCTTGTCGTGCGCTCGGTGAATCCTTTGAGTTTTACAGTCTTCGTTTTACTACCTCGGTATTTTATGAAGGGGAAGACATGTTGGCGGAATATTATGGGATTCCAAGAGTTTCGGTCAATGAGGGAGAAGATGTTTACTTTAAAGAAATTTATAAGTGGGTAAAAAAGGATTCCATGGTAAAAAAATGCTTTGTAAGAGGGAATTTGGATCTTCTGATTGGTTCGCTGGCTATGCACGGGAATAAGGTTGATAAGGTGACTGGAGATTTCGTGGAAACAATAGAGGAAAAGTCATTAAGGGATAGGAATTCAAAGAAGAATGAGCAAATCGATCCAAGGATCTATATAGTGGCAGATTATATTATTCTGCATCCAAGTGAAAAGTACACGCCACAAAAGATGGCAGAAATGGCAGATCTTAGTAAACAGAGATTCAGCAGCCTATTTAAGATTAATATGGGAAAGACACCAATGGAATATGTGAGAGAGATTCGGCTTACAACAGCAGCAAGGGCTTTACTGGTAAGTAATGACAATATCAATGATATTGCGTATGCATGTGGATATGAAGACACGAATTATTTTATAAGGGAATTTAAGTCAGCCTTTGGTTTTACTCCGAATCAATATCGGAAAGTAGCAAGAGAGTAAAAAATGAGTGTAAAATGCTATTATCGAGTGTGCGTTTAGTAGATATGTATAAAAATAGTGACTAAAATAAGATTACAATAAAACAAATGATGTGGCTGCATTGGGAAAATGAAACTAAATAACAACATAACGAACAAATGAGGGTAAGATTATGAAGAAAAAAACAGCTATTTTATTAGCCGGAACAATGATTGCATCTACCATACTTGCGGGATGTGGTTCTAAAGAAGAGGGCGCAGCAAATCAAGTGGCATCCGAGGAGCTGAAAGGAGATATTACATTTTGGCATTCTTTTACACAAGGACCAAGACTGGAAGTGATACAGGAAACCGCGGACCAGTTTATGAAAGATAATCCGGGAGTAAATATTAAAATTGAAACATTCTCTTGGGGAGATTTTTACACAAAATGGACAACGGGGCTGGCTTCAGGAAATGTGCCAGACATGAGTACTGCACTTCCAGGGCATGTGGTAGAGATGATGAATGCAGATGCTTTGGTGCCTGTGGATGACTTAATAGATGATATTGGAAGGGACAAATTTTCAAAGACGGCATTATCGGAAGGTGAAAAAGATGGGGAATGTTATTCCTTGCCACTGTATTCTCACGCACAGGTTATGTGGTATCGTAAGGATTTATTGGAGGAAGCAGGACTTTCTGTGCCTAAGACATGGGATGAATTTGCTGAGGCTGCAAAAACACTTACAAAAGATGGTGTGTATGGCTGTTCCTTCCCTTGTGGTTCAAATGATCTTATGGCAACCAGGTTTTTGAATTTTTATGTCAGGAGTGGGGGAGGGAGTCTTTTGACCGATGACCTTAAAGCAGATCTGACCAGTGACCTGGCAATAGATGGAATCAAATACTGGTTGGATATTTATAAAAACTGTTCTCCGAAAGATTCTGTCAATTATGCTGTATTGGATCAGGCAAATTTGTTTTATCAGGGAAAAACAGCATTTGATTTTAATTCGGGTTTCCAGATTAGCGGGGTGGAAACCAACTCTCCGGATTTGATCGATCAGATCGATTGTGCGCCACTTCCAAAGCTGAATGCAGATGATCCAGATTATGGAGCTGAGACTTCTAATATTCCTATGGTCATTTGGAGAAATTCAAAACATCCGGAAATCTGTAAAGCCTTTATGAAAAAACTGTATGAGAGAGATACCTATATTAAATTCCTGGATGCGACTCCAGTAGGAATGCTTCCTTCCATTAGTGGAATTTCTGATACGCCGGAATATAAGGAAAACGAGACAGTTCAAAAGTTCTCCAACGCAGTCGATGTGATTACAGATGCAATGGAGAAGGGAACCGCTATCGGATATGAGCATGGTCCAAGCATTCAGGCAGGTTTCCTTACTTCTCAGGGAATCATTGAAAGTATGTTCCAGGATATTATTACGAATGGTACGGATGTGAAGAAGGCTGCCAAAACAGCAGAAAAGCAATTAAATGAATTATTCAGTACCGTGCAGCAATGAAAAAACGGGTTAGATAGATAGCCCAGGAAATGAGGAAAGGCATATATGATGAAAAGAAAAGAAAAAGTAGATTATGCCCGTTGGATTTTTGTACTACCTGCGTTGCTGGTGGTAGGTGTTTTGCTGATATACCCAATATTTTCCAGCCTGTATTATAGCATGACATCAAAGCACTTGATTCGGCTGACCTATGATTTTATAGGAATGGCGAATTATAAGGAAGTGTTGACAGATCCAAATTTTTATAAGGCATTCCTAAATTCTATTTTATGGACTATAGGCTCATTATTAGGGCAGTTATTTATTGGATTTACAGCAGCTCTTGCAATTAACCGTGTAAAAGTAGGAAAAGGTATTTATCGTACGTTGATGATTATTCCGTGGGCATTTCCATCCATTGTAATAGCATTGTCCTGGAAATGGATTTTAAATGGAGTGTCTGGATTTATTCCCAATATGCTGGTTCAGCTTGGAATATGCAGCGAATTACCACAATTCCTTAGTGACAGCAGTCTGGTATTCCTGACGTTAATTTTTATCAATGTATGGTTTGGTGCACCGATGATCATGGTGAATGTATTATCTGCTTTGCAGACAATTCCGCAGGATCAGTATGAAGCGGCACAGATTGATGGTGCATCTAAGTTTCAGCAGTTTTGGTTCATTACAGTACCGCATATTAAGATTGTTGTTGGACTTTTAGTTGTTCTTCGTACAATCTGGGTATTCAATAACTTTGATATTATTTACCTGCTTACCGGTGGTGGACCGGCAAATGCAACAACAACAATGCCGATTTATGCTTACAACATGGGTTGGAATACAAAACTGTTAGGAAGATCCTCTGCAGTCACCATGTTATTGCTGGCATTTTTGCTGTTGGTATGTGTAGTGTACTTTACAATTATTGCAAAATGGGAAAAGGAGGATAAATGATGATGAATCGAAAAGGAAAAGTCGGAAATGCTTTCTGCCATTTATATTTGATAATCTTATCATTGATTGCGTTTTTCCCGTTAGTGTGGATACTGTTGTGTTCGGTGAAGGCATCGGGAGAATTGACATCCAATCCTACCAGATTCTTACCGAAACATTTTACCTTAGATAACTTTACCCATGTGATTCAGGATTTGGGATTTGCTAAAAATATTGGAAACAGTTTGTTCATAGCCATTATCACAACGTGCATTGCAATTGTGATTTCTTCCATGGCGGCTTATGGGATTGTACGTTTTTTTCCAAAACTGGGTTCCATTATGTCAAAAGTACTTGTAGCTACATACATGTTTCCACCCATTCTGCTGGCAATTCCCTATTCTATGGTAATGGCAAAGTTGGGATTAGTTAATACCCGGATCGGTCTGATTATTGTATACCTATCCTTTAGTGTTCCTTACGCAGTCTGGATGCTGGTAGGATTTTTCAAAACGGTGCCATTGGGGATTGAAGAAGCAGCAAGAGTGGATGGTGCCAATAAATTTCAAACGTTTGTACAGATTGTTCTTCCTCTGGTCATGCCGGGGATTGTAGCAACAGCAATTTATACATTTATCAATGCATGGAATGAATTCTTATATTCATTGATTTTAATTAACAGTACAGATAAAATGACGGTTTCCGTGGCATTAAAATCTTTGCAGGGAGCTGAAATATTGAACTGGGGAGATATGATGGCAGCATCAACTCTCGTAGTAGTTCCATCCGTTATATTTTTTATGTTTATTCAGAATAAAATTGCAGGTGGAATGACAGATGGTGCAGTAAAATAAAAAAATTGGAGGTATTAAGTAATGAAAACAGTAGGATATGCAATTGTAGGAACAGGATATTTTGGTGCAGAACTTGGAAGAATTATGAAGGAACAGGAGGGTGCTAGGATTGTGGCAGTCCTTGATCCGGAAAACGGTCAGACCATAGCAGAGGAGTTGGATTGTGATGTGGAAACGGATCTGGATACTCTATATAGCAGGGAAGATGTTGAAGCAGTTATTGTTGCCACACCTAATTACTTACATAAAGAGCCGGTCATCAAAGCAGCAGAACATGGCGTGAATGTATTTTGTGAAAAACCCATTGCACTTTCCTATCAGGATTGTGACGAAATGGTAAGAACCTGTCAGGAACACGGTGTAATCTTTATGGCAGGTCATGTTATGAATTTCTTCCATGGGGTACGCTATGCGAAAAAACTGATTAATGATGGGGTGATTGGAAAAGTTCTCTATTGCCATTCTGCAAGAAATGGATGGGAAGAACAGCAGCCAACTATTTCCTGGAAAAAAATCAGGGAAAAATCAGGTGGACATCTGTACCATCACATCCATGAATTGGATTGTGTACAGTTTTTGATGGGAGGAATGCCAGAAGAAGTTACCATGACAGGTGGAAATGTTGCACATCAGGGAGAGGCTTTTGGAGATGAAGATGACATGTTGTTTGTGAATATGCAGTTTTCTGATAATCGGTATGCAGTATTAGAATGGGGGTCTGCTTTCCATTGGCCAGAACATTACGTCCTGATTCAAGGAACAAAAGGTGCAATTAAGATTGATATGTGTGATTGTGGCGGTACACTGAAAGTAGATGGCAGGGAGGAACATTTCCTTGTGCATGAGTCACAGGAAGAAGATGATGATCGGACAAGAATCTATCATGGTACGGAGATGGATGGTGCCATTATGTATGGAAAGCCAGGAAAGAAACCGCCAATGTGGCTCCACAGCATTATGAAAAATGAGATGAAATACCTAAATGGCATTCTCCATGGAAAGGAAGTTGACGATGAATTCAGACCATTGCTCACAGGAGAAGCTGCAAGAGCTGCGATTGCGACGGCAGATGCCTGCACGAAATCAAGGTTCGAAGATCGAAAAGTGAAACTCAGTGAGATTATCGGAGAGGGAAGTACGATATGAATAAGTATAAAAAAATTGTTTCTATAGCAGCAACTGCAGTGATGTGTGTTGCACCAATGAGTGTATATGCCCAAGAGGCCCAGACAGATGTGATTGAGGCTGTAGCAGAGAAGAAACAAGATACAGAATCTTCTTCGGTACCAGTGTTGCAAAAGGAAGGAATCGAAATCTCGGAAGGTACAGGATATGATTTGAGTAAAGAACCTGGGGCAGCAACAGTAAAAGCATTGGAACAGGGAACTATCGTTATCTCCTATAAAACAACCAGTGAAAATGCGATTCAATCGTTATTGAGTGTGGGAAATGGTACAAAAGGAAATCAGGATAGACATTTCCACTTATATATCACAAATGCAGGCGGCGTAGGCATGGAATTGAGAAATACAGATGGCGAGTTTAAATATACGCTGGATTGCCCGGCTGCTGTGCGTGGTAGTTATAAGGGGGAAAGAGTATCCAACACAGTTGCATTAAAAGCGGACAAAGAAAATAAACAGTACAAGCTATTTGCAAATGGCGAATTAATAGCAACGCTGGATCAGGAGGCATTTAAGTTTATCAGTGATATTACAGGAGTAGACAATGTAATGCTGGGCGGTACCATGCGTCAGGGAACCGTTGCCTATCCATTTGGAGGTTCCATAGAGAGAATGCAGGTATATCGGGATGTACTTTCTGATGATGAACTTATTGCTGTGACAGGAAAGACTATATATGCAGAGAATATCTTTTATGCAGGAGATGCTACAAAATCCAACTATTTCCGAATCCCATCCCTTTTGGCGTTGGATTCTGGTACAGTGATTGCAGCAGCAGATGCAAGATATGGTGGCACCCATGATGCAAAAAGTAAGATCAATACAGCATTTGCGAAAAGTACAGATGGTGGAAAAACGTGGGGACAGCCGACATTGCCATTGAAGTTTGACGATTATGTAGCAAAGAACATAGACTGGCCACGGGATTCGGTGGGCAAGAATGTGCAGATACAAGGGAGTGCTTCCTACATAGATCCGGTACTTTTAGAGGATAAGGAAACACATCGGGTATTTCTTTTTGCTGATATGATGCCGGCAGGAATTGGAAGTTCCAACGCTTCCGTAGGTTCTGGATTTAAAGAGGTTGATGGGAAGAAATATTTGAAATTGCACTGGAAGGATGATGCGGCAGGAACGTATGATTACTCTGTAAGAGAAAATGGAACCATTTATAACGATACTACAAATTCAGCAACTGAATATAGTGTTGATGGTGAATATAATCTGTACAAAAATGGAAATGCCATGCTATGTAAACAGTATGATTACAATTTTGAAGGTACAAAGTTGTTGGAAACACAGACGGACACGGACGTAAATATGAATGTTTTTTATAAAGATGCAGATTTTAAAGTATTCCCAACAACTTATTTGGCAATGAAATACTCAGATGATGAGGGAGAAACCTGGTCTGATTTACAGATTGTAAGTACCTTTAAGCCAGAGGAATCAAAATTTCTCGTATTGGGACCAGGTGTAGGCAAACAGATAGCAAATGGAGAACATGCCGGAAGATTGATTGTTCCATTGTATTCGAAATCATCTGCAGAACTGGGATTTATGTATAGTGATGACCATGGAAATAACTGGACATACGTAGAAGCAGACCAGAATACAGGTGGGGCAACCGCAGAAGCACAGATCGTAGAAATGCCGGATGGTTCCTTGAAAACTTATCTGCGTACAGGATCAGGATATATTGCACAAGTGATGAGTACAGATGGAGGAGAAACCTGGAGTGAGCGAGTTCCACTAACAGAAATTGCAACAACAGGGTATGGAACGCAGTTGTCAGTGATTAATTATTCACAGCCTGTTGATGGAAAGCCTGCTATCTTACTATCAGCACCAAATGCGACCAATGGCAGAAAAAATGGAAAGATATGGATTGGTTTGATCAGCGAAACAGGAAATTCCGGAAAAGATAAGTATTCTGTAGATTGGAAATATTGCTATTCTGTGGATACCCCTCAAATGGGCTACTCTTATTCCTGTCTGACAGAGCTTCCGGATGGCGAGATCGGGCTTTTATATGAAAAATATGATTCCTGGTCAAGAAATGAATTGCATCTGAAAAATATATTGAAATATGAGAGGTTTAATATTGATGAACTGAAAGTTCAACCATAAGATGTAATATTCCTGATAATTAAAGAAAATAGGCGGTATATACCGTGACCGCTTATTTTCATAAAGAGGAAATGAATGATACGGAAGTTAAATCCAAGGAGGAAAAAGAGATGTATCAGAAAGTGGCAAATCTGAAGGGGAAATTGATTGTATCATGCCAGGCATTGCCGAATGAACCACTACATTCTTCTTTTATCATGGGAAGAATGGCACTGGCAGCAAAGGAAGGCGGAGCGAGAGGAATCCGTGCGAATTCAAAAGAAGATATTAAAGAGATTCGGTCAAAAGTGGATCTTCCAATCATTGGTATTGTAAAGAGGGATTATGAAGACAGTGCAGTTTATATTACTCCAACAATGAAGGAAATAGAAGAATTGATGGAAGTGAAACCGGATATTATTGCAATGGATGCAACCATATCCAAACGTCCGAGCAATCAGACTTTGGATGAATTCTTCCACGAAGTGAAAGAAAAATATCCTAATCAGCTTTGGATGGCGGACTGTTCTACCATAGAAGAAGCCCTTCATGCAGATGATCTTGGCTTTGATTTTATTGGAACCACTCTAGTCGGTTATACGGAGCAGAGTAAGGGAGATAAAATAGAGAAGAATGATTTTGAAATTCTGAGAGAAATTATTGCAGGAGTCAAACACAAGGTAATTGCTGAAGGAAATATCAATACACCCCAAAAGGCAAGGCATGTCATTGAACTTGGTGCGTACAGCGTTGTAGTTGGTTCGATTATCACAAGACCACAGTTAATCACAAAATCATTTGTAGAGGAAATGGAACGCTAGGGGAGAAAACAAAATGAATGGCTTTTATGAAGCAAAGGAGCAAAACTATGAGAAATCTTGAGAAGTATAAAGGTGTGATTCCGGCATTTTATGCTTGCTATGACAAAGAAGGAAACATTAGTCCAGAAGGTGTACAGGGACTGACAAAATATTTTGTAAAAAAAGGGGTAAAAGGTGTCTATGTAAACGGTTCTTCCGGAGAATGTATTTATCAGAGTGTGGAGGACCGTAAGATTGTACTTGAGAATGTTATGAAAGTAGCGGAAGGTAAACTTACAGTTATTGCCCATGTGGCCTGCAATAACACGAAGGACAGTCAGGAGCTTGCCAGACATGCAGAAGGGCTGGGGGTAGATGCAATCGCTGCAATTCCTCCCATCTATTTTCACTTACCGGAATATGCTATTGCACAGTATTGGAATGCCATTAGTGCAGCGGCACCGAACACAGACTTTGTAATTTATAACATACCTCAGCTTGCTGGTGTTGCACTTACACAGAATTTATTTGCAGAGATGAGGAAAAATCCCAACGTCATTGGTGTCAAGAATTCCTCTATGCCGGTACAGGATATCCAAATGTTTAAGCAGGCTGCAGGAGCTGAGTACATTATCTTTAATGGTCCTGATGAGCAGTTTATGAGCGGACGTGTTATCGGGGCAGAGGGTGCAATTGGGGGAACCTATGGTGCTATGCCTGAATTATACTTAAAGTTGGATGAGTGTATAAATGCAGGAAAGATGACAGAGGCAAGAAAAATCCAGTATGCTTGTAATGAGATAATTTACAAAATGTGTTCAGCGCATGGAAATATGTATGCAGTTATTAAAGCAATTCTAAAGATTAATGAAGGACTGGAACTTGGTGCAGTAAGAGAGCCTCTTCCAGCATTGGTAGATGAGGACATGGAGATTGTAAAAGAGGCTGCACAGATGATCTGTGATGCGAAGAAGAAATTTCTATAATGATAATACGTAGACAAGATTCCATGTAGGAATACTTGTTAGTAGTGATGCCCGGCTCAGCTTAAAAGCCGGGTGTTGCTTTTTAAGTTGAAAAGAGTTTGATTTAAGATGCAGATGGGATTAAATAAGAAAGTAAATGAGGGTATGAAATGAAGAAGTATATAAGTATTGACATTGGGGGGACGGCAATTAAGTATGGCATCATTTGTGAAAATGCGGAAATTATTTTGAAAGAAACTTTGAGAACAGAAGCGTGGAAGGGTGGACCTGCAATTCTGAAGAAAGTTATAGGGATTGTGGAGCATCTGATTGAACAAACCAAGGGAAAGATTTCGGGTATCTGCATTTCTACTGCAGGAATGGTAGATACAAAAAGCGGTTCTATTTTTTATTCAGCATCACTGATTCCTGACTATGCGGGGATGGAATTTAAAAAGACATTAGAGGATAAATTTCATATACCATGTGAAGTGGAAAATGATGTAAACTGTGCAGGGCTTGCAGAATATAGTTCAGGTGCAGCGAAAGGATGCAGGGTGGTTTTGATGTTGACCATAGGTACGGGTATTGGTGGCTGTATCGTGTTAGATGGGAAGGTATTTCATGGTTTTAGTAACAGTGCATGTGAGGTTGGGTATATGCACATGGATGGCAGTGATTTTCAGACGCTTGGGGCAGCCAGCATTTTAAGTAAAAAAGTATCCCAGTGGAAAGGAGATTCTGAAGATAAGTGGGATGGATACCATATCTTCGAGGAAGCCAAAAAAGGAGATATGATTTGTAATCGTGCCATTGATCAAATGGCAGAAATCCTTGGAAAGGGAATTGCCAATATTTGCTATGTGATCAATCCAGAGATTGTTGTGCTTGGTGGTGGCATCATGGCCCAGGAAGAGTTTCTGCGAGGTAAAATTCAAAATTCTGTCAAAAAGTATCTTATATCCAGTATTGAGGAATGTACTAAAATAGTATTCGCAAAGCACCAAAATGATGCAGGAATACTTGGAGCGTTTTATCATTTCTGTGGAGTAAACAAAAAATTATAGATACAGGAATGTCATTGGGCACTAACCGTCAACAGCTTACATATCCAAATAAGGAAAGTGTAAGCTGTTGATTTTTTCTTATTTGATGATCATCTTTGTATCCCAATTTTTATCTAATACAAGCTCTTATCGTTTCCTGCATTCCTCCGCTTTATCCTCATTCCAGACAAGTTTTCCGGTCTGTACTGCTTCTTCATACCGACTGATCTTGTATTCCAGGCGTTTTAACATTTGCGAAATCTTGTTCTGTTGTTCGATCAGATGTTCTTTCTGTTCCAGTAAGAGATGGAGTCTTGCGGGGATCGTCTCGTCTCCTTCCTGGAACAGATGCACGTATTCGATCATGGATTCGACTGGAAGACCTGCATTTCTCATACACAGGGCGAGTTCAATCCAGCCCAGATCCGCTTCTCCGTAATTACGAATACCACCGGACGTTCGAGGAACCGCCGGAATCATACCGATGCGTTCATAGTAGCGCAGGGTGTCCTGTGTGATCTGATATTTTTCACTGACTTCTTTGATCGTCAAAGAGAATCCCTCCTTTTTGGAAATTCGAGTATTTGTGTACTCTTGATATAAGAATACTATAAAGCATGGAGTGTGCTCCAAGTCAATATATTTTTGAAAAAATGTCGGGCAGATTAGATTCCGGGTTGCTGACAGAGGATGGCAAGAGTATAATGAAAAAAATGAGAATTCTTCTGATTCGCAGAAAGGAGCAGAAAATATGAATGTTGAACAAGACTATATTATGCGTATGATCAAGGAATTTGCAAATGTATTGGGAAGACTGCTATTCAACAAGAAGAAACCCATGTATGAACTGGATGTAACGAACAGATACCATGTAGGAGATGATCTGTATACACGTTTATGCAGGATGGCTGATGAAGGAAAGATCAATGAAGCGGAAAATCTTCTCTATGAAGAAATGGTACCGGGAGATATGGATTATCTGGAGATGGCGCTGGCATTTTATGCGTATTTGAATTGTTTTGAGGACGAGGTCCTTCACAGGTATCATTACACAAGAGATGAGATCAAAGAAGGAATGGAAGATTTTCTGGACAGATATGGATGCAGTGATATGAAAGAATTACTGGGGGAATAAATACAATGGAAAGATCAAGAGAAGAATTGGATACACGATTAAAACAGCAGATACAGTTTATTGTAGAAGTAGATAAAGTAAAGAATATTTTCAGGCAGACATATCTTGCGGATGCAAACAGAAAAGAGAATGACGCAGAACATTCCTGGCATCTGGCGCTTATGGCAGTACTTTTAAAGGATTACATGAAAGAAGAGATAGATCTGGCGAAGGTGATGATCATGGTTCTGATCCATGATCTTGTTGAGATTGATGCGGGAGATACGTATGCATATGATGAAAGTGGTGCAGCGACCAAGAGAGAACGGGAAGAAAAGGCGGCTGATCGTATTTTTGGATTACTGCCGGAAGATCAGGGACAAGAATTCCGCAAGTTGTGGGAAGAGTTCGAAGCTTATAAGACTCCGGAAGCAAAATATGCCCATCTTCTCGATAATTTCCAGCCTCTTTTGCTGAATGATGCTTCAGGTGGGAAAAGCTGGGAAGAGCACGGAGTACACAGAAGTCAGGTGTATAAAAGAAATGAGCGGATCCCGGAGACTTCAGAGATAATCTGGGAGCAGATGAAGGAGATCATTCAGAAGCATATTGAGCAGGGACACTTATTTGAAGATTGATAAACTGTAAATAGAAACTGACAAAGAGGTGGGAAACATGTATGAAGCAGGAGTAGAGAGACTGCAGGAAATGATCGATGAGAGCAGCAATATTGTATTTTTCGGAGGAGCAGGGGTATCTACCGAAAGTAATATTCCGGATTTTCGGAGCGCGGATGGAATTTATCATCAGTCTTATAAATATTCACCTGAGGAAGTAGTAAGCCACAGTTTTTATGAAAAGCATCCGAAAGCGTTTTTTGAGTTCTATCGGGAGAAGATGATGGTATTGGATGCAAAGCCCAACGCCGCACATTTGAAGCTGGCAGAACTTGAGAATGCAGGTAAGATAAAAGCAGTCATCACACAGAATATTGACGGGCTGCATCAGGCCGCGGGAAGTCAGGTTGTGTATGAACTGCATGGAAGTATTCATCGGAATTACTGTGAAAAATGCGGACGGTTCTATGATGCAGGGTTTGTGAAAGCGGCAGAAGGAGTACCAGTGTGTTCATGCGGAGGGCGGATCAAACCGGATGTTGTTCTATATGAAGAAGCGCTGGACGGAACGACAATCGAAAAGGCTGTCAGGGCGATTTCGCAGGCAGATATGCTGATCATCGGAGGCACCTCTCTGGTTGTATATCCGGCAGCAGGATTTATCGACTATTTTCGCGGAAAGTATCTGGTAGTGATCAATAAATCAGAGATGGCAAAGGCAGTCAGAGCAAACTTAAGTATTTCCGCGCCGATCGGAGAAATTCTGGGAAGAATTAAAGTGAAATAAAAATCTGCAGAGAGTGCGTTGAGAAATTATATTCGGCACTTTCTGCAGATTTTTGCTTTTATTTGTTTTAGTTGCAGCTTTCCCATCTTCCGGATGCACCGCAAGGCAGTACAAGACCAGTATTTTTGACCGGAAGACCGATTTCCTGAGATTCGACTTTTCCGTTCCATGGTTTTAACTCAGTTGCAAGCATATAGGTCAGAACAGCAGGAGCAAGTCCTGTTGTATAAGAATTCACAAGGAAGAACAGAGCATCCTTTGACAGAATCTTCGTACACAACTGAATGAGCGGGTGGATCATGTCTTCAATCTTCCAGATCTCACCTTTGGGACCTCTTCCATAAGAAGGAGGATCCATGATGATGGCATCATAAGTGTTGCCTCTGCGGATCTCACGTTCTACAAACTTTACGCAGTCATCGACAAGCCAGCGGATCGGTGCATCCTTCAGACCGGAGGAGAGCGCATTTTCCTTTGCCCATGTGACCATTCCCTTGGACGCATCCACATGAGTGACCTGTGCGCCAGCTGCAGCCGCAGCCAGTGTGGCGCCCCCGGTGTAGGCAAAAAGGTTTAAGACTTTGACAGATCTTCCGGCTTTTTTGATCTTTTCAGAGAACCAGTCCCAGTTGGTTGCCTGCTCCGGGAAGAGCCCGGTGTGTTTGAAATTAAATGGTTTTAAATTAAAGGTGAGAGATCCGTAATGAATCTGCCACTGCTCCGGGAGACTGAAAAATTCCCATTCGCCGCCGCCTTTTTTGCTTCGGTGATAGTGTCCGTTTCTAGATTTCCATCCTTTGTCTGTCTTTGGAGTGTCCCAGATGACCTGCGGGTCAGGACGAACCAGGATATAATCTCCCCATCGCTCCAGTTTTTCACCTTTTGAGCAGTCTATGACTTCGTAATCTTTCCAATTATCAGCTATCCACATAATAATAGAGTTCCTTTCGTACTGTATGATTGTTTTATCTTCTCATAAATAGAAGAAATTTTCAACTGTATGAGCAAAAATGATAAGCAAAAAGCACGGTAAAAACCGTGCTTTTTGCTTTTGGTATGTCATTGAGAGGTTTTCCTCGTTGCTTTGCAGTTTGTATTATTATATACAAATCTGGGGAATATCCTACAATGAGGATGTATATATAAATTGGAGTTCACCGTCGCAAGACTGTTCTTGGGGGAAACAGTCGGCGAAAGTATAACTGCAACAGCAACCAAATTAAATGGTCGATGACTTATGACTCATTCATAAGTCGGTTTTAATATATCACGCAGAAAAAAGAGTGTCAAGAAATCAGAATAAAAAAAATTTGATTTTTACTATTTGACAAGAAATTGTGAAAATCTACCGAAAAAATTGTGCGATTTTTGTTACATGTGCTACTTCCGAAACGATACGACAATAAGAAAAAGGTTCCGATTCTGTGGGATTTCAAAAATGGCAAATCTTAAAGAAGGGAAAAAGGAAAAGATTGTAAAAGAGTTTCTTCATATTATAATAGATTCTTTTCTTTGCATGTGAGCATGACAGTTCAGAGCCTATGTCTAACATCGAGTGTGAGCGGCTGTATTGTATTAAAAAAAATACAAAAAAATAAAAAAAGTACTTGAAAAATGAGAATAAGTTCGTTATACTAAGAGAGCTGTGGCATGATAGCGTTGAAGCGTGAGGTTGCCGCTTAGTGAGAAATCACATAGCGGGTTTTCCGTGGAGCGAATGTCAAGTTAGGAAACTGGCGACAAGTCACTGTACGAATCACAACTGATTACTGCTTACCGATAATGGGTAAAGGTATGAAACAACGTGTGAGTTTCTCACGACACACACGGGAGAGTGTACAGTCACCGCTTGTCGTACTGATGTGAAAAGTACGAAAAGGAGGCGACTTTTTTTATGGCAAGTCAAGTAATGAGAATCACATTGAAAGCATATGATCACCAGCTGGTTGATGCATCTGCAAAAAAAATCATCGAAACTGTAAAGAAAAACGGAGCACAGGTAAGCGGACCGGTACCACTTCCAACTAAGAAGGAAGTTGTTACAATCTTAAGAGCGGTTCACAAATACAAAGATTCCAGAGAGCAGTTCGAGCAGAGAACTCATAAGAGACTGATTGATATCACTACACCAACACAGAAAACTGTGGACGCGCTTTCCAGACTGGAAATGCCAGCAGGTGTTTACATCGATATCAAAATGAAAAACAAATAAGAAAGTCCACAAAATGCGGGCAGCAAAATGAGACAGTAACAATCCTATAATTTAGGATGAGCGCGAAAGCGTTCCGCTGTAAATCACAGGAGGTAATTATAATGAAGAAAGCTATTTTGGCTACAAAAGTCGGAATGACTCAGATCTTCAATGAAGAGACAGGAGTCCTGATTCCGGTAACTGTATTGCAGGCTGGACCATGTGTAGTAACACAGGTTAAAACAGTTGAGAATGACGGTTACAAAGCAGTTCAGGTCGGATTTGTTGACAAGAAAGAAAAGATTGTCACAAAAGACAAGAGCGGTAAAAAAGAGATTGCACACAGAAATGGTGTGACAAAAGCAGAAAAAGGACACTTTGACAAAGCAGGTGTTTCCGGAAAGAGATATGTAAAAGAATTCAGATTTGAAAATGCTGAAGAATATACATTGGCTCAGGAAATCAAAGCTGATATCTTCGCAGCAGGAGATAAGGTAGATGCAACAGCAATCTCCAAAGGTAAAGGTTTCCAGGGAGCAATCAAGCGTCACAATCAGAGCAGAGGACCTATGACACACGGTTCTAAGTTCCATCGTCACGCTGGTTCTAACGGTGCGGCATCCGATCCGAGTAAAGTATTCAAAGGTAAAAAGATGCCAGGTCAGATGGGTGGAAAGAAGATTACAGTTCAGAACCTGGAAGTAGTAAGAGTAGATGCAGAGAACAACCTGCTGTTAGTAAAAGGTTCCGTTCCAGGACCTAAGAAATCTCTTATCACAATCAAAGAAACTGTAAAGGCTAACTAGTCTGACGGACAGAAAGGAGGAACACACAGATGGCAAACGTATCTGTTTATAATATCGAAGGTAAAGAAGTTGGTACAATCGATTTAAGCGATGCAGTGTTTGGTGTTGAAGTAAATGAACACCTTGTACACATGGCAGTAGTAAGCCAGCTTGCAAACAAACGTCAGGGAACACAGAAAGCGAAAACTCGTTCTGAAGTTTCCGGAGGCGGAAGAAAACCATGGAGACAGAAAGGGACAGGTCATGCAAGACAGGGTTCTACAAGATCTCCACAGTGGACAGGCGGTGGAGTTGTATTCGCTCCAACACCAAGAGATTACTCCATGAAACTCAACAAAAAAGAAAAAAGAGCAGCTCTGAAATCTGCACTTTCTTCAAGAGTAGCTGAGAACAAATTCATCGTGATCGACGAGATGAACTTTGGAGAAATCAAAACAAAGAATTTCCAGAACATGCTGAACAGCCTGAACGTAAACAAAGCTTTAGTTGTACTGGAAGATGGAAATGTAAACGCTGAACTTTCTGCAAGAAACATCGCAGATGTAAAAACAGCAAGAACAAATACAATCAACGTATTTGATATCCTGAAATACAACACAGTAATCGCTACAAAAGCAGCTGTTGCAAATATCGAGGAGGTGTACGCATAATGGCAAACATTCAGTATTATGATGTAATCCTTAAACCGGTAATCACTGAGAAGAGCATGGAAATGATGGCTGATAAGAAATACACTTTCCAGGTACACACAGATGCTACAAAATCTCAGATCAAAGAAGCTGTTGAAAAAATGTTCGCAGGAACAAAAGTAAAAAGCGTCAACACAATGAACCTTGATGGTAAAACAAAAAGACGTGGAATGACATTCGGAAAAACAGCTAAGACAAAGAAAGCAATTGTACAGTTAACAGAAGAGAGCGCAGATATCGAAATCTTTGAAGGGCTGTAAGATTTGACATTAAACGGTGCAAATCCGTGAAACAAATAATTAGGAAAAATGAAAGGAGAGACAGTAATGGGAATTAAAGTATACAACCCATATACACCTTCCAGAAGACAGATGACAGGATCTGATTTCTCTGAGATCACAAAAACAACTCCTGAGAAATCCTTACTGGAATCTAAAAATAGAAAAGCTGGTCGTAACAACCAGGGTAAAATCACTGTAAGACACCGCGGAGGCGGAGCTAAAAAGAAATATAGAATTATCGACTTCAAGAGAAGAAAAGACGGAATTCCGGCAACTGTAATCGGAATCGAATACGATCCGAACAGAACAGCTAACATCGCACTGATCTGCTACGCAGACGGAGAGAAAGCTTACATCCTTGCACCAGAAGGATTAAAAGACGGAATGACAGTTATGAACGGAGCAGAAGCAGAGGTAAGAGTAGGAAACTGCCTGCCACTTTCTGAAATCCCAGTTGGTACACAGATCCACAACATCGAGTTATATCCTGGAAAAGGCGGACAGATGGTTCGTTCAGCAGGAAACAGCGCTCAGTTGATGGCGAAAGAAGGAAAATACGCAACACTTAGACTTCCATCCGGTGAGATGAGAATGGTTCCAATCATTTGTAGAGCATCTATCGGTGTCGTAGGAAACGGAGATCACAGCCTGATCAACGTTGGTAAAGCAGGACGTAAGCGTCACATGGGTATCAGACCTACTGTCCGCGGTTCTGTTATGAACCCGAACGACCATCCGCACGGTGGTGGTGAAGGTAAGACTGGTATCGGTCGTCCAGGTCCATGTACTCCATGGGGTAAACCGGCACTTGGTCTTAAGACACGTAAGAAAAATAAAGCTTCTAACAAGATGATCGTAAGAAGAAGAGACGGTAAAGCAATCAAATAATTTAGTTTACAAGGAGGTTAGAACCTATGGCTCGCTCACTTAAAAAAGGACCATTTGCAGATGCCAGCTTACTGAAAAAAGTAGATGCTATGAACGCTGCAGGTGATAAATCAGTTATTAAGACATGGTCACGTCGTTCTACAATCTTCCCGTCATTTGTTGGACACACAATCGCTGTTCACGACGGAAGAAAACATGTACCGGTGTATGTGACAGAAGATATGGTTGGACACAAACTCGGAGAGTTCGTTGCAACAAGAACATACAGAGGACACGGAAAAGACGAGAAGAAGTCAAAAGTCAGATAATATAGATTAGATTATTCGGAAGGAGGGTTCATCCATGGCAAAAGGACATAGATCCCAAATCAAGAGAGAAAGAAACGAGCAGAAAGACACAAGACCATCAGCTAAGATTTCTTACGCTAGAGTCTCTGTTCAGAAAGCATGCTACGTTTTGGATGCCATCAGAGGTAAGGATGTACAGACAGCACTTGGTATTTTAGCTTATAATCCAAGATATGCTTCAAGCGTAATAGAGAAATTATTGAAATCAGCAATCGCAAATGCTGAGAACAACAACGGTATGAACGTTGAGAACCTTTATATCGAAGAGTGTTATGCAAACAAAGGACCAACAATGAAGAGAATCAGACCGAGAGCACAGGGTAGAGCTTACAGAATCGAAAAGAGAATGAGCCATATCACAATCGTGCTGAATGAAAGATAAGGAGGACACTCATGGGACAGAAAGTTAATCCACATGGTTTAAGAGTCGGCGTTATCAAAGAATGGGATTCTAGATGGTACGCAGAAAAAGACTTTGCAGATAACCTGGTAGAAGATAACAAGATCAGAACATTTCTGAAAAAGAAATTATACAGTGCAGGTGTTTCCAAGATCGAGATCGAAAGAGCATCTGACCGTGTGAAAATCATCATCTACACAGCAAAACCTGGTGTAGTAATCGGTAAGGGTGGTTCTGAGATTGAGAAAGTGAAAGCAGAACTTGCTAAATTCACAAACAAAAAATTAATCGTAGACATCAAAGAAGTAAAAAGACCAGATAAAGATGCTCAGTTAGTAGCTGAAAACATCGCACAGCAGCTGGAAAACCGTATTTCATTCAGACGTGCTATGAAATCCTGCATGTCAAGAACAATGAAATCAGGAGCACTTGGTGTGAAGACATCTGTTTCCGGACGTCTCGGCGGAGCTGATATGGCTCGTACAGAGTTCTACAGCGAAGGAACAATTCCGCTTCAGACACTGAGAGCAGACATTGATTATGGATTCGCAGAAGCTGACACAACTTACGGAAAAGTCGGTGTAAAGGTTTGGATTTACAAAGGCGAAGTTCTTCCGACTAGAGCAGATAAGGAAGGGAGCGATAAATAATGTTAATGCCAAAAAGAGTGAAACGTCGTAAACAGTTCCGTGGTACCATGAAAGGTAAAGCTTTAAGAGGTAACACGATTTCATATGGTGAGTATGGTATTGTCGCAACAGAGCCGTGCTGGATTCGTTCTAACCAGATCGAGGCAGCCCGTGTTGCTATGACACGTTACATCAAACGTGGTGGTAAAGTTTGGATCAAAATTTTCCCAGACAAACCTGTAACAGCAAAACCAGCAGAAACTCGAATGGGTAGTGGAAAAGGAACATTAGAGTACTGGGCAGCAGTAGTAAAACCAGGTCGTGTAATGTTCGAAATTGCAGGAGTACCAGAGGAAACAGCTAGAGAGGCACTTCGTCTTGCAATGCATAAATTACCTTGCAAATGCAAAATCGTTTCTCGCGCAGACTTAGAAGGCGGTGATAACAGTGAAAATTAATACATTTGTAAACGAATTAAGAGCAAAATCTGTAGAAGAATTAAATGAAGAATTAGTAGCTGCTAAAAAGGAACTCTTCAATCTGAGATTCCAGAATGCAACTAACCAGTTAGATAACACAAGCAGAATTAAAGAAGTTAGAAAGAACATCGCAAGAATTCAGACGATGATCACAGAAGCTTCTAAAGCTGAATAGGAGGTCGTACTGTGGAAGAAAGAAATTTAAGAAAAGTTCGTACAGGCAAGGTTGTCAGCGATAAAATGGACAAAACAATCGTTGTCGCAGTTGAAGACCACGTTAAACACCCTCTTTATAAGAAAATCGTAAAAAGAACTTATAAATTGAAAGCTCATGATGAAAACAATGAGTGTAACGTTGGGGATACAGTAAGAGTTATGGAAACAAGACCACTGTCTAAAGACAAAAGATGGAGACTTGTTGAGATCGTAGAAAAAGCGAAATAATTGATTCGCACTTTGAAGATTCGTTCAAAGAATGGAAAATAAAGGAGGATTACCTGCATGATACAACAGGAAAGTAGACTTAAAGTAGCAGACAACACAGGTGCTAAAGAATTACTTTGTATCCGTGTGCTTGGCGGTTCTACAAGAAGATATGCCCACATCGGAGATGTTATCGTTGCGTCTGTTAAAGATGCAACACCAGGCGGCGTTGTTAAAAAAGGTGACGTTGTTAAGGCTGTAGTTGTCCGTACTGTAAACAGTACTCGTCGTAAAGATGGTTCCTATATCAGATTCGATGAAAATGCTGCTGTAATTATAAAAGACGATATGAACCCACGTGGAACACGTATTTTTGGACCAGTAGCCAGAGAGCTCAGAGACAAACGCTTCATGAAGATTGTTTCTTTAGCTCCGGAAGTACTGTAGGAGGTGCCTAGAATGTCAGCTATGAAGATTAAAAAAGGCGATATGGTTAAAGTTATCGCTGGTAAAGATAAAAACAAAGAAGGCAAAGTTCTTGCTGTAAATAACAAAGACGGAAAAGTTCTGGTTGAGGGAATCAACATGCTCACAAAGCATACGAAACCAAGCGCAGCGAATCAGAATGGTGGTATCGTTCATCAGGAAGGCTACATTGATGCTTCTAACGTAATGCTTCTGCATGACGGAAAAGCTACAAGAGTAGGATTCAAAATGGATGGAGACAAAAAGGTTCGTTTTGCAAAATCAACAGGTAAAGTAATTGATTAATTTGGGAAAGGAGGACCAGAACTTTGAGTAGACTGAAAGAACAGTATCAGAATGAGATCGTTGATGCAATGATCAAAAAATTTGGATATAAAAACATTATGGAAGTGCCGAAACTGGACAAAGTTGTAATCAACATGGGTGTTGGTGAGGCAAAAGAAAACGCGAAAGTATTAGAGTCAGCAGTAGCTGATCTTGAGAAAATCGCAGGTCAGAAAGCAGTTCTTACAAGAGCTAAGAACTCAGTGGCTAACTTCAAAATCAGAGAAGGTATGCCGATCGGATGTAAAGTTACTTTAAGAGGAGAAAGAATGTATGAGTTCGTTGATCGTCTGATCAACCTTGCTCTTCCTCGTGTACGTGACTTCAGAGGTGTAAATCCGAACGCATTTGACGGAAGAGGTAACTACGCTCTCGGAATTAAAGAGCAGCTGATTTTCCCAGAAATCGAATACGACAAAGTGGATAAGGTCAGAGGTATGGATGTAATTTTCGTTACAACTGCTAAGACTGACGAGGAAGCTCGTGAATTATTGACACAGTTCAATATGCCATTCACAAAGTAAAGGAGGGAAATTCATGGCTAAAACATCAATGAAAATCAAACAGCAGCGCAAACAGAAATTCTCTACAAGAGAATACAGCCGTTGCAGAATCTGTGGACGTCCACATGCATATTTGAGAAAATATGGTATCTGCCGTGTTTGCTTCCGTGAACTGGCATACAAAGGACAGATCCCAGGCGTAAGAAAAGCAAGCTGGTAAGTCCGGAACAAAGGAAACTACCCGTATAAACATATAGGAGGTCATATAAATGAACATGAGCGATCCAATTGCAGATATGCTTACAAGAATCCGTAATGCAAATACTGCGAAACATGATACAGTAGATGTACCTGCATCCAAAATGAAAAAAGCAATCGCTGAGATTCTTTTCAATGAAGGATACATCGCAAAATATGATATCGTAGAAGATGGACACTTTGAAACAATCCATATTACACTGAAATATGGTGCAGACAAGAACGAAAAAGTTATCTCTGGTCTGAAGAGAATCTCCAAACCAGGTCTGCGTGTGTATGCTGGAACAGAGGATATCCCGAGAGTACTCGGAGGACTCGGAACAGCAATCCTTTCTACAAACAAAGGTGTTATCACAGATAAAGAAGCCAGAAAACTTGGCGTAGGTGGAGAAGTACTCTGCTTCGTTTGGTAGGCACTGAACACCGAGATATTCTGTGTAAAACATAGATAATTGTAACTGAAAACAGAGGAGCCAAAGCAGCTCCTCCGAAAATCTAAGTTAAGGAGGAAACAGGTATGTCACGTATCGGAAGACTGCCAGTTGCAATTCCAGCAGGAGTAACTGTGGAAGTTGCAGCAAACAATGTAGTGACTGTAACAGGTCCAAAAGGAACTCTTGTAAAAGAGCTTCCAGTTGAAATGGAAATCAAAGTTGAAGGTGAAGAAGTTGTTGTAACAAGACCAAGCGATCTGAAGAAAATGAAATCTCTTCACGGTCTTACAAGAACACTGATCAACAACATGGTTGTTGGTGTAACAAACGGATACGAAAAAGTTCTGGAAGTTAATGGTGTTGGTTACAGAGCATCCAAATCCGGAAACAAACTGACATTGAACTTAGGATACTCTCATCCAGTTGAAATGATCGATCCGGAAGGTGTTGAGACTGTACTGGAAGGTCAGAACAAAATCACAGTAAAAGGTATCGACAAAGAAAAAGTTGGCCAGTTTGCAGCTGAAATCAGAGATAAGAGAAGACCGGAACCATACAAAGGTAAAGGTATTAAATATGCTGATGAAGTTATCAGACGCAAAGTTGGTAAGACTGGTAAGAAATAATTAAGGAGAGTGTGAAAATGGTTAGTAAGAAATCAAGAAGCGAAGTTCGTAGAAAAAAACACATGAAATTACGTAACCGTTTCAGCGGTACTGCTGAAAGACCACGTTTGGCTGTGTTTAGAAGTAATAATCATATGTATGCTCAGATTATCGATGATACAGTTGGAAACACTCTGGTTGCAGCGTCTACACTTGAAAAAGATGTAAAAGCAGAATTAGAAAAAACCAACAACGTTGAAGCAGCAGCATACTTAGGAAAAGTAATTGCTGAAAAAGCAAAAGCAAAAGGAATCACTGATGTTGTATTCGACAGAGGCGGATTCATCTATCAGGGAAAAGTTAAAGCATTAGCAGATGCAGCTAGAGAAGCTGGACTGAATTTCTAAGGAAGGGAGAACACAGATGAGACAGGAACGCATTGATGCTAGTAATTTAGAATTAACAGAAAAAGTGGTATCAATCAAACGTGTTACCAAAGTTGTTAAAGGTGGTCGTAACTTCAGATTCACAGCTTTAGTAGTTGTTGGCGATGGAAAAGGCCATGTTGGTGCAGGTTTAGGAAAGGCTACTGAAATTCCAGAAGCTATCCGTAAAGGAAAAGAAGATGCAGCTAAAAATCTGATTAAAGTTGCATTAGATGAAAACGAGAGCATTACACATGATGTGATCGGAAAATTCGGCAGCGCTTCCGTACTGCTGAAAAAAGCTCCGGAAGGTACTGGAGTTATCGCCGGTGGTCCGGCTCGTGCGGTTATCGAGATGGCAGGTATCAAGAACATCCGTACAAAATCTCTGGGATCTAACAACAAACAGAATGTCGTACTTGCAACAATCGCAGGTCTGAAAGACGTTAAGACTCCGGAAGAAGTAGCAAAACTTCGCGGCAAATCAGTAGAAGAGATCGTAGGCTAGGAGGTAAATGAAAATGGCAAATTTAAAAGTTACATTAGTAAAGTCTACAATCGGTGCCGTACCAAAGCATAAAAGAACTGTTGAGGCACTTGGATTAAAGAAAGTGAACAAAACAGTCGTATTACCAGATAATGCAGCTACCAGAGGTATGGTACAGCAGGTTAGACATTTAGTAAAAGTTGAAGAAGAAGCTTAATTTCAGACGATAAGGAGGTAATATCATGGACTTATCTAACTTAAGACCGGCAGACGGTTCTAAGCACAGCGATAATTTCAGAAGAGGCCGTGGACACGGTTCTGGAAATGGTAAGACAGCTGGTAAAGGTCACAAAGGTCAGAAGGCTCGTTCCGGAGCAACAAGACCAGGCTTTGAAGGTGGTCAGATGCCTTTATACAGAAGAATACCAAAGAGAGGATTCAAATGCAGAAACTCTAAAGAAATCGTTGGTATCAATGTAAGTGCATTAGAAAGATTTGAAGATGGCGCAACAGTTTCCGTTGAAACTCTGATCGAAAGCGGTATCGTAACAAATCCTAGAGATGGTGTTAAAATTCTTGGAAACGGAGAGTTAACTAAGAAACTCACTGTTCAGGCAAATGCATTCAGTGCAGGCGCTGTTGAAAAGATTGAGGCCCTTGGTGGAAAAGCAGAGGTGATCTAATGCTCAAGACTGTGCGAAAAGCATTTCAAATAGAAGACATTAGAAAACGGCTTTTCTATACATTTTTAATGCTGATCGTTGTAAGATTTGGTTCTCAGCTCCCGACTCCGGGAGTTGACCCGACTTACATTCAGAATTTACTGGCGAGCCAGAATAACGGTGCATACAGCTTTTTTGATGCATTTACCGGTGGTTCGTTCACAAGGATGTCAGTCTTCGCACTGAGCATCACACCATACATTACATCTTCCATCATTATGCAGCTTTTGACAATTGCAATTCCGAAGCTTGAGGAAATGCAGAAGGAAGGTGCTGAGGGAAGAAAGAAAATTGCGGCAATTACGCGTTATGTGACAGTTGCTCTCGCACTGATCGAATCCATTGCAATGTCTATCGGTTTTGGTCGTCAGGGACTTCTGGAAGAATTTAACTTTGTAAATGTTGCGATTGTTGTGTGTACATTGACAGCCGGTTCTGCATTCTTGATGTGGATCGGTGAGCGTATCACAGAAAAAGGTGTGGGAAATGGTATTTCTATCGTACTGTTGATTAATATTCTTTCCCGTGTACCGAATGATTTTGTGACGCTTTACACACAGTTTATTAAAGGAAAAACTCTGGCAAAGGGTGCTATGGCAGCAATCATTATCCTTGCAATTCTGTTGGCAGTTGTGTTATTTGTTATCATTCTGCAGGATGGTGAGAGAAGGATTGCAGTACAGTATTCCCAGAAAGTACAGGGAAGAAGGACATATGGTGGCAAGGCTACACATATTCCGTTAAAAGTAAATACTTCAGGTGTTATTCCGGTTATCTTTGCATCTTCACTGATGCAGTTCCCGATTGTAATTGCCCAGTTCTTAGGCAAGGGTGACGGAAACGGATGGGGAAGTCAGATTCTTCGGACAATGAATTCCAATAACTGGTGTGATCCTGATAATTTAGTATATTCAATAGGACTGATCATTTACATTGCGCTGACAATCTTTTTTGCATATTTCTATACATCGATTACATTTAATCCACTGGAAATTGCAAACAACATGAAAAAAAGCGGCGGATTTATTCCGGGAATTCGTCCTGGAAAACCAACAGTCGAATATCTGCAGACAATTTTGAATCGTATCGTATTCATTGGTGCATGCGGACTTGTGATTGTTCAGGTAGTTCCGTTCTTCTTTAACGGTGTATTTGGTGCGAATGTTTCTTTTGGAGGAACTTCACTGATCATTATCGTAGGTGTTGTACTTGAGACGATCAAGAAGATCGAGTCGCAGATGCTTGTCCGCAACTACTCAGGTTTCCTGAGCAGCAAGGGCTCATCAAAGTAAAAGGGTTCTTGGATATGAAATGAGACAATTTAGCTCGTTGTATGCTGTCCCTTTTTGGGACGGAATACGGCGGGTTAAAGTGCTATATGGAGGGATACTGTTATGAAGATTATTATGTTGGGTGCTCCTGGAGCAGGAAAAGGAACACAGGCTAAGAAAATTGCAGAGAAATATGATATTCCTCATATTTCTACAGGTGATATTTTCAGAGCCAATATTAAAAACGGAACAGAGCTTGGACAGAAAGCAAAAACATATATGGATCAGGGACTTCTTGTACCGGATGAACTGGTAGTTGACCTCGTGGTAGACAGGGTAAATCAGGAAGACTGTTCCAAAGGATATGTGCTGGATGGTTTCCCGAGAACAATCCCACAGGCAGAGGCACTGGATAAAGCTCTGTCTGCAATGGGACAGAAGATGGATTATGCCATCAATGTAGAAGTTCCGGATGAAAATATTGTAAACAGAATGTCCGGACGCAGAGCATGTGTAGACTGCGGAGCAACATACCATATTGTATATGCACCGACAGAGAAAGAGGATGTCTGTGATAAATGCGGTGGAAGTCTGATCTTAAGAGATGATGACAAACCGGAAACAGTACTGAAACGTCTTGGAGTATATCACGAGCAGACACAGCCACTGATCGACTATTATACAAAAGCGGGAATCTTAAAAGAAGTAGATGGAACGATCGATATCAATGATGTGTTTGCAGCAATCGTTCAGATTCTGGGAGAGTAATTCATGCAGCTGGAACTGGGAATGCTTGCGCGTTCGAAAGCAGGGCATGATAAGAATTGTATATATGTCATAATTTGTGTCAAAGATGAATATGTATATCTGGCAGACGGGCAGCTTCGTCCGGTCTGCCGGGCAAAGAAGAAAAACCTGAGGCATGTGCAGCCGATCAAAAAGCTTCACAGTACTTCAGTGACCGATGATGAAACAATCAGAAATGTAATAAGAAAGTATTCCAAATCTATTGGATGAGGAGTGGAAGCGTCAAGAGCGCAGGAGGATTTAGTATGTCAAAAGCTGACGTAATCGAAATTGAAGGAGTCGTAGTTGAAAAGCTGCCAAACGCAATGTTTAAAGTAGAGCTGGAGAATGGTCATATCGTGCTGGCTCATATCAGTGGAAAACTGCGTATGAATTTTATTAAGATTTTACCAGGTGACAAGGTGACATTGGAGATGTCTCCATACGATCTGAGCAAAGGAAGAATTGTTTGGAGAGATAAGTAAAAAGGTATTGACTTTATTAGATATAGGGTGCTATAATATCAAATGGCTGTTTTTGGGTAGGTGTGTCCAAAAACAGTTGGAAACGTAAGGGTTTTAGCAAAGGATGGAAGGAGGATTTGACATGAAGGTTAGATCATCAGTAAAACCAATTTGTGAAAAATGCAAAATCATTAAAAGAAAAGGAAGCATCAGAGTAATCTGTGAGAATCCTAAGCACAAACAGCGTCAGGGATAATTGTTGGTTTGTGAAATGAATTAGGCGGCTGACAGCGCGACACACCAGGAAGTGTGTAGAGCTGTTTAATATACAGTAAGGATACACCACTGCTACGCATTTGGCAGATTGCCTCACAAGAAGGCTGGTGGTCTTGACACATACACGAGAACTTGGATACAGGTTCTTTCTTCTGCATTCGGCAGGACAGTATGTGTGTGTATATTGCTTCTAATACCCGACGGTCATTTGCGTAAAAAGATTTGCGTGTCGGGAAAGGGTGCATCATATTTGCACCTGGTGTGATTCAGCAAAGTCTGACACACCCAGTTAAAGACAATATTAAATTTAGATTCAAAATGGAGGAAAGACACATGGCTCGTATTGCAGGTGTAGACTTACCAAGAGACAAACGTGTAGAAATCGGACTTACTTATATTTACGGAATCGGAAAAACATCCGCTATCCGTATCCTTGCAGATGCAGGAGTAGATCCAGATACACGTGTTAGAGATTTGACACAGGACGACGTTAAGAAAATCAGTGAAGTGATCGATGAGACTCAGGTTGTAGAAGGTGATCTCAGAAGAGAAATCCAGTTAAACATCAAGAGACTTAAAGAAATCGGATGCTACCGTGGAATCCGTCACAGAAAAGGACTTCCGGTACGTGGTCAGAAAACAAAGACTAATGCAAGAACATGCAAAGGTCCTAAGAGAACTGTAGCAAACAAGAAAAAATAATATAAAGTAATATCCCCGTCAAGTGGGGAATACAAGAATTCAAGAAAGTAGGTTAGTTTAAATGGCTAAGAAAGTTACAAAAAAAGTGACAAAGAAACGTGTCAAGAAAAACGTTGAACGAGGACAAGCACATATCCAGTCATCTTTTAATAATACAATCGTAACATTAACAGATACACAGGGAAATGCACTTTCATGGGCAAGTGCAGGCGGTCTGGGATTTAGAGGTTCAAGAAAATCTACTCCATATGCAGCTCAGATGGCAGCTGAAACAGCAGCAAAGGCAGCATTAGTACATGGTCTGAAAACAGTTGATGTTTTCGTAAAGGGTCCAGGATCAGGAAGAGAAGCTGCAATCCGTGCATTACAGGCTTGCGGTATTGATGTAGTAAGTATCAAAGACGTAACACCGGTACCACACAACGGATGCCGCCCACCAAAACGCAGAAGAGTCTAATTTCAGGACTTGGCGGCAGTTTTTTGCTGCAGGTGAGCTAACAGAGAATTTGAGCAATGAGCATAGCGGATTACTGCAGTTCCGCTGATTTTTAAGGAGGATAAACATGGCAGTTAATAGAGTTCCAGTTCTTAAAAGATGCCGTTCATTAGGTATGGACCCAATCTATTTAGGAATCAACAAAAAATCTAACAGACAGTTAAAAAGAGCTAATAGAAAAATGAGCGAGTACGGTCTCCAGTTACGTGAGAAACAGAAAGCAAAATTCATCTATGGTGTATTAGAGAAACCTTTCAGAAACTACTATGCAAAAGCAAAACAGATGGAAGGTATGACAGGTGAAAACCTGATGATTCTTCTGGAATCCAGACTGGACAATGTAATGTTCCGTATGGGATTCGCAAGAACAAGAAAAGAAGCTAGACAGATCGTTGACCACAAACACGTTTTAGTAAACGGAAAACAGGTAAACATTCCATCTTACCTTGTAAAAGCTGGTGACGTGATTGAAATCAAAGAAAAACACAAAGACTGCCAGAGATACAAAGATATTCTGGAAGTAACAGGTGGAAACATGATTCCTGACTGGCTGGAAGTTGATGCTGAGAACCTGAAAGGTACAGTAAAAGAGCTTCCTTCAAGAGAAGCAATCGATGTTCCTGTAGATGAGATGTTAATCGTCGAATTATATTCTAAATAATCTCTCAGTGAGTAGCAGAAGTTTTAGAATCCGGAGATTTAACATTGTACCCCCTCAACATATATTAACCCATAAGGAGGGTCTGTGTAGTGTTTGATTTTAATAAGCCGAATATTGAAATTACAGAAATTTCAGAAGATAAAAAATATGGAAAATTTGTAGTGGAACCTCTGGAGAGAGGATACGGAATCACATTGGGTAACTCCCTGAGAAGAATCATGCTTTCTTCTCTTCCGGGAGCAGCCATCAGTTCTGTAAAGATTGACGGAGTTCTGCACGAATTCAGTTCCATCCCAGGTGTAAAAGAAGATGTAACAGAGATTATCATGAACTTAAAGTCCCTGGCAATCAAAAATACATCAGAATCAGACGAAGTAAAGACTGCATATATCGAGTTTGAAGGAGAAGGTATTGTAACAGGTGCTGATATCCAGACAGATTCTGATATTGAGATTATGAATCCGGAGCAGGTTATCGCTACATTGAGCGGCGGTAAAGACAGCAAATTGTATATGGAACTTACCATTACAAAAGGCAGAGGATACGTAAGCGCAGACAAGAACAAGAGTGAGGATATGCCGATTGGTGTGATTCCGATCGATTCAATCTATACACCGGTTGAACGTGTCAATATGACCGTTCAGAATACTCGTGTCGGACAGGTTACAGATTATGACAAACTGACATTAGACGTATGGACAAAGGGAACACTGCTTCCGGATGAGGCAGTCAGCCTTGCAGCAAAAGTTCTCAGTGAACATCTGAAATTATTCATTGACCTTTCTGAAGTTGCTCAGTCAGCTGAAGTCATGATTGAAAAAGAGGATGACGAGAAAGAGAAAGTTCTGGAGATGAGCATTGATGAATTAGAGCTTTCTGTACGTTCATACAACTGTCTGAAGAGAGCCGGCATCAACACAGTAGAAGAACTTACAAACAAGACACCGGAAGACATGATGAAGGTGCGTAACCTTGGACGTAAGTCTCTGGAAGAAGTGCTGGCAAAATTAAAAGAATTAAACCTTGAGTTAAATCAGGGAGAGGAATAAAGAAAATTATCCCGTCAGTAAGCCCGAAGAGCGTGGCGGGAGCATTTGATTTATAAGCCCGAAGATGCAAAACCAAATGTTTATTTAATGGAGGACCATAAAAATGGCAAAATATAGAAAACTCGGCAGAACATCCAGCCAGAGAAAAGCTTTGATCAGAAACCAGGTAACAGCATTACTGAACAATGGTAAAATTGTTACTACAGAAGCAAAAGCAAAAGAGATCCGTAAAGAAGTTGAAAAACTGATCGCTTTAGCTGTAAAAGAAAAAGATAACTTCGAAGAAGTAACTGTAAAAGCTAAAGTTGCTAAAAAAGACGACAAAGGCAGAAGAGTGAAAGAAGTTGTTGACGGTAAAAAAGTAACTGTTTACGAAGAAGTTGAAAAGACAATCAAAAAAGATATGCCAAGCAGACTTCACGCAAGAAGACAGATGCTGAAAGTTCTTTACACAGCAACAGAAGCTCCAAAGAACAACATCAAGAGAAATATGAAAAAAGTTGATTTAGTGGATAAATTATTCACAGAAATCGCTCCAAAATATGCAGACCGCAACGGTGGTTACACAAGAATCGTTAAGATTGGCCAGCGTAAAGGTGATGCAGCTATGGAAGTACTGATCGAGTTAGTTTAATCAGTAATCAAAATAGCAAAAGAGAAGCACTTGAAGATCAGAGATGGTTTTCGAGTGCTTTTTTGATTCATCTAAAATTAAAAAAAATTTAATGATTTTTGCAACACATTTGTAATCTTTTTCGTCTAATATATAGGTGATACTGTATCACGGTATTATTACATAAGAGAATGTAAAAGGGGAACATTTAGGATGGGAAAAGCGAAAAAAACAAAGGCAGTAAAAAGAAGAAAAGTGGGAAAAGACGGTAAAGTAAAGGCTTTGTGGATCACAGGAGGGGTTCTTGCAGTGATCTGTTTGATCTATGTTGCAATCTCTGTGTATTTCATGAGTCACTTTTTCGTGAATACGAAAATTAACGGTAAAAACTTTTCGGGGAAGACAGCAAGTGATGTAGAAAAGTATCTCCAGACAAATATAAAAGATTATAAGCTTACAATTTTGGAAAATGAAGGAAGACAGGATGTGATCAGCGGAAGCGAGATTGGACTGGAATACAGAGCGGGGACAGAAACAGAAAAATTGTTGAAGGATCAGAATGGATTCGCCTGGCCGAAAGCTTTCTTTACGGAGAATTCCAGAAAGGTTTCAGTCAATGTGTCATATAATGAGGAATCCTTGAATCAGCGGATCTCACAGCTTTCATGTCTGCAGACAGAGCAGACACCGGCAGAGAATGCAAAGCCGGAATTTGATGGAAACCAGTATGTCATCAAACCGGAAGTGTATGGAAATGCCGTGGATAAAGAACGTCTTACAGAGCAGGTAAAAGTTCATATCACAGAGTTTCAGCCACAGTTGGATATGGTGGAAACCAAGTGCTATGCGAAACCAAAATATGTAGAGGATTCCAAGGAAGTACAGGAAGCCTGTGATGCAATGAATAAATATGTAAATGCAAGTATCACATATCCGATGAATGAACCAGTCGTAGTAGATAAAGCGCTGATCTCACAGTGGCTACAGGTAGACGGAGAAATGAAGGTTTCTCTCAATACAGAGGCGATGAAGCAGTGGTTTACTGCCTTTGGAGATAAGTATGATACACAGGGAACGACCAGAACCTTTACAACGCCGGCCGGAAAGAGCGCAACTGTGACGGGCGGGACTTATGGATGGTCGATTGATGAGGATACAGAGCTTGTGAATCTGCAGAACAGCATTTTAAACGGGGAAGTAGTCACAAGGGAGCCTGCATATTATGCGGGCGGTACTGCCGCAGCACATTCCGGGCAGGACTGGGGAAATACGTATGCAGAAGTGGATATGAGTGCACAGCATATGTGGTATGTTCAGAATGGACAGGTGGTGCTGGAGACGGATGTTGTGACAGGAGAGCCGATTCCGTCCAAGATTACACCGGAAGGAGTGTATTCCCTGATGTGGAAGCAGCCAAATTCTGTTCTGGTCGGAGATATTAATCCAGATACCGGAGAACCGGCATACAGAACAAAGGTAAAATACTGGATGCAGGTGACGTCAAGCGGAGTCGGTTTTCATGATGCGACCTGGCAGACTGCATTTGGCGGGACATTGTATCAGATTCCGGGAACAGGGTCTCATGGCTGTATCAATATGCCGTTAGATCAGGCGGGGGCGCTCTTCAATATGATCGAACCAGGGACACCGGTAATCTTCCATTGGTGATAAAAAATTAATTTTTTGTGCAAATGTACCAATTGATGTTAAAAAGATAACGTTAAATATTTGTCAAAAGCTATATTGACAATTATTTAACAAGAAAGTATACTAATACCTGTAATTAAGAAACCAAGTCAATTACAGGAGGATTATTGAAATGGCGAAGAAAAAAGAAGAGATGGGAGTACCTGCAATCGTAGACAGCGTAGAAACACTGGAAGCGAAGATGAAAGCAATGCGCGAAGCTCAGAAAGAATTTGCAAAATTCTCTCAGGAGCAGGTTGATAAGATTTTCTATGAAGCAGCAATGGCAGCGAACAAAATGCGTATTCCACTCGCTAAAATGGCAGTTGAAGAGACACAGAGAGGTGTTCTTGAAGATAAAATCATTAAAAATCATTATGCAGCAGAGTACATCTATAATGCATATAAAGATACAAAAACTTGTGGGGTGATCGAAGAAGACACTGCATACGGAATCAAAAAAGTGGCAGAGCCGATTGGACTTGTTGCGGCTGTTATCCCGACAACAAACCCGACATCTACAGCAATCTTTAAAACACTGATCTGCTTGAAAACAAGAAATGCAATTATCATCAGTCCACACCCAAGTGCAAAAGCATGTACGATCGAAGCTGCAAAGGTAGTATTGGATGCAGCCGTAAAAGCCGGAGCACCGGAAGGAATCATCGGATGGATCGATGTTCCATCTCTGGAACTGACAAATCAGGTTATGAGAGATTCTGACATCATCCTGGCTACAGGTGGTCCTGGAATGGTGAAGGCTGCATATTCTTCAGGAAAACCAGCACTTGGTGTTGGACCTGGAAATACACCTGTTATCATTGATGATACAGCAGATATCAAGATGGCAGTAAACTCTATCATCCATTCTAAAACATTTGACAATGGTATGATCTGTGCTTCTGAGCAGTCAGTTACTGTTCTGGATAGCATTTATGAAGAAGTGAAGAAAGAATTCCAGTATCGTGGATGCTACTTCCTGAAAAAAGGCGCTGAGCTTGATAAGGTTCGTAAGACAATTATCATCAATGGTGCATTAAACAGCAAGATTCCTGGAAAATCTGCATATGAGATTGCAAAAATGGCAGGTGTAGATGTTCCTGAGAATACAAAAATCCTGATCGGTGAAGTAGAGTCTGTAGATATTTCAGAAGAATTTGCTCACGAAAAATTATCTCCTGTACTTGCTATGTATAAAGCAAAAACATTTGACGAAGCACTTGCAAAAGCAGAACAGCTTGTAGCAGACGGTGGATATGGACATACATCTGCTCTGTACGTTCATCCGGCACAGACAGAAAAGATTGAAAAACACTATGCAGCAATGAAGACATGCCGTGTTCTGATCAACACTCCTGCAGCTCAGGGTGGTATCGGAGATCTTTACAACTTCAAACTGGCTCCATCTCTTACACTGGGATGTGGTTCATGGGGCGGAAACTCCGTATCAGAAAACGTTGGAGTAAAACACCTGATTAACGTGAAGACAGTTGCAGAGAGGAGAGAGAACATGCTCTGGTTCAGAACACCTGAAAAAGTATACTTCAAGAAAGGCAGCATGCCGGTTGCACTGGATGAACTTGGAACAATCATGCACAAGAAAAAAGCATTCATCGTAACAGACTCATTCCTGTACAAAAACGGATATGTAAAAGGAATCGAAGAGAAACTGGATGCTATGGGAATCCAGCACACATGCTTCTATGAAGTAGCTCCGGACCCGACACTGCAGTGTGCACAGAAAGGTGCAGACATGATGCGTTCTTTCGAGCCTGATACAATTATTGCTCTTGGTGGTGGATCTGCAATGGACGCTGCTAAGATTATGTGGGTAATGTACGAATATCCGGATGCAAACTTTGAAGATATGGCTATGGACTTCATGGATATCCGTAAGAGAGTATACACATTCCCTGAGATGGGTAAAAAAGCATACTTCGTAGCAATCCCGACATCTTCAGGAACAGGTTCTGAGGTAACACCATTTGCGATCATTACAGACGCAGAGACAGGTGTAAAATGGCCGCTGGCTGATTACCAGTTACTTCCGAACATGGCAATCGTTGATGTTGACAACATGATGACACAGCCAAAAGGACTGACAAGTGCATCAGGTATCGACGTTATGACACATGCGATCGAAGCATTTGTATCTATCATGGCTACAGACTACACAGATGGTCTTGCTATGAAAGCAGTGAAGATGGTATTTGAAAACCTTCCATCTGCATATGAGAACGGAGCAAATGATCCGAAAGCACGTGAAGAGATGGCAAACGCTTCTTGTATGGCTGGTATGGCATTCGCAAATGCATTCCTTGGATTGAACCACTCTATGGCTCATAAACTGGGAGCATTCCACCATCTGCCACACGGTGTTGCAAACGCAGTACTTCTGACAGAAGTTATGAGATACAATGCATCTGAGGTTCCAACTAAGATGGGAACATTCTCTCAGTATCAGTATCCACATGCACTTGCAAGATACGCTGAGTTAGGACGTTTTGCAGGATGCACAGGAAAAGATGACAAAGAAGTATTTGAGAACTTCCTTGCAAAACTGGAAGTATTAAAAGAACAGATCGGAATCAAGAAATCCATCAAAGAGTATGGTATCGATGAGAAATACTTCCTTGACACACTGGATGACATGGTAGAGCAGGCATTCAATGACCAGTGTACAGGAGCAAACCCAAGATACCCACTGATGAAAGAGATCAAAGAACTTTACCTGAAATGCTACTATGGAAAATAATTTCCGGTAAGGAAAATAAGAGAGAAGGACATTCCAAACGCCAGAAATGACGGGAGGAGTGTCCTCTTTTTGTGAAAATATAAAAGAAGAAAATCGTTAAAAAAAGTTAAGAAATTAACAATTATATTCAGTAAAAAAATATCGTGAAAAATTGCACAAAGTTAACTTTAGGGGCTTACATTTCAAAAAAGCAGGAGCTATAATAAGGTCAGTAAAAGAAAAACAGATACCACACCGGAAGGATTTACCGGGCGGGATAGAATGTATGACAGGAGGCAATTTTTATGAAACTGGAAGAAAAAAACTTAATCGTAAAACGTTCTTACAAAGAAGTGTACAAATGTGAAGAAGGAATTGTAAAAGTATTTGCAAAAGAGCATCCGAAGTCAGACGTACTGAATGAGGCTTTAAATACTGCCCGTGTTGAAGAAGCAGGACTGGATATCCCGAGTGTAAAAGAAGTGACACAGATCGATGGAAAATGGGCTCTGGTGATCGAGTACAAAGATGGTAAGACAATGGAAGAGATGATGAAGGTCGATCCTACAAATCTGGAGAAATATATGAATGATTTTGTGGATCTGCAGCTGAGTGTTACAAGTAAAAAGGCACCTCTTTTAAACAAGATGAAAGATAAATTTGCCCGGCAGATCAATGGATTAAAAGTCCTGGATGCGACGACAAGATATGAACTGATGACACGACTGGAAAGTATGCCGAAGCATGACAAGATCTGTCACGGAGATTTTAATCCGAGCAACGTGATCGTTGGAAAGAACGGTAAGATGACTGTGATTGACTGGGCTCATGTGACACAGGGAAATGCAAGTGCGGATGCAGCTATGACCTATCTTTTGTTTGCACTGGAAAGTCAGGAAAAAGCAGATCTGTACCTGAAGATTTTCTGTAAGAAGAGTGATACAGCAATGCAGTATGTACAGCAGTGGCTTCCGATCGTCGCAGCAGCACAGCTTTCCAAGGAAAATGCGCTTGAGAAAGATTTCCTGATGAGATGGATTGATGTTATGGATTACCAATAGAAAAGAGGCTGAAGATCGGTATTAACAAACCGATTTTCAGCCTTCTTTTTATGTACGTATAAATTTCTACCAGCTCTGGAAGAAAAGATTCCCGCCGACATTGACTCCCGGACGATCGGTAGCACCTGCATACAGGAAGTAGTAGCAGTCAATGACAGAAGAAAGTCTTGCTCCGTTGACTGCGTCCTGGGTAACCTGAAGTGCCAGGCTGGACGGACCGGAATTCAGAACAGAATCAAGTCTTCCGCTCCAGACCGGTTCAAACTGTCCGGTTGCATAGATGACACCGTGAATTGAATTCGGGAAAAGCGGACTTTCCACACGATTCATGATCACGGTCGCTACAGCCAGCATGGAATTATAATCATGTATGGCCTCGCAGTCCAATAAAGCGGCAAAGGTAGTGAGCTCATCATGGGTTGCATCAGAGCCTCCTCCCTGAATGATATCTCCGCCGGAATCCGGTGTAGTCGGAGGTGTCGGAGTCACTGTTGAGTTACCGTCACCGGATGAAGGCTTGTCCGATTTCTGCTGCTGTTGCTGCTGAAGTTCCTGCTGTCTTTTTGCTTCCAGTTCTGCAGCTTCCTGTGCTCTAAGTGCTGCAAGCTGTGCCTGAAATGTAGCCAGATCAGTAGAAGTAGCAGCGGCTTTCGCTTCGAGATCAGACTGCTTCTTATCCAGACTTGTCTGGAGTGAGACCAGAGAATCCTGCTGTGCCTGAAGAGTCTTTTCCTCTTCTGCGATTTGATTTTTCGTCTCCTGCAGTTCAGTGAGCATCTTGCGGTCATAGTCGCTGATGTTCTGGATAAAATCTGCTTTGTTCAGAAAGTCAGTCATATCCTCTGCAGAAAAGAGCATTTCCAGAAGTGATGCGCTTCCGGTCTCGTACATATACTTAATACGTGTCTTCATGTCATTATACTGTTGAGCTTCTTTTGCCTGTGCGTCGGCTAAGGAATCTTTTGTCCTTTGAATCTCGCCATTCGTAATCTCAACCTGCATCTCAGTCGTAGATATCTGATCGCTGATGGCGACAAGTTCCTGATTGATACCGGCCAGCTGGCCTGCCAGATCAGAAGTTTTGCTTTCGAGGCTTTGGGTGCTTTCCTCTGCGGAAACAGGGAGAACAGAAAAAGCCATTGCGAGGGAGCAAATAAGTGCAGTACCTGTTTGCAGCCTGCGTTTTAAGCCTGATTTCATAACTTTAATTCCTTTCTATAAAAAAGTCTGTTTCGCTATTATACTATAAATTGCGAAATAACGCAAATTTTGATAAAATAAGTTACAAAACTTTAAGAAAGAGGTTACTGTGAGCAGTAACAGAAAGATGAGGAGTAGGCTTCATGAAAAAGATAAAAATGATAGGACTGGATTTGGACGGGACTTTGCTCAATTCAAAAAAAGAGGTAACTGATCATACAAAGAGTGTACTGGAGGAGGCCATCGCGCAGGGGATCATTGTGCTGGTAGCGACCGGGCGGCCGCTTACCGGTATTCCAGGACAGGTAAGAGCGATACAGGGAATGCAGTATGCGCTGACGACCAATGGGGCGAGAATCTACGATTTGATCCATGAAAAAACGATTCTTTCGCATCCGGTTCCTTATGAAAAAGGAAAGAAAGCGTTGGAAATCACAGAAAAGTATGATACATTACAAGAGGCGTACTTTGACCGGGAGGTATATGCGCAGGAAAATCAGCTACAGGAAATTTGGCGTTATCACAAGAATCCGCATATGTGGGAGTATGTAAGGTCTACCAGGACTGTAGTTCCGTCTATTGTAAAATGGTATGGCGAAGCAGAGCGCGATGCAGACAAACTGCAGCTTATGTTTGCGGATATGCAGGATATAGAGCGTGCCAGAAAAGAGCTGGAAGAGATTCCGGGGCTGGTATTGACGGGATCGCTTGGAAATAACATTGAGATTAATGCTCAGGGAATCGATAAGGGAATTGGAATGATTGAGCTTGGGCACAGACTTGGAATTGACAGAGATGAGATTATGGCATGCGGAGACGGGGACAATGATCTTGAAATGTTAAAGGCCGTGGGATTTGGAGTTGCCATGGGCAATGCAGAGGAAAGTGTAAAAGCGGTAGCAGATTATGTGACGGATACGAATGAGGAAGAAGGCGTGGCAAAAGCAGTCGAAAAGTTTGCTTTGAGATAGGAGGAGAGATATGTTAGAAGCATTAAAAGTAATCATACTGGGGATTGTGGAAGGAATTACAGAATGGCTCCCGATCAGCAGTACAGGACATTTGATCCTGGTAGAAGAATTTGTGAAGCTGAATTTCAGCCAGTCGTATCTGGATATGTTTAACGTGGTGATCCAGCTTGGTGCGATCATGGCAGTTGTTGTGATTTATTTTCACCGGCTGAATCCGTTTTCACCGAAAAAGACAGAAAAGCAGAAAAAAATGACGCTGCAGCTCTGGGTGAAAGTAGTGATCGCTTCCATACCGGCAGGAGTGGTAGGAATCCTGTTTAATGATTTTATTGAAGAAAAATTTAATAATTCTTATGTAGTTGCTACGATGCTGATCGTAGTCGGTGTTCTGTTTATTGTGATCGAGAACAGACACAAAGGAAGGAAACCTCAGATCACCAAGATTTCCCAGATGGGAGTTCCGGTCCTGATCTGGATCGGAGTATTCCAGATGCTTGCTATGATTCCGGGAACTTCCCGTTCAGGAGCAACGATCATCGGAGCACTGGCACTGGGCGTGTCAAGAACTGCAGCAGCGGATTTTACATTCTTTCTGGCGATTCCGGCAATGGCAGGTGCCAGCCTTGTAAAACTTCGTCACTTTGGATTTGACTTTACAGGGACTGAGCTTGGGCTTCTTCTGCTTGGATGTGTTGTTTCATTTGTTGTGTCCATTCTGGCGATCAAGTTTTTATTAAAATACATTCAGAATCATGATTTTAAGGCATTTGGATATTATCGTATCGTACTTGGAATTATTGTGTTCCTGTATTTCGGGATTCATGCACTGCTTGCATAAAAATGAATTATATACAAAAAATATACGTATAAAAATGATAATTTATGCATAATTAGTCTTGCAATTTCGTAAAAACATGGTATCATATATGTATAAAATGAATGATTATACAGACTATGTGTATTTTGTTTTGGGAGGAATGAAAGATGAAAATGAAAAAGTTGACAGGAATCGTTCTGGCAGCGGCATGTATGGTTTCGCTTGCAGGATGTGGTTCTTCAGAGAAAAAAGAAGTGAATGTTGAGAAACCGGAAGATCTTAAGACACTGACGATCGGTGTTCAGCAGGGAACGACAGGAGATATCTTAAGCTCCGATCAGGTAGAGAAAGACTCTCAGATGAAGCGTTATCCGAAAGGATCAACTGCAATACAGGCGCTGAAAAACGGAAAGATCGACTGTGTTGTAATCGATTCTGAGCCGGCAGCAAAATTTGGAGAAAAGAATCAGGATCTGAAGATTATCGACGGCGTTTTTGAAACAGAAGAATATGCAATGTGTGTGAAAAAAGGAAACACGGAATTGCTGGATGAGATGAACAAAGCGCTTGAAGAACTGAAAGAAGACGGTACAGTTGATAAGATCATCGGAAACTATATTGGAGATGACACCGGAAAATATCAGTATGAATCTCCGGCAGATGTGGATCACTCCAAGGGAACACTTGTTATGGCTACGAATGCAGAATTTGAACCATACGAGTATCATGAAGGTGACGGAATTGTAGGAATCGATGTGGATCTTTCCAGAGCGATCTGTGATAAAATGGGATATGATCTGGAGATTCTGGATATGGAATTTGATTCTATTCTTCCATCCATTGCAGCAGGAAAGGCAGATTTCGGTGCAGCCGGCATGACAGTGGATGCAGAGCGTCAGAAAAATGCAGATTTCACAGACACATATGCAAATGCAAGCCAGGTAGTGATCGTAAGAAAATAATCACAGAATGGTAATGAGATACAATAACAGGGGTGCGGGACAAAAATCAGGCAGCCCTGTTTTGAACTGTTAAAGAAACATACAAGAGAGGTAAAAACATGAGCTTTTCAGAAAAGTTATATCAGAACTTTATTGAAGATGACCGGTGGCTTTTGCTGGTAAACGGTCTGAAAGTTACGATCCTTGTAACATTGTTTGCACTTTTAGTAGGTGTGATCATTGGTTTTACTGTGGCGATCATTCGTTCTCTGCATGATAAGACCGGAAAATTCAAAATTTTAAATGCAATCTGTAAAGTGTATCTGACCATTATCAGGGGAACACCGAGCATGATCCAGGTATTGTTCATGTATCTCGTTGTGTTCGGGGCTTCTTCCCTGAATTCCATCGTTATCGGAGGGCTGGCATTTGGTATCAACTCCGGAGCCTATGTAGCTGAGATCGTGCGGTCCGGTATTATGGCGATTCCGGAAGGACAGACAGAGGCTGGAAGAAGTCTTGGGCTCAGCTATGGACAGACGATGCGTCTGATCATTATGCCGCAGGCATTTAAAAATGTACTCCCGGCGTTGGTCAATGAGATGATCGTGCTGATCAAAGAGACTGCGATCATCGGATATATTGGAGAACAGGATCTGACAAAGGCGGCAATGGTAATTCAGAGCCGTACATTTGAGGCATTTATTCCATTAATCACAGCGGCAGTGATCTATCTGGCACTGGTGATGCTGCTTACATTCTTTATGAACAAACTGGAAAGGAGACTGCGCACAAATGAACGATAAGAACGAAGTATTGATCCAGGTTCAGGATCTGAAAAAGGCATTTGGAAAGTTGGAAGTACTGCGTGGGATTTCTACAGAGATCAAAAAAGGAGAGGTCGTTGTTGTGATCGGACCGTCTGGATCAGGAAAATCTACATTTTTGCGGTCTCTGAATCTGTTGGAGGTTCCAACAGGAGGAACTGTTTTATTTGAAGGGACGGATATTACAGACCCAAAGACCGATATTGATGTTCATCGTCAGAAGATCGGAATGGTGTTCCAGCATTTCCATCTGTTTCCACATAAGACGATCCTGGAAAATATCATGCTTGCACCTGTGACATTGAAAAAGATGTCGAAAGAAGAGGCAGAGAAAAAAGCAAAAGAACTGCTGCAGAGGGTTGGACTTGCAGACAAGGCAGATGCATATCCGGATCAGCTTTCCGGTGGACAGAAACAGCGTATTGCGATCGTGCGGTCTCTGGCAATGAATCCGGATGTGATGTTGTTCGATGAGCCGACTTCTGCGCTGGATCCGGAGATGGTAGGAGAAGTTCTGGAGCTAATGAAACAGCTTGCAAGAGACGGAATGACTATGGTTGTGGTAACACACGAAATGGGATTTGCAAAAGAAGTTGCCACAAGAGTTGTGTTTGTGGATGAAGGGCAGATCAAAGAAGAAGGAAATCCGAAGGAGTTCTTTGAGCATCCGAAGGATCCGAGACTGAAAGAATTTTTGTCAAAAATTTTATAGAAGAGTGAAAACGAGAACGTATCTCGACTATCGCCTCCTTTTGTGATATAATACAACATCAATGTAATCACAAGAGGAGGCGTTTTCATGAGCTCAAAAGAGTCTGAAAAAGTAAAAAAACATATCTGTCTTGGCATCCTCGCTCATGTAGACGCAGGAAAGACGACACTGTCGGAAAGTATGCTCTATATAAGCGGAAGTATCCGGAAAATGGGACGGGTGGATCATAAGGACGCATTTCTGGATACCTATGATCTGGAACGTTCCAGAGGAATCACTATTTTTTCAAAACAGGCAGTGCTTTCCTGGAAGGATATGGGGATAACTCTGCTGGATACACCGGGGCATGTGGATTTCTCTGCGGAGATGGAGCGGACACTGCAGGTTCTGGATTATGCAGTGCTTGTGATCAGTGGTGCAGACGGAGTACAGGGACATACAGAGACACTGTGGAGACTTCTTGGACAGTACAAGATCCCGGTGTTTCTTTTTGTGAATAAGATGGACCAGGCGGGAACAGACAGAGAACGCGTTCTGGCAGAATTGAAAAAGCGATTTGGAGATCACTGTATTGATTTTGAAAAAGTGTTTGGAAGTGAAAGCAGTGAAGAGGCAGCAGAGCAGCTAGCCATGTGTGATGAAGGGCTGCTGGAGCAGTATCTGGAGAACGGAGAACTTCCGAGAGAGCAGGTAGCAGATTTGATCAGTCAGAGACGGGTATTTCCGTGTTATTTTGGCTCAGCACTGCACACAGAAGGTGTGGAAGAACTGTTGGATGCGCTTGAGAGTTTGACCGAGGAGAGACAGTATCCCGCAAAATTTGGTGCGAAAGTATACAAGATTGGACGGGATGAGCAGGGGAACAGACTGACATATTTAAAAGTGACAGGAGGAAGTATAAAGGTCAGGGAGATCATCACGGATACGGAGGAGAAGATCAATCAGATCCGCCGCTATTCCGGTGCAAAATATGAGATGCTTTCAGAGGTACATGCAGGGGAAGTCTGTGCAGTTACCGGGCTTTCTGATACGTATCCGGGACAGGGGCTGGGAGCAGAGTCGGAGTCTGATATGCCGATTTTAGAACCGGTCCTGAATTATCGGATTGAATTGCCGCCGGATTGTGATATACACAAGATGCTTCTCAATCTAAAAGAGCTGGAAGAGGAAGAGCCCGAGCTTCATATTGTATGGGAAGAGCGGCTTTGTGAGATCCATGCGCAGCTGATGGGAGAAGTGCAGATCGAAATTCTGAAAAGCATTATCTGGGATCGGTTTAAAGTACGTGTGGAATTTGGAACAGGGAAAGTGGTCTATAAAGAGACGATTGAGGATCCTGTCGAAGGGGTCGGACACTTTGAACCTCTGCGTCATTATGCGGAGGTACATCTTTTACTGGAGCCGGGAGAGCGTGGGAGCGGTTTGCAGTTTTTTACAGACTGCAGTGAAGATATTCTCGCCCGCAACTGGCAGCGTCTGATTCTTACTCATCTGGAAGAAAAAGAGCATAAAGGGGTACTGACCGGATCGGCGGTCACAGATATGAAGATTACACTGGTATCCGGTCGTGCTCATCAGAAACATACAGAAGGCGGAGATTTCAGACAGGCGACCTATCGTGCAGTGCGTCAGGGGCTTAGAAAAGCAAAGAGTGTCCTTCTGGAGCCGTATTATGAGTTCGAGATGGAGCTCCTTCCAGAGCACGTGGGACGGGCTATGATGGATATCCAGAAAAGAAGCGGGACATTTGAGCCGCCTGTCGCAGACGGGGAAATCTCCATTTTAAAAGGGTGTGCCCCGGTGTCTCAGATGCGCGGATATCAGACAGAGCTCACTTCGTATACCGGAGGGAGAGGACGGATGTCCTGTCGGTTAAAAGGCTATGAAAAATGTCCGGATCAGGAGCCTATCGTGGAAGAAATCGGATATGACCCTGAGGCAGATCTGGAAAATCCGACAGGCTCGGTGTTCTGCGCGCATGGAGCCGGATTTGTAGTGAACTGGGATGAAGTGGAAGCGTATATGCATCTGGAAAACACGCTGGAGAGCAATGAGGTTTCCGAAGAGAAGAAGCGCCCGGTGGTGCGTCAGACACGCAGTACTTCTTCCCAGATCGAACTGACCCGGGAAGAACTGGATGCGATTTACGCAAGAACACCGGATCCGGTGAAAAAGAACCGGACACCCGTAATGGTAAGGGCAAAAGCACAGCCGGCAGCGGATGATAAGTGGACATCACGCAAAGAAGAAAAAAAGGAAGAATATCTCCTTGTAGATGGATACAATATTATTTTTGCATGGGAAGAGTTAAAAGAGCTGGCAAAGTCAGATTTGAAAAGTGCCCGAGACAAGCTGATGGACGTGCTGTGTAATTATCAGGGATATAAAAAATGTACATTGATCCTGGTTTTTGATGCCTACAAGGTAGAAGGCGGTCCGGGATCTGTGATGAAATATCACAACATTCATGTGGTATATACAAAAGAGGCCGAGACTGCGGATCAGTATATTGAAAAGACAGTCCGCAGGATCGGAAGAAATCATCATGTGACAGTTGCTACATCAGATGCGCTGGAACAGGTGATCATTCTGGGGCACGGCGCAGCGCGTATGTCTGCTTTGGGATTGAAAGAGGAAGTGGAGCTTGCGCTTTTGGAAATTCGAAGAGAACATCTTGGAAAAGCAGAAAATGACAGAAACTATCTGTTTGATTATCTGACAAAGGAAGACGCAAGGCAGCTTGAAAAAGTCAGGCTGGGAGAGATGCCCGGCAAAACAGGAGAAAGATGATTATGAAATATGAGAGAATAGAGCGGGCGACATTTCTGGAACGGCCGAACCGTTTTATTGCGTATGCCAGGATTGCAGGAAAACAAGAGACGATCCACGTGAAGAATACAGGCAGGTGCGCGGAACTTCTTGTGCCCGAAGCAGAGATTTTTGTGCAGGAGAGTGACAACCCGGAGCGAAAGACAAAATGGGATCTGATCGGGGTGAGAAAAGGAAATCGTCTGATCAATATGGATTCCCAGATTCCAAACAAAGTCGTGGAAGAATGGCTGCGTGCAGGCAATTTGTTTCTTGAACCGGTGACGGTTCGCCCGGAGACAACATACGGCAACTCCCGATTTGATTTTTATGTGGAGTCGGGAGAAAAGAAAGCGTTTATCGAGGTCAAGGGAGTGACCCTGGAAGAGGATGGTGTTGTGCGTTTTCCGGATGCGCCGAGTGAGCGGGCAGTAAAGCATATGGAAGAACTGATCCGTGCAAAAAAGGAAGGATACGATGCTTATGTATTTCTGGTGATCCAGATGAAAGGCGTCCGCTATTTTACACCGAATATGGATACACAGCCGGAATTTGGTGAAGTACTGAAAAAAGCAAAAGCAGCAGGGGTAAAGATTCTGGCGTATGACTGTCAGGTGACAGAAGATTCGATCAAAATCGATGAAGAAGTTCCGGTTGTATTAGAGAAACCGATTTTGTGGGAAACCGTAGATCCGATTGTAGCCTGGTATCGTGAAAATAAGCGGGATCTGCCGTGGAGGCATGATGTGACGCCGTACCGAGTGTGGGTGTCTGAGATTATGCTGCAGCAGACTAGGGTGGAAGCAGTGAAGCCGTACTATGACCGGTTTTTAAAGGAACTTCCGACGATCACGGATCTGGCCAATGCAAAAGAGGACCGGCTGATGAAGCTGTGGGAAGGGCTTGGATATTACAACCGGGTCCGCAATATGCAGAAAGCTGCGATCCAGATGGTTGAGCAGTATGGCGGTCAGTTTCCGGAATCATATGAAGAAATCCATGCACTGACAGGAATTGGAAATTATACGGCGGGAGCTATCGGATCTTTTGCGTTTGGAATACCAAAACCGGCGGTGGATGGAAATGTGCTGCGTGTGGTGTCCCGGATTCTGGCAAGCAGAGAAGATATTATGAAAGCCAAAGTCCGTACGGCGATAGAGACGGCACTGGAGGAAGTGATTCCAAAAGATTGTCCGGGAGACTTTAATCAGGGATTGATCGAGCTTGGTGCGATCGTATGTGTGCCAAACGGAGAGCCAAAGTGCGAGATCTGTCCGGCAGCAGAGATCTGCCGTGCCAGAAAAGAAGGAATCGCAATGGAGCTTCCGGTCAAAACAAAAGCAAAGGGAAGAAAAATCGAAAAGAGGACGGTACTTGTATTTCATGACAGTGATACTCTGGCAATTCAGAAACGTCCGGACAAAGGACTTCTCGCGGGATTATACGAACTGCCGAATCTGGAAGGCTGGCTGAGTCAACAAGAAGTGATCGAGTACAGCAAGTCCATCGGGCTTTCTCCGATCCGTATCAAAAAACTTCCGGCTGCGAAGCATATTTTCAGTCATGTAGAATGGCAAATGAAAGGGTATGAGATCCAGGTGGATGAGCTGGAGAAAAACTGCAGCAAGGAAATGATTTTTGCAAAAGAAGAAGTATTAAAGGAAAAGTATTCGATTCCATCTGCGTTTGAGGCATATTGTGTGTGGAAACAAAAATAGATTAGAGTGTGCTCTGTTTTCTTGAATGACTTTTCGATTTGTGATATACTTGGGTGCGAATAAGGAGTGATTATCATGGAAGAAACAACAGGATTATCCAAGCAGCAGAAAAAGTCCATGGAAACAAAGGCAAAGATTTTCAAGGCGGCAAAGCGGATTCTGCAGCGCAGTGGATATGAGACATTATCAATTAAAAATATATGTGAAGAGGCCGGTGTGTCCAACGGCAGCTTTTATCACCATTTCAAAACAAAGGATGATCTTTTGTCTTATTATATCGAAGATCAGCCGAGCATCAATCCGGATCTTCTGGATCTGCCGGAAAATGCAGAGGATGCAAAAAGAACGATCATCCAGGTATATTTAAATTATGTTTCTTATTGCAAGGAACTGGGTGTTGAGTTTATGGCAGGATACTATGATACGAAGAATCAGGCGCTCAATCCGGTCAGCCGGACGGAGCGTCCGTATCCGATCGTGACGGTACAGAACTATGTGGAAAAAGCCATAAAAGAAGGAAGGATTCAGATGAACGTGGAAATCGAGGCATTTACCACGGACATTCGTATGATCGTGATCGGAAATGTGTTTGAATGGTGTCTGCGAAATGGAGAAGCAGATTTTGAGGGAAATATGGCACGTTCGCTCGGAAAATATCTGGACAGTACATTAGATTAGATCCGGAGGTTTCTGGAATGAGATGTTGTTTTATTATAAATCCAAATTCCCGCTCCCAAAGAGGAAGGGCAATCTGGGAAGAGGTACAAAAAGAATTAGAAAAGAGTCAGATAAAATATGAGATTTATCTGACGGAACGGAGAAAAAATGCGACAGCGATCGCAGCGATGCTTACGGCTGACCAGGAGGAAAAGACTCTGGTCGTTCTGGGTGGAGACGGAACGGTAAATGAAGTGTTAAACGGAATACAAAATTTTGAAAATGTGATCCTGGGATATATTCCGACTGGATCCAGTAATGATTTTGCAAGAGGAATGAAGATTCCAAAAGATCCCGTCAAAGCACTTCATCTTGTTCTGCATCCGCAGGCAATACAGAAGATGGATATCGGTGTCGTAGATTATGGAGAGAAAAGCAGACGGTTTGCAGTCAGTGCGGGAATCGGATTTGATGCGATCATTTGTCATCAGGCAAGTGTTTCGAAGTTGAAGGCGGCGCTGAATAAGATCAGACTTGGAAAGCTGACTTATGCAGGAATCGCAATCGACAGATTGATCAAAGATGATTCCGTGCGGGCGGAGGTCGAACTGGACAAAGGAGAGACACAGGTATTTCGAGATACCTATTTTGTGGCAGTCCAGAATCAGCCGTATGAAGGCGGTGGATTTAAATTCTGTCCGGAGGCGGATCCGGGAGACAGAAAACTGGATGTGATCGTAGTATCCGGTCTGAAAAGATGGCAGGTGATCAGAACACTGCTTCTGGCATTTCAGGGAAAACATGTAGGACATAAAGGCATTTCCATTTTCCGGTGCGAAGAAGTAAAAATCCGGTTTTCTCAGGCAAGAGCGGTGCACACGGACGGAGAGGCAGTATTTTTGAAAAAAGAAATCCGGATGCATGTACTGCCGCAGCAGGTGCGGGTGATTACATCATAAAGGGGTGCGAGGAATATGTGGAGATATCTGACAGGATGTATCCTGATCGTAATTGGCGCGTATTTTTATATGATTTTCCCGGGAATGGGAAGAAAACGGGAGATCTGGAAATTCAGAGGAACACAGTGGGCGCATAGAGGGCTGCATGATAAAAAGATCGGAATTCCGGAAAATTCGATGGCGGCTTTTCGGGAAGCAATACGGGCAAACAAAGGAATTGAGTTGGATGTACATCTGACAAAAGATAAGAAGATAGCAGTATTCCATGATGATTCTCTGAAGCGGATGTGCAAAGTCTCCGGAACAATAGAGGAGAAGACATGGGAGGAGCTGAAAAACCTCCGGCTTCTTGAGACTGCAGAGCCAATTCCGCTGCTTGAGGATGTTCTGCATCTTGTGCAGGGGAAAGTTCCGATCCTGATCGAGGTAAAGCTGCTGACAGAAGATATGGAAATCTGCCGTTGTCTGGCAAAGACGATGGAAGATTATAAGGGAACGTTCCTGGTACAGTCATTTAACAGCCTGGTACTGCAGTGGATGAGAAAGAATCAAAAGCAGATTTTGCGGGGACAGTTGTCTTCCGATCTTGTAAAAAGTGAAAAGACACCGCATTATTTTTTCAGATTCTGCGTAAAATATTTATTGAGCAACTGTATCTGCAGACCGGATTTCATCTCTTATAAAATGGAGGACAGCAAGAACCTGAGTCTGTGGATGCAAAAACATATTTTTCATGTACCAATCGCGGCATGGACACTGCATGGAGAAGAGATGCTTCAGCGTGCAAAGAGCAGATTTGATATGTACATTTTCGAAAAAAATTAGAAGAAATAGAAAGAAAATCAAAAGATTTGTTAAGGTTTTATGAATCGCCTTGTTGATTAAAAAAAATCGTGCTATAATCGGGGCAGTTAAAAAGTATTATGTTTTACAAATTAAGGGAGCGGTCAGAATGAACAGGAGCAGTGCATTGAAAAATTTTATAAAAAAATATAAACATGCATGGGTATTCCTGTATGCGTTTATCTATATGCCGTGGTTTATGTATCTGGAAAAGCATATTACAGCAGATTCTGAGTATCATGTGATCCACTCCGTACTGGATGATAAGATTCCGTTTGTTGAGTATTTTATTGTGCCGTATCTGCTCTGGTTTGTCTTTATTGCTGCGGTATTCCTCTATTTTTTCTTTACAGATGTAGAAGGGTTTTATAAGCTGGCGAAGCTCAGTTTTATCGGAATGACGATTTTTCTTTTGATTTCTACGGTGTTTCCGAACGGACTGACATTAAGACCGGTCGTATTTCCCCGGGATAATATATTTACAGATATGGTCAGGATGCTGTATCTGGCAGATACCCCGACGAATGTATTTCCGAGTCTTCATGTGTTCAATTCTCTGGCTGCATGTATTGCAATCGCACAGAGTGAGCAGCTGAAGAAGCATCCGGTGATCAGCAACGGAGCCTATATTTTAGCAGGACTGATCATCCTTGCGACGATGTTTTTAAAACAGCACTCCGTCATTGATGTGATGGGAGCTGTGCTGATGGCATATACACTATATCAGTTTGTGTATGCGACAGAGAAAAAGAAAGTGCCAAGCGTGTCAAGAAGCAGAGAGTTTGGATAGGAAGTTCAGAGTATCATAACAAGGGTCATTGTGAAATGGAGCAATGGCTCTTTTTGTTGTGCGGAAACAGAAATTGAAAGAACACTGCGAAAATGATACAATGTGGAAAAAGTGTACAATATGGAGGAGTTTATGGAACGACAGAAGATATTGGTCGTAGAGGATGATGCGGATATCAGTGGTCTGCTGGTCAAAATTATGGAAGGGGCAGGATATCAGGTGAGACAGGTATTTTCCGGAACAGAGGCATTGTTTTGTATGGAACGGGAATTACCGGACTGTGTGCTGTTGGATCTGATGCTTCCGGGGATGACAGGAGAAGAGGTGTTGGAGCAGATCCGACAGGAACAGAAAAAAGAGATGCCTGTGCTGATCTTATCAGCGAAAGTGTCAGTGCAGGACAAGGTAAAGCTGCTTCGGCTTGGCGCTGACGATTATATTACAAAACCATTTGATCCAGAGGAAGTAATTGCAAGAGTAGAAGCTGCCATGCGGCGTTATACAAAAGAAGCACAGAATATGGAAGCAGAACAGGAGGTTTTTCGATACAAAAATCTGAGCTTATATCCACAATCCCGAAAAGTTGAAGTATCAGGCATTGAGCTTCCACTGACCATGCATGAATATGATATTTTGTATTTGCTGATCCAGAATCCACAGAAGGTATATTCCAGAGAACATCTCTATGAGCAGGTCTGGAAAGGCGGGTACTATGGGGAAGACAATACGGTCAATGTGCATGTCAGCAATCTGCGCAAAAAGATCCAGAAGGCAGACAAAGAAGAATCTTATATTAAAACAGTCTGGGGAATCGGGTTTAAGCTGGAGTAATCTTTATAGTTTCTTTAAACTTTCTTGAGGACTCCTTAAAACAGAAAACGGTATACTACGAATGGAAACAGGGAAACACAAAAAGGAGAAGGAAAGTTGAGAGAACGAGTCATAGAAACAACACAGATTACAAAGACATATGGAAAAGTCCTGGCACTCGATCATGTGGATATCTGCGTAAAGCGAGGAGATATTTACGGGCTGATCGGGGATAACGGAGCCGGAAAGTCAACACTTTTGAAGCTTCTGGCAGGGCATAGTGCGGCATCCACAGGAGAGATCAGGCTGTTTGGAGAACAGGGAGAGAAGGAACTGCAAAGGGCGAGACGGCGCAGTGGAGTGATGATCGAACAGCCGGGCTTTTTCGGAAACCTGACAGTGGAAAATAATATGGAATATTATCGGATCCAGAAGGGAGTTCCGGGAAAAGAAAAAGTAGAAGAGATGCTTCGCATGACGGGCATCTGGGAAAAAAGAAAGTGCCGGTGCAAGACTCTTTCCATGGGAATGAAACAAAGACTGGGACTGGCGATGGCGATGCTCGGAGAGCCGGAGCTGTTGATCTTAGATGAACCGATCAACGGACTGGACCCCAGTGGGATTGTAGAATTCAGACAGCTTTTAAAGCGTCTGAACGAAGAAAAGAAGATCACGATTCTGCTTTCCAGTCATATTCTGACAGAACTGCAGCAGCTGGCAACGGTATATGGCTTTTTAAGTAAGGGAAGATTACTGGAACAGATCACTGCGGAAACCCTGCATGAACGATGTACGGATTCTGTGGAGATTACAGTGTCAGACGTGCAGCAGTATGCCGTATTTCTGGAAGAACAGTTATCAGGAGAAGGATACAAAGTACTTTCGGATGGGAAAATCCGTATTGTAAATCCAAAACAGGATATTGAAGTCTACAGCAGGCTTGCAGCAGAACATGGAATTTTTATCCGGGAGCTGACCAGAAAACAGGCATCTTTGGAAGCGTATTACATGAATCTGAAGAAGGGGGGGGAATCAGGGATGTTAAATTATATAAAAAGTGAATGCTACAGAGTGATGCACAGCCGCTCGACTTATGTGATGACAGGAATTATGGCAGTATTGCCGGTGTTGTTTCATATTATTTTGTATGTGACAGGTGTGGCCAGTAGTACAACGCAGGATTTTCCCTATGATATTACTTCTTTTTCATTCAGTTTTCTGGCAGGAAGTCCGATGCTTTTTACTTATGCAGGGCTGATTGTTGCAGCAGTTTTGTATGAGGAGGAACATAAAAACGGAAATATGAAAAATGCAGTGGCGTTTGGGATTTCCAGAGAAAAGCTGTTTTTGGGGAAATGCATGACTGCAGTTTTGACGGCAACGGTTATAATGGCGCTGGTATTGACTGCCTATATAGGAAGTGCATGGTTCTTGTTAGAGCATACGGGACCGACAAGCCTGAAAATTATTTTAACCGAGATTCCGGCAGTGTATGGAACAGTAGTTGCATCTATGATCCTGGGGATCGCACTTCTGGCATATTTCAAAAATGAGGTGATGGCAGCAATGCTGTGGGCAGTAATTGTATATGCGATACCGAGAGTGTTACTGTTGGCTGGAATGGTTTTACTGGGACAATGGGGCATAGAATTTTTGTGGGATTTTGCACAGCTTCTGCCTGCGAATCTGTTTCAGTTTGGAGCCAAGGTCAATATGTCTCATTGTGAAGTGCTGTGGAAGACTTCCCAGGGAATGACAAAATGTGTGATTGTGGGAATCGTGGGAACAGTGCTTGCGATAGTGGCAGGAATTGTAATGCTGCGGAAAAAAGAGGTATAAAAGGAGAATGAAAACATGGAACGAGATATTTTATTGCTTGGCAATCCCAGATTGTATGAGATTTCAGAGGAGGTGAAACGTGAGGAATTAGAAGAACTGCGCTCTGTTTTTACGGATATGTTTGATTGTATCAGAGGTATCCGACGAGATTATGGGTTTGGACGGGCAATTGCGGCACCACAGATTGGGGTACAGAAGCGGCTGATTTGTATTTTGACAGATCAGCCTTATGTCATTATCAATCCCCGGTTAGAATTTGTGGGCAATGAAATGATGGAGCTGATGGATGATTGTATGTCATTTCCAAATCTTCTGGTTCGGGTCAGACGCTATCGCCGCTGTATTTTACACTATCTGGACGAGAACTGGAAAGAACAGGAAATGTATCTGGAAGACGATATGTCTGAACTGATTCAGCATGAGTACGATCATTTGGATGGTATCCTGGCCACAATGCGGGCAATTGATAACAAGTCTTTTGTGATAAAACAATAGACAATTCTAATTTGAGCGAGAAAGGGATGAGAGAGATCAAATTACATCAGATATTTACGAAGGAGGGAAAGAGAAAATCATGAAATCTATTTTAATGATCGGTCAGTCAAATATGGCAGGAAGAGGATTTATAAATGAAGTACCGATGATCTGTAATGAAAGAATCCTAATGCTTCGCAATGCAGGATGGCAGATGATGGCGGAACCCATCAACTATGACCGTCCGAATGCAGGAATCGGGCTTGCGGGTTCCTTTGCTGCGATGTGGTGTATGGAGCATGAGGGAGAACAGATCGGGCTGATTCCATGTGCGGAAGGGGGAAGTTCACTGGATGATTGGGCAGTGGACAAAAATCTGTTCAAGAATGCAGTGATACAGGCTGGATTTGCGATGCAGGACAGTGAACTGATCGGTATCTTGTGGCATCAGGGCGAAAGTGACAGTTACGGAGGTGGTTATCAGACGTATTATAAAAAATTACAGGTGATTATTGAGTCACTCCGAAAAGAATTAAACGCATTCGAAGTTCCTTTGATTATTGGTGGATTAGGGGATTTTTTAGGAAAGAACGGATTTGGTCTGAATTGTACAGAATATGAACTTGTGAATGAACAGTTGTTAAGGTTTGCGAGAGAACAGGAGAATAGCTGCTTTGTGACTGCAGAAGGTCTGACTCCCAATCCGGATGGAATTCATATGGATGCGGTTTCGCAGAGAAGATTTGGTGTGCGCTATTATGAAGCATTTGTTAAAAGAGAGCATGTGCTAAAGCCGATAGAAAATGAGATGGAATTGTTGGAGCGATGCATCAGCGGACCACATACAAAAAGGGAAAAAATGTATCTGGCAATGGCAGAATTTGCAGCGGGGAAAATGACAGATGAGGAATTTGGCGAACGAATGAGAGTGATCACAGTAAGTTCAGAAGCGATGGAGGAATAGATGTGCTATGGGTATTATTTAGCGTTGCAATCGTGATCGCAGTTTACTTTGCCACTCGTTTTTTCTTATTAAAAAAAGCAATGAAAGAGGCAAATCGGGAGTTTCAGGATATTCTGAAAGATATACAGCAGAATCAGATCCTTCACATGGCGATGCCGGATAAAGAGCTGGAAAATATGGCGCAATCTGTCAATCAGGCATTGGAACAGATTCGAACAGAGCGTCAGGAGTATGAAAAGCGAGAGCGGGCATTTCAGTCAGAGATTGAGAATATCAGTCATGATCTGCGTACCCCGTTGACTGTGATATTGGGATATTTAAAGCTGATGAAGGGACAAAAGGAGACGGACATGGAGATGGTGGAGACGATCGAGCGGAAAGCAAAGACCATGCAAAGACTGGTGACAGATTTCTATGATTTGTCCCGACTTAGTGCCAGAGATTATGAAGTGGAGATCAAGGAAACAGATGTAGGAAGGATTCTTAGGGAATCACTGATGGATAGTTATCATATTTTAGAAAAACGCGCGTTGGAGCTGGAGGCGGAGATTCCGGAGCATATCATAGAAGTGTTAGGGGATGCATCGGCGTTGGAGCGTATTTTTTTAAATTTGATTCAGAATGCAGGACGATATGCACAAAGTTTTTTGCATGTGTTTGTAAGAGAGCAAAAGCAGCAGGTGTGGATCTGTTTTGAAAATGATGCCTTCAATGTGACAGAGGCAGATGTGGAGCATTTGTTTGAACGATTTTACAGGAAAGACCGGGCAAGAACACAGGAAGGAACCGGTCTGGGACTTACGGTAGCAAAGCAGCTGGCAGAAGCAATGGAAGCAAAATTGACTGCAGAACTGATCAGAGAGCCTGGAGGTGGGAAAGGAGAGATCATACCAAAACTGCGTTTTACATTAGAAATGAAAAAAGTAGAAAAATTTATGCAAAAGGAATAAAAATAAATAGAGTATTGCAATATTTTCGATTATAATGAAAGAAAAACATGTCGGAGGTATATGCAATGCGAGAGGAAAAAAAGAAAAAAAGAAAACGGATTCTTTCAGTAGTGCTTGCAGTGACAATGGGGATGTCCATGCTGACAGGATGTGGAGCATCTGAAAACAGCCAATCGGCAGAAACTGTCGAACTCAAAGGAGAGTATCAGGCATCGCCTTTTGTGCAGGCTGAGATCAACAGCGATACGGTAGAGTGGATTTGTGCAGCGTATGCCGTATATACGCAATATAATCATAAGACTCTGGGTGTGATAGGCGGATTATCAGACCAGGAAAAGGAATCTTCGCAGGACAGAATCAAACTGACACTTTCAGAGGGCTGGGGAATCAATGGCAGAGACGATGTGACAGAAGTCATCAATAAGCTGCTTACAAAAGGTCACAGGGAAACCTATTTAAAAACGGTGAAAAAATTGGAGAAGAAAGGCTTGCTGGAGCTTTCCACAGAAGAGGCTATGACAAATTTTTCCGAGGATGACGAGGAATTTGCGCGATATCAGGATGCTCATGAGATGTACACGCAATATGGAGAGCATGGAATGGATGGCTGGGATTACAGCAGAGCGCTTCAAGTGCTGGGGGACTGTTATCTTGCAGATTATATCAATCTGGAAGAATGTCTGGATCTGTCTCTTCCGATCGCAAAAAAGCTTCAGAGTGCATTTACGAGCTGGGAAGAACTGGCAGACAGCTATATATATGGATATGCGTTCTGGCAGAATGAAACAGCGGACGATGTAGAAACGAAGTTTCGAATTCAGGCCTATGCGGAATTAGTAGAAATGGAAAACAGTCCATATTCGGTTGCGTATGATACCAAATTGGAGAATACCTGGAAAGATGGGGAGAAACGGAAAGAAGAACGCAAAGCGTATGAAATGTCAGATGGATATGTTCCCATCCGATGTACAGATACAGAAAGTGTTCAGGTACGTCTTCCGGAAGAATATGTGTTTGACAAAGAAGATTATGAAGAGTATGAAAATACCAAATTTACCAAACCATGTGGGGATGGAGACAGCATCTATATCAGTTATCAGGCAGAATTTCTGGATGACAGGAACAATGCAGAATTGCAAAAAAAATATTGGACAGAAGGAAATGCACAAGAGAAGGAAAATGCAGAAAAGAAGGGCGGTACTTATGAAGCAGGGGAAATCAAGTCACTTTCCGTCAAGGAAGACCTCACCGTTTTTTATCTTGCTGAAAAAGAGGTGACGGAAGGCGGAACACAGCAGATTTCCTATCAGGCAGTGGCAGAAGTAGGGGGAAAATATCTGGTAAAATGCTATATCAGCGATGTGGCATCTCCGGGATATGAGCTGATGCTTGGCATGAATGAGGAAGCCCTGATAAAAGAACTGTTTTCTGATTTTAGGTGGTGAGCCTATGAATACACAGTGGGAATTGTATTTTCTGAGGCGGGAGATTGAGCGGCAGAAAATACAGAAACAGAGAAAGAAAAAGCGGCGCATATGGATTGCCGGTATAAGTGGACTGCTTGCATTGGTATTTCTTGCAGGCGGGATTTCTATGGTACGATTTTATAGAAGTGATTATGGAAAATTGAAGCGCGCAGCGGATCAGTATGATTTCAGACTGGCGGCAGTCAGGATGTCACAGTATGTGAATGAAAAATATGGAGAAGAGGTGTGCAGTTCCGGAGAGTTATCCGTCTCTCCCTGGGATCCATCCAATCTCCGATCTTATCTGGGGTTTCGGGCCGAATCAGAGGAGGATCCGGGCAAGGTGATCTATATGCTGTATTTGTCGAAAGAGAAAGTTGTGTATCTGGATACTTTTCAGTGGGAGGAGATTTCAGAAGATCTGATGCAGGAAGCTGCTGAGAAGACTGGAATTGATCAGGTGTGCTGTGACACGATGCAGTATTCGAGTGTGGAGCTGAGTGAGCCTTATTACTATTGTCCATGGGTGGCTGCAGGGGCATACATGACAGAATATGAAGGAAATCTGAAGCAGTTTTTTACAGAAGAGGTGAAGGTGCGTCAAGCTTTGCCTGATATAGAAAAATTGGGAGAACTTCGGATTAATGGGGCTTTTGCACTGTATTTTGGGGATTCTGCCGTACCGACCATGCGTGAACGGATTCAAAATCCAAATGTAGATTACCGAGAACAGTTTGAAACAGGGCTAAAAGCGATAGAAGAGAAATATCAGATCGATATTGCATCTGCTGTTTTGTTTCAAAGGGTATTTCTGGAGATGAAACAGGCAGTGACGGAAAAGGAGTCTTATTCGATTTTTCCGACGACATGGATGGAGTATGGAAAAGGGGAGACATTTTTCAGTCCGGCATATACACTTCTGAGCTTATCTTATGATCAGGTGTTTGAACCGAAAGCGGAAAAGGCAGCAGAAGGTGTGTATGTATTCTCAACCAATGGGAGAAGACGCATGACAGGGTATACCTGTAAAACAACAAAACCTCCAGAGGAAGTCCGTGATTTGGCAGAAAAAGAGCTCTCGGGATGGGAGTTTGATCAGACCTTGCTGTTCCATAGGAACGAGAATTACAGTACACAGGAATATCCGATTTCTTATGCCTTGGCAATTGATGCAGAGAAGCTGTATCCGGATCAGGAGATCTCTGTCATCGGATGGGATAATCTGGACTGGGCAGTGTGTCAGGCGAAAGAACAGAATCTATATCCGCCGAACCGTACTGCAAGAGCCACCTATCAAATGGAAGATGGGTTTATGGTATTTGGCGATACAGATGGATACGGAACGAAAAATTATGGGGATAAGCTGTATTCCATTTTGACCAGGTAATGGAGAGTGCAGGCGGAGGAGCGAAAATGGAAAAATATAATAAAAGAGTGCCTGGAAGGATATCCGGAGTTTTACTGATCTTGCTGGGAGGTTTGGGGATGGCATATAAAATCCTTCTGGTATGGATGGATATTCTGCTGATGCAGGAGTTTCAGAACGAAGAACTTCCGGAACTTGCACGGACGCAGATGGTTTTTACGGCAAAAGATGTATGTCTGGCGATTTTGTGTCTGATTTTGCTGATATGGGGAGTTCGTAAGATTGTGCGTGTGATCCGGTTTTACCGGTTTAAAAAGTTTATCGGAGATCGTGAGATCGTGGCTCTTGAGGAACTTGCAGAAAAGTTTCATACATCAAAGACGAAAATCCGCAGTGAACTGGAGATGATGATTCAACACAATTATTTGTTGCAGGGGCATGTGAATCAGGAGTTCCCGTGTTTGATCACAACGGATCAAAAATACAAGGAATATCTGCAGGTGCTTGAGACGTTGGAGCAGGAGAAGAAAGAATGGGAAGAACTGGGATTTGACGAAGAAAAACGAAAGATCGTGGAGCGTGCACAGAGCTGTCTTTCCAGGATTCAGGAGTCTGTGGCAGTCATTTCTGCGAAAAGAGAAGGAAAGGAAGTATTTCTGGAAGATCTGCACAAGCTGGAGTGCGGCGTGAAAAAGCTGATTTCCGTATGTAGTCATAATCCGGCAAATTTGCAGGAGATGAGCATGTTTTTGAATTATTATCTTCCTACGGCTGAAAAGTTTGCAAGAGAGTATGAGCAGCTTCTTGGGTATGAAAATTTCGGGGAAAATATGGAGAGTCTGAAACAAGATATCCCACAGGGAGTGAGGGAGCTTGCGGAAGCATTTGAACAGATTGCAATTCGGATGTGTGATAAGATGGAAATCAATATTTTCCAGGATATTACGGTTTTGGAAGTATTGATGGCTCAAAACAGCAGGAAAGGAGCAGGAACGGATGAGCAGAAAAAGAAAAATTCTTGATATTCTCGGTATGATTCTGGGAGTTCTTCTGGTGATCGTAAATGGAATGATGGTCGGTCTGGAATATATGTACCAGGTAGGGGATAAGATTTATATGCTCGGTACGATGCGCGACAAGATGATTCCACTTGTATTTGGTGTGTTCTGCTTTCTGCTTGGTGTGTTCCTGATCTACAGAGGGCCCCGGGATTTCAGACGATATCGCAGATATCAGCTTTTTAAAAGTATCTGTGCCGGAAGGGAATATGTAGAGATTGAAGAAATTGCCCGGGAAGGACGATGTTCTCCAAGTTCTGCGCTTCGAAGCACGAAACAGATGTTGAAAAAGCACTTGCTTACGGGAGCGGTTCTGGATGTGCAGGAAGGCATGATTCTGTTTGGCGAAGAGGTGAAAGCATCGTATCAGAAAGCATGGAGTCAGTGGAATCAAAAACAGAATGTGTACAGAGTAGTCGGGGTATCTCTGGAAGAGCAGGAGGCATTTCTTTTGGGAAAACAGCAGGCAGAAGAACTGCAGGAGCTGGCAGGAGAAATTGAGGAGTCTAATATTCGAGCCCTGCTGCAAAGGGTTGCAGAAGTCTATGTAAGCCGCTTTGATCATGCAGAGAAAGAGCGGGGCAATTTTGAGTTTCTTCAGACCGTACGGGCAGACTATTTGCCGGAGGTGGAAAAGATGGCACGAAAATATATTCAAATGGAAAAATTGGATGAGACAGCGAAAGATACGTTTGCGGCGGAAAAGTTTGGAAAATTTCTGGAGAATTTCCCGGGAATGGATGGCCTTTGAATCTTCGCTGGCAAAGTCTCTGCAATGGTGTTATAATGGATGCAGACTATGAGAAAAATGTAATAAAGGAGCGTATCTAATTATGGGAAAGATTATGCTGACAGGTGACAGACCTACGGGAAGACTCCATGTGGGACACTATGTAGGTTCTTTAAAGCGCAGAGTAGAGCTGCAGAATACAGGAGATTTTGATGAGATGTTCGTGATGATCGCAGATGCACAGGCACTGACAGACAATGCGGACAATCCGGAAAAGGTACGTCAGAATATTATTGAGGTGGCGCTGGACTATCTGGCATGCGGACTGGATCCCCAAAAGTGTACACTGTTTATCCAGTCACAGATTCCACAGCTGTGTGAGCTTTCATTTTATTATATGAATCTGGTGACAGTTTCCAGGCTTCAGAGAAACCCTACGGTAAAATCTGAGATTCAGATGCGGAATTTTGAGGCAAGTATTCCGGTCGGATTCTTTACTTATCCGATCAGCCAGGCAGCAGATATCACTGCATTTAAGGCGAACGTAGTTCCGGTAGGAGAGGATCAGCTTCCGATGCTGGAGCAGACAAAAGAGATTGTAAGAAAGTTCAACTCTGTTTATGGAGATACACTGGTAGAGCCGGAGATCCTTCTTCCTGAAAATCAGGCATGTCTGCGTCTTCCGGGAACAGACGGAAAAGCGAAGATGAGTAAATCACTCGGAAACTGTATCTATCTTTCAGAGGAGCCGGATGAGATCCAGAAAAAAGTATTCGGCATGTTTACAGACCCGACACACATCAAAGTGTCAGATCCTGGAAAGCTGGAAGGCAATACAGTATTTACTTATCTGGATGCATTCTGCAGACCAGAGTATTTTGCAGAATTCCTGCCGGACTATGCAAATCTGCAGGAATTAAAAGATCATTATACAAGAGGCGGTCTTGGAGACATGAAAGTAAAACGTTTCCTGAATAACGTACTGCAGGCAGAACTGGAGCCGATCAGAAACCGCAGAAAAGAATATCAGAAGGATATTCCATATGTATATGAGATTCTGAAAAAAGGAAGCGAAAAGGCTGAAGCTGTTGCAGAGAAGACACTTCAGGAAGTGAAAGCATCCATGAAGATTAACTATTTTAACGATCAGGAACTGATTGCAGCACAGGCTGAAAAGTTCAGAGAAGAATAGAAAAGATACCGGGAATCCTGTGAAAACAGGAGGTTCCCGGTATCTTTTTTACAGATCGTCGATCAGTGCGGTACTTTTTGCATAGGCGGTACTTTTGGCTTCAAAGAAGTCAGTTTTTACCATGTTGGCATTGGAATACTGGCTCACCCAGCGCATACTGTCCGGTTCCTGTGTTTGATCCGGATAGATCGGATCAAACCCCAGATTTGTGAACCGCAGATTTCCGAGATACTGGATATATTCCGTGATCATTTCTTTTGTCAGTCCGGCAATCTGATTCCCGATCACATAATGCCCCCAGGCGATTTCCTGACGAACCCCTTCTTTTAACATTTCCTTTAATATTTCGATATGCTCCGGTGTAAATAACTCCGGCAGTTCTTTCTTCATTTCCAGGATCATATTGCGGAACAGCCAGAGATGCGTGTTCTCATCCCGGTTGATATAGCGAATTTCCTGAGCGGAGCCTGGCATTTTCCCGTTTCGGCTTAGGTTGTAGAAAAACATAAATCCGCTGTAGAAGTAAATCCCTTCCAGAATATAGTTTGCCATCATAACTTTCAGCAAGGTGAAATCGTCTTTTTTCTCCTGAAATTCATTGTACAAATCTCCGATAAAGGTGTTTCTTCTTAGTAAATGCGCATCGTTCTTCCACTGGTAGAGAATATCGTTTCGTTCTACTGGACTGCAGATGGAGTCCAGCATATAACTGTAACTCTGGCTGTGTACACATTCCTGAAATGTCTGGATCGAGAGACAGAGATTAATCTCGTTTGCGGTAATGTATTCACCGATGCACGGGAGGTTTGCAGTCTGGATGGAATCCAGAAACACAAGAAAGCTTAAGATCTTGTTGTATGCAGTGCGTTCGTTCTCAGTCAGATTCGGATAATCCTTGATATCCTGGGACAGGTTGATCTCCTCCGGAATCCAGAAATTATTCATGGCCTGCCGGTACCAGTTGTTCACCCAGGTGTAGCGCAGATTGTTGAAATCATTTAAGTTGGTTGTATTGCCGCCGATCATGCGGCGGAGACGGATATCCGTGTCGCCGCCGGGATTGAACAGAGGCTTTTTCTTTAATTCAGACATAAAAATTCTCCTTGTTTTTCTTATTCAGATCAGGAAGAGCAGCTTTCGCATTCTTCTACTTCCAGAGATTTGCTTCGTACATAGTAAATGGTTTTTACACCTTCTTCCCATGCTTTCAAATACAGGTTGAAAATCTGACGCATGGTGAAATCATTGGTGATGTAGATGTTCATGCTTTGCGCCTGGTCAATGTGCCTTTGGCGCACTCCGCAGGCACGAATGCTGTAAGTCTGATCGATCAGATGGGCGTTTTTGTAATACCAGTAAGTAGCCGGTGACAATTCCGGTGCGACTCGTGGGAGCATACTGCCTTTTTTCTCTTCCAGAAAATAACGTTTCAGGATAGGATCTAGTCCGGCAGTCGTCCCGGAGATGATACTGGTGCTGCTGGTAGGTGCAACGGCGAGCAGATACGCATTTCTCATGCCCTGTGTGGCAACCTTTTTTTGCAGGGCAAGCCATTTTTCTGAATGATAGTCTCTTTTTTCAAAGTAGGCGCCGCTTTGCCAGTCACTTCCATTAAAAAGAGAATAACTTTCCTTTTCCTCGGCGAGATTGGTACTTGCAAGAATTGCCGCATAATTGATCGTCTCAAATACAGTGTCAGCAAATTTCAGATGTTCTTCACTTTCCCAGATAATTCCGTGCTTTGCCAGCATGTGGTGGTAGCCGCTGACGCCAAGTCCGATGCTTCGGTATTTTTGATTGGTCAGCTTTGCATACGGAGTGGGATAGAAGTTCAGATCAATCACATTGTCCAGTGCGCGGACAGCGGTAGAAACAATCTCTTCCATATAAGAGGTATCCGTAACCGGAAGATGACCGAGGGAGAGACTGGCGAGATTGCACACCACGAATTCTCCGGGTCTGGTCACAGTGACAACGACGGTGTCTCCGTCTGTGGTCTGTACTTCTTTGCTTACTTCTTCAATTGCCTGCATATTCTGGGCAATCTCGGTACAGAGGTTGGAGCAGTAGATCATTCCGGCATGTCCGTTCGGATTCATGCGGTTGACCGTATCTCTGTTAAATGTAAACGGAGTTCCGGTTTCGGCAGCAGACCGAAGAACCAGGCGGATGATATCTTTGAGTGTGACTGTCCGTTTGGAAATACGGGCATCCTGTACACAATCCAGATAGCGGCGTTCCCATTCTTCTCCAAAGTAGTCTTCCAGATGGTATCCCTTTGCCTGAAAAATCTCATGCGGACACATTAAGTACCAGTTTTGATCCATATCTTCTTTTGCCATTTTCCAGAATAAATCCGGATAGCAGACTGCCGGAAATACGTCATGCGCTTTCATGCGGTCATCTCCGTTGTTCGTACGGAGCTGTAGAAATTCCGGGAGATCCCGGTGCCATACATCCAGATAGACGGCAACCGCACCCTGACGCATACCGAGCTGGTCTACGGCAACAGCCGTGTCATTGACCAGACGGATCCAGCGGATCACACCGCCTGCGGCACCTTCGAATCCGCGGATATTACTTCCGCTTGCCCGTACTTTTCCGAAATACATTCCCATACCGCCGCCGAATTTGCTGACCTGGGCAAAATTATCGATACTTCGGTAAATCCCTTCCAGACTGTCTGGCACGGTATCGATGAAGCAGCTGGAGAGCTGATGATATGGCTTACGTGCATTGGAAAGTGTCGGTGTAGCCATAGTCACTTCCAGACGACTCAGCATATCATAGAATTTTTTTACCCAGAGCATCCGATCGTTTCTTTCATTCATGGCCAGATGCAGTGCGATTCCGAGAAACATCTCCTGTGGAGATTCCAGTGGAATATGGTCATGTGTGCGGATGACGTAGCGTTTCAGGAGCAGATCGAGTCCGGAAAAAGTAAATAAATTGTTGCGTTCCGCTTTTAAATAAGTTTCGGCAAGTAACAGCTCTTCCCGGGAGTAATGCTCCAGAATGTAGGAACCGTACAGATTCTGCCGGGTCAGATATACGAGTTTTTTGTAAAAATCAGAAAGTTCTCTGCGTATTTCTTCCTGTTTTAAGTGAAAACTGAATTGAAAATATAATAGTCTTGCAGCAATAAACTCCCATTTCGGAGCTTCTGCGGTGGTAAGTTCTGCTGCGGCCTGAAACAGACTTTCAAGCTTCTGCCCGCAGGTACTCTGCGGTGTGAGAAAACTGCGAAATTTTGTATTCAGATACTCCAAAGAGTAGCAGATTTCAGGGAAATCAGTCTGGATCTCAAGCAAAATCGCATCCAGTTTTAAACGGGCTTCATCAGGAAGAACGTTTGAAAACTCCTCTGAGAGTTTATTTCTATTAAAAATTCCTGTAGGATCGGTCGTTTGCATGTAGTGTCTCCTTTTCGTTTTAAGTTGTAAAAATACAAAATATAGTGGATTTGGAAATTATAACACAAGATATTGGATAATTCTAGTCCGGATTTGAAAAAAGTGATCAGTGAGAAAAATAATTGAGAACACAAAAAACCTCTGCAGATATCCTGCAGAGGTTAGCGTGCGATAGAAGATTCGAACTCCCGACCTTCTGGTCCGTAGCCAGACGCTCTATCCAGCTGAGCTAATCGCACCCGTTAAGAACAAATGTCGTTCACAACGAAATTAAGTATAACCTGAAGCAATCGATTTGTCAACAACTTTTTTGAAAAAATTTAAAAAATTTTGAGATATGTACAGAGACGTAAGAAGGTGCTATAATAATCCAGATTGTATGAGGCAGAATTCTGCCTTAGAAACTATGGAGGACAAAAGATGTATCAGTATGATTATTTAATCGTAGGAGCCGGATTATATGGAGCAGTGATGGCACATGAGCTGCATAAAAAAGGGAAACACTGTCTTGTGATCGACAGAAGAGACCACATCGCTGGAAATATTTACTGTGAGGAGATCGAAGGAATCCATGTACACAAATATGGTGCCCATATCTTCCATACTTCCAATCAAAAAGTGTGGGAGTATATCAATCAGTTTGCCGAGTTTAACAACTATATCAATTCTCCGATTGCTGTATACAAGGATGAATTATACAATCTCCCGTTTAATATGAATACATTCAGCAAAATGTGGGGAATCCGTACACCCGGGGAAGCGAAAGAAATGATTGCAAAACAGGTGGCAGAATGTCAGATTACAGAGCCAAAGAATCTGGAAGAACAGGCATTGTCTCTGGGCGGTCGTGATGTTTATGAAAAATTGATCAAAGGGTATACAGAAAAGCAGTGGGGACGTGACTGCAAAGAACTCCCGGCATTTATTATCAAACGGCTTCCGTTCCGTTTTACTTATGACAACAATTATTTCAATGACCGCTATCAGGGAATTCCGATCGGCGGTTATAATGGAATCATCGAGAAGATGTTAGAGGGGGTGGAAGTCAGAACAGGTGTTGATTTCTTTGAATTCCGAAAAGAACAGGCGGATATTGCAGAAAAGATTATTTTTACAGGAATGATCGACGAGTATTTTGAGTATCGGCTGGGAGCACTTGAGTATCGTTCGGTGAGATTTGAAACAGAAGTATTAGACTGTGATAACTATCAGGGAAATGCAGTGGTCAATTATACAGAGCGGGAAGTTCCGTACACAAGAATTATCGAGCACAAGCATTTTGAATTCGGACAGCAGGAGAAAACCGTAATTTCCAGAGAATACTCTTCTGAGTGGAAAGTGGGGATGGAACCGTACTATCCGGTAAATGATGAAAAGAATACCAGATTGTTCGAAAAATATCAGGAGCTGGCAAAAGCGGAAGGAAATGTCATTTTTGGAGGTCGTCTCGGCGATTATAAGTATTACGATATGGATAAAGTGATCGAAGCAGCACTGAATCGACTGGAAACAATGGAATAGAAAAGGGTGAGAAGATGGAAGAAAACAAGAAAAAAAATCTGATGCGTCAGATCATCCGTTTTGCATTTGTAGGCGGAAGTGCATTCGTCATTGACTATGGAGTGATGATCTTTCTGACAGAGCTGATCGGAATCAATTATCTGATTTCCAGCGGAATTTCATTTTCGGTTTCGGTTATTTACAATTATATTTTGAGTGTACACTGGGTATTTGATGTGGCGGAGGACAGAAGCAAGAGAGCAGAGTTTGTCATTTTCATCATACTTAGTGTGATCGGACTAGGAATCAACCAGCTCGTGATGTGGATCGCAGTCGATATTTTTAGAATGTTCTACATGATCGCAAAGATCGGGGCAACAGCAATTGTAATGGTATATAATTTTATTACGAGAAAACTGTTTCTGGAAAAATAGAGACAGAAACACATGATGCAGGCACAGAAAAGTGCTTGCATTTTTTATGGAAATCGAGTAAGATACAATTACTTTTTATATTCTTTAATTCATATGACGGCAGGAAGTTTTCTGTCATCAGATACAGATTCGGTCGAATCTATTTTTCACAGAACAGTAGTTAAAAAGAGAGCAAGGATGCAGAGAGGAGAAGGAGTGAAAGACGAGAAAGGATATGATGTAGTTCGTTTTATTGAACATGGAGGAAAATGCAGGCCTGCCATGGACTATGTGAGAGGGCAAACTTTAATTGGACGTCTTCAGACGGAGAAAAAGATACCAAAAAAGCTTTTATTTCAATGGTTTCGGATGCTGTGTACCCAGCTGGATTGTTATCATCGAAGTAAAGGGATGCAGTGTTACCGGTATTTGAGCCCGTACAGTGTGATCGTAACGCGGGAGGAGAAGCTGCTTTTACTGGATCTGAGTGTACCCGGCAACGGATTTGTGATGAAGAAAATGCAGATACCGGCTGTCCGCGCGCATTTCGTGATGCCAGCAGGAAAGAAACGAAGCGGCATGGCAGTCGGAATAGACTTGTATGGTCTCGGCAAATTGTTTCAGTTTATGCTGGCATATACGAGTGTGGTTCCGCCGCTTACCTGGAAGGAGGAGTTTATGATGTCATTGGTGATCCAAAAATGTACAGGGGAAAATGGAAAGAAAACATACCGGGAATTTGATCAGATCCTGCGGGAACTGCCAAGAGGCGACAGGCGGAAATCCTGTTTCCGTAAAATAAAAAAAGCCCTATAACAGGGAGGATGCCAGGTGACCGTTGTCACGGTCCCTGGCGAGTATTATGAAAAAGTTTATTCGAATAGTATCACTACTATGCGGCATCTTTTGCTATCAAATGTTTTATCTTCATTTGATATTTATAGTATAGTCAGGAGAAATGAAGAAACAATGTTAATAAAATGAAAGAATTTTGAATGATAAATGAACAAATTATGAACAGCAAAGTCGCGGTTGTAAGGGGAAAGAGAACTTGATATAATGGACAAAATGACAGATGTGAAAGGAAAGGGAGGATAAGAGATGTCACAGAAAGAATTTCTGGAAGAGCTGCGCACAGCGTTGAGCGGAAAACTGAGTGCTCAGGCTGTTTTAGAGAATATAGAGTATTATCGTAATTATATAGAAGGAGAAGTGCGAAGTGGCAAATCCGAAGCTCAGGTGTTGGAGATGCTCGGAGATCCGTGGATTCTGGCAAGGACGATCTCAGATGCGCAGGATGGTACGGATGATTCGATTGTAAATGAAGCGGGCGGCAGCGATTATGGTGCTTACGGAGAAGAGACCGGCAGACAGGACATGCATTTTCAGGAATTGAGATTTCCGTGGTGGAAGATCGCGCTGATCATTCTGGCTGTGATCCTTGGAATTGTTCTGGTTATTTCTGTGATCACGGGGCTCATCAGACTTCTGCTCCCGGTTCTTGTTCCAATTCTGATCGTGTGTCTGATCGTGCAGTTTTTCAAGGGAAAACGTTGATAGAGATAAAGTAAAAGACCGATGGGGGAGCCATCGGTCTTTTGAGGGGAGTATAAATAATTAATAAGGGGTTGTAGAAAGACTACTTTCTACAAGCACAAGTATAATATAAGAAATTGGAAAATGCAAGCAAAAATACAAAAATTCCGAATAAAATTGAAAGATGCAGAGATACTATGAGTGTACCAAATAAATTTTTCAGGAGGAATACTCATGGCTAAGAACTACAGCAATAAAGAAAACAACAGAAACATGGCAAACAACAATGCATCAGAAAACGGATATTCATCATATGCAGATGAACAGAACAGAAACAGTAAAAACAGCAGAAATACAAATAAGACAACATCGAAAAACTGCCATAGAAACGGCACGAATTCCAGCGAAAACATGAATAACGCCAGATAATATCAGAGCGGGACTCATGTAAGTGAAAAAAAGAGGATACGATTTTAGTGTGCAGACAGCAGCAGAATCGTATCCTCTTCTTTACTATACGTGTGAATTATAGTAATATGAGTACAGATATTTGACACACGCAATGCGTGTATTCGGATACATATGGAGGAATATATGGAAAGATTTGAATTGATAGCACCGTGTCATTTTGGACTCGAAGCGGTGCTCAAAAGAGAAATTCTGGATCTGGGATATGAAATCTCCCAGGTGGAAGACGGACGTGTTACTTTTTATGGAGATGCAGAAGCCGTATGCAGAGCGAATGTATTTTTGCGGACAGCAGAGCGTATTTTGATCAAGGCAGGATCATTTAAGGCGGTTACATTTGATGAATTGTTTGAAAAGACCAAGCAGATCCCCTGGGAGCATTATATCCCGCGAGATGGAAAGTTCTGGGTTACGAAGGCTGCATCGGTAAAAAGCAAGCTGTTCAGTCCATCGGATATTCAGTCAATCATGAAGAAAGCGATGGTGGAGCGGTTGAAGAGCTGCTACCATATTTCCTGGTTTGAGGAAAGTGGAGCATCCTACCCGGTGAGAGTGTTTCTTATGAAAGATATTGTCACGGTAGGGATTGATACATCCGGGGTTTCACTTCATAAGAGAGGATACCGGCAGCTGTCAAGCAAAGCGCCGATCACAGAGACACTGGCGGCGGCACTGATCATGCTGACGCCATGGAAGAAAGATCGTATCCTGGTGGATCCGTTCTGTGGAAGCGGAACATTTCCGATTGAAGCGGCGATGATGGCAGCAAACATTGCGCCGGGTATGAATCGTTCTTTTACTGCCGAGGAATGGACCAATCTGATTCCAAAGAAAGAATGGTATGACGCTGTCAATGAGGCGAATGACCTGATACAGGACGACGTGGAAGTAGACATCCAGGGATATGATATTGATCCGGACGTGGTAAGAGCGGCGAGAAAGAATGCAGAAGATGCAGGCGTGGATCATATGATCCATTTTCAGCAGAGAGCCGTGCAGGATCTGCGCCATCCGAAGAAATACGGTTTTATCATCACAAATCCGCCGTATGGAGAGCGTCTTGAGGAGAAAAAGGAACTTCCGAAGTTATACTCTGATTTTGGAGAAAGTTTCCGTATTCTGGATTCATGGTCAGCGTATATGATCACAAGCTATGAAGATGCAGAGCGCTATTTTGGAAGAAAAGCAGACAAAAACAGAAAAATCTACAATGGAATGCTGAAGACATATTTTTACCAGTTTATGGGACCGAGACCGCCAAAAGCAAAGAAATAGAGGAATAACAGATGGAAAAGAGAATTATTTTTGCAACCGGAAATCAGAATAAGATGAAAGAGATCCATATGATCCTGGCTGATCTGGGAATGCCGATCTATTCTATGAAAGAAGCTGGAATTGATATTGATATCGTAGAGGATGGAACCACATTTGAGGAAAACGCACAGATTAAGGCAAAGGCAATCGCAAAGTACTTGCCGGATGATATTATTCTGGCAGATGATTCCGGGCTTGAGATTGATTATCTGAATAAGGAGCCGGGAATTTATTCGGCCAGATATGCGGGAGTTGATACTTCCTATGATATCAAGAATCAGATGCTTCTGGACAGGCTTAAAGGAGTGCCGGATGAAAAGCGTACCGCAAGGTTTGTCTGTGCCATTGCGGCGGCATTTCCGGATGGTACAGTAGAAACTGTTCGTGGTACGATCGAAGGAATGATCGGATATGAGATTGCAGGAGAACATGGATTCGGATACGATCCGATTTTCTATGTTCCAGAGTATGGCTGCACAACAGCAGAGATGGACCCGGTACAGAAAAATGAACTCAGTCACAGGGGACGTGCACTTCGTGCCATGCGTGCGATTATGGAAGTAAAAGAGAGAGAAGAATAGAGGGCGTATTTTATGAGAGTATTGATCGTCAGTGATACTCATGGAAGACATACAAGTCTTGACAGGGCGCTGAAAGAGGCCGGAGAGATCGACATGTTTATCCATCTGGGAGATGTAGAAGGCGGAGAAGATTATATTGAGGCTGTTGTAGAATGTGAAAAACATATGATAAGAGGAAATAATGACTTTTTCTCCTATCTTCCGGCGGAAGAAGAGTTCTGGATCGGAAAGAAGAAAGTGTTTATTACTCATGGACACAGTTATTATGTTTCAATGGAGACAGAGCAGATTCGGGAGGAAGGGGCTGCAAGAAATGCGGACATTATTATGTTCGGTCACACCCATCGCCCGTATTTTGAAGAAAGAGACGGGATTACTGTGTTAAATCCGGGAAGTCTGTCTTTTCCGAGGCAGGAAGGAAGAAAGAGCAGTTACATGATTCTGGAGACAGATGGAGAAGAAAAATATGAATTTGTGCAACATTTCTTGTAAAAAATAGAAAAACAAAGAAGTGTTGGCGAAAATGCGGATATATATTTTGTTTACATGTTGACATTTTGTGAAAATATGGTATAATGATTTAAAACTTAGGGTGGTAATTGTTTTACAAGCTAGACCTATTTACATTGTTGCTATGAGAGCAGATTTCTTGTACAACGGGGTAAATAGGTCTCTTTTTGTCTGTATGTAAGTAATGGTGTTTTAGGAGTGGGCGAGAGTCGTGATAATTCAAAGGATTTTAAACAACAATGTTGTAATTGTGAAAAATAAAAAGGGACAAGAAGAAATCGTGTGTGGAAAAGGAATTGCGTTTAAGAAAAAAGTTGGTGAGTTTGTAGATGTTTCCGCAATCAATAAGGTGTTTACGCTTCGCGGGAGAAAAGAATTAGAATATTTTCAGGAATTATGGGAAGAGATTCCGGTGGAATATTTTAAGGTTGCAGATGATGTTGTAGGGATGATAAAACTGGAGCTTGGAAAGAAAATCAGCGACACACTTTATATTTCTCTTATAGACCACATTTATATGGCAGTCCAGAGGAGCGAAAAAGGGATACAGGTGAGAAATGCCATGATGTGGGATATTCAGCGGTTTTACCCGGAAGAATTTCATCTGGGTGAAAAAGCATTGGGAATGATTCAGAAAAAATTGAATGTATCTTTGTTGCAGGATGAGGCAGCTTTTATAGCGCTTCATATCGTCAATGCATCTGCAGATGGAAGTGATATGACAAAAGTTTTGGAAATTACAAAGCTTATCGGAGAAATTGAGACGATTGTCAAAAGATATTATCGGATGGAATTTGAAAATGAGTCAGTATATTATTACCGCTTTGTAACACATTTAAAATTTCTGGCACAGAGGCTGGTGACAAAAACGACATATGATGAGGAAGAAAGTGAACTGTTTACCATGGTCAGAGATAAATATGATCAATCGTACCAGTGTGTAGAGCGAATTGCAAAGTTTATACAGGAAGAATATCACTGTGGTCTTTCCGGGGAAGAAAAGTTATATTTGACAATTCACATTGAACGGGTAACAGAAAAAGGAATGAAAGGAAAAAAGAACGAAAATGAGGCGGAAATATGAAAAACTGGCACAGGAAATTGTGAAAAAAGTAGGAGGAAAGGAAAATATTATCAGTTTGAGACATTGTGTGACACGTCTCAGATTTCAATTGAAAGATGTTGAAAAGGCAGATACAAAGGGGCTGGAAGCAACAGATGGTGTGATTACAGTAGTCCAGGCGTTGAGTGAATATATGGTAGTTATCGGGCAGCATGTAGGGGAAGTATACAAAGAAGTATGCATCCAGGCGGGGCTGGATACTGCAAAAGAGAATACTTGTGAAAAGCCGGAGAAAAAAAGCGGGTTGGAAACAGCACTTCTGACCGTGATGGCGGGAATTGGCCCTACGCTGTATCTGCTCGGAGCAAGTGGAATGATCAAAGGAATACTTGCTGTATGTGTTATGCTGGGATTATCAGCAGATACAACTGTTTATACGGTAATGTATGCATTGGGAGATGGCCTTTTATATTTTCTGCCTTTGGTGTTGGGGTATAATCTGGCAAAATATTGTAAAATCGAACCTTTTGTTGGTGTGTGGCTGGCAGCGGCCATGTGTTATCCCAAAATACAGGGACTTGAGATCAGTATATTGGGAATGAACAATACAGTCCACTATACATCGACTTTTTTACCAATTATATTTTCGGTATTAATTGCGTCACTGATTTATCGTTTCCTGGAAAAACGGATGTCGGAAACAAGGAAAAATCTTGTGATTCCGCTTTTGACGCTTTTGGTGGCATTTCCATTCGGCATTCTGGTGGCAGGTTCGTTTGGAAACTGGATGGCAGAATGGCTTCACAGAGGAATTATGGCATTGTGTGGATTCTCGCCTGTTTTGATGGGAGTTTTGATAGGTGGATTGTGGCAGGTTCTGGTATCTGTCGGGATACATGGAATTATTACCGTATTGGCATTTGCTGATGTTCTTGCAGGAAACAGCAGTCCATTGTTAGCACTTTCTTATAGTGCATCCTTTGCTGTCAGCGGAGTTGCATTTGCGGTATTTATGAGATCCAGAAATAGTGGAGAAAAACAGACAGCCAAAGCGGGTGCAGTTTCTGCGATCATGGGAGCAACAGAACCGGCGATGTATGCACTGATCAAACCTGATAAAAAGCGGTTTGCACTGTGTTGTGCCGGAGGCGCGCTTGGGGGTGCGACAGCAGGATTTTTTGGAATTTCAATGCATGCATATGCAGGAATGGGAATAACGGGTCTTTTTGGATTTTTTCAAACAGGAGATGTAAAGCTGGTGGGAGTATTGCTGATGGCAGTATTGCCGTTTGGATTTACATGGTTGATAGAGATGCTGTTATACAGACAAGAAAAAGCCGTGGAAAGTGAAGAAATAATTGTGATGCCGGTCAATGGGTCTGTGGAACAATTGGAGAATGCTGAGGATACAGTGTTTGCAAGCAAGGCATTAGGAGATGGTGTACTGTTACATTCTGATGATGGAAAAGTCTATGCACCGTGTGATGGGATTATACAAACCGTGTTTCCGACGAAACATGCAATTGGGATAGAAAGCACAGACGGAAGCGAGATTTTGATCCATATGGGAAATAATACGGTGGCTCTGAATGGAAAATATTTTACTGTGCATGTGAAAGAGAAGGATGAAGTGAAAGCAGGCCAGATTTTAGCTGAGTTCGATAAAAAAGAGATAGAAGCGCAAGGCTATAACTGTGAGATACCGATGGTTGTGACTAATATGGAGATGTATGAAATGTCAGGAGAGCCGACATACAGAAATTATAAGAAAGGAGAAGAAATTTTCAGGCTGAAAAAGAAAACCAATGTTTAAATATGATTAGGAGGAAGATGAAAATGAACAAAGTCAACAGACAAAGACCGTTTGGAGCGAAGGATAAATGGTCATATGCAATGGGAGATTTAGGGTGCAATATGAGTTTTGCGCTGAACAGCTATTTGATGCTGTTTTATACACAGTATATTGGGCTGGATTTAGGAACATGGGGAATCATTATTTTGCTTTTGAAAATCTGGGATGCGATTAATGATCCGATCATGGGAGCATTAATGGATGCGTTGAAACCGGGAAAAAGAGGAAAATTTAAAACTTATATTTATTATGGATCTTTTGTACTGTTATTTTCAGGAGCGTTATGTTTTCTGCCGATCCCAAGTGCACCTTATCCGATTAAGGTACTGGTATGTGTTGTGGGATACCTGATCTGGGATATGGCATATACTGTTGTCAATGTACCTTATGGAGCAATGAATGCAGCTATTACTACAGATCCGACAGAGAGAGCACAGTTGTCAACTTACCGCGGAATCGGATCAATGATCGCGAATATTGTTGTTTTGATTACTTTACCGTTATTATGTTACGATAAGGATAACAATCTGATCGGAAGCAGAATGTTTATTGTGGCGTTAGTGCTTGGAATCATTGGTTTTGCGGCATTTCAGATTCTGATCAAAGGGACTGTGGAGAGAGTGGCTGTCTCCCATGAACCTCAGGAAAAAGTGAAATTTAATTATTTCGAGTCATTAAGCGCTTTTTTGAAAAATAAAGCAGTTGTAGCGATTACGATTGCATCCATTGCGCTGATCATCATGCAGATAGGGCTTTCCAGCGCGAACCAGATTGTATTTCAGAGTTATTTTAAAAATGCAAAATTATCCGGTATTCTGGGGCTTGCAACAATGATTCCATCTTTAATTGTAATACCACTGGTAAAACCGACAGTACAGCGCTTCGGAAAACGTGAAGCTGCAGCAGCCCCAATGCTGATTGGAATTTTGGCGGCAGCAGGAATTGTATTTCTTCCGATAACACCTGACAATACGGGAATGATGATTTATATTATCTTAGCAGTACTCATAAACAGTTCCTGTATTTTTTTCTCGACTGTTGTGTGGGCACTTGTGGCGGACAGTGTGGATTATCAAGAATTACAGACAGGAAAATGAGAAGAGGGAACTATATATGCAACGTATTCTCTGGGAAGAAAACTGGCTCAGGGAGTGGGAGTATCGATTGTTTCGTTCTTGTTGATCTTAACAGGATATGATGAGAATCTGGGGGCACAGCAGAGTGTAGATGTGGCAAGAAATGTATTGATTCTGATCGGTCTGGTATATGCAGTTTGTGTTGCTGCCCAATACATTTGTTTGCGGTTTGTGTATCCGCTGGATAAAAACAAGACATTAGAGCTGGAAAAGAAACTGGGACGTTCCAATGTGGAATTGATTGGTGAAACAGGAGACGAAGAATGAGACGAAAAATAGAAATTAATGAAAATTGGTTTTTTACAAAAGAAAGACCAAATCTGACAGCACCCGATTTTTCGGCAATGCAGGAGATAACACTGCCTCATACGTGGAATGCAGAAGACGGGGCAGATGGGGACGATTATTATGACAGAAGAGAATGCTGGTATGTTCGAAAACTGGAGCGTCCTCAGGGCGATGAAATTTATTTGGAGGTTCCGGCTGCAAGTCAGACTGCACATGTGTATCTCAATGGAGCAGAGATCGGGCATCATATCGGAGGATTTTCGCTGTTTCGGATTCGTTTGACGGAAAGATTGGAAGAAAAGGAGAATATTCTTGCAATTGCAGTAGATAATTCGGAAAGTCAGGATACATATCCGCAATTTGCGGACTTTACCTTTTTCGGTGGTTTGTATCGAGGTGTAAATTTACTGGTTGTACCTGAACGGCATTTTGAATTGGAAGAATATGGAGGTCCCGGGATTTATGTGACTTCACACCTAAACGAAGATGGAAAAGCAGAAGTTCTGGTGCAGGGAAAGGTATCAGGCGGGCAAAGTGAAGCATATAAGGTGCAGATACGGAATGGAGAAGGGGAGATTATCCTGGAAGCAAATACAGAGAAACCTGAAAAAGTGTTTTTCATAGATAATCCAAGAGTATGGAATGGGAAAAAAGATCCCTATTTATATACAGCGAAAATGATCATGGAAGGTTCCGGTGATGAGGTAAGTACCCGATTTGGTATTCGGGAATTTTATGTGGATGCTGAAACAGGATTCTTCCTGAATCAGGAGAGTTATCCTTTGCGCGGAGTTTCCAGACATCAGGACCGACAAGGAAAAGGATGGGCAATCAGCGAGGAAGATCAAAGAGAAGATGCGATGTTGATTCATGAAATAGGAGCTACAGCAGTAAGACTGGCACATTATCAGCATGCACAGAGTTTTTATGATTTTTGTGATGAGTTAGGTATGGTAGTTTGGGCGGAAATTCCATTTATTTCTCGTTTTATAAATACGAAAGAAGCAAAAGAGGATACTGTACGACAGATGCGGGAATTGATTATGCAGAATTATAATCATCCAAGTATTTGCTTTTGGGGGATCAGTAATGAAATCACGATGGGGGAAGAGTCTGATGAACTTGTGGAAAATCAGAGGATTCTGCAGAAATTATGCCACAAGCTGGACCCGTCCCGAAAAACAGTGCTTGCAAATCTGACAACTGTGGAGAGCCAAAGTGAACAGAACAAGATTACAGATTTATCGGCCTATAATGTTTATATGGGATGGTATGCAGGAAAAGTAGAGGACTGCGGAGCGTGGATGGACTCTCTCCATAAAGAAAATTCTGATATGTGCATGGGAATTTCGGAATATGGCGCAGATACCAATGTTCAATATCATTCGGATGCTCCGAAACGTCAGGATTATACGGAAGAGTACCAGTCTTATTATCACGAAAAAATGCTTCAGGCAATACAGGAACGACCGTATCTCTGGTGCAGCTTTGTGTGGAATATGTTCGATTTTGCGGCAGATAAGAGAAAAGAAGGTGGCACACAAGGGCGTAATACAAAAGGTCTGGTTACATATGATCGGAAAATTAAAAAGGATGCATTTTATCTTTATAAAGCATATTGGACAGAAAAACCGTTTGTGCACATCTGTTCAAAGCGTTTTCAAAAAAGACCGGGAGACACTACAACAATAAAAGTATACGCCACAGGAATCGAAAAGGCGGAACTTTGGATGGATGGAAAACGGATCCAAGAACAAAAAGGGACATATTGTTTCCTGTTTGAAGGTATTAAATTAACTCAAAATCACCAAATTACAATTTATGGTTATTGCGGAGATGAGAAGGTTTGCGAAGACGAGGCCGCTTTTACTCATACAGATGGATTGGAGGCAGAGTATATTCTGGAGTCCGGCGAAAATGACGGAGTCAACTGGTTCCTGGATGAGTATGGAGAAAAAAAGAAGCTTGAAGCAACACAGGGCTTTCTGTCTGTATATGATGAGATAGGGACAATACTGGATACAGAGAAAGGCAATGAAATTCTGAATGGGTTGTTTATCTCGTTTGGAGAAGGTGGTAAAGCGTTACTGACTGAGAGTGTGCAGAATTCAATTCGTTCGTTGACATTCGTAGAGCTTGCGAAAATGATCGGACCAGCAATTACACCTGAAATGTTAAATATGCTCAATGAGCAATTAAGGCATGTAAAAAATTCTTAAAGAATGGGCCGGCGTGATGGTCGGCCCTATTCGTTACTGTTCACACTCAATCACCTTTATTAAATAAAAACAAAAAATATAAAAAAGGTATTGACTTTTTTTATACATGTGGATATAATAACTATGTTGCGTCTGACAGAGACGAAACATGAGGTGATGCGGATTGGTGTAATGGCAGCACAGCAGACTCTGACTCTGTTAGTAGAGGTTCGAGTCCTCTATCCGTAGGTTATAAGATAAGAATTTCTTATCTTATATCGGAGTGTGGCTCAGCTTGGTAGAGCGCTACGTTCGGGACGTAGAGGTCGCGTGTTCGAATCACGTCACTCCGACTTTTGGAAAAGAACCGTAAAGTTACATAAAATGTGGCTTTACGGTTTTTTAGTATAAAGATGCGTGATAAAGCCATAAAAGTACTGAAAAACAATACTTTTATGGCTTTCTGATTTTTCATTTAATTACTTCAATAATTATTCTTGATAGAAAGATCCCATATAGCGGATATAGTCATCTTCTGTATGATTCGCTTTCCAGTCATGGACGCTGGCTTTATTACGCTCTCCGGAAATGACAGACAGTTCTTTTCCTAATTTTTCAAAAGCTTCGTCCACAACTTCTTCCGGTGTTTGAGCAGTCTTCATAACAGCTTCCCCCTGTGGTCCGCCAGGCAGGTTGCTTAAAAGACTTGGTGTCAGAGTAGTTCCCAAAGTGATGACTTCCACATCAACATTGGTCTTTTCCGTTTCACAGGCAACAGCCTCTGTCATTTTTAAAATGAATGCCTTTCCTGCACCATATTGGCCATTCCATGGTGAACTGGAAATTCCAGTCATAGAAGATACGTTGATGACAGCACCGCGATCCTGTGCAGCAAAGATTTTCATATAGTGATAGAAGCATTTCATAAATGTAACAACGTTTACGTTGATCATTGCCTCATGCTTTTCCCAAGGTGTATCCTGGATTTTGCCAAAAGAGTGTAAGCAGGCTACATAGGCCATAAATCCCATATCCAGATTTTCTGTTGCAGCAAAAATTTTGTCAGTAGCATCTGGCAGCGAAAAGTCTGCTTTTACGACTTTATAATCAATCTCATAAGTGTTTTTTAGTTCCTCACCGAGCTCTTTTAATTTTTCTTCACGGCGTCCGACCATTACGACATTCATACCTTCTTTGGCAAGCCTTTCACAAAATGCTTTTCCGACACCTTCAGTAGCGCCTAAAATAATTCCCCATTCTCCATATTTTTCTCTCAATGTCATGTTGATTCTCCTCTCATATATGATATTTTAAATGTACGGTGGAAAAATAAAAATCCACAACTATACTGATATTATAGCACAGATATAAGTGAAACAGTATTAAGCTTCTGATAATACAGAAAAGGATTATACAAAACTGCTACTTGTCAACTGTTTAGAATACCCGTATAATAAAAAAGGTTATTAAACTTATTTCTATGGTAGGAATATAGAAAGGATACATTTGAAAAAGATGGAAGAGTGGGATATACAATATAAAGAGCTCTTATCCATGCCGGAGCAGTCTTATCGCCTGATCGATATTCGGGATGAAGCTTCCATGTCATACGGAATGATTCCGGGGGCAGAGTGGCTTCCGACAGAAACAATCGAGCAGAATCTGGATGCGGCGGATAAGGAAAAGAAGCTGGTGCTTTACTGTACGCGAGGGGCATTAAGTGAAGAATGTGCAGAAGTGCTCCGGGAGAAAGGATATGATGCAGTCAGTCTGGAAGGCGGATATACGAGGTGGTTGTTAGAGCGGATGGAAGCTGAGCAGAAGAAGGAAGAGGAAGAATCAGGTGAAGAACTTTTGCGGGCAGAAGAGATTGAGAAAAGTATCCGCAAAAAATTTCACAAAAGACTGTTCTCGCGATTTGCCAAGGCAGTTCGGGAATATGAGCTGGTGCAGGAGGGGGACAGGATTGCAGTCTGTATTTCCGGTGGAAAAGATTCGATGCTGATGGCAAAGCTGTTTCAGGAATTAAAAAAGCACAACAAGTTTCCGTTTGAGGTGGAATATCTGGTGATGGATCCGGGATACAGTGAACTGAACCGGAAACTGATTGAACAGAATGCAAAAATGATGGGGATTCCGATCAAAATTTTTGAGTCTGATATTTTTGATGCGGTGTTTGATGTGGAAAAATCTCCGTGTTATTTATGTGCCAGAATGCGAAGAGGGCATCTCTACAGTAAGGCAAAAGAACTTGGATGCAACAAGATCGCACTTGGACACCACTATGATGATGTGATTGAGACAATCCTGATGGGAATGTTGTATGGTGCGCAGGTACAGACCATGATGCCGAAGCTGCACAGCACGAATTTTGAGGGGATGGAGCTGATTCGTCCGCTGTATCTGGTAAGGGAAGATGATATCAAGCATTGGAGAGATTACAATCATCTGCATTTTCTGCAGTGCGCCTGCCGGTTTACCGAGACATGCAGTACCTGCAGTGTGGATGGAAGCAGTGCATCCAAACGGATGGAAATCAAGCACCTGATCGCAAAACTGAAAGAAACGAACCCGTATGTAGAGGGAAATATTTTTAAGAGTGTGGAAAATGTCAATTTGAGTACGGTAATTGCATACAAGGAAAACGGAGTCAAACATCATTTTCTGGAATCCTATGATGAGAAAGCATAAAAATGGGATTTGAAAAAAATACAAAAAATCAAAAATAAAAACTTGAAAAATAGAACATGGAGATTATAATAAGTAACAAAATACAAAGTGCAAAGGAGAAAAAAAGATGAGTATTAGAATTGGTATTTTAGGATATGGAAATCTGGGACGCGGAGTGGAATGCGCGATCAGACAGAATCCGGATATGGAACTGGTGGCTGTATTTACCCGCAGAAATCCGGAAGACGTGACAATATTGACAGAGACAGCAGCAGTGTGCAACATTGCAGATGCTGCTGACTGGAAAGATAAGATCGATGTGATGATCCTGTGTGGAGGAAGTGCGACAGATCTTCCTGTACAGACACCGGAATATGCGAAGATGTTCAATGTAGTAGACAGTTTTGATACTCATGCAAAGATTCCGGAGCACTTTGCAAACGTAGACGCAGCTGCAAAAAAAGGCGGACACATCGGAATTATCTCTGTGGGCTGGGATCCGGGAATGTTCTCATTGAACAGACTGTATGCAAATGTAGTACTTCCGGAAGGGAAAGACTATACGTTCTGGGGAAAAGGTGTCAGCCAGGGACATTCTGACGCAGTGCGTCGGATCGCAGGTGTAAAAGACGCAAAACAGTATACAATTCCGGTAGAGTCTGCACTGGAAGCAGTAAGAAACGGTGAAAATCCGGAGCTGACTACACGCCAGAAACACACAAGAGAGTGCTTTGTTGTGCTGGAGGAAGGCGCAGATGCTGCAAGAGTGGAAGAGGAAATCAAGACAATGCCGAACTACTTTGCAGATTATGACACAACGGTACATTTTATCAGCGAGGAAGAATTAAAAGCAAATCACAGTGGAATCCCGCACGGAGGATTTGTACTCAGAAGTGGTGTGACAGGCTGGGAAAAAGAAAACAAACATCTGATCGAATACAGTCTGAAACTGGATTCCAATCCGGAATTTACTTCTTCTGTAATTCTGGCATATGCAAGAGCAGCATATCGCCTGCATAAAGAAGGACAGACAGGATGCAAGACGGTATTTGACATTGCTCCGGCATATTTAAGTCCGAAGAGTGCAGAAGAACTGCGTGCAGAAATGTTATAAAACGACTGTAAGAAGGACAGGCAGATGCTTTTTTGAAGTGTCTGTCTGTTTTTCTGTACATTTTTGCAGGAAATGAGTATAATAGATAGCATCATGTATTTGGAAATGTTATGAAAGAAGAGGTGAATCATGTTTGGCTATGTGACGATCTGCGAACCGGAGCTGAAGATGAAAGATCTGCGAAAATATAAGGCATATTATTGCGGACTCTGCCGGAAATTAAAAGAGGATTACGGGACGATGGGACAGATGACGCTGACTTATGATATGACATTTGCGATTATTCTGCTGGCATCCTTGTATGAGGCAAAAAACCGGATGAATCAGCACAGATGTAAAGTGCATCCGGTGAAGAAGCAGGCGATGATCGAGAATGAGATTACACAGTATGCAGCAGATATGAACGTTCTGCTTGCATATTACCATATGAAAGATGACTGGGCAGATGAGAAGAAAGTAAGCGGTCTGTTAGGGGGCGGACTGCTCAAGAAAAAGGCAGAAAAGATTGCGGAGCAATATCCAAGGCAGAGTAAAGCAATCAGGGAGTCTTTGCAGGAACTCTCAGACTGTGAAAAAGAGAACAGTCAGGAGATCGACCGATCAGCAGGCTGCTTTGGAAGACTGATGGCAGATCTGTTTGTATATAAGGAAGATATGTGGGAAGAGACACTGCGGCGCATGGGATTTTTCTTGGGAAAATATATTTACATTATGGATGCTTATGAAGATCTGGAAGAGGATCTTCGTAAGCAGTGTTACAATCCACTGAAAAGTCTGCATGAAAGAGCAGATTATGAAGAACAGATCCGGCAGATCCTCTGTATGATGATCGCAGAGTGCAGCGCCGAGTTTGAGAAGCTGCCATGCCTTTTGGATGTGGACATTTTAAGAAATATCCTGTATGATGGAGTCTGGAATCGTTATAATAAAATTCAGAAGAAAAAGTTAGAGGAAGGAAATAAAAAGAATGAGCAAGAATCCTTATGACGTGCTGGGAGTTCCTCAGAATGCATCAGATGATGAGATAAAAAAAGCATACCGGGAGCTGACAAGAAAGTATCATCCGGATGCAAATGTGAACAATCCGCTTGCAGATCTGGCGGAAGAAAAATTCAAAGAAGTGCAGGAAGCATATGATGAGATCATGCGCCAGAGAGAGCAGGGAGGAGGATATTCCTACGGAAATTCCTCCTATGGCGGGAATTCTTACAATAACACATACAACGGACCACAGGACGCAGAGATGCAGGCAGTGTTCAATTATATCAACAGCAGAAACTACAGGGAAGCGCTAAATCTTCTTGACCGGATGCCGAACCGCAATGCGATGTGGTATTATGCCAGCGGGTTTGCCAATGCAGGAATCGGAAATAACGTACTTGCAAGAGAGCATGCGGCACAGGCAGTCAATATGGAACCGAATAATGTACAGTATCGTCAGTTGTTGAACCAGCTGGACTGGAACAGCAGAAGATATCAGAGCAATCCATACGGAGGCGGATATGGAGCCGGCGGACAGAGCTGTGGAACGGGGAACATGTGCTGTGATCTCTGGTGTGCAGATACGCTGTGTGAATGTATGGGAGGAGATCTTTGTTCATGCATGTAAAAGCGAGAATGACCGCATTTAGCGGACTGCTTCTGGCACTTTCTGTTGTCTGTATGGCACTGGGAAGTGTGATCGAGACCAATACGCTGTTTTTACTGGCGGCAGCTTCCTATTTTGTGGGGATCATCATCCGTGAATTCGGGATGAAAGCGGGAGTGGCTTTTTATCTGGCAGATATCCTGCTCGGATTTTTGGTCACACCGAACAAGTTTTATGTAATTTCATTTGCCGCTATGGGATTTTACATCCTGGCAGCGGAAGGCAGCTGGCGATTTTTGGGTAAAAGCAGTGAAAAGATGCAGAAATCCTGGATTTTCTGGGTGATGAAATATGTGGTGTTTAATTTGATGTATATTCCAATGGTTCTGATATTTCAGGAACTTCTTTTCATGAAAGAACTCTCCGGTGGACTGCTTCTGGCTGTTCTGGCAGCAGGACAGGTGGGAGTCTGGATTTATGACCGGGCTTATGAATATGTTCAGGTTCATATATGGAATAAGTTCCGGGGAAAGCTGTTGAATTAGTGTAGTTATTTGATAGGATATTGCCCAAGTGTGGATTTTCTGGTATACTATCGACATTACGCATGTTCAAATGTGACAGCGAAATAGAAGAAAAGGAGGAAATATATGTTAAATGACATCTTAGGGCAGATCAATGATCTGATGTATACGTACCTGCTGTTGTTTCTGTTGTTGGGAACCGGACTTTACTTTTCAATCCGTTCACGGTTTGCACAGGTGCGTCTGATGAAAGAAGGATTTCGGATTCTTACGGAAAAAGCGGAGGTGGAAGATGGGAAGAAACAGGTCTCATCTTTTCAGGCGCTTATGATTTCCACAGCATCCCGTGTCGGAACAGGAAATATCGCAGGAATCGCGACTGCTATCGCGGCAGGCGGACCGGGAGCGGTCTTCTGGATGTGGGTGATGGCTGTAATCGGAGGTGCTTCTGCATTTATCGAAAGTACACTGGCACAGGTATATAAGACAAAGGATGGAAAAGACTTCCGTGGCGGTCCTTCCTACTATATGGAGAAGGCGCTTGGAAAACGTTGGATGGGAGTGCTTTTTTCCGTGCTTCTGATTATTTGTTTTGCTTATGGATTCAATGGTCTGCAGTCTTATAATATGTCTTCTGCTCTGGAATATTATATTCCGGGATACAGTGAGAGCAGTTATCCGATGATTGTAGGTTTGATTCTGGCAGTCGGAACCGGTCTGATCATTTTCGGAGGCGTGCATCGTATCGGATTTATTACGTCTGTAATGGTGCCGATCATGGCAGGTGCATATCTTCTGATCGGACTTTTTACGATCGTGACACATCTTCCGCAGCTTCCGGGCGTACTGGCAATGATCTTATCAGAAGCATTTGATGTTCAGGCGATTATGGGCGGCCTGGCTGGAAGCGCAGTTGTGATCGGAATCAAGAGAGGTCTGTTCTCCAACGAGGCAGGTATGGGAAGCGCGCCGAATGCTGCAGCAAGTGCATCTGTAAGCCATCCGGCAAAACAGGGGATGGTACAGGTAATTTCTGTATTTATCGACACGCTTTTGATCTGCTCGGCAACTGCAATGATGCTGCTTCTTTCCGGTGTTCAGGGAGAGGCGGGCGTTCTGGATGGAATTCCGTTTGTGCAGAAAGCGATTTCTGCAAATGTGGGAACATGGGGAATCCACTTTATCACGGCATCCATTTTTGCGTTTGCATTCAGCAGTCTGATCGGTAACTATTATTATGCAGAATCCAATATTTTGTTTATCAAGAATAATAAGGTTTTACTGTTCGTGTTCCGCTGTACATGCCTTTTGGCAGTATTCTTAGGCGCACAGGCAGATTTCTCACTGGTATGGAATCTGGCAGATATTACGATGGGATGTATGGCGATCGTCAACATTATCGCAATTCTGCTTTTGGGCAACATTGCTCTGAAAGTATTGAAAGATTACGAAACACAGAAAAAGGCCGGAAAAAATCCGGTATTTAAAGCAGAGAATGTAGGAATTAAAAATACAGACTGCTGGAAATAGTCGAACAAGCAGCTGCATCAGAAGAGTGATGCAGCTGCTTGTTTTATATGTGGATAAAATAAGGAAAAACGCGCGTTAAGAGAGGGAATACTACGTAAAAATAAAAGAAACATAAAATAAAAATGAAATTTCAGAAAGGTACGGGGTTCTTGCTTGACTTCTGAAAACAGCTCGACTATACTACATTCTAACTTAAGTTACATATGTGGCGGGGAAGGAGAATGATATGCAGGAAGTAAAATCACCAAAGAAGCCATTTTTATATTACTGTCTGATCGTAGCAACAATTATGGTTTTGCTGAACAGTCTGGTATTCCCGAATGTACTGAAGCATTCTGTAAAAGAAGTGGACTATAATACATTCATGAAAATGACAGAGAACAAGGAAATTGGAAAGGTCAACATTGACAGCGGGGAGATCATCTTTACGGATAAGAGTGAAGAGAAGATGTATAAGACCGGTGTTATGGATGATCCGGGTCTGGTAGACAGACTATATGATTCCGGGGCAGACTTTTCTTCTAAGATTACAGAAGAGATGTCTCCAATCCTGTACTTTTTACTGAGTTACATTCTGCCGATCGCGATTTTTATCATGCTTGGCAGATGGTTATCCAAGAAGATGATGTCGAAGATGAACGGCGGAGCAAATCCGATGAATTCTATGATGTTCGGAGGTGGAAAGAGCAACGCAAAAATTTACGTCAAATCCAGCAACGGGATTAAGTTTTCCGATGTGGCAGGAGAGGATGAGGCAAAGGAGCTGCTAAGTGAGATCGTGGATTATCTTCATGATCCGGATAAATATCGGGAGATGGGAGCAGCTATGCCAAAAGGCGCTCTGCTTGTGGGACCTCCGGGAACCGGTAAGACTCTGCTTGCAAAAGCGGTAGCGGGAGAAGCCAATGTTCCGTTCTTTTCGATTTCCGGTTCGGAATTTGTGGAGATGTTTGTTGGTATGGGGGCTGCGAAAGTGCGGGACTTATTCCAACAGGCGAATGAGAAGGCACCATGTATCGTGTTTATTGATGAGATTGATGCCATCGGGAAGAAGCGAAATGGAAATATCGGCGGAAATGATGAAAGAGAGCAGACACTGAATCAGCTTTTGACAGAGATGGATGGATTTGACGGCACGAAAGGCGTTGTGATCCTGGCGGCGACCAACCAGCCTGATTCACTGGATCCGGCGCTGCTGCGTCCGGGACGGTTTGACCGCAGGATTCCGGTAGAACTCCCGGATTTAAAAGGAAGGGAAGAAATCTTAAGAGTCCATGGAAAGAAAATCCGGCTTTCTGATAATGTGGATTTTGCAGCAGTTGCAAGAACGGCTGCAGGGGCTTCCGGAGCGGAGCTTGCCAATATTGTCAATGAAGCGGCTCTTCGGGCGGTACGCCGCGGAAGTAAAGTGACCATGCAGGAAGATCTGGAAGAAAGTGTAGAGACAGTGATTGCCGGATATCAGAAGAAAAACAGGATTTTGTCTACGAAAGAAAAACTGACAGTTGCCTACCATGAGATCGGGCATGCACTGGTTGCGGCAAAACAGACGGATTCCGCACCGGTTCAGAAAATTACCATTATTCCACGTACCTCCGGTGCGTTGGGATACACCATGCAGGTGGATGAGGGAGAGCATTTCCTTATGACAAAATCGGAATTGCTCAACAAGATCACTACATTTACCGGCGGGCGAGCAGCGGAAGAGCTGGTTTTCAAAGAAGTGACAACAGGCGCATCCAATGATATTGAGCAGGCCACCAAGCTGGCAAGAGCCATGCTGACTCAGTTCGGTATGAGTGATGAATTTGATATGGTGGCGATGGAGACGATCCAGAATCAGTATCTGGGAGGGGATGCATCCCTGACCTGTTCTCCGGAGACGCAGACGAAGATCGATGCCAAGGTAGTAGAGATCGTGAGAGAGGCACATACAAAAGCACTTCAGATTTTAAAAGAAAATGAGACGAAGCTGCATGAACTTGCCAAGTATCTGTATGAAAACGAGACCATCACAGGAGAAGAGTTTATGCAGATCTTGCAGGCAAAAAAATTGGTTTGTGAAGAGAATGCTTCAGAAGATACAACGGTATAACAGAGAAAAATCAGAAAATGTGTCAGACAGACTGTTTTCTGATTTTTTTGTGCATGAATTATTAAAAATCTTTGTGTATATAGATTGACGGTGTTTTTGTAATTGCGTTAAGATAAGAACAAGATTAAGGAACGGGAGGAAAGAACATGTCATTGATCCAGCAGTTAAAGCAGGCGCAGGATTTTACAGAACGAGAGAAGGATATTGCACGATTTGTTTTGGAACATCCGGAGACCATTGAAAATATGTCATCCAGAGAACTGGGGCATCAGACCTTTACCAGTGCGGCTTCTGTGACACGGTTTTGTCAGAAGCTGGGCGTGAAAGGGTTTCCGGAATTTAAGATTAAGTTTGTCAGTGAACTGAGGGATGGATATCTGGACGAAAAACAGGAGAAAATTATGATGTCCGAGCGGGAAAATGTTGTGACTATGGTTCGGAAAATCACAGAAATTCAGAAACAGGCGGTAATGGAGACACAAAAGGAAGTTTCGTATAGCCAGCTTATGCGTGTTGGAAAACTGATCGCAGAGGCACGGTCTGTGGATTTCTATGCTTATGATATGAATGTAAATCTAGCACAATATGGATGTTCCCTGCTTTTTCATGCGGGAAAAAGATCTGCTGTTTATTCTGCAACGAATATTCAGGGATTACATGCAAATATGCCGTCAGATGGTCATGTGGCAATTATTTTGAGTCATACAGGACGGAATGAACGGTTGGCGGAGATTGAAAAGTTGTTGAGAAAAAATGGGACAAGAGTGGTTGCAGTAGTGTCCGATGGTGATAGTATCATTGCCAGATATGCGGATGAAGTACTGGTGGCGGCCGGTTCTGAAAAAGTAGAAGAGTTCTGGATGTCCATGTTTTTTGCTTCGGGTAAATACTTGTTGGATATTTTGTATGGGTTGGAATTTAGCAGAAAATATCAGGATAATCTGGTCTTGAATCAAAAATATGAGAAAGCGGGAGAGAAGAGTCTTTGGGGCTTAAATGAAGAATCTTAAACGCGGAATTAACAATTCCCTTTTAGTTATGCAAAATAGCTAAAAGGGAATTGTTGATTTTGCACAAAAACAGAATGTATTTTTTTATATGTGAAACATTGTTGCACTGGATTTGTTGTTGGTTTCAGAAAAAGTGAAATGAAAAAACAAAATCCGTAAAAATATTGAAAGAAAAACGAGAATTCTATATAGTAATTTCATCAAAAGAAGAGAGTGGATGCGCGCAAAGGACTCTGTACAACAAGGAGGAGAACGAGATGGCACAGATCAGAGATTATCGAAAACTGGCCCATGACATTATCTGTGAAGTGGGCGGAAAAGAAAATATTGTCAATGCCACAAGATGTGCAACGAGATTGAGACTGGTATTAAAGGAAGAGCCGGAACAGGCAAAAGAGAAAGTTGCAGCAATGGCGGGAGTAATTACAGTTGTGGAAAACAGCGGACAGTTCCAGGTTGTAATCGGGACTCATGTGGGAGAGGTATATGATGCGGTGGCAGAAGAACTGCATCTGGATACAGAGAATCTTCAGGTGGAGCAGCCGAAACAGAGTGTCATGAATAAAGTGATTGCAACAATGTCAGCTGTGTTTGCACCGTTTGTATATATTCTGGCTGCAGCGGGACTTCTGCAGGGGGCGTTGATCCTGGTCAATATGGCAGTTCCATCTTTTGCAGGAACTGGGACGTATGCGGTATTGAGTTTTATGTTATGGACGCCATTTACATTTCTTCCGATTTTTATTGCAATTACCGCATCCAAGCACTTTAAATGTAATACGTTTATCGCCGTTTTATGTTGTTGTGCATTGGTTAATCCGGACTGGGCGGGTATGGCGGCCCGGATTGCAGATGGAGAAGTAATCCGTTTTTTGGGAATCAAACTGTCTGAGACAACCTATACTTCAACAGTATTGCCTCCATTACTTCTGGTCTGGGTATTGTCCTATCTGGAACGATTTTTAGAAAAGAAACTGCCAGAAGCAGCAAAAGCATTGCTAACACCGTTAATCTGCTTTTTGATTATGGTTCCCGCAACCATTCTTGTGATTGGTCCTGTATCTTCCATTACGGCAAACGGAATTGCAAATGGATATAATTTTCTTGCAAATACCGCGCCAGCCCTGGCAGGAGCCATCATCGGAGGCTTGTGGGAAGTGGTAGTAATTTTTGGAGTACATTGGGGAATTACACCAGTTGTTCTTGCTAATTTTGATATGCAGGGATTTGATACGTTTCAGGCATTTCAGACCATTGCAGTCGTTGCTCAGGTTGCGGCAGCCTTTGGCGTATTTATCAGATCTAAAAACAGAGAAATGAAAAGTGTTTCGTTATCAGCAGGAATCACAGGTATTTTCGGAATTACAGAGCCAACAATCTATGGGGTGACACTGCGATTGAAAAAACCGTTTATCTGTGGATGTATCGGAGGAGCCGTCGGAGCAGTTGTGATGAGCTTTTTCCACTCTGCTTATTATGCATATGCAGGACTCCCAAGCCTTTTGACAGTGGTAAATTCCATCAGCAAGGATGCACCGATGTCATTTGTAGGAGAAGCAGTTGGATGTGCTGTGGCAATTGTTCTGACAATCGTATTGATTCAGGTTGTAGGATTTGCAGACCCGAAAGAAAAAGAGGAGTCTGACACAGAAAAAGGCAGCACAAATGAGGAAATTTGTGGAGAAGAAATTGTGGACAGCCCGATGAGGGGAGAGGTAATCCCATTGAGTGAAGTACATGATGAAGTTTTTTCCGGAGAAATGATGGGAAAAGGATGTGCCATCGTGCCGGAAGAAGGGAAAATATATGCACCATTCGACGGAAAAATAGTCGGACTGTTGGAGAGTCATCATGCAGTAGGAATCGAGAGTACGTCAGGAATTGAGATTCTGATTCACGTGGGGATGGATACCGTTAAACTTCAGGGAAGAGGATTTACAGCATATGTGCAGGACGGAGAACAGGTGAAGAAGGGGCAGCTTCTTCTGGAATTTGAAAAAGAAGAGATTGAAAAAGCCGGTTATGAAGTGACAACCCCTGTAATCGTTACGAATAGTTACGAATTCTCAGAGATTGAGACAGTGGCCTTTAAGCAGGTAGAGCGTCAGAATGCATTGTTGAAAGTACAGAGAATATAGAGAGAAAATAGGAGGAGATATAAGATGGCATTAGCAAATACGTTTTTATGGGGCGGTGCAGTTGCTGCAAATCAACTGGAAGGCGGATGGAATGAAGGTGGAAAAGGGATTAGTGTGATGGATGTGATGACTGGGGGCAGCAATCAAATGATGCGCCGAATCACAGAAGGAGTCATTGAAGGCGAGTATTATCCAAATCACGAAGCGATTGATTTTTACCATGAATACAAAGGAGATATTGCTATGATGGCGGAAATGGGATTTAAGTGCTTCCGTACCAGTATAGCGTGGACACGTATTTTTCCAAATGGTGATGAACTGATCCCGAATGAGGAAGGACTGAAATTTTATGACGATCTGTTTGATGAACTTTTAAAGTATGGCATAGAACCGGTCATTACACTGAGCCACTTTGAAATGCCATATCACTTGGCAAAAGAATACGGAGGCTGGGTGAATCGAAAAGTGATTGATTGTTTCGTGCGTTATGCAGTTACAGTCATGGAACGTTACAAAGAGAAAGTTAAATATTGGATGACATTTAATGAGATTAATAACCAGACCAATACGTCTGCGGATATTTTCGGATGGACAGATTCCGGGGTTCTCTTTTCACAGTACAAAAACAAGAAGAAAGCTATGTATCAGGCGGCACATCATGAAATGGTGGCAGGTGCTATGGTTGTAAAAAAAGGACATCAGATCAATCCCGATTTTCGGATTGGATGCATGTGTTCGTTTGTCCCGTTTTATCCATATTCCTGCAATCCGGATGATATTATGACAGCAGCAGAATGTATGCATGAAAGATATTATTTTGCGGATGTGCAGATGAGAGGGCATTATCCTGCGTTTGCAAAGAAAGAATGGGAGCGGGAAAATACAGCACCGGTGATGGAACCGAGAGATGAACAGATCCTTGCGGAAGGTGTCTGTGATTATCTGGGATTCAGCTATTATATGACCAATGCAGTCAAAGCAGATGTACAGAAAGACACGACGGAATCACTGGATGGAAGCTCTGCAAATTCTGTTCCTAATCCATATGTAAAAGCAAGTGACTGGGGATGGCAGATCGATCCAGTGGGACTTCGGTATGCACTTGTTTCCCTGTATGAGCGCTATGAAAAACCACTGTTTATTGTGGAAAATGGATTTGGGGCAATCGATGTTCTAAAAGAAGATAAAACCTGTGATGATGATTACCGGATCGAATATCTGAGGGCACATATAAAGGAGATGAAAAAAGCAGTAGAACTGGATGGAGTAGACTTGATGGGGTACACGCCTTGGGGCTGCATTGATCTGGTATCCTTTACAACAGGGGAATTGAGAAAACGTTATGGATTTATCTATGTTGATAAAAATGATGATGGAACTGGAAGCGGAAAACGTTATAAGAAAAAATCTTTTGCATGGTTCCGTCGCGTGATTGAGACAAACGGGGAGGAACTGTAGAAGAAAAAGTACAGTGGCTGCAAAAATCTGCGGCCACTGTACTTTTTTCTTCTACAGTCCCATTTTAGGCTGTGTCAAAATGGATTTTACATGATCAACTTCCTGCTGGGTTGCTTTTGCAGCAGGCACGTAATAGCTTTTTTCCCGTGCTACCTGATACAGTTTTTCCTGTGACATTTCACACTGGTTTCGAATCTGTTTGAGGCACTGTTTCAGTTCTTTGTTTTCTGTCTGCGGTATCATATCTCCGAACATTTTCAATTCTCCGTTTACTCCGACCAAGGCGTCAGATACCATTGTCTTTTCATCCATTTTCAAATCCCCCTTATAAAAATTTCATCAGATCCTGTTTGTTTTTGAGTGCGGAATCGGCAGCTTCCTGAAATAACTGCTTTACCTGCGGGTCTGTTGCCTGTGCGGCGTAATCTGTCATTTTACAGTGAGTCGTAGAGTATCCTCCGATCAGATGACGGAGATTCTGCAGATCTAAGATTGAAATTTCTGTCATGGTAATGTCTCCTTTGCATAAATTTAGATTTGTGTTTCGCGAAATAGTATGTTCCGGATCGGGAAAAAGTATGTATTTTACAACACGCTTTTTCTTTTTGTTGTGCAGTTCCCCTGTTTTATGTTATTATAAATATACATATGTGATTTTTTCAGTGAAGGGAAATTCGCTCTTTAGAATCAACAAAGAAAGGAAAGTACTGTATGAAGATTTTAATTCAGAATGGACATGTTGTGGATCCGTTGACAGGTGTGGATGAAGTATGTGATGTGCTTGTGCGTGATACTGATATCGAAAAAGTAGAAAAAAATCTGCAGGCTGAAGCTGACAGAGTGATCGATGCGTCAGGCTGTTATGTAATGCCGGGATTTATCGATCTGCATGTGCACTTGAGAGATCCGGGACTGACTCAGAAGGAAACACTTTCGACCGGAGGAATGGCAGCAGCCAGAGGCGGTGTGACGACAGTATGTGCGATGCCGAATACGAAACCGGTGATCGATACAAAAGAAAAAGTAGAAGAGGTTCACAGACGTGCAAAGGAGGAATCTCTGGTACACGTGATACAGCTGGGCTCCATGACTATGGGTGAGTGCGGCGAAGAACTCTCGGATATCGAAGGGATGGCACAGGCAGGCTGTTATGCACTCAGCGAAGATGGAAAATCTGTCATGAATGCCTTTTTGTTCCGAAAAGCCATGCGAAAAGCAAAAGAGAATGATCTGCTGATCTTCTCACACTGCGAAGATATTTCCATGGTAGAAGGCGGCGTGATGAATGCCGGAAAGCGTGCAGAGGAACTGGGCGTAAAAGGGATCACGAATTCGGTGGAGGATGTGATCGTGGCACGAGACATCCTGATTGCAAAAGAGCTGGATGCCACATTGCATCTGTGCCATTGCTCGACAGCAGACAGCGTCCGGATGATCAAAGATGCGAAAGAAGCAGGGCTGAAGGTGACAGGAGAAGTGTGTCCGCATCATTTTATTCTGACAGATGAGGATATTCCAGAGAACAATGGAATCTGGAAGATGAACCCGCCGCTGCGCTCCAAAGCAGATGTGGAAGCGCTCAGACAGGGATTAAAAGACGGAGTGATGGATGTGATCTCCACAGATCATGCACCGCATATGATGTCTGAGAAGGATAAGCCAATGGAACAGGCAGCATTTGGAATCGTGGGCCTGGAGACCAGTGCATGCCTGACTTATACAGAGCTGGTGGAAAAAGGAGTGCTCACAGTGATGCAGATGGCAGAAAAGATGAGCTATAATCCGGCAAAGATCCTGGGACTGAAAGACAGAGGAAGTGTTTCAGCCGGTAAAAAAGCAGATATTGTAGTATTTGATCCGAGAAGAGAATATCAGATCGATGTGGATACGTTTGCATCCAAAGGGAAAAATACACCGTTTGACGGATGGGAAGTTAAGGGAGAAGTCTGCTGTACATTAGCAGACGGAAAGATCGTATACGAAAAATAAGGAGACAGACAGCATGTTCTGTCCCTTTTTAGAGAACAGGGAGGAAGAAAAAATGATCAACAAACTGGTAGCAAAAATCAAAGAAACAAAGGCACCGATCGTGGTGGGACTGGACCCGATGTTAAACTACATTCCGGAGCACGTGCAGAAAAAAGCATTTGCTGAATTCGGAGAGACACTGGAAGGGGCGGCAGAAGCAATCTGGCAGTTTAACAAAGAGATTGTGGACAAGACATATGATCTGATTCCGGCAGTGAAGCCGCAGATCGCGATGTATGAGCAGTTCGGAGTTCCGGGAATCGAGGCGTTCAAAAAGACAGTGGATTACTGTAAATCCAAAGATCTGGTGGTGATCGGAGATATCAAACGTGGAGATATCGGTTCTACTTCCGCAGCGTATGCAGTGGGACATCTGGGAAGCGTTAAAGTGGGAAGCAAAGAGTACGTTCCATTTGATGAGGACTTTGCAACAGTGAACCCATACCTTGGTTCTGACGGGGTGAATCCGTTCATCGATGTCTGCAAAGAACACAAAAAAGGTCTTTTTATTCTTGTGAAGACATCCAATCCGTCCAGCGGAGAATTTCAGGATCAGCTGATCGACGGAAAACCACTGTACGAGCTGGTTGGAGAAAAAGTAGCACAGTGGGGCGCTGACTGTATGGGTGACGAGTACAGCTATATCGGAGCTGTTGTAGGAGCCACATATCCGGAGATGGGAAAAGTGCTTCGCAAAGTGATGCCAAAATCTTACATTCTGGTACCTGGATATGGTGCACAGGGCGGACAGGGCAAAGATCTGGTACACTTCTTCAATGAAGACGGACTGGGTGCGATCGTAAACTCATCCAGAGGAATCATTGCGGCTTACAAGCAGGAAGCTTATGCAAAATTCGGAGCAGAGAATTTCGGAGATGCTTCCAGAGCTGCAGTTGAAGCGATGGTTGCAGATATCCAGGGCGCATTAGAAGCAAGATAAGTACCGGGGAGGAAGATTCATGTCTAAGAAACAGAAAATGACAGCAGTGGTCATCTCGCAGGAGAAGATCGCAGAAGATATTTACAGTATGTGGCTGAAAGCAGAGCCTGTGGCTGCAGAAGCGGTTCCGGGACAGTTTATTTCCATGTATACAAATGACGGAGCAAAACTGCTTCCAAGACCGATCAGTCTGTGTGAGATTGACAAAGAAAAGGGCGCTTTGCGCGTGGTGTACCGCGTGACAGGAGAAAAGACCGGAACAAAGCAGTTTTCACAGATGAAAGCGGGCGATTCACTGGAGGTCATGGGACCGCTTGGAAACGGTTTTGATCTGGAAACGGGAAAAGAAAAAAAAGCGCTGCTTTTTGGCGGCGGGATTGGTGTGCCGCCGATGCTGGAGCTGGCAAAGCAGTTAACAGCCGGATATCAGACCGAGTGTCAGCTTGTGATGGGATATCGAAGTGAGACGTTTCTGACAAAAGAGATGGAAGCAAATGGAACACTTTATATTGCGACAGAAGATGGAAGTACAGGAACAAAAGGAAACGTTATGGATGCAGTTGCAGCGGACAGTCTGGAAGCAGATGTGATCTATGCCTGCGGTCCGACTCCGATGCTGCGTGCGATCAAGCAGTATGCACAGGAGAAAGGAATCGAGTGCTACATTTCCATGGAAGAGAGAATGGCGTGCGGAATCGGAGCCTGTCTTGGATGTGTCTGCCAGTCGAAGGAAGTGGATGATCACAGCCATGTACACAACAAACGTGTCTGCAAAGACGGACCGGTATTTTTGGCAACGGAGGTGGAACTGTAATGGATATGCGGGTAAAGATTGCAGGTGTAGAGTGGAACAATCCGGTGACAGTGGCATCCGGAACATTTGGATCAGGGGAAGAATACAGTGAATTTGTAGATCTGAACCGTCTGGGCGCAGTCACTACAAAAGGAGTGGCAAATGTGCCGTGGCCGGGAAATCCGACACCGAGAGTTGCGGAGATCCACAGCGGAATGATGAATGCCATTGGACTGCAGAATCCGGGAATTGATGTATTCTGTAAGAGAGATATCCCGTTTTTGCGTCAGTACGATACGAAGATTATTGTCAACGTATGCGGAAGATCCACAGAGGATTACTGTGAAGTGGTAGAACGCCTGGCGAATGAAGATGTGGATATGCTGGAGATCAATATTTCCTGTCCGAATGTCAAAGAAGGCGGAATTGCATTCGGACAGAACCCAAAGGCAGCAGAAGAAATCACAAGAGCAGTGAAAAAATATGCAAAACAGCCGGTTATCATGAAACTGAGTCCGAATGTGACCAGCATTTCTGAGATGGCAAAAGCGGTAGAAGCCGGCGGGGCAGATGCTATTTCTCTGATCAATACTCTGACAGGAATGAAGATCGATATCAATCGGAAGACCTTTGCACTGGCAAATAAGACCGGCGGTGTTTCCGGTCCGGCCATTCATCCGATCGCGGTCCGCATGGTATATGAGGCGGCCAATGCAGTGAATGTGCCGATCATCGGTATGGGCGGAATCGAGACGGCTGAGGATGCCATCGAGATGCTCTTAGTCGGGGCGAGTGCAGTATCCGTGGGAACTGCGAATTTCTACAATCCGAATGTGACCATGGAGATTGTGGATGGCATTGCGAGATATATGGAACAGAACCATTTTGCAAGCGTGCAGGATATGGTTGGAATTGTAAAATAGCAGAACGAAAAAGGGTGTGAAAAAAGTGACACATCCTTTTTTCATGTGTGCGGACATTCCTTAAAGGATGCCGTAATTTGTTGTGACATAGTCGTAAAAGTTCTTTACGACAGGTGTCATATGGTGTGTTTTCAGAGCAGCCATATAAAACTTTCGTTCCCAGTCAGGGTAGGAGATCTGAATGATTTTTACATCCATTCTGAGAAGGTCTGTCATATATGGAACGACTGCCACCCCGAATCCTTTCGAAACGAAACCTGCGATTACGATGTCCTCGTCTATTTCATACGCAATCTGGGGCTTCACCTGTATTTTTTGAAACAAATTGTCAACAATACCTCGCAGACCGGAGGCCTGAGAAAAATAAATCTGGGGATAAGGAGCCAGTTCCTTCAGATTTATTGATTCGTGTCCGGAAAGCGGATGATTTTTCGGAGCGATCACAACAAGATCTTGTTTAGAAACAGGAATAAAATGGATATCAGGTTCATTCTCGCGTTTTGTACAAAAGACAATATCATATTTTTCATCTTTAAGACCTTCGAGCAAAGAAGCAGTAATGCCTGTGTGAAATTTGAACTGAATGGTCTTTTCTTTTTGTTCTTCTAAAAATCGATGTGCCATTTCGGGCAAAAATCCTACACCCAGTGTTCGAAGAAAGCCTAATTCAATGACTCCTGCGCCCATTGCGATGTGACGCATATTTAAAATCCCTTCATCAAGAACGTCCAGTGATTTTTCTACATATTTCAAAAATTGAGATCCTTTCGGAGTGAGTACAGAACGCCGTCCCTGTTTTTCAAATAAAGTGCCCCCCAATTCTTGTTCTAATAAGGAGATAGAATGACTCAGGCTTGGCTGGGTAATGCACAATTGTTCTGCGGTTTTTCGAAAATGTCCGGTCTTTGCCAGCAGAGAAAAGTAGCGAAGCTGATATAAGTTCATATGACGATTCCTCCAGGATATCCTGGAAATTCTTAAGAAGTATGAAATGCAGGTAACTGAAGTGGAATATATCGTTCAGTGGGCAGAAGACAATCGAAGCTACGAACAGAAATACAAAGAACAGATGTGTTTTCATATGTGTGAGCTGTTTGGCGTTTCCCATATTAACTGTGGTCTGATGGAAACATATTCTGTGGAGCACACAGCTCAAAAACTGAAAGAATTATGCGGCAGAGCGGGCAGTCTTGTGATCGGAGTAGAACCGATGCCATACAGCGGCATTCCAAATGTAAAAAGAGCCTGGGAGATTGTAAAAGCAAGTGAATGTGAAAATGCAAAGATCATTCTGGATTCCTGGCACTGGCTCAGAGCAAACCAGCTGATCGATCTTTGTGTTCTGGAAGGAATTCCGGCAGATAAGATCGTTTCTGTTCAGATCAATGATGTATATGAGAGAGCGTATGCAGAAAATGTGTTGAGAGATGAGTCTATGCATGATCGTCTGGCACCTGGAACAGGATGTGGAGATACGGCAGCTTTTTGCAGAATGCTTAAGGAAAAAGGTGTACAGCCGCGTGCATTCGGAGTAGAAGTGATCAGTGACAGTATTCTTGCCCGGGGTGTTGAGGAAGCTGCAAGATTCAATTTTGAAAATACAAAAAAGTGCTGGAAAGTTCCTGGCCGGAGATTTTAGAAGCATAGAAATTGGGGAAGGAGAAAAGCAACGATGAAATTTGAGGCAATGTTTCAACCGGTCAAAATCGGAAATATGACAGTCCCTAACCGGTTTGTGATGAGTCCGATGGGAAATAATTTTGCGAATACAGACGGGAAGATGAGTGAACGTTCTGCAGCATATTACGGGGCGAGAGCAAAAGGCGGATTTGGATTGATCACATTTGAAGCAACGGTTGTCTACAAGGAGGCAAAGGGAGGTCCCAGAAAGCCGTGTCTGTTTTCCGATGATACCGTCAGCAATTTTAAAGAGGCTATTTTAGCCTGTCATAAGGAAGGGGCGAAGGTTTCCATTCAGCTTCAGCATGCAGGTCCGGAAGGAAACTCCAAGGTGACGGGGTATCCGTTAAAATCGGCAAGCAGTATTCCTGCCTCTGTGAAGACAGAAATCCCAAAAGCAATTTCTACGGAAGAATTGTACCGGCTGATCGAGGCTTACGGAGATGCGGCTTTGCGGGCGAAACAGGCGGGAGCAGATGCAGTGGAAGTACATTGTGCCCATGGATATCTTGTAAGTTCTTTTATCTCTGAAAGAACCAATAAACGGCAGGATGAATTTGGCGGATGCTTTGAAAATCGTATGCGTCTTCCAAAACTGATCATAGAAAATATCCGTAAAAAAACAGGTGGAACACTTGCTGTAATCTGCAGAATCAATGGTTCGGACGATGTGGTGGGAGGTCAGACACCGCAGGATGCAGCTGCAGTTGCATCTTATCTGGAAAAAGAATGTGGTGTAGATGCGCTTCATGTATCGAGAGCAGTGCACCTGCATGATGAATATATGTGGGGGCCAAGCGTTCTTCATGAGGGATTCAGTTCTGGCTGTGTGACAGAAATCAAGCAGGCGGTTAAGATCCCGGTGATTACAGTAGGACGTTATACGGAACCACAGTATGCAGAGCTGATGGTAGAAGAAGGAAGGGCGGATCTGATTGCTTTTGGCCGTCAGAGTATCGCAGATCCTGAGCTTCCGCGAAAGGCAAAGGACGGAGAACTGGAATTACTCCAGCCGTGTATTGGATGTCTGCAGGGATGTGTGCCAAACATGTTCCGGGGAGAAGCAATTACTTGTCTGGTCAATCCTCTGGCAGGAAGAGAAGCCGAGCTTGATCTGGCAGAACAGAAGAAAAAAGTTGTCGTTGTCGGCGGAGGACCGGGAGGTTTATATGCGGCATATGTATGTGCGCTTCTAGGACATGATGTGACTTTATACGAAGAAAAAGAGATGCTTGGCGGAAATATGCGTCTGGCAGCTTATCCCCCGGGAAAAGGATGTATTAATGGCATGATCTGCAGTTACATCAACAACTGTAAGGCACAGGGAGTAACGATTGAATTAAATACGTCCGTAACACCGGAGCTGCTCCGGGAGAAAAAGCCGGATGCGGTGATTGTTGCCACAGGTTCCAAACCTCTCATGCTGCCGATTCCGGGAATTGAAAAGACAGTACATGCAGCAGATGTACTGGAAGGAAATGTAAAACCGGGAAAACGTGTTCTGGTAGTCGGAGGCGGCATGGTAGGATGTGAAGTGGCGGATTTCCTTGGAGAACTGGGACATCAGGTATCAATTGTGGAACTCCGTGACGAATTAGGCGCAGATGTGATCCCGGAACATAGAAAATTCCTGATGAAAGAACTGAATGAGTATCAGGTACAGGGGATTACAGGTGCAAAAGTGACAGAATTTCATGAGGATGGTGTCTCTTATGTTCTGGAGAATGGAACAGAAGGTCGTGTGGAGCAGGTGGATACTGTGGTGCTTGCAATGGGATACCGTAATTATGATCCTCTGAGCCAGGAAATCAAAGTATTTGCAAAAGAAGTATTTGTGATAGGAGATTCAGTTCGTGCGCGAAGAGCGATGGATGCTACGAAGGAAGCATTCGAAACAGCAATGATGATTTAGGAAAGAAAGGAGAATTGTTATGGAGATTAATGGAAGAACAGGATTTTTTTGCCTGATCGGTTCACCGGTAGGACATTCCGGTTCACCGGCAATGTATAATTACAGTTTTCAGAAGACAGAACAGGATTATGTTTATCTGGCATTTGACGTGGATCTTGACAAGACAGAAGAGGCAGTCAGTGCGTTGAAAGCACTTGGATGTAAAGGGGTTAATGTGACCATGCCATGCAAGACAAAGGTGGCAGAGCTGGCAGATGAGCTTTCTGACGCAGCAGAACTGATCGGTGCCTGCAATACAGTTGTGGTAAAAGACGGAAAGCTTCATGGACATAATACGGATGGAATCGGATTTGTGAGAAATCTCAAGGAGCACGGTGCAGATGTAAAAGATAAAGTGATCACTGTTATGGGTGCAGGGGGAGCAGCTACTGCGATCCAGGTTCAGGCCGCATTGGAAGGGGCAAAGAAGATTTATATTTTCAATTGTAAGGATAAATTTTATGCGAATGCAGAAAATACGGCAAGAAAAATTGAAAACAAGGTTCCTGGTGTAACTGTAGAGGTATATCCTTTGGAAGACAGCCAGAAATTATATGAAAAAATCAAAGAAAGTGATATCCTTGTGAATGCAACCAAGTCAGGAATGAAACCGGCAGAGGATGAGTCGTTGATCAAAGATGTATCCGTATTCCAGCCGGATTTTGTAGTTGCAGATGCGGTTTATAATCCAAGAGAAACAAAACTGATTCGGGAGGCAAAAGCAGCAGGCTGCAAAATTGCACTGGGCGGAATTGGTATGCTTCTATGGCAGGGCGAAGCTGCTTTCCGGATTTTTACAGGAGAGAGCATGCCTACGGAGGAAGTGTATGAAAGATTTTTTCGAGGATAAGGAAAAAAGGATTCCGGGCAACATGGAATATGATATAGAACAAATCAGAAATGAGCTTGGAAAAGGAATGAACATCGAAAAAATAGCAGAGAAACTGAACTTAGATCAAGCGTATGTTGAATTTTTGTTTTGGTTTGGAATTTTATAAAAGTGTGAAACGTCCTTTCTGGTGAACTGTCCGGTGGGAGATTATCCGTGATATGAGTAGTCTCCCTGTTTTTATACGGGCAGCTTCCGGGAAGAAAATTCAGGAGATTTTAACTGCGGCTGATAAAAAATTGAAATAACCGAAAAATTATGATAAAATTGAGAAGATTTAACAGATTACAGGGGCATACAGATGTCCATAAATATGGAGGTTTAAGGAAGATGGAAGCATACAAACAGGAATTTATTGAATTTATGGTAGACAGTGATGTATTAAAATTTGGAGAGTTTACATTGAAGAGCGGAAGAAAATCTCCGTTTTTTATGAATGCAGGCGGATATGTAACAGGTTCTCAGCTGAAAAAGCTGGGTGAGTATTACGCGAAGGCAATTCACGATAAATACGGCGATGACTTCGATGTGTTATTCGGACCTGCTTATAAGGGAATCCCGCTTGGAGTTGTAACTGCAATCGCATACAGCGAATTATACGGAAAAGAAGTGCGTTACTGTTCAGACCGCAAAGAAGAAAAAGATCACGGTGCAGACAAGGGAAGTTTCCTTGGAAGTAAATTAAAAGACGGAGACCGTGTTGTGATGATCGAGGATGTAACAACATCCGGAAAATCTATGGAAGAGACAGTTCCGAAAGTAAAAGGTGCTGCCGATGTAGAGATCGTCGGACTGATGGTGTCATTAAACCGTATGGAAGTCGGAAAAGGCGGAGAAAAATGTGCATTGGATGAAGTGAAAGAGCTGTATGGCTTTGACACCGCAGCAATCGTAACAATGGAAGAAGTCGTAGAACACCTCTACAACAGACCATATAAAGGAAAAGTGATCATTGATGATACATTAAAAGCGGCAATTGATGCATATTATGAAATGTATGGTGCAAAGTAAGCGGGGAGTGAAAGAAGATGGAGAAGGCATATAAAACAATGAGTCAGGCAGGAGCAGGAAGCATTGTGATCGGAATCATTACGATCGTAACAGGCGTGACAGCCGGAATTATCGCCATTGTCAATGGGGCACGTCTGTTGAAAAATAAGAGCGAGATTACATTTTAGCTGTGGAAAACGGGGGAGTAATTTGAATCAGAGACAGGTGAAAAGAACCCGCACGGTGGGAAAAATATTATTTGTGCTCTATATTTTTTTCTTATTATATTTCCTGATCTTCTCAGACTGGTACGGACGCAGCGGTATTGGTGAAGAATACCGCTGTAATCTTGTGCTTTTCAAGGAGATCAGACGTTTTGTGGAATACCGGGAAACGCTTGGGCTTTTCGCGGTATTTACCAATTTATTTGGAAATATCCTGATTTTTGTGCCATATGGATTTTTTATATCCGTTGCCAGCAGGATGAGAGGCTTTTTGATGACATTGTTCTATAGCTTGGGACTGAGCCTCGGAGTGGAAGTATTTCAGCTTTTGACAAGAGTGGGAAGCTTTGACGTAGATGATCTGTTACTGAATACGATCGGCGGAATTTTAGGATATGTATTGTTTTTGATCTGTAATGGGATAAGGAGAAAATATGATGGCAGGAGAAAAAAAGGAAAAAAAGGAAAATAAGGAAAAGAAAGAGAAGAAAGAGAAGAAAGAGAAGAAAGAAAAAATCAGACAGGCAAGACAGGGAAAAAGTTCTTGTATGTATGCGATTTTTTCATTGTTTGTTCTTGTATTGTTGATTCTTCATGCGTATACAATGCGTGAGAAAACGGCAGATATTGCAGGTGCATTGGGACTGATCGATATGATGTTTACAGTTTTTGGAATCCGGGCAGGTCTTAAGGGACGTCAGGAGCCGGAAAAAAGACATTTTACGTGCTGGCTCGGAATCGTACTTAACGGGCTGGTATTGCTGGTTCTGATCATGATATTTTTAGGAGGACTCTCATAGATGAAATTGGAAACATGGCAGCGGGATGGAAACGAGAGATGTATGGAACGCCACCAGCTCTCAATAGAAAGACTGCAGATGATCGATCAGGAAGAGACTGTGCAGGACAGGTATCGGCCGTATTTCCGGATGTGTGCCGCTTTTTTGCTCAAACTGGAATCACTTCGCAGAACAATAGAAGACCACAGTTTTGAAACCTTCACTCTGGAAGAGAGGAAGAGATGGAATCAGGAGCTGTATGTAGATATTCTGGGGGAAAACTATAAGAAGAGTTTTGCTGATCCGACATATGCGGTAAAGATGCTTTCAGAAGTCTATGGACAGCTCCTGAGTTTTTTGTATACAGAATTGCGCAGCGGGATTCTGTATGCATTTTCGAACAGATTGGATTATCTGACGATCTTAAATGAGTTGTTTCTGGAGATCTATCAGTGTTTTGAAGCGCAGGAACAGCCGGAATACAGGAATTTAAGAGAGTGTGTGTACTGGTATGCAAGCGATTACTGCGATGTATTTCTGGCAGATCATCTCAGAGAGTCCATAAATCCAGTGTACACAAAATCAGTCATTGACAGGATCAGGGAAATGGATCTTTCAGATAACCGGTATCTGTATTCTTACGGGGAATATGTGGGAGAGAAAGAACTGGAAACGGCAGAATATTTCAGAAATCTTTCCGAGGAGGCTCTTTGGAAAATAGCAGACACGTATACAAGAAGATATCGCAAAGAGGATTGCCAGGCTGAAAAGTCAGTGGTACAGATCTTTTATCGTCCGGGATTTGAGCGGCTTGTTTTGGCTGTGCTGGCAGATTTGGAAAAACAGGGAATCGAACCTGTCATCTGCATTCCGGCATCCGGTGTGATTGCAAGAGACGAACTGCATGGGAATGTAAATCCGCAGTATGAAGCAGATCATAAATGTGATGAGGCGCTGTTTCTGGATAAGAAATATATCGAGCGAAAACTGGATGTGATGAAGTACGGATATGAGCGTGAGAAGGAGTGGACAGCCAGAGTGACAGGAAGAATACGACTGGATCGGGCGGAAGAAGCGTTGTGCGGACAAGCCGGTCCTGATGCAGTTTCCTACATGGAGGAACAAAAGGAATGTCTGCGCATATTTGATGAAAAATCAGTTCAGCTTATGAATCAATACGGTTTAGATATAACCACACCTTATGAAGAGTTAGAAGAAATAAGTGTATTAACAAAAGAAGGAAAAAATATTATACTATTGGAGGACGGAAGATTCGTGACTGAGGGCAAAAAGATGCCGGACGGATCTTTTGAGAAATAGACAGGGAATACACAAAAGTTAAGAAAGGTGGACAAGATATGCCAAAAGTAGGAATTGTAATGGGCAGTGATTCAGACCTTAAGGTGATGAGCAAAGCTGCGGACATGCTGGAAAAACTGGGAATTGATTACGAGATGACGATCATTTCCGCACACCGTATGCCTGATGTGTTTTTTGACTGGGCAAAGGCGGCCGAAGGAAAGGGGATCAAAGTGATCATCGCAGGAGCAGGAATGGCAGCACATCTTCCGGGAATGTGTGCGGCACTTTTCCCGATGCCAGTAGTAGGAGTTCCGATGTCCGGAAAGAATCTGGATGGAATGGATGCACTCTATTCGATCGTTCAGATGCCGCCGGGAATTCCGGTTGCCACTGTTGCGATTGACGGAGGTATGAATGCGGCAATTCTGGCAGCAAAGATTCTTGCGACCTCAGATGAGGAAGTTTTGAAAAAACTCAAAGCATATTCAGAAGAGATGAAAGAGACAGTTCAGAAAAAAGCAGAAAAGCTGGACGAGATCGGATATCAGGCGTATCTGGAAAAATAGAGCACAGACGATGTAAGAAATGGAGAATAGTTATGGATTATAAGAATGCAGGTGTGGATATTGAGGCTGGTTACAAATCAGTGGAACTTATGAAAGAACACGTAAAGAAAACAATGCGTCCGGAAGTACTCGGTGGACTGGGTGGATTTTCCGGTGCGTTTTCTCTTGCAAAGATCAAAGAGATGGAAGAGCCGGTACTGCTTTCCGGAACAGACGGATGCGGTACAAAAGTCAAACTGGCAATGATCATGGACAAGCATGATACGATCGGAATCGATGCAGTTGCGATGTGTGTCAATGATATTGCATGTGCAGGAGGAGAACCATTATTTTTCCTGGATTACATCGCATGTGGAAAGAATTACCCGGAAAAGATCGCATCGATCGTAAGCGGTGTTGCAGAAGGATGTTTGCAGTCAGAAGCAGCGCTGATCGGTGGTGAGACAGCAGAGCATCCGGGACTGATGCCGGAGGAAGATTATGATCTGGCCGGATTTGCAGTAGGTGTCTGTGATAAAAAAGAGATGATCACAGGAGAAGACTTAAAAGCAGGAGATGTACTGATCGGGATGGCGTCTTCCGGTGTGCACAGCAACGGATTCTCTCTGGTGAGAAAAGTGTTTGAGATGACAAAAGAAAATCTGGAGACATATCATGAGAGTCTTGGATGTACATTGGGCGAAGCACTTTTAGCACCTACCAGAATTTATGTCAAAGCACTCAAGAGCATCAAAGCAGCGGGTGTGACAGTCAAAGCCTGCAGCCATATTACAGGCGGCGGATTCTATGAGAATATTCCACGTATGCTCAAAGAAGGAACGCATGCAGTGATCGAAAAGGACAGTTATCCGGTGCTTCCGATTTTTGATATGCTGGCAAAAGAAGGGGATATCGAAGAACAGATGATGTACAACACATTCAACATGGGACTTGGTATGGTTCTGGCAGTAGACGCCGCAGATGTGGAGAAGACAATGGAAGCAATCAAAGCGGCCGGAGATACTCCATATGTAGTAGGTAAGATCGAAGCCGGAGAAAAAGGAGTTACTTTATGCTAAGAGTAGTCGTGATGGTTTCCGGAGGCGGAACCAACCTTCAGGCGATCATAGATCGTGTGGCAGACGGTACGATCACTAATGCGGAAATTGTCGGTGTGATCAGTAATAACGCCAATGCATATGCGCTGGAACGTGCAAAAGAACACGGGATTTCGGCGTGTTGTATCTCGCCGAAGGAGTTTGAATCCAGAGAAATCTTTAATGAGAAGCTTCTGGAAGCAGTCGATGCATATGCGCCTGATCTGATCGTGCTTGCAGGATTCCTGGTGGTGATCCCGCCGGAGATGATTGCAAAATACCGCAACCGTATGATCAATATTCATCCGTCTTTGATCCCTTCCTTCTGTGGAAAAGGATTTTACGGACTGAAGGTACATGAGGCAGCTCTAGAGCGCGGTGTAAAGGTAGTCGGTGCAACGGTTCATTTTGTGGATGAGGGGACGGATACCGGTCCGATCCTGTTACAGAAAGCAGTAGAAACACAGCCGGATGATACTCCTGAGATTTTGCAGCGCCGGGTGATGGAGCAGGCAGAATGGAAGATTCTGCCGGAAGCGATCGATCTGATCGCCAATGGAAAAGTAACGGTAAAAGACGGAAGAACTGTGATCACACAGTAGAAGAGGAGACTGCCATGAAAGTTTTAATAGTCGGAAGCGGCGGAAGAGAACATGCGATCGCAGCCAGCGCCGCAAAGAGCAGCAAAGTAGAAAAGATGTACTGTGCACCGGGAAATGCAGGGATTGAAGAATTCGCAGAGTGTGTGCCGATCGGCGCCATGGAATTTGAAAAACTGGTCGCATTTGCAAAAGAAAAATCGATCGATCTTTGTATTGTGGGAATGGATGATCCTCTGGTGGGAGGTCTTGTGGATGAGATGGAAGCAGCCGGTATCCGCACATTCGGACCAAGAAAGAATGCAGCGATCCTGGAGGGATCCAAAGCGTTTTCAAAGGACCTGATGAAGAAATATCATATTCCGACAGCCGCATATGAGAATTTTACAGATCCGGATGCAGCAATCGCATATCTGGAGACTGCAAAATTCCCAATCGTGCTCAAAGCAGACGGACTGGCACTTGGAAAAGGTGTTTTAATCTGTCAGAATTTTGAAGAGGCAAAAGAAGGCGTGCGTACGATCATGCTGGATAAGAAGTTCGGAACAGCCGGAAATGAGATGGTCATCGAAGAATTTATGACAGGCCGGGAGGTTTCTGTTCTTTCTTTCGTAGACGGAAAGACCATTAAGACCATGACTTCTGCACAGGATCACAAGCGTGCGGGAGATGGAGATACAGGCCTGAACACAGGTGGAATGGGAACATTTTCACCAAGCCCGTTCTACACAAAAGAAGTGGAAGAATTTTGTAGCGAACACATTTATCAGGCAACGGTGGATGCTATGGCAGCAGAGGGTAGAGAGTTTAAAGGCGTGATCTTTTTTGGACTGATGCTGACAGAAGAGGGACCGAAGGTACTGGAATACAATGCACGCTTCGGGGATCCGGAAGCGCAGGTTGTACTGCCGCGTATGAAGAATGATTTGATTGAAGTTGTGGAAGCATGTATTGACGGAACACTGGATCAGGTAGATCTGCAGTTTGAAGACAATGCAGCAGTATGCGTGGTACTGGCATCCGAAGGATATCCGGTAAGTTATGAAAAAGGTTTCCTGATTCAGGGGTTGGAAGAATTTAACAAGCATGAAGGGTATTACTGTTTCCATGCCGGCACAAAGCTTCAGGACGGACAGATTGTGACAAACGGCGGGCGTGTGCTCGGTGTGACAGCAAAGGGAAAAGATCTCAAAGAAGCGAGAGCCAATGCCTATGCTGCAACAGAGTGGGTGCAGTTTGAAAACAAATATATGCGTCATGATATTGGAAAAGCAATTGACGAGGTATAAAACAATATAAAATGTATAAAGAAAGAAGCTGCCTGGCGGATTTGATTTAAATTTGATCTGCCGGGCTGTTTTTGTGCGAATTAAACGATAAAAAATTGAAATATAAAGAAAAATTGAGGGAAAATAAAAGTGTAATGCGAAAAAAGGACTCCAGTCCTTTTCTTGATTATAAAAAGTGTCTAAAATGTGAACTATAGAAAAGACGGAATTGGCAAATTTGAAAGGCGGATTAAAAATGGAAAAGAAACGAGTTTTTCTGATTGTTCTGGACAGTTATGGAATCGGAGAGATGACAGATGCAGCTGATTTTGGAGATGTCGGAGCAAACACATTGAAGACGATCACCAAAGTGAAGGAGTATGATACCCCGAACATGAAAAGGATCGGGCTTTTCAACATCGATGGCGTGGACTGGATGGAGAAAGAAGAGCACCCTATCGGTTCATATGCACGTATGAAGGAGCAGTCCAGAGGGAAAGATACGACGATCGGGCACTGGGAGATTGCCGGAGTGATCTCTCCAAAACCGCTTCCGACGTATCCGGATGGATTTCCGAAGGAAGTGCTGGATGCGTTTGAGCGTGAGACGGGAAGGAAGGTTCTGTGCAACAAGCCGTACTCCGGAACAGACGTGATCCGGGATTACGGGCAGGAGCATGTAGAGACAGGAGCGCTGATTGTATATACTTCTGCGGACAGTGTATTTCAGATTGCAGCACATGAAGATGTGGTTCCGATCGAAGAACTGTATCGGGACTGTGAGATCGCAAGAAGGATCCTTGTGGGAGAGCATGGGGTTGGACGTGTCATTGCAAGACCGTTTATCGGGACAGCACCGAATTTTACCAGAACTGCGAACCGGCATGATTTTTCCTTACTGCCGCCAAAAGACACGATGCTGGATGCACTTGTAAAAGCCGGATATGATACGTATGGTGTAGGAAAAATCTATGATATTTTTGCAGGACAAGGAATCCAGCATACACAGCGTATCCAGAATAATGTGGACGGAATGGAAAAAACCATCGAGACACAGGATGTAGATTTTAACGGAATCTGTTTTGTGAATCTGGTGGATTTTGACATGGTGTACGGACACAGGAACAATAGGAAAGGCTATGCAGAGGCGGCGACAACATTTGACCGTCAGCTGGGAACCTTTATGGAACGGATGAGAGATGACGATATTCTGATGATCACTGCCGATCACGGATGCGATCCGGGATTTCCGGGAACGGATCACACACGGGAGCACACACCGTTTCTTGTTTACGGCAAGAGCATCCGGGAAGATGTGAATCTCGGAACAAGAGAAAGTTTTGCAGATATTGCAGCAACGATCCTTGATATTTTCAATGTGGAAAATAATACGGACGGAACAAGTATGAAAGAATACATTTTAAAGAAATAAAAGAGAAAGGGAGGAAGCGAATGTGGAATATGTAATTGAAATGAACCACATCACCAAACAGTTTGGAAATTTCAAAGCAAACGATGATATCACCCTCCAGGTAAAAAAAGGCGAGATCCACGCGCTGCTCGGTGAAAATGGAGCAGGAAAGTCAACACTGATGAGCGTTCTCTTCGGTCTGTACCAGCCGGAGGAAGGAGAGATCCGCATCAATGGGAAAATAGTGAACATCAACAACCCGAATGACGCCAATGATCTTGGAATCGGAATGGTACACCAGCACTTCAAGCTGGTACACAACTTCACAGTTCTGGAAAGTATTGTTCTGGGACGTGAGACAACAAAGATGGGTGTGCTGAAAATGGATGCAGCCCGTAAAAAAGTAATGGAGCTCAGTGAGAAGTACAAATTCAAGATCGATCCGGATGCGTATATTTCGGATATCACAGTTGGAATGCAGCAGAGAGTGGAGATCTTAAAGATGCTCTACTGCGACAATGATATCCTGATCTTTGACGAGCCGACAGCAGTTCTGACACCACAGGAAATCAGTGAACTGATGAAGGTGATGAAGCAGCTGATCGCAGAAGGAAAATCTATTATCTTTATCACACATAAGCTCAATGAGATCAAAGAAGTTGCGAATCGATGCAGTGTTCTGAGAAAAGGAAAATATATCGGAACTGTCGAGGTGGCAGAGACATCCAAAGAGCAGATGTCTGAGATGATGGTGGGACGCAAGGTCAACTTTATCGTAGACAAACCGGAGATGACACCGGGAGAACCGGTTCTGGAAGTGAAGAATCTGACTGTAAAATCCAGACATCATGGAAAAGCTGCGGTTGACAATGTATCTTTCCAGGTAAGAAAAGGCGAGATTCTCTGCGTGGCAGGTATTGACGGAAACGGACAGTCTGAGCTGGTATATGGAATCACAGGTCTGATGCCGATCGAGCATGGACAGGTGATCTTAAATGGAAAGGATATCACCAAAGAGAGTATTCGTCAGAAATGTCTGGACGGAGTGGCACATATTCCGGAAGACCGTCACAAAGACGGATTGGTTTTAGATTATACACTTCAGGAAAACCTGGTTCTGCAGTCTTACTATACCAAGAGATTCCAGAATCACGGCTTTTTAAAATTTGATGCGATTCGTCAGTATGCGAAAATGCTGATCGAGAAATTTGATATCCGTTCCAGTCAGGGAGAGAAGAGTATTGCCAGAGGCATGTCGGGAGGAAATCAGCAGAAAGCGATTATTGCCAGAGAGCTGGACCGTAATCCGGAAATTGTCATTGCAGTACAGCCGGTACGAGGTCTGGACGTAGGCGCGATCGAGTACATCCACAAACAGCTCATTGAGCAGCGGGACGCAGGAAAGGCAGTTCTTCTCGTTTCACTGGAACTGGATGAGGTGATGAATGTCAGTGACAGGATCATCGTCATGTACGAGGGTGAGATTGTTGCAGATCTGGATCCGAAGAAGATTACGACAGAAGAACTCGGACTTTACATGGCAGGAGCGAAAAGGAGTGTGAAGAATGAAGATTAAGAATTTGTTTAAAGGAGAAGGCTTTGTCAATTTCAGTTCCTCCATTCTTGCGATCGTCTGCGGTCTGTTGTTTGGTCTGATCATTCTTCTGATCAGTAATCCAAGCCAGGCATTCGGCGGATTTATGATGATCATTCAGGGTGGGTTTACGGATGGAATGCAGGGATTCGGACAGGTGCTGTATATGGCGACACCGTTGATCATGACAGGACTTTCCGTAGGATTTGCATTTAAGACCGGATTGTTTAATATCGGAGCGTCCGGACAGTTTACAGCCGGTGCGTTTGCAGCGGTATATGTGGGAGTCAAATTCACATTTCTCCCGCCGGGAGTTCATTGTCTGGCGGCACTTCTGGCAGCGATTCTGGCAGGAGCGCTCTGGGGCATGGTTCCTGGACTTTTAAAAGCATTTTTCAATGTAAATGAAGTAATTTCATCCATTATGATGAACTATATCGGAATGTATCTGACCAATATGCTGATTCAGAATACCGTATATGATCAGGTAAAGAATCAGTCCATGGCAGTAGCAGAGGGAGCAAATCTTCCGAAAGGCGGACTGGATAAACTGTTCCCGGGAGCAAGCATCAATGTCGGAATTTTGATCGCCATTGGATGCGTGATCTTAATTTACATTCTGTTGAATAAGACGATTTTCGGATACGAACTGAAAGCCTGCGGAATGAATCCGGATGCCAGCCGGTATGCAGGTATCAATGAAAAGCGCAATATCGTACTTTCCATGGTGATCGCAGGTGCGCTCTCCGGACTCGGCGGAGCACTGTTATATCTGGCAAACTCCGGAAAATATATGCAGGTACTGGACGTGATCGCACCGGAAGGATTCTCCGGAATTTCCGTTGCACTGCTCGGACTTTCCAATCCGATCGGAATTTTATTTGCAGGACTTTTCATCGGATATATCACAGTAGGCGGAAACAATATGCAGCTGTTTGATTTCGCACCGGAAGTGATTGATATTATTATTGCAGCGATTATTTACTGCGGAGCGCTTTCCCTGTTATTTAAAAATACGATTTATAAATTTCAGATGAGAAAAGCGAAAAAGGCAGAGAAAAAATCAGGAACAGATCGTGCAGGGAAGGAGGGACAGTCATGAATGTAGCATATTTCGTTGTACAGCAGACGATGTATTTTGCCATTCCGCTTCTGATTGTTGCGATCGGAGCGATGTATTCGGAACGAAGCGGTGTGATCAATATCGCACTGGAAGGTATCATGGTCATGGGAGCCTTTGCGGGGATCTTCTTTATCAATATTTTCCAGGGGACATTAAGTGGTCAGGGATTGTTCCTGCTCGCCATGCTGGTAGCGGGACTGACAGGAGGACTGTTCAGTCTTCTGCATGCATTTGCTTCGATCAATATGAAAGCAGATCAGACCATCAGTGGTACGGCGCTGAACCTCTTTGCACCGGCTTTTGCGATTTTTACAGCACGTATGATCCAGGGAATGCAGCAGATCCAGTTTACGGACACATTCCATATCAATAAAGTGCCGGTACTGGGAGATATTCCGGTAATCGGAGATTTGTTCTTCCAGAATTGCTATATTTCTACTTATATTGGAATCTTGATTTTTGCGGTAGCCGCATTTGTGATCAAAAACACAAGATTCGGACTCCGACTGCGCGCCTGTGGAGAACATCCGGGAGCAGCAGATTCTGTGGGAGTCAACGTCTACAAAATCCGTTATGCCGGAGTGATTATTTCCGGTGTACTCGGAGGAATCGGAGGACTGATCTTTGTTGTTCCGACTTCTACAAACTTCAATGCAAGTGTAGCCGGATACGGATTTTTGGCAATCGCGGTTCTGATCTTCGGACAGTGGCGAAGCAACAAGATTTTAATGGCAGCATTCTTCTTTGGAATCATGAAAACACTCTCCAGTGCATACTCTACGATTCCATTCCTGAAATCACTGCCGATACCGAATGAGGTATACAAGATGATTCCTTATATTGCAACACTGGTTGTTCTGGCATTCTTCTCCAAGAATTCACAGGCTCCGAAAGCAGAGGGAATCCCATATGACAAGGGAAGCAGATAGTCGAGGAAAGGCAGGGATAAGACAATGAGAATGTATGACCTGATCATGAAAAAAAGAAACGGAGAAGCTTTAAACCACCAAGAGATTCAGTATCTGGTAGAAGAATACGTAGCGGGAAATATTCCTGATTATCAGATGTCTGCATTTTTGATGGCAGTGTATTTTCAGGGAATGACAGAGGAAGAGACACTTGCCATGACACTGGCAGTGGCTCATTCCGGGGATATGGTAGATCTTTCCGGGATTGAAGGAACTAAGGTGGATAAACATTCTACCGGTGGAGTCGGAGACAAGACTACACTGATCATTGCACCGATTGTAGCGGCATGTGGTGCAAAAGTGGCAAAAATGTCCGGTCGGGGTCTGGGACATACCGGAGGAACTGTAGATAAACTGGAATCGATTCCCGGACTTCGGACGACTCTGACAAGAGAAGAATTTTTTGAGGTAGTAAATAAGACGGGAGTCAGTGTAATCGGACAGTCCGGCAATCTGGCTCCGGCAGATAAAAAACTGTATGCGCTTCGGGATGTGACAGCGACTGTGGACAGTATTCCACTGATCGCAGTTTCCATTATGAGTAAAAAGCTGGCAGCCGGAAACGACTGTATCCTGTTGGATGTCAAGACTGGAAGCGGAGCTTTTATGAAGACACTGGAAGATTCCGTGGCACTTGCAAAAGAGATGGTCTCCATTGGGGAAAATGCAGGAAAACGTACGGTTGCCCTGATTACCAATATGGACATTCCGCTGGGACATAATATCGGAAACAGCCTGGAAGTGATCGAGGCAGTGGAGACACTCAAAGGAAACGGACCACAGGATCTGACAGTGGTTTGTATGCATCTTGCCTCTAATATGCTCTATCTGGCAGGAAAAGGAACGCTGGATGAGTGTAAGAGTATGGTAAAAGAAGTGATCGCAAACGGGAAGGCACTGGAGCATCTGGCAGCTATGGTGAGAGCCCAAGGCGGTGATGATGCGGTGATCTGGGATACGCAGAAGTTTGCAAAAGCTCCATATTCTTATGAAGTTTGCGCGAAGGAATCTGGATATATTACATTTATGGATACGGAGAGCTGTGGAATCGCTTCTGCAATGCTGGGAGCCGGAAGAGAGACGAAAGACAGTGGGATTGATTTCGCGGCAGGTATTATCATTCACAAAAAAGTGGGAGATTATGTGGAAAAAGGCGAGTCTCTGGCGACTATGTATGCTTCCAGAGAAGAATTATTTGAAGCGGCAGCGAAGCGTTATTTGTCAGCAGTGACACAAAAAAGTATACGTGCAGAAGAGGAAAAACTTGTTTACGCACGTGTTACAAAAGAGCAGGTAGAGTATTTTTAAAAAGAAAGGCGGCGAACAAAAATGGATCAGAAAGAAATTTTGAAACATGTGGATCACACACAGCTGAGGGCATTTGCCACTTGGGAAGACATTCAGAAATTATGTGAGGAAGCGATCGAATACGAGACAGCTTCTGTATGTATCCCGCCATGCTACATCAAGCGGGTGCATGATACGTATGGAGAGAAGATCAATATTTGTACAGTAGTGGGATTTCCACTGGGGTACAGCGTTACAGAGGCAAAGGCGGCGGAGACAAAAAAAGCACTGGAAGACGGTGCATCTGAAGTAGATATGGTAGTGAATATTTCCGATGTGAAAAACGGAAATTACGATGCGGTACAGGCAGAAATTGCGGCACTCAAGAAGATTACAGGCGATAAGATCTTAAAAGTGATCATTGAGACCTGCTATCTGACAGAGGAAGAAAAGATCGCGATGTGTAAAGCTGTGACAGCGGCGGGAGCAGATTACATCAAGACTTCCACCGGATTTGGAACAGCCGGAGCAACACTGGAAGACATCCGTTTATTTAGAGAGAATATCGGACCGGACGTAAAAATGAAAGCAGCGGGCGGAGTCAAGACAGTGGCTGATATGGAAGCATTCCTGGAAGCAGGATGTGATAGAATTGGTACCAGCTCTGCAATTCAACTGATTCAGGGCGAACAGACCAGTGGATATTAAGGAGGAGAAGACATGAAAAAGAAAATCTTAAGTCTGCTTATGGCAGCAACACTCGTTGTCGGAATGACAGGATGTGTACAGAAACCAGGAAGTGAAGGATCTGATGCAAAAGATGGAGACAAAGGCGGAAAAGGCGGTTATGAGCTGGCACTGATCACAGACGTTGGAACCATTGATGACAAGTCATTTAACCAGGGAACATGGGAAGGACTTGAAAAATACGCAAAAGACAACAACCTGACACACAAATATTACAAACCGACAGAAAAATCTGATGAGGCTTGTATGAATGCCATTGATCTGGCAGTAAAAGGCGGGGCAAAAGTTATTGCAACACCGGGATTCTTGTTTGAGTATCCGATCATGGAGGCACAGACAAAATATCCGGATGTAAGCTTTATCCTTGTAGATGCAGAGCCAAAGGATAAGGACGGAAATGTACAGATCGAAGACAATGTAATGTCTATCATGTATGCGGAAGAGCAGGCCGGATATCTGGCTGGATATGCAGCGGTGACAGAAGGATACAAGAATCTTGGATTTATGGGTGGTATCGCGGTACCTGCGGTTATCCGCTATGGATATGGATTTATCCAGGGAGCAGATGCGGCAGCAAAAGATATGGGACTCAAAGCAGGGGACATCAAAATGAAATATACTTATGTAGGAAACTTTGATGCATCTCCGGAAAACAACGCAAAAGCAGCAGCATGGTACAATGAAGGAACAGAGTGTATCTTTGCATGTGGCGGCGGAGTTGGAAACTCTGTTATGAAAGCGGCAGAGACAGCAGACAAAGTTGTGATCGGTGTAGACGTTGACCAGTCTGTAGAGTCTGAGACAGTCATCACTTCCGCAATGAAGAACCTTGGAGATTCTATTTATGGAGCACTGGAAGATTACTATAATGACAGCTTCCAGGGAGGAAAAACAGTGACTCTGGACGCTTCTCAGGATGGTGTAAAACTTCCAATGGAAACTTCTAAATTTAAAGTATTCACACAGGAAAAATATGATGAACTGTATGCACAGTTAAAAGACGGTACAATTAAAGTTGGAAATGACCAGACAGCAGAGGATGCAACAGGTGTTCCGACAGAAGTTGTAAAAGTAGAGCTGATCAAATAAGAATGGCGTACATGTATCCGGCTGGCAGATTTTAAATGTCAGCCGGAAATTTTTTTCACGGAAATGTAAGAACTTCTGTTTTTTTCGGCGATTTGTTTTATAATAGTAAGGAGAATATTTACCAGATACAAAGGAAGGGGATGTATGGGAACAGATCGTCTATATCAAGTGCTCCCTATTATGCGGGAGCTGAAAAAAGAACGACGGGAAGAGGTTGAACAGTTTTTTCAGGATGCTCCAGATTGGCTGCTGGATTCTTTCCGTGTGGTGGAACTGGATAAAAATGTTGTATTTATCAGAGAAAATCAGCCAGTAGATACCGTACACATTATTGTGAGGGGGATGTTTAAAATCACAGACTACCGGGTATACGGCATTGCCTATGACTTTATGCAGTTTGACGGGATCAATGCCATGGGCGGGATGGAGCTGATCATGGATCTGGATACGTATCAGGCAACCCTGCAGACGATCACACCGTGTACGTCGATCCGCATTCCGGCCGATGTCTATGCAAGGTGGCTTCGCACAGATATCCGTGCGCTGAAGCAGGAAGCCAAGATCATGGGACATTATCTGTATGAGCAGGGAGTGACCAGCCGGACCTATATGTTTGTGCCGGGGACAGACCGGGTGGCGGTTCTTTTTGAACACAGATATAAAAAATATGCAAAAAACGGAAAATTAACATTTACCAATACAAGACAGGAACTGGCAGAATATTCGGGCTTAAGTGTAAAGACCGTGAACCGTGCGGTAAAAAAGTTTGAAGAGCAGGGGCTGATCAGCCGTAGCGGAAAAACATTTTATATTGATGAAAGGCAATATGAGCAGCTTCATGCACTGGTATCCAAATTAATTGAGCCATTGATAGAAAGGGGTCGAAATGATGAACCAGATTTATGAAAAATTAGTAAAATGCGCAGATGCAGTGAAAAGTAAAATTAAATTTCAGCCGAAGGTGGCATTGATCTTAGGATCCGGTCTGGGAGACTATGCAGAGACCATGCAGGTGGAAGAGACGATGGAATACACTGAGATTGAAGGATTTCCGGTGTCTACCGTGGCCGGACACAAGGGAAGATTTTTATTTGGTTATGTAGAAGGTGTCCCGGTTGTGGCAATGCAGGGAAGAGTGCATTTCTATGAGGGATACCCGATGCAGGATGTGGTACTTCCGGTACGTCTGATGGGAATGCTGGGAGCAAAAATCGTGATGCTGACCAACGCAGCAGGAGGTGTGAATTTTGACTTTCATCCGGGAGATCTGATGCTGATCACAGATCAGATTACGACAGCGGTTCCGAGCCCTCTGATCGGACCGAATATCGAAGAACTGGGCGTTCGTTTTCCGGATATGAGTGAAGTGTATAACAAAGAATTGCAGGATGTGATCCGCAAAGCCGGGGCAAACACAGGTGTTGCTCTTAAGGAAGGTGTTTATATGCAGTTTACAGGTCCAAGCTATGAGACACCGGCAGAGATCAGAATGTGCAGAACACTGGGAGGAGATGCGGCCGGAATGAGCACAGCATGTGAAGCTATGGCAGCAAGACATATGGGAATGAAGGTGTGCGGAATTTCCTGTATCACGAATCTGGCAGCAGGAATGTCCACGCAGAAGCTGGATCACAAAGAAGTACAGGAGACTGCAGACAGAGTGGCAGAGGACTTTAAGTGTCTTGTCACAGAATCGATTCGTCTGATTGGAGAAACTCTGGCGTAGGATGTGCAGCAGTGCAAGGAGAGTGCGCAATGAAAAAAGAATTTAAATTTGGAACAGATCTGGATGGAAAAGCAAAAGAGGAATTGATCCGTCTGGCATATGAGGGAAAAGAGAGATCATACTCTCCTTACTCCGGATTTCAGGTAGGCGCTGCCCTTCTGGCAGAAAACGGAACGGTTTATCTAGGATGTAATATCGAAAATGCGGCATACAGTGCTACAAACTGTGCAGAAAGAACTGCGCTTTTTCAGGCAGTGTCAGAGGGCGTGAAAGAATTTCGGGCGATTGCGATTGTCGGAGGTCCGAAAGGGAGTAAAAAAGGAGAACTTTGTGCGCCTTGTGGAGTATGCCGTCAGGTGATGATGGAATTTTGTGACCCAAAAGAATTTCAGATCGTTCTGGAGGACGGAAACGGTGGATGTTTTGCAAAAACACTGGAAGAGATACTGCCGTTTGGATTTGGACCGGCAAATTTGAGAGAAGAGGAGTGAAAACGCGTATGACGGGAAAAAACAGACTTCCCAGGCTGGATCTGCACTGTCATCTGGATGGATCCTTAAGTCAGGGATGTATTGAAGAACTTCTGGGAAGAAGTGTAAAACTGGAAGAGCTGCAGGCAGATATGGATTGTCAGAGTCTGGCAGAATATCTGGAGAAATTTGAGATTCCGCTGGAATGTCTGCAGACAGAAAAGGGGCTTGAGCGAGCCGGTTATGATTTGATGAAAAGTGCCGCATCAGACCAGGTCGATTATATCGAGGCACGGTTTGCACCGCTTTTTTCCGGACAGAGAGGTCTGTCTACAGAGCAGGTCATTGAGTCTGTACTGCGGGGAATGGAGCAGGGCAAGAAGGAATTTGACATTGATTATGGTGTGATTGTGTGTGCCATGCGCCATGAGAAGGAAGAGGCAAATCTACAGATGTTAAAAGCTGCGAGAGAGTTTCTTGGAAACGGTGTCTGTGCAGCGGATCTGGCAGGAAATGAAGCGGCATTTCCGATGTCGCAGTTTATGAACCTGTTTGCGGAAGTAAAACGGATGGAGATGCCGTTCACACTTCATGCAGGTGAGTGCGGCAGTGTGCAGAATATTCTGGATGCAGTGCAGTGCGGTGCTTCCAGAGTGGGCCATGGAATTGCGCTTCGCGGGCAGAAAGAAGCAATCCGGATCTGCAGAGACAGACACATTGGAATCGAGATGTGTCCGCTCAGCAATATGCAGACAAAAGCGGTAAAGGATCCTGCGGATTATCCCATCCAGGAGTTTTTGCGGGAGAACCTTCTTGTTACGATCAATACGGATAATCGGATGGTCAGCCAGACAACGCTGGAAAAAGAGTTTGCGTTTCTCAGAGAACAGTATGCAGTGACCAGAGAACAAGAAGTGCAGATGACAAAAAATGCCATTGAGGTGGCGTTTGCGTCTGATGAAGTGAAAGCACAGTTGTGGAAGGCGATGGAATTATAAGAGTAACAGAGATCATATTCAGGGTTTGAGAATATGGTCTCTGTTTTTTGTATTGCAGACGATGAAAAAACTGTTGTATAAGAGGAATTTATGGTAAAAAGTGCATAAAAATAGAGAACAAAAATTGTTTAAATCATAGAAAACAAATAAATGAACATATAAATGATAAACGAACATATAAGTACGTTGTAAAAAATCATAAAAGATGCTAATATGCATATAACGAAACAAAAAACAATCGTAAAACGAAGGAGGAAGCAACGTGAGCAAGATTGATGAAATCACAAGAGAAAATTGGATCATGAGTACATTTCCGGAGTGGGGAACCTGGCTGAATGAAGAGATTGAGAATGAAGAAGTAAAGCCGGGAACCGTTGCAATGTGGTGGCTTGGATGCACCGGAATGTGGTTCAAGACTCCGGGAGGATGCAACATCACCGTGGATCTCTGGTGCGGAAATGGAAAGAGATCTCACGGAGACGGAAAGATGAAGGTTGGCCATCAGATGGCGAATATGTGTGGTGCGAGAGCAATGCAGCCGAACTTAAGAGCCGTTCCATTTGTAATCGATCCATTTGCAATCAAAGGTGTGGATGCTGTGCTTGCAACACATTATCATCAGGATCACATGAGTGCGGAATATGCAGCCCACGTGATCAAGAGCGGTATGATGACAACAGATGAGAATGGAAAAGAAATTCCGGTTCCGTTTATCGGGCCGAAAAAATCCGTAGAGCTCTGGGAGAAATGGGGAGTTCCGGCAGACCGGTGTATTACGGTGAGACCGGGAGACAGCATCAAGATTAAAGACATTGAGATTATCGCGTTGGATTCCTTTGACCGTACCTGTATTGTGACAACAGATTCTCAAGGAGAGGACAGAGAAGAATTGACAGGAAAATGCCCGACAGATATGGATGATAAGGCAGTCAATTACCTGATCAAGACACCGGGAGGAAATATTTACCACAGTGGAGATTCTCACTACTCAATCTACTTTGCAAAACATGGAAAAGATTATGACATTGATGTGGCATTCGGATCCTACGGAGAGAATCCGGTAGGTATGCAGGACAAGATGACTTCTGTAGATATTCTCCGTATGGCAGAAGCACTTCGCTGTAAAGTTGTTGTCCCGATTCACTATGATGTATGGACGAACTTCATGGCAGATGTCAACGAGATCAACGTTCTCTATCATATGAAAAAAGATCGTCTCGGATATGAGTTTCATCCATTCTTCTGGGAGATCGGAGGAAAATACGTTTATCCGACAGACAAGGAGAAAAGAGCATATCATCACAGAAGAGGTTTCGAGGACTGCTTTGAAGCACCACAGAATATTCCATTCCGTTCTCTTCTGTAATTGCCGGAGGTGGAAGTGATGCTGAGAGAATTTGTAGAGAAAAAACATGTAAAGTTTGCAGACAGTGCACCGGATTGGCGGGAGGCCATCCGGATGAGCTGTGAAGTGCTGGAGGCAGATGGAACAATAGAAGAAAATTATAAAGAAGATATTATCGCATGTGTGGAAAAATATGGACCTTATATTGTGATCGCGCCGAACATTGCGATGCCGCATTCTCAGGAGGGTGCAAAAGGAGTGCATAAAACAGAGATTGCGTTTATGAAACTGAAAAAACCGGTGAGCTTCGAAGAAGGCAATCCGGAATTGGATGCACAGCTATTCTTTACATTGGCTGCCTGCAATAATGAGCAGCATCTTCAGAATATGAGCAGACTTTCCGAAATGCTGATGAATGAAGAATTGGTTGAGGAACTTGCCGATGTCGAAACCGAAGAAGATCTTTTAAAACTCCAGGAAAAATATCTGGACGCATAAGGAAACGGCAAAGGAAACGAGAGGTAAAAAAGAAAGCATAGATACAGGGGTGAACAAATGGATATATTAATGACTGTATGGTCGTATTTTGCGACAAATATTCTTCAGCAGCCGGCGTTTATGATTGGTTTGATCGTTATGGTAGGTTATATACTTCTGGGAAAACCGTGGTATGATACTCTTGGCGGTACACTCAAAGCAATTGTAGGATATCTGATCTTGACAGTTGGTTCCGGTGGACTGACAAATAACTTCCGGCCGGTGCTGGTAGGACTCAAAGACCGATTTAATATGGATGCGATGGTGATTGATCCATATTTTGGACAGAATGCAGTAACAGTAGGTGTAGAAGAGGTATTTGGAAAAGGCTTTGGAGATGCTATGATTCTTCTGTTTATTGCATTTATTGTCAACATTCTTCTGGTACGCTTTACAAAGTACACAAAGATGCGTGCACTTTTTACTACAGGTAATGTACAGGTACAGCAGGCAGCGACTGCTTACTGGCTGATTATGTTTGCCTGTCCGGCGCTTCTGACAAATAGAGTCGGAATGCTGATCGTTATGGCATTGCTTCTTGGAGCGTATTGGGCAGTTGGTTCGAACCTGACGATCAAACCTTGTCAGGAGGTAACAGATGGAGCAGGTTTCTGTTTGGCGCATCAGCAGATGTTTGGGGTTGCATTTTTCTACTGGCTGGCAGGAAAACTGTTTGGTAATGAGAATAAGAAAAATAAAGGCAAAAAAGTAAAAAGAATCGAAGATATCGAGCTTCCAGGATTCATGTCTATGTTCAATGACAATATGGTTTCCGCGTCTATTTTGATGCTGGCATTCTTTGGAGCAATCCTGTGTGTACTTGGAAGAGATTATCTGATCGAAGGCGGATTTATGCAGGAAGGACAGAGCATGGTATTCTATGTGATCCAGACTTGTCTGTACTTTGCAGTATATCTGGCAATCCTTCAGCTTGGGGTTCGTACTTTCGTTGCTGAGCTGACAGCATCCTTCCAGGGAATCGCAGACAAACTGCTTCCTGGATCTGTTCCTGGTGTGGACTGTGCGGTAATCTTCGGATTCGGAGCTCCAAACGCAGTGACACTTGGATTTTTGGCAGGTTTCATCGGACAGATCGTTGCAATTGCAACACTGGTACTGTTAAAGAGCCCGGTACTTGTAATCTGCGGATTCGTTCCGGTATTCTTCGACAATGCGACCATTGGTGTATTTGTCAATGAAAAAGGCGGTTTGAAGGCAACATTGATCCTTCCGTTTATTTCCGGTCTCTGCCAAGTATTTGGTTCAGCGCTCATTGCAGGATGGGTTGGAATGGCTGCATACGGCGGATACTTAGGTATGTGGGACTGGGCAGTGGTATGGCCGGTATTTACAGTTGTGATGAAGTACTTAAGCTACGCAGGTATTGCGATCGTATTTATTGCTCTGTTGGCAATTCCACAGATTCAGTACCGCAAGGATAAAGAAGGATATTTCCTGATGACAGAAGATTACGAGGCTTATAAAGAACTGAAAGCGAAAAAGGCTCGGGCAGAATAGCCTGAAATAATTGAAAGAAACATCATATCGTCATATAATTAAGAAAAAGAGCAAAGGAGAGATTCACAATGACAAATCAGAATTTGAAATTTTTAGTATGCTGCGCAAATGGTTCCGGTTCCAGCCTGATGGCTCAGATGGCACTTGAGAAGGTTCTGAAAAAGAATAACATCAAACCTGGCAAGGTACATCATTGTCCGCTCTCAGAAGGAAAGAGCAGTGCAGTTCAGTACGATGTACTTGTGTGTGCACAGAATTTTGCAAATATGTTTGAAGATGCAAAAGCAAAGGGTGTAGTTGTAATTCCGCTGAAAAATGTGATGTCAGCTCCTGAAATCGAGACAAAATTAAAAGAGAACGGAATTCTGTAGATTTGTTGAAAGACAGCAGAAAAGAAGTGAGGTGAGGAAGATGAAGAGAGAAAAAGCATATGTAGATGCAAGAAGGAAGAGTATTCTGGAGCTGTTGCGTGAAAATCCAACCGTACGGGTGGATGAACTGGCAAAGCGGATGGGAGTTTCTTTGATTACGATCCGCAGAGATCTGCAGTATCTGGAAGAGCAGAAGCTGTTGGTCAGATTTTACGGAGGCGCCCAGGTGGCAGACCGGGAGACTGCGGAGAAAAATGAAGTGCAGATGTACCGTAAGCTGATCGCGAGGTATGCGGCAGGACTGGTAGAAGACGGCGATTCTCTCTTCATCAATACAAGCCGCAACGCATTGCAGATGCTGGATTATATCCAGTGTCGCAATGTGACTGTGATCACGAACAATGGAAAAGCAATCGGCAGAGAATATTATGATGGAATCAGTATTATTCTGACCGGAGGAGAACTACGGCATCCCAAAGATGCCATGGTCGGCGATTTTGCAATCCGAAGTGTACAGAATGTATTCCCGAAGAAAGCGTTTATGGGGTGTTCCGGAATTTCTATGCTTTCCGGAATGACAACGGAGATTGCGGCGGAAGTAAAAGTAAATGAGGTGATGATCCAGAATGTGACAGAGGATGTATATCTTCTGGCAGATCATACAAAAATCGGAAAAAACAGCAGCTTTACAAGTTCGCCGATCCAGGGAATCAAGCATTTGATCACAGATGAAAAAGCACCTCAGGATGTACTGGATGAACTGCGCAGTGCGGGCGTTTTGATTCATCAGGTACACAAAGGAGATTTTGAAATATGAAACCATATACCTTAGGAATATATGAGAAAGCAATGCCGGCAGAATTAAGCTGGAAGGAAAAGATGGAGACAGCAAAAGCTGCGGGCTATGATTTTATAGAGATCAGTATTGATGAGACAGAAGAAAAGCTGAAACGTCTTGACATGGGAAAACAAGAGCGTCTGGAACTGGTCCGTCTGATGTATGAGACGGGAATGCCAATCCGTACAATGTGCCTGAGCGGACATCGAAAATATCCGTTGGGAAGTAGCCAGCCGGAAGTTTCCGGTCGTGGTATGGAGATTATGGAGAAAGCACTTGAACTGGCAGAGGATCTCGGAATCCGTATCATTCAGCTGGCAGGGTATGATGTATATTATGAAGAGGGCAGTGAAGAGACCAGAAAACGGTTTGCCAAGAATCTGAAAAAAGCAGTTGAGATGGCAGCGGCAAAGGGCATTGTCCTTGGATTCGAGACAATGGAGACTCCGTTTATGAATACCGTTCAAAAATCCATGAAATATGTAAATCTCGTTGATTCGCTGTATCTGAATGTGTATCCGGATCTCGGCAATATCACCAATGCCGCAAAGGCAGAGGGCGGAGATGTACTTAAGGATCTGGAGACCGGAAGAGGAAGGCTGGCAGCCATGCATCTGAAGGAAACAGTTCCGGGCAAGTTTCGGGAGATTCCGTTTGGAACCGGACATGTAGATTTTGAATCCAGTATCCGCAAAGCCTGGGAACTGGGCGTGCGTCGCTATGTGACGGAATTCTGGTATACAGGCAGTCCGGCGTGGAAAGAAGATATTGATTTTGCTGTGAAGATGATGACAGAGATTCTGGACAGGCAGACCGTATAATGAAAGAGAGGGAAGATCAGGTCATGAAAGTGAGTAAAAAAGTCATATCAAATCTTACAAAATGTTATTCGATTGCACCGCTTACATATCAGGGAAAGAGACATATTCTGGTAGCGGCAGAAAAGCAGGATCCATGTTATCTGTTTGATCTGGAGGGCAATCAGGAAGAGACAGTATGGGAAGGTCCGGGAGGAGTCATGAGTATGGTGCAGGTTCCGGGAAGTGATGGTGTTTTTCTGGCAACGCACAAATTCTACTCTCCGAATGATTCCAAGGAGGCAAAGATCATCATTGCATCGCCGGGACCAGACGGAATCTGGGAAATCCGTACGCTGGTCGATCTTCCGCACGTACATCGGTTTGATATTGTGACAAGAAACGGTGTGAATTATCTCATCGCGTGTGCACTGAAATCCGGACATGAATATAAGGATGACTGGTCTATGCCCGGCAAGGTTTATGCGGCAGTGCTTCCGGATGATCTGAGTGGATTTGATGAGGAGCATCAGCTGAGTCTGCAGGTGATCCGGGAGAATATGCTGAAGAATCATGGATATTACAAGGTGACAGAAGATGGTGTGGAGCAGTGTCTGATTTCCTGTGACGATGGTGTATACCGTTTTACACCGCCGGAATCAGAAGAACAGGACTGGACAGTGGAAAAACTGGTGGATGAGGCAGCAAGTGATGCTGTACTAGTAGATCTGGATCAGGATGGAGAAAAGGAACTGATTTTGATCTCTCCATTCCATGGGGAACATATTTATTTCTATAAAAAGATTGATGGAGACTACAAGAAGGTATATACTTATGATACTGCAGATTTTGCACATGCGATCTATGGCGGGACACTGCTTGGCAAGCCGGCAGTGATCATCGGACACAGAAAAGGAGAGAGAAACCTTCTTCTCTTTACCTGGGAGCAGGAAAAAGGGCAGTATCAGGTTGAGATTCTGGATCGGGACTGCGGACCGGCCAATGTGTTCAAGTATGAACGGGGCACAGAAGAGGTTCTTATTTCTACGAACCGTGAGATCGATGAAGTTGCAATGTATACGTTTGAAAAGTAGATGGGGAGGAAATGCAAAATGCTGGAACAGTTAAAAAAAGAAGTGTATGAGGCGAATATGCTGCTTCCAAAATACGGACTTGTCACTTTTACCTGGGGAAATGTCAGCGGGATCGACCGAGAGAGCGGATTGTTTGTGATCAAGCCAAGCGGTGTAGAATATGACAAACTGACTCCGGATGATATGGTTGTGGTAGATCTGAATGGAAATAAAGTGGAGGGAAGATACAATCCGTCTTCTGATACGCCGACACATGTGGTTCTTTACAACCGGTTTCCGAAGATTGGCGGAGTGGTTCATACACATTCCACATGGGCAACCAGCTGGGCACAGGCAGGAAGAGATATTCCATGTTATGGAACAACGCACGCGGACTATATTTACGGAGAGATTCCATGTGTGCGGAATCTGACAAAGGAAGAAATCGAAGAAGCATATGAGAAGAATACCGGTGTTCTGATCGCAGATGAATTTGAGAGAAAAGCAAAGGATTATCTGGCGGTGCCGGCAGTCCTCTGCAAGAATCACGGTGTATTTACATGGGGCAAGGATGCGCACGAAGCAGTTCATAATGCGGTAGTGGCAGAAGAGGTTGCAAAGATGGCGGCACGCTGTGAGATCATCAATCCGGATGTGAAGCCTGCGCCGCAGGAATTACAGGACAAGCACTATTACAGAAAACATGGTGCGAATGCCTACTACGGACAGAAATAAGAGGAAACAGATATGGTAAAAGCGTTTTTTTTCGACCTTGACGATACACTGTATGATTATACAACGGCAGATATTCTGGCAAAAGAAGCGGTACGTGAGTACTGCCAGCAGAATCTGTCGATTTCAGGAGCTGTATATGACAGGCAGCTTGCGAAAGCGTATGTTGTGGCAGAGGAGCGGATCGGAAGAGAATGTGCGGCAGTGCATAATCGTCTGATCCGGTATCAGTGTATGCTGGAGATGTTGAAAAAGCCGCTTTTTCCGCATGCATACAAGATGTACAGGCTGTACTGGGATACACTGATGAAACAGATGACGTTGGAAGAAGGGGTCTCTCTGGTGATGAAGCAGCTGAAGGAACAGGGCGTGTATGTGGGGATCTGTACGAATATGACAGCAGAGATCCAATATCAGAAAATAGAAAAGCTCGGAATCACCAGATGGATCGATGGTGTTGTTACCAGTGAAGAAGCAGGTGTGGAAAAGCCGGACTACCGAATTTTTTCTCTGTGCAGAGAAAAAGCAGAGGTGCTGCCTGAAGACTGTGTTTTTATAGGGGACAGTCTGCGGCATGATATAGAGGGGGCAAAACAGGCGGGAATGCAGGTCATCTGGTATCATAAAGCAGAACTTTCGGAAGAAGAGCAGCAAAAAGCAGCGCAGGAGAACATTCCGGTGATGCGGCAGTTTTCGCAGTGCATCGAATTGCTGCAGCCATATGTTCAGAGAGGAAGAGGGCAAAAGAGATGTTTGGAGGATTGACGATACAGGCAGTATTTCTGGTAGTGATCGGAGCTGCACTTCTGGTGACAGGAACCAGCGGGCTGAGACGCAGTATCCGGATGAAGAAGCAAAAAGCACAGAGAACAGGGAAGATTCTTCGGATCAGTCATGTGGAAAAGCGGGATGAAGAAGGATTTCTGATTCAGAATTATTATGAGACGAGGATCGAATATGTGGAAAATGGTCACCGTCAGCAGGCCACTGTCAAGAGTGTGGATGAGTTTCAGGAAGGGGAAGAAGTCAGGATCCTCAAGGACAATGAGCGGGGCGGACAGCTGCGGATTGTAGAGAATGAAAAGTCTGCTGTATTCGGTCCGTGGATTTTGATCGGAGCGGGAATTTTGATTATTTCCATGCCTTTTGTCCAGAAACAATATGGAGACGCCTATGTTTCAGCAATTCTGGCAGCATTGATGTTCCTTACAGGTGCAGCGCTGTGTGCATCATATGGAAAAGACAAAAAAAGAAATACCGAAGAAATCAAAGCAGTTCTTACAGATGTCTTAAAATGGCAGAATGGACAGAAGAAAAAGTGGTCTACACCGGCCGCATCGTACTACCCGATCCTGACATATACATTGGATGGAAAAGAGAGAAGAATGCGCAGCCGCTATAATTCCAGTTCCCCGGTCAATTATAAAAAGGGCAAAGAAATTACATTGTATCGGGATTTGGAGAGCGGACGTATTCTGGAAAGAGGACCGAAACTTTCCATGCTGACAGGAGGGATTATACTGATCCTGATTTCTGCGATCGGAGCGATCAGTACACTGGATGTGCTGGGAATTCTGTGATGCGGAGATTACTGTTCACAGTAATATATGGACTACATTTGAATAAGAGAAATGAACTTTCTAGTGTCAAAACACCTTGTATGTGGTATGATTGGAACAAACCACATGTAAGGTGTTTTTGCTTATTTGTAATCCAGGATTGATATTTGGAGGCAGTATGAAGAAAAGAAAAAATAAAAAAGGATTTTTGATCGGTGGTATTGCAGCAGGAGCGGTTGTGATTCTCGCAGGGGGAGGAATTCTGGCATGGAAACTGTTGATAAATACGGCAACACCGCAGGAAACGGTGAAAAATTATTTTGCGCTTGTAGAAAAAGGACAATATGATAAGATGTATGCCATGCTAAGTGAGAGAACCAGAGAGACGGTGTCAGAAAAAGAATTTACAGAGCGCAATCAGAATATTTATGAGGGAATCGAGGCAAAAGATATTAAGATTTCGCTCTCGGAAAGGGAGAAACTCAAAGGGAGTCCGGTGACAGTAAAATATTCAGAAACGATGCAAACCAGTGCGGAGGAGATTTCTTTTGATAATGAGATGACGCTGCAAAAAGAGGATGGAGAGTATAAGATTGACTGGGATTCTACAATCATCTTTCCCAACCTTCAGGATTCGTATAAAGTGCAGATTCAGACAGAAAGTGCCGATCGTGGAACGATTTATGACAGAAACGGTGTAGTGTTAGCAGGGAATGGAACAGTTCTGGAAGTTGGCCTGGTGCCGGGGAAAATGGGAGATGATGCAGCAAAAGCGGAAGCAATCAAGAAGCTGGCACAGATGCTGGAAGTTTCAGAAGAGGCGATTCAGAACGCACTGGGGGCATCCTATGTACAGGATGATTCTTTTGTGCCGATCAAGAAGATTGCAAAGGGAAATGAAGAGAAAGAAGCACAGCTTCTGACGATTCCCGGAGTGATGTTAAATGATTCCCAGGATCGCGTGTATCCGCTTGGCGCTGCGGCAGGGCATCTGACTGGTTATGTGCAGGCGGTGACAGCGGAAGATCTGGAAAAACTGGAAAATAAAGGATATCACGCAAACAGTGTGATCGGAAGATCAGGCCTGGAGCAGGCTTATGAGGAAGAGCTTCGTCCGGTGGACGGCACACGGATCATTATTGCAGACGAAACGGGAAATACGATCGAGACGCTGGCATATCAGCCGGCACAGAATGGAAAAGACGTGCGTGTGACCATTGATGCCGAGGTGCAGAAGACGGCATATGATCAGTTTGCACAGGATCCGGGAACGGCGGCAGCCATGAATCCTAAAACCGGAGAGGTGCTGGCATTGGTGAGCACACCGGGATATGATCCAAATGAATTTGTGCTGGGGATGTCAGATGCAAGATGGAATGCGCTGAATGAAGATGCATCCAATCCATTGATGAACCGGTTTGTCAACACCTGGGTTCCGGGATCTACATTTAAGGGAATCACAGCAGCGGTCGGAGTGGATGCAGGAATTATCAATCCGGATGAGAATCTAGGATATGTAGGGCTTTCCTGGCAGAAAGATGCAAGCTGGGGAGATTATCATGTAACTACGCTGACAGATTACGGTGAAACGGTCAATCTGGTCAATGCCATGACATATTCGGACAATATCTATTTTGCACGGGAAGCATTGAAAATCGGGGCGGATACGATGGAAGAAAAATTAAAATCCTTTGGATTTGAAGAAGAACTTCCATTTGATCTTACCATGCAGGCATCTACGTTTGATGATGACGGAAAGATTGATTCGGAAATTCAGCTTGCCGATACCGGATACGGGCAGGGACAGGTGCTGGTTAATCCGCTCCATCTGCTGTCTATGTATTCCATGTTTGTTAATGATGGAAACATGATTCAGCCAGTTTTGAAATATGAAGAAAACGCTGCTGCAAAAATCTGGAAAGAGCAGGCAGTCAGTGCACAGACAGCACAGACTGTGAAACAGAGTCTGCTCTCGGTAATTGAAAATCCGAGTGGAACAGGAGCCAGTGCGAAGATCGATGGAGTGACGATGCTTGGAAAAACAGGAACTGCAGAGATTAAGGAAAGCCAGGATGATACGACAGGAGTGGAGCGAGGTTGGTTTATCTGTGAGACAACAGAAGATATGCCAAACCAGATCGCAGTGGTCGGCATGGTGGAAGATGTAAAGACAAAAGGCGGCAGCAGTTATGTGACACAGAAGGTGCGCAATATTGCAGTGTCTTATCTGCAGTAAATGAACGGAGGAATTATGAACGAATGGATCGGTCAGGTGCTGCCATTCTGGAAAGACCTGACAGAAACGGAAAAACAGATGCTGCTCACCCATACAGCACTGGAAGAATATGAAAAAGGAGTCCTGCTTCACATCGATGGCGGGGACTGCGCAGGTGTACAGATTGTAAAGGAAGGGCAGGTCCGTGTCTATATTACGTCACCGAGCGGTGGAGAGATTACATTGTATCGTCTGGTGGAGGGAGATGTCAGTATCCTGAGTGCGTCCTGTATGATAAAGGGAATGGATATTTCGTTGGATATGATGATGGAATCGGACACGGTACTGTATACGATTCCGAAAGAAATTTACAAGAAACTGAATGATACAAACACTGCAGTGAAAGATTACACGATGGAGATGGTATCTGAGCGCTTTTCCGATGTGATGTGGCTGTTCAATCAGTATGTATTTTCTAATGCAGCGTCTCGTCTGGCCGGGGCAATCCTGGAACATATGGCACTGGCGGGAGAGGAGAAATTTTCTATTACTCACGATGTACTTGCAAGAGATATGGGAACGGCAAGAGAAGTCGTCACAAGACTGCTCAAGCAGTTTCAGACAGAAGGGTATGTGAGATTATCCCGCGGCTATATAGAAGTACTGGATGCAAAAGCTCTGAAAAAAATATGAGAAATGTGATTTTGTCACGGAAGAAACACAAAAAAGTGGTATACTAAGAACATATGAAAGTTGAAGGAGGATTTATAAAATGGCAATTATAAAATTAACAAAAGATAATTTTGAACAGGAAGTATTAAAATCAGAGAAACCGGTACTGGTAGATTTTTATGCAGACTGGTGCGGACCATGCCAGATGCTTTCTCCGATCGTGGACGAAGTGGCTGAGGAAAGAGATGACATCAAAGTCGGAAAGATTAATGTGGACGAGCAGATGGAACTGGCACAGAAATATGGAGTCATGACAATTCCGACACTGCTTGTGATCAAAAACGGAGAAATTGCGAACAAGCATATCGGTGCATTGTCCAAGAGTGGAGTGATTGAGCTTCTGTAAGAACAACAGAAGAATGATGATTGGAGAAGAAAGCAGTTGATGGAAGGTCAGCTGCTTTTTCTACGTAGAACAATTACAAAAATAAAGATTGCGATTGTGAACAAAAAAACAGATAATAGAAAAGACTCTATAGGAAACAGGTGAAAAAATGAAATTAACGGTGAAAAAGTTTCAGGAATTAACAACAACTGAATTATATGAAATATTAAAAGCAAGAGCAGAAATTTTTATTATGGAGCAAGAGATCAATTATCAGGACATGGATGACATTGATTATAAAAGTCTGCACTGCTTTTTTACAGAAGATAAGAAAGTGATTGCATATCTTCGTGCGTTTTATCAGGAAAACGATGGGGATATTGTCAGGATTGGGAGAGTATTGACTTTACAACACGGAAACGGCACAGGAAGAGACTTATTAGAACAAAGTTTAAAGGCGATCAAAGAAAATATGAAATGTAAGAAAATTGTCATGGATGCACAGAAATATGCAGTCGGGTTTTATGAAAAATTCGGGTTTAAAACGATATCCGATGATTTCTATGAAGAGGGGATCCTGCATGTCGTGATGGAGCTGGACGTATAATTTAAAATGTGCGAAAGAGAGTTTTACCTTTCTCTTTTCTGATAATCGTGCTATAATGCAGAAAAGCATAAAATTCTGGTTTTCTAAGCGGAACGATACCGCATCTTTTATTCTTATAGCATATCGGAAGATCTCTATGCTTTGATTTCAATCTAAAACAGCAGAGAGGTTTGAGAGAAAGATGCCGTATTGGAAAGCCTCCTGCAGCTATTTTCATTCAAGGAGGTATTTATATGAACCAGACAACACAGATGCAGCCCGTAAACAGACTGTACAAATCGAGGATTTTTGCCATGCTCTACAGTGACAGGAAAGATCTGCTCGATCTGTACAATGCGGTCAGCGGAAAACATTATGAAGATCCGGAATTGCTGGAAATCTTTCAGCGTTTTTGAAACAAAACAGACTGAAAGAAATCGGTCCTCAACAGTTTAAAGAGGATACAGTGCGGGCAGCAGCTGCATCCTCTTTAATGAATATTTCAATATCATAATCTGTTATATTCGTCATCACTGACCGGTTCACACCACTCATTTGAGCTTTCTTCCCCTGTCGGTTCAAATGTCAGATGAGAGAACCAACTGTCTTTTTTCGCACCATGCCAGTGCTTTACATTGGCAGGAATCGTGATTATCGTTCCAGGAACAAGGCTGACGGGATCGGCCCTTCTTCCTGATACCAGCCTTCTTATTCCAGTTTTCTCCAAATAAAATATCATCATTGTAATGTGCAAATTCCGGCGCAAATTTGCCAAGTGCATTTCTTCCTGCTGTCTGTACAATTTTTTCCGTTTTAGAAACTTCCTTTCGATTATTGTATTTTTTTGATCCAGGTCATGATATCTGATTCTGGTGTGAGCAGTTTATCTTCATTAAAACGGATATTACAGCCTTGCATGACCTGTGCCCCCGGACATTCTTTTACAAAATCTTGGAAAGTATGGCCAAGCCAGCCTCCATTTGTTGCAAAAGGATAAACAGTTTTTCCGGATAAATCAGTATCATGCAGAAATGTCTTCATTGCCGGAGCAAAGGCATACCACCAGACGGGTGCACCAAGAATTACGGTATCATACTCAGTTAGATCGATGTTCAATGGTTGAATCTTTGGCATAAAGCCACTTTCGACTTCCAAATAATAATTGTTTTCATGTGTATTAAAGCACCTTCTTTCTTTCCGGATGATCTCCGATATAGTTATTATAAAGTCGATGCTTTTATATGTCGAATACCTGTTTTTTATATGAGGTTCATGCTTAAAAAGCATGATCGTTTATTGATCTTCGACTTTCTTTCTGAAAAATTCCAGAAAATGTTCTGTTGCCGAAGAAAAAGGCAGCTGTCTTTTCCAGGCAAGGACAGAGGTTGCAGTCAGTTCAGGAGACAGCGGTATCATGCGGCTTCTGGATTCTTTAAGAAATGGCAGTGGCCTTCAGTGGTCAGTGCATAATCAAGTCCTGCTTCAACAAGAAGAGCGGAGTTTGTACTTAAGTTGCTCACAGCAGCTATGTTAAGATGCTCATAATGTTTGCCGAACCAGTTTGCAACCTCTGCGTGCACTTTTTTTCGGCTTGGCATAATGACCGGGACTTTTGCAAGTTCTTCTGCTGTGACAGAGTTTCTTTTCGCCAGCGGAACACATGATGGAACAATTGCTGCCCATTTTTCCGTCACAGGCATGCGGATATATTCGTACTGTTCGATGTCTGACGGTTCCAGTAAAAGCCCGATATCCGACAGTCCTTCATCCATCCGCTGGCGAATTTGATCTGCATTGGCCGTATAGATATCAAAAACAACCAGGGGGTGGATTTCGTGAAATTTTTCAATAATTTTCGCCAGATATTGGACTGCTGCAATTTCTCCGCAGCCAATGGTCACTGTTCCTTCCAGTTCTTCCTTACCACAGCTGACTTCAGCTTCTGTCTTTGCAAGAAGATCTAAAACCTCTTCTGCCCGGCGTCTTAAAAGATATCCTTCATTGGTAAGAGAAAGTGGTCTGCTTCCCTTTATAAAAAGTGTGGCTCCTATTTCCTTTTCAAGCATAGCCATTTGCCGGCTTAAAGTAGGCTGTGTGATGTGCAGCACTTTTGCTGCTTTTGTGATATTCTGTTCTTTTGCAACTGCCAGAAAATACTGCATAAGTCTTGTCTCGATCATATTCTCATCTCCTTATTTTTGGCAATAAAGCCTGATATTTACTGTCTTTTCTCACTACAAGGTAAAATGTCACATTTACTTCCGGATCAGTCACAGGAATCGCGACTCTCCCGGCTGTATCTGTAAACCTGTCTGACATTACAACATCTGTTATAAAACATGGCAGCGATGAGGATCTCACCAGTTCGTTCATTGTGAATTCATCCGTCTGTACAAGAAATTTAGATGCAGGCATTTTTTTACGGCAGATTGCATCCCAGAACCCAAGTTCTGAACGCAGAAGAAAGTTGAAGCCATTAATATCCTTAAATGACAGCTTTTTATATCCTGCAAGTTCATGATTCTTCGGGACACAGACAAATAGTTTTTCCTTCATATATTCTTTTGAAACAAAGTGTTTGTCATGAATCAGAAAAGGCAGGATCGCCAGTTCGCATTTGTGATGGTGCAATGCTTCTAAAACTTCGGCATTCTGGCATATACCGGAAGAGATTGTCATTTCCGGATATTGGCTGTTTAACTGCATAAGAAGCTTCCATAGTGGCGCAGGCGCACAGGATTTTACAGTAATTGTCTTTAGTTCGGCATCATACGTTCTTACTCTTTGAACTGCATGATCGGCTTCTTCCAAAAGCTTTCTGGCACATTCTACAGCAACCTTTCCGGTTTCATTTAACTCAATTCGATTTTTGGTCCGGTGAAACAGGAAAACACCAAATTCTTCTTCTATGTTTTTCATAGAACGGGTAACCGACGGGGTGGAAATATGGAATGCTTCTGCCACCTTTGACAAAGTTCCCGTATCTGCAAAAGCAATCAACTGTTCCAGTTCATTCAGATCTAACATACTATCACCTCGGATTTTTTAAAAATTAAATTCACTTTTCGATTTCTGAAAAGCAGATTTCGATATAAATATTGTACATTTTTCGTATTATCAAGTAAAGTATCACTTGTAAAGAAAAAATACTTTTCATAAAAGGAGGTACTATTTATGGAATATGTAACTTTAAATAACGGAATCAAAATGCCCAAATTAGGATATGGTGTCTATCAGACAGCTCCGGAAGATACGAAGAGATGTGTCCTTGATGCAATTGAAACGGGATACAGAAGCATCGATACAGCACAGGCATATCAAAATGAGTCAGGTGTTGGTGACGCGTTGGCTGAATGTGGATTGCCGAGGGAAGAATTTTTCCTTACAACAAAAGTATGGATTACAAATGCAGGATATGAAAAAGCAAAAGCTTCTATTGAAGAGTCTCTGAAAAAACTGCGTACCGATTATCTGGATCTGCTTTTGATCCATCAGCCGTTCGGCGATTATTATGGAACTTATCGTGCAATGGAAGAATTTTATAAAGCCGGAAAAATACGTGCCATAGGTGTATCCAATTTTGGTCCGGACAGATATCTTGATCTTGAACATTTTTCAGAAATCAAGCCTGCGGTCAATCAGGTGGAAACTCATGTATTCCAGCAGCAGAAGACTGCAAGAGAATACATGCAGAAATATGGCTGCCAGATTGAGTCATGGGGACCATTTGCAGAAGGTAAAAATGGACTGTTTACAAACCCTGTTCTTACAGAAATCGGAAAGAAATATGAGAAAACAGCGGCGCAGACTGCCCTTCGATTTCTACTGCAGAGTGACGTTGTAGTCATCCCGAAATCTGTTCACAAAGAAAGGATGAAACAGAACATCGATGTGTTTGATTTTACACTGACCGCGGAGGATATGGCTGCAATTGAAGCACTGGATGGCGGTGAGAGCTTATTCTTCTCCCACTATGATCCAAAGACAGTTGAGTGGTTCATGTCTATTTTATAGAGAGTTTGGCCGAGGGGATAACAAAAATGGTTGTCAGAAACAGAAAGATATGTCTATAATGTTTGCAGAAGAGAAAAAAGGAGAGAAATACCTATGCTGCATGAAAAAATCAATCTTGGAAACAGTGGATACGGAACAAGGGATACAATTCTGACAACCTACGTGCAGAACAATCTGGAAGGAGTCCCTGCGCGTCGGCGTCCGGCAGTGATCATTTGTCCGGGTGGCGGATATGAATATCAGTCAGACAGAGAGAGCGAACCGATCGCATTGGAATTTTTGAAAAGAGGGTATCAGGCATTTATTCTGGAATATGCAGTCCTGGAAGAGAATGAAACGAAAGGTCTTCTTCCATATCCGCAGATGGATCTTGCGAAAGCGGTTGCATATGTGAAGGAACATCAGGAGGTATGGAATGTGGACGGAGAGCAGATTACGATCCTGGGATGTTCGGCAGGCGGAAATCTGTGTGCGCTTTACAGCGGATTTTATCAGCAGGACTGGTTTATAAAAAAGACAGGATACAGCCAGAAACAAATGCAGGTACAAGCCATGATCTTGTGTTATCCCGTGATCGACTTCAGGGCAGGATGGCCGAAAGAGGATGACATACGGAGAAGAATCAGTGTTGAAGAAGCGTGGCAAGGTGCGCAGAATCTTGTGACAGAACAGACGCCGAGGACATTTATCTGGCATACGAATACAGACGGAACGGTTCCGGCAGAGAATGCATTACTGTTTGCCCAGGCATTGTTGAGGCATGGAGTAGATTCGGAGTGCCATATGTATCACAGAGGATGTCATGGGCTGTCACTTGCAAATGAACAGACGAAGGTAAGAGGAGAACATCTGAATCCACATGTGGCGGGATGGTTTGACACAGCCTTCGAATGGCTGGAAGAATGAGTCCATGAGGTGGTATCAGTAGAAGCCTGCGTGATAATATCACAGAAAACAACATATGTATCTTATATAATGACAGAGTCAGCAGACAAAGAAAACAAATTTGTCTGCTGACTCTATATTATTTTTAGGAGGATTCTTATGAATCAGGTAAAACGAAAAAAGAGAAAAGCCCATGTGGAAGAAAGGGATTGTGTTGCCTGCGGATGCTGTGTCAAGGTATGTCCGATGTCGGCAATTCAGATATTTCATGGAGTGATGGCAGTGGTGGATCAGGAAAAATGCGTTGGCTGCGGAAAGTGTGTAAAAGCGTGTCCGGCAACGGTTATTTCAATTCAGGAGGCGGCAGAATGAAAAAGAGTTGGTATGATTATTTGTGGATTGCTTCTCTGATGTATCTGGTGTTGGGATTTTTTCAGATTCTATTTGCGTGGCTGGGACTGTTATGCTTTTTTATTCCGCTGATCATTGCAATTGTGAAGGGGAACAAGGGGTACTGCAATCGTTATTGCGGAAGAGGACAGCTGTTTGAGCTGATCGGAGGCAGATTTGGGTTATCCCGCAGGAAGGATGTTCCTAAATGGATGAAAAGCAAAGCGTTCCGTTATGGATTTCTGATTTTCTTTTTTGCGATGTTTTTTCAAATGCTGTGGACGACGTATCTTGTGTTTTCAGGAGTAGAAAGTCTGCATCAGGCAGTTACCTTGTTATGGACCTGGAAGCTTCCGTGGAACTGGGCGTATCATGGCGTGAATGTTTCGCCGGGAATCGCGCAGTTCGCATTTGGATTTTACAGTGTGATGCTGACTTCTACCGTACTTGGATTTGTGACGATGCTGTTGTTTAAGCCCCGTTCCTGGTGTGTATACTGTCCGATGGGAACGATGACACAGTTGATCTGTAAAGGCAAAAATAAAAGAGCGCTGTCTGATTTTAAAAATTGAGACTGGCAGGTGTGAGGCATGTTTGATACAATATGAAGTAATGGAATCGGAGAGGAGTTGAAAACGTATCCATTCCGAATAAAGAATTGATGGATCGTTTTGATGAGATGTTGCAAAAAATAGAAGTATTATAACTCACCAGAAAGGACACAGCATGCTTCAATTTATTTTAGGAAATTCAGGTGCGGGAAAATCGCATTATTTATATGAAAAGATCATTCAGGAGTCAATGAAACATCCGGAAATAAACTATCTGGTCATCGTGCCGGAACAGTTTACGATGCAGACGCAGCAGGATCTGTGTATACTGCACCCGAATCACGGGATCATGAATATCGATGTTTTAAGTTTTGGACGAATGGCACACCGCATTTTTGAGGAAGTGGGACAGTCGAGAGGACAGGTTCTGGATGATGAAGGAAAGAATCTGATTCTTCGGAAAATGGCCGGACAATACGAAGATCATCTGATGGTATTAAAAGGGAACTTGAAAAAGCAGGGATACATCAGTGAGGTCAAGTCGGTGATCTCTGAGTTTACACAGTATGGAGTCGGATTCGAAGAGCTGGATGTGCTTATGGAAAATCTGGATGAAGAAAGTTTTCTATATTATAAGCTGTCAGATATCCGCATGATATACGAGGGGTTCGAGCAGTTTCTTGCAGAAAAATATATTACAAAAGAAGAACTGCTGGATGTGCTCAGTCAGATGGTGGCAAAGTCGGAGATTTTGAAAAACAGTGTGATCGCACTGGATGGATTTACCGGATTTACACCAGTGCAGAATCGGCTTCTTGGAGAGCTGATGAGCATTTGCAAAGAAGTTTTAGTAACAGTCGAGATGGATGGAAGGGAGGATGCGTTTCGGTATACGCATCCGTATCAGTTGTTTGCACTCAGTAAGCAGATGGTGACGGGTCTGGTACAGATTGCAGGAGAGCGAAAAATAGAAATTGCCGATCCAATTTATTTGTATGACAAGCCGGTTTACCGGTTTCGCAGCAATCCGGAGCTTGGCTTTCTGGAATCTGAGTTGTTCCGCTATTCCAGAAAACAGTATCCGGATGAAACAGATCATCTTTCGGTGTATGCAGCGGGCAGTCCGGATATGGAGGCAAAGCTGACTGCACAGAAGATCCGCAGACTGGTGCGGGAAAAAGGATACCACTACCGGGATATTGCAGTAATCTGCAGTGATATGGGAACATATGCAGATCATCTGGAGAGAGCATGCACAGAGTATCAGATTCCGGTGTTTATGGACTACAAAAAGAGTATTCTTTTGAATGCATTTGTAGAATATGTGAGGAGTGTCCTGTCCATGGTGGAGCAGGACTTTTCCTATGAGAGTGTGTTCCGTTTTCTAAGGACCGGATTTACGGAATTTACAAGAGATGAGATCGATCGTCTGGAAAATTATGTGGTAGCAGTGGGCTTAAGAGGCTATAAAAAATGGCAGGCAGTCTGGGCGAGAAAGACAAGTTCGGCTGATGAAGAAGAGCTGGCAGTACTAAATGGTCTGCGCGTCCGGTTTGTAGAAATGACAGAGTCACTTGTCTTTGTTTTGAAACAGCGAAAAAAGACAGTGCGCGATATTTGTGAAGCAGTGTATCGCTTCTTTGTGGAAAATCAGATTCAGGAGAAGCTGAAAGTGATGGAAAACTGTTTTGCGGAAAAGAAAGAGCTGGCACTGGCGAAAGAGTACGCACAGATCTATCGCATTGTGTTGGAATTGTTTGACAAATTTGCAGAACTTTTGGGAGACGAGGGGATTTCTCTGAAAGAGTACTGTGAGCTTCTGGATGCAGGACTGGAAGAGGCAAAAGTCGGTGTGATCCCGCCGGGTATGGATCAGGTTGTGATTGGAGATGTGCAGAGAACCCGTCTGAAAAGCAATCTGAAAGCCCTGTTTTTTGTGGGGGCGAATGATACCCTGCTTCCGGGAAATATGGGGCAGGGAGGACTGCTTACCGAACGGGACCGGGAATGGTTTCAGAAAGAAAAGCAGGCACTTTCTCCGGGCGCAAAAGAAAAGACGTATATTCAGAAATTTTATCTGTATATGAATCTGACCAAACCGGAAGAGTTTCTTCATATTTCATATAGTAAGGTTTCGTCTGACGGAAAAACATTGCGTCCGGCGTATCTGGTCTGGGATTTGAAAAAACTGTTTCCGAAGCTTGTTGTTACAGAAGAAGAGGCGCTTCTCATGACACAGAGGGAGCTGACTCCGGGAGAAGGGCTGGAATTTGTGATCCGCGGAGTTCGGGACCGGTATCTGGGTGTGGATGAATCCTGGAAAGAACTCTATACCTGGTATCGGCAGAATGAAGGGCAGAAAGTGGACAGAATTCTGGATGCAGGATTTTTCAAAAAGAAACCGGATGCGCTTACAGGAGAAGAAGCAGCAGAATTATACGGGGAGAAAAAGCAGTTCAGTGTTACAAGGATGGAGCGGTTCTCGGCCTGTGCCTATGCGCATTTTCTGACTTATGGACTGCATCTTTCGGATCGGGAGCGATATGAGTTTGAGGCGATGGATCTGGGAAATATTGCCCATCAGTCCATGGAGCGGTTTGCAAGAAAGGCGCAGGAAAAGCGGATGCCGTGGCCGAAACTGGAAGAGGTGCAGAGAGATGCCATGATCGAGGAGAGTGTGGAGGAAAGTATCAAAGACTACGGAAATACGGTACTCTACAGTACTGCCCGCAATGAGTATATGATCGTGCGCATCAAACAGCTGATCCGTCGTTCGGTGTGGGCGCTGACCAGGCAGATGGAAAAAGGGGATTTTGAACCGAGCGGATATGAAATGAATTTCGGAAGCGGAAAGATCGACCGGATCGATACCTGCGAGGATGAAGATATGGTTTACGTGAAAGTGACAGACTACAAGACCGGAATGAAGAGTTTTGATATTGTGGCATTGTATCACGGGCTGCAGATGCAGCTTCCGGTGTATCTGAATGCGGCACTGGAGCTGGAAGAACGACGTGCGCCGGGGAAAACAGTAGAGCCTGCCGGTATCTTTTATTATCGGATCAAAGACCCGATCGTGGACAGAGAAAAAGATGATCATGCACTGGAGGAGAAGATTTTAAAAGAGCTCAGGCTGGATGGAATGATCAATGCGAAGGAAGAGGTGATCGAGCATCTGGAGCATCAGCTTTCGGGGACATCGGTTCTCAACCCGATCGGGAAAAATAAGGACGGAAGTCTCAACAGGTATTCCAAAGTACTGCCTCCGGAGGCGTTTGCTGCCATGCTTTCCTATACAAAGAAAAAAGAAGCTCAGGTGAAGCGGCAGATCTATGCAGGAGAAGTACAGGCAAATCCATATGAGTTGAATGGAAGTACAGGGTGTGACTACTGTGCATACCGGGATATCTGCGGGTTTGATCCAAGGCTGGACGGTTATGCGTACCGGAGTCTGGAAAAGTACTCGAAAGAAGAAGTCATCCGCCGGATGGAAGAAGAAATCGAAAACAGGGAGGAACCGTCATGAGTGTACAGTGGACAGAAGATCAGAAAAAGGTCATTGAATTAAGAAACAGGAATATTCTGGTCTCCGCAGCGGCCGGTTCCGGAAAAACGGCGGTTCTGGTAGAGCGGATCATTCAGAGACTGTTGGATGAGAGGGATCCGCTGGATGTAGACAGGCTCTTGATCGTGACATTTACCGAAGCGGCAGCAGCGGAAATGAAAGAGCGAATCCGGGATGCCATTGAAAATGCCCTGGAAGACACACCGGGAAATGTGCATTTACAGAGGCAGGCAACGCTCATCCACAGCGCCCGGATCACAACAATCCACAGTTTTTGCCTGTCTGTGATAAGGGAGCATTTTCATGCCATTAATCTGGATCCGGGATTTCGGATCGCAGAAGAAGGGGAGTTGAAATTACTGCGTCAGGATGTTTTGGAGGAAATGCTGGAGTCCTGCTATGATGAGGGAACGGAGGCTTTTCTGGAATTTGCAGAGAAATTTTCTACGGGGAGAAGTGACAGGCAGCTGGAAGAAGTGATCCTGCAGTTATACGAATATGCGGGCAGCTATCCACAGCCGGAAAAGTGGCTGAATGCGTGTGTGGACAATTATCAGGTGGAAAACGAACATTTTTCTGACGCTGGATTTGTACAGATCCTGATCGAAAGTATCCGTCAGAACCTGCAGGGGGCAAGGATTCTGCTGAATGAGGCGCTGCATATCTGTGAGGAGTCTGACGGACCGTATCTGTATGCAGAGGCGTTGGAAGCGGATCTTATGATGATCGAGACTATGGAAAAGGCAGAGACGTTTGAAGCATTTTACGGGAAGATCAATCAGATTGCATGGAAGCGGCTTTCTGCCAAAAAGGATGAGACGATTGATCCAGAGAAGAAAGAAGCAGTGAAGATGCTGCGGGAAAAAGCCAAGAAGATGGTAAAAGATCTGCAGGAAACCTGTTTTTACGAAACGCCCGAGGAACTGGCAGAAGATTTGCGAAATACAGGAAGTACCATGGAAGAACTGGTCTTTCTTGTGACAACCTTTGCAAGGCTGTTTGCAGAGAAAAAGAGAAGCCGCAATGTGATTGATTTTCAGGACATGGAGCAGTTTGCCCTGCAGATTCTGACAGAAGAAAAAGACGGAAGTCTGGTACCATCTGCTGTGGCGAGAGAATATCAGGAGCAGTTTGAGGAAGTGATGATCGACGAGTATCAGGACAGCAACCTGATCCAGGAAGCGATTCTGACCAGTGTGTCTACTGTGAGCCGCGGAAGTTACAATGTGTTTATGGTAGGAGATGTCAAACAGAGTATTTACCGTTTCCGCCTCTCCAGACCGGAACTGTTTATGGAAAAATATGATACATACAGCCAGGCAGACAGCGAGAAGCAGCGGATCGATCTGGACCGGAATTTCCGAAGCCGCAAGGAGGTGCTGGATGCCACGAACTACGTGTTTGAGCAGATTATGCACAAAAGTGTGGGCGGTGTGGAGTATGATGCCCGTGCGGCACTTTATCCGGGAGCTGATTATCCAAAGAGCAGGGAGCAAAACGGAGTATCGGCAAATCGGGCAGAGCTTCTTTTAGTAGATGCACAGGAGCTGGAAGAAGAGGACAATGCACGCCGTCTGGAAGCCCGGGCAGTGGCAGACCGCATCAAACTCTTGCTTTTACAGGGGCAGGTGGTGGATAAAAAGACAAAGGAATACCGTCCGGTACAATATAAAGATATTGTGATCCTGACGAGAAGCATCAAAGGCTGGGCAGATGTGTTTGCTCAGGTTCTGGCAGAAGAAGGAATTTCTGCACATGTGGGAAGCAGAGAAGGATATTTTGAAACGTATGAAGTCAGTGTTCTTCTGGATTATCTGCAGATTCTGGACAATGAGCGTCAGGACCTGCCGCTGGCGGCAGTACTTACGTCACCGTTTGCGGGGCTGGATGCGAGAGAACTGGCAAAGATAAGAAGTACGTATCCGGAACTCTTTTTCTATGAAGCGGTTCACGCCTATGCGTCTGATGATGAAAAGGAGAAGGAACCAATCCTGCAGCAAAAACTGAAAAACTTCCTTTGCCGGGTGTCGGAATTCCGGGATATGCTTCCATATACAGCGATGCATGATCTGTTGTGGGAGATTATAGAAAAAACGGGGTACGGTATGTGTATTTCGGCGATGCCGGGTGGTGCACAGCGAATGGCAAATGTACAGATGCTGGTCGCAAAGGCAGCAGCCTATGAAGGAACCAGCTATAAGGGACTGTTCAATTTTGTGCGGTATATTGAACAGCTCAAAAAATATAATGTGGATTATGGAGAGGCGAATCTTGCAGATGAACAGGCGGATACAGTCCGTATCATGAGTATCCACAAAAGCAAGGGGCTGGAATTTCCAATCGTGATCGTGGCAGGTATGGGAAAACTTTTCAATACGCAGGATGTGAAGGGCAGTATTGTAATCCATCCGGAGCTTGGTGTGGGAATGGATGTGATTGATCTGAAAAAGAGAACAAAGGCTCCGACACTGTTAAAAAAAGTAATCCAGAAACAGGTGGCAGTGGAAAACTTAGGGGAAGAGATGCGGGTGCTCTATGTGGCAATGACAAGAGCAAAGGAAAAACTCATTCTGACGGGAGTGTGCAAAGATGCACGGACAAAGCTGGAAATACTTTCCACAAGGGAAAAAACAGCATTTCTTCCATATGAAGTTCTTTCTGCGAATTCGTATCTGGACTGGCTGCTTCCTGCGGCATCCCCGGCAGAAAGTTCGATCGGAATTACCGTTGTTGACAGTCTGGGCGCGGCTCAGATGGAGGGAGCCTGGGAAGCGGCGGATGAACTGACTCGAAATGTACTGGAAAACTGGGATACAAATCAGATTCATGATGCCGGATACCGGGAAGAGCTGAAAAGACAGTTGGACTTTGCATATCCGTTTGCGGAAGAACAGCGTTTTCAGATGAAATTTACAGTTTCAGAACTTAAAAAACGGGCCTACATGGAAGAGGAGGCAGGAGAGGTATTATATCAGGAACCGGAAGCAGTGCCTCTTGTTCCGAGATTTTTAGGAGCGGAAGAAGCGGCATCCGGAGCAGTCAGAGGAACCGCGTACCACAAATTTCTGGAGCTTCTTGATTTTGAAAAAGAATATACCAGAGAAAGTCTGGAGGAACATTTGAAACATCTTCAGACAGAAGGAAGGATCAGTCCGGAGATCGCAGAGGCTGTAAAAACGGAAGATTTCCTGAAGTTTCTGCAATGTGAAAGCGGGAAACGGATGCATCAGGCGGCAAAGAAAAAACAGTTGTACAAAGAGCAGCCCTTTGTGCTGGGGGTGGATTCAGGAGAAATTTATCCGGATACAGAATGCAGAGCACAGCTTCTGGTGCAGGGAATCATAGATGTGTATTTTGAAGAGGAAGACGGACTTGTAGTCTTAGACTATAAGACAGACCGGGTAAGAACGGCCGATGAACTTGTTCGGAGATACCAGTCACAGCTTACATACTATGCCCGCGCCCTGTCACAGATTACAGGAAAGGCAGTCAAAGAAAAGATCATTTATTCATTTGCTCTTGGAAAGGAAATCAACGTTTAAATGGAAAGTTATGTACTGATTTATTTACTGGCAGCCAATGTGGCGGCATTTCTGGTGTTCGGGATCGATAAATGGAAAGCAGTAAAAGGCGGGTGGAGGATTCCGGAAAAGACACTGCTTCTTTTTGCGGCAGCGGGAGGCTCTCCGGGAGCACTGGCCGGAATGTTTGTATTTCATCATAAGATAAGGAAACCGTTATTTTATCTGGGGGTTCCACTGATTTTGCTCCTGCAGATTGGTGTTGGGCTCTGGATCTGGCAGAGGTAGTGACAAGCAGCAGACACAGATCGTTCTGCTGCTTCTTTACGTTTAGAAAATAGAAAGAGTTTTTTAGAAAATCTTAAACAATATTATATTGACAATCTATATTATACAAAATATAATATAGGTATAAGAACAGTATTAAAGAGAAAACAACATAGGAAGGAGCGGTTGGATGGTATTTAATACAGGAGCTGCACTTTTAGATGCGATCGTACTGGCGGTCGTCTCGCATGAGAGTGAAGGCACGTATGGCTATAAGATCACACAGGATGTGCGCAGTGCAATCAATGTATCAGAGTCTACGTTGTATCCGGTGTTGAGACGACTGCAGAAAGATGAATGTCTGGAAGTATATGACCGTCAGTACGATGGGCGGAACCGGAGATATTATAAAGTGACAGAAAAGGGAATGGCACAGTTGAACCTGTACCAGGTAGAGTGGAAGAATTATTCCAGAAAGATCCAGGAAATTTTTGAGGGAGGAGTGACGGGATGAACCGAGAAGAATTTATGGCAAAACTAAAAGCGCTGTTAGGGGATATTCCGGCAGAAGAAAGAGAAGAAGCCCTGCAGTACTATGAAGACTATTTTGATGATGCAGGAGCAGACAACGAGGCAGAAGTGATCCGGGAGCTGGAGAGTCCCCAGCGTGTGGCAGCTATGATCAAGAATGATTTAAAGCATACGGGAAATGACGGTGAGTTTACAGAGAATGGATATGAGCAGGAGTGGGCATCGAAGAAAGAGGTGCCGCAAAGAAAAGGTTATTCCTACCAGAGTGGACAGACAGGAGAGTACTCTTATGAGGCATCGCAAGGCAGGAACGACAAACTGGTAAAGATCGCACTGATCGTACTGATTGCGTTGATCGTATGTCCGGTTGTGATTCCGGTCGGTGTGGGAATTTTTGGTGTGATTGCCGGGCTTCTGATCGCAGCAGTTTGCTTTTTTGCAGCACTGGTGATTGCATCGCTGGCAGTCGTACTTGCCGGATTTGTAGTCGCGGTGACAGGGATCGGCGTAGGAATCGCCATTCATTCAGTACCTGCAGTACTTTTGATGGCAGGGATTGGATTGATCCTGATCGCGCTTGGAGTACTGGCAACATTATTTACCGGAAAGCTTTGCATTGTAATGTATCCGGCGATGTTTCGGTTTATCGTGAAACTGTGCCGGAAGCCGTTTCACAGAAAGGCGGTGTCTGAATAGATGAAAAAAGGTTGGAAAATTCTACTGATCAGCTGTGGAATCTGTGCAGGGATCGGAGTTGTCCTGTCAGTGGCAGGTACTGTTCTCGGAGGAGTACGGGATCTTCAGGAATATGGAAGGCGTGGGATGCAGTATCTGGAAAACGATCACTGGTGGTCACAGAAGTATTCAAAACTGGATCATATCGACGAAGAAGTTTCACCGGAGATAACAGAAGATTTGGAAGGAATCAGCGAACTGGATATCGAACTTTCTTATGTAGAACTGATCATGGAACGATCAGATTCCAATCAGATCGAGGTTTCGACCCGAAATATGGATCCGCAGCTTTTAGAGGATCTTTCGATTTACAGAGATGAAGATACTCTGGAGATTCGTGCCCAGGATACCAGGCTTTGGAAGAATATCGGAAAAAACAACGCAGGAGAGCTGATTATTCACGTTCCGGACAATCTGGAGGGGATTTCCACATCCCTAGGAACCGGTACGCTGTACATGTGTGATATCAGGACCGGAGAGTTGGATATTTCCATAGGGACCGGGACAGCGGATATTCAGGGATTTGAAGCAGGGGAAGTGAGTGCCTCAGCAGGAACCGGATCGATCTCGCTGCAAGGAAGCGTGAACAGTGATCTGGATCTCGAATGTGGGATCGGAACCATTGAGTTTCAGGATAGCGGAAAAATGACCGATTATAATTATAGTGTCAGTTGTGGTATGGGAAGCATTCAGATTGGAGATGATGAATTTACGAAGCCGGCAGGAAACCAGAATATCAACAATCATGCCGGAAAAGAAATGGACATCGAGTGTGGTATGGGAACCGTCAATATTGCATTTGCGAAAGGAGAGTAAGAATATGGAACCGAAAAGATTATATCGTTCAAGAGAAAACAGAGTATTGTGTGGAGTGTGCGGAGGAATCGCGGAATATTTCAACGTGGATCCGGTTTTGATCCGGCTTGGAATGGTTTTGTTTATCTGCGCCAGTGTTGGAACCGGTCTTTTGGCATATTTTATTGCGTCAGTGATCATGCCGGATCAGAAATAGGCGAATGAAATCAGATATTTGGGGCAATACTTCTGGAAAAGGAAGGAGATGCTCTGAATATGAAACAGAAAAAGATCACTCGCGAAGAGATTCCGTCAATGGAAGAAAAAGACAGGATGAAATATGAAATTGCAGAAGAACTGGGACTTTTGGACCAGGTTTTGGAGGAAGGATGGAAATCTTTGTCTTCAAAGGAAACCGGGCGTATCGGTGGTCTGATGACCAGGAGACGCCGGAAATCTGCGGAAGATCCTGCCTGAGTCAGAGTGTGAAAGGAAAAAAGAGAGGCTTTGTTTTTGTTTGAGAAAGACAGAGTCTCTTTTTATATTTTTGACAAAAAGTGACTGTGAACAGTAACTTTTTATCAAAAATCAAAGGGAATATTTAGGAAATACGCCAAGTTGTATTTGAAGAAAAATTGTTATATAGTGAGAACAGTATGAGATTAACCATATAGAACGAGAATTCAGGCAGGAGGAGAAAAAGCAATGGGAAAAAGTAACTTTGCAGAGCAGATCAGAAACAAAGAGACATATATTGGAATTGAATTTGGTTCCACAAGGATCAAGGCGGTCCTGACAGGAGCAGACCATACACCGATCGCATCAGGAAGCTATGACTGGGAGAATCAGTATGAGGATGGAATCTGGACCTATCATCTGGATATGATCTGGAGAGGACTTAAAGAGTGCTATCGCAGTCTGAGAGAAGAGGTTGGTTCCCGTTATGGAGTGGAACTGGAGGGGACAAAAGCAATCGGGATTAGCGCGATGATGCATGGCTATCTGGCATTTGATGAAAATGGAGAACTTCTGGTGCCATTTCGTACCTGGAGAAATACGATCACGCAAGGGGCAGCGGATGAACTTACCGATGTGTTTCAGTACAATATTCCGCAGCGATGGAGTATTGCCCATCTGTACCAGGCAATCTTAAATCAGGAGCCGCATGTTTCAAAAGTTCGTTTTATCACCACGCTGAGCGGATATCTTCACTGGAAACTGACCGGAGAGAGAGTACTTGGAATCGGAGATGCGGCAGGAATGTTTCCAATCGACTCTTCCATCAGGGACTATCATCCAAAGATGCTGTCACAGTTTGATGAATTGATCCGGGAGAATGAATATCCGTGGAAGATAGAAGAGATCCTTCCGAAAGTGCTGTGCGCAGGAGAAAAGGCGGGAACTTTAACAGAAGCTGGTGCAAGACTTCTTGATGAGTCCGGCACATTGAAAGGGGGAATCCCGATGTGTCCGCCGGAGGGAGATGCCGGAACCGGAATGACTGCAACGAACAGTGTGACAGTGCGCACCGGAAATGTATCTGCAGGAACGTCTGTGTTTGCCATGCTTGTACTGGAAAACGAATTGAAAGGTGTTCATCGTGAGATCGACATGGTAACAACACCGGCCGGAGATCCGGTCGCCATGGTCCACTGCAATAACTGCACATCGGATCTGAATGCGTGGGTCGGTCTGTTTGCAGAGTTTCTGGAGACGATGGGGATGGATGTGGACAGAAACCAACTGTACGGAACTCTTTACAGAAAGGCAATGGAGGGAGAGGCAGACGGAGGCGGACTGCTTTCCTACGGATACTTATCCGGAGAACATATTACGGGATTTGAAGAGGGAAGGCCAATGTTTGTACGTACACCGGATTCCAGGTTTAATCTGGCAAATTTTATGCGTGTCAATTTGTATACAGCACTTGGAGCACTTAAAACAGGAATGGACATTTTAAAGAGAGAAGAAGGCGTACAGTCAGACAGGATCATGGGACACGGAGGACTGTTTAAGACAAAAGGGGCAGGACAGCAGATCATGGCCGATGCCATGGAGATTCCGGTGGCAGTGATGGAGACCGCAGGAGAAGGCGGTGCATGGGGAATTGCGCTTCTGGCAGCCTTTATGCAGGAAAAAAACGGAAGAACACTGGATCAGTATCTGGCAGAAGCAGTGTTTCAAGACAGCGAGATTTCCGTTTTGAATCCAGAAGAGGAAGGTGTCGCAGGTTACCGAAGCTTTATGGAGCGTTATACGAAAGGGCTTTCGATCGAACGCGCAGCAGTGGAAAACATGTAAATGAAGAACACAATCAGGTGCCTGGTATCGTCAAAGAGAATAAAATACTTTACAAATCTTCTTGTTTTTGATACAATTTTACGACTGGGAAAAAAGTACAGGTGAGACAGATGAATGAGAAGATCAATATCTTGAATATAGAACTCTATCAGACGAGTGCAAAAGCAGCGATGCAGAAAGTGGTGCAGTATATGGAAAGTGATTCCATTAACACAGTTGAGATCATCACGATGGACATGCTGCTGAAAGGGAAAGATATGCCGGGCTGGAAAGAAGCAGTGGAATCACTGAATCTGGTGCTGCCGGGAGAGACGGAGATTCTGGAGGCGGCAGGAGTCAGAGAAAAGACGCTGCTGCGTGATACGGCGGGACAGGTGTTTTTAAAGATGTTTCTCCGCTATATACAGAGAAACAAAAAGCGTGTATTTCTTGTGGCACAGTCAGAAACAGAGCTTTTAGAGATGGAATCCGCGATCCGGGAACATGACAGAAAGCTGATCCTGGCAGGAAGAGGCGTTCTGCCGCCGGATGGTGCGGGAATAGAGCAGGTGATCAATGCGGTCAATGGTGCTGAGACAGATTGCATTTTTTCCCTGCTTCCATCACCGGAGCAGGAGCTTTTGATACAGCGGAACAGCGCATTGTTAAATGCAAGAGTGTGGTTTGGGTGCGGGAGCGTTCTGAAAGAAATCTATATGAAAAAGCAGAAAAAAGGAAAGCTTCAGAGATTTCTGCGCAGGAAAGTGTTCCGTTACCAGGTGGGACGGCAGCAGAGAAGTGAAGAATAAAAAAGCTTCGGTTTGTATACTATGTATAGCCGTATAAATATGAATTTTTTGTAAAAACTATGAGGAAATGCATAAAAAAAGTGGATTTCCTCTTTCTTTTTTTGATGTTTTGCCTTAGTATATAAAATATGGGTTGTGCAGACAAAAGTGAAAGAGTAAAAAAATTGTGAAATATGCACATGGAAACGAGTAGATAAGCGGAGGAAAAAGGTATGATTTCAAATCAGATACTTCAAAACACAATCGAAGGATTAAAAGGAATTTCCAGAATTGACTTTTGCGTTCTGGATACAGAAGGAAAGGCGCTTGCTACGACATTTGAGGATACATGGAATTATGAAAGCGCGGTGTTGTCTTTTGTAGAATCTCCGGCAGACAGCCAGGTGATCCAGGGATGTCAGTTCTTCAAGATCTTTGATGAGCAGCAGCTTGAGTATGTTCTGCTGGCAGGCGGAGAGAGCGAAGATGTCTACATGCTGGGTAAGATCGCAGCGTTCCAGGTTCAGAGTCTTCTGGTAGCATATAAGGAGCGTTTTGACAAGGATAATTTCATCAAAAATCTGCTTCTTGACAACCTGCTTCTTGTAGATATTTATAATCGCGCAAAAAAATTACATATTGACACAGAAGCAAAACGTGTTATCTTTATTATTGAGACATCACACGAAAAAGACAGTGTTGCTCTGGATAATGTCAGAAACCTGCTTGGCGGAAAGTCGAGAGACTTCGTGACAGCAGTAGATGAGAAAAATATCATTGTTGTCAAAGAGCTGGCTGATAAGGCCGGAAGCAGAGAGCTTGAAAAGATGGCCAAAGAAATGATGGAGATCCTGCGGGCTGAGTCCGAGGATGACAAAATCCACATTGCCTATGGAACGGTTGTCAACGACATCAAGGAAGTTTCCAAGTCCTACAAAGAAGCAAAACTGGCGTTGGATGTCGGCAAGATCTTCTTTGATGAGAAAGACATTGTAGCATACAGCACACTTGGAATTGGACGTCTGATCTACCAGCTGCCGATTCCGCTTTGCAAGATGTTTATCAAAGAGATTTTTGAGGGGAAATCACCGGATGAATTTGATGAGGAGACACTGACTACGATCAACAAGTTCTTTGAGAACAGTCTCAATGTATCAGAGACATCCAGACAGCTTTATATTCACAGAAATACACTCGTGTACAGACTGGATAAGCTTCAGAAAAGTACAGGGTTGGATCTGCGTGTATTTGAAGATGCGATCACATTCAAGATTGCACTGATGGTCGTAAAATATATGAAATACATGGAGACGCTGGAATATTAAGCAGGCGGATTTACGCCCGATAAAGTATACCCATCCGGGCATCCCGCAATGTATGCCTGCGGCGGGCGGACTTCGTCCGATAAAGTATGAATAATTAGGAGGAGCATGATGATTGAATTAAGAGATGTAACGAAGGAGTATTCCAAAGGGAATGCTGCGTTAAACGGTGTGTCTGTTAAGATCGAACAGGGAGAGTTCGTTTTTATCGTAGGAGACAGCGGTTCCGGAAAATCCACATTGATTCGTCTGATCATGAAGGAACTGGAGCCTACAGAAGGCACGATCATTGTAAACGGGCAGAATTTAAAACGGATGAAACATCGGAACATTGCAAAATACAGAAGAGGCATCGGGGTTGTCTTTCAGGATTTCCGTCTGTTGAAGGACCGGAATATTTATGAGAATATCGCGTTTGCACTTCGTGTGACAGAAACACCGACAAGAGTGATCAAGCGAAAAGTGCCGGCAGCACTTTCTCTTGTAGGTCTGGCGCAAAAATATAAAGCTTTCCCGAAGGAGCTTTCCGGTGGAGAGCAGCAGAGAGTGGCGATTGCCAGAGCAATCGTAAATGAACCTGCAATTTTGTTGGCCGACGAGCCGACCGGTAACCTGGATCCTACCAATTCGTGGGAAATCATGAGTCTTCTCAAAGAGGCGAATGACAGAGGAACGACAGTACTTGTTGTTACACATAACCAGGAGATCGTAAACGAGATGAACGAACGAGTTATTACGATGAAACAGGGCGTGATCGTGAGTGATGAACAAAAAGGTGGGTATATAGATGAGGATTAGTACATTAGGATACGTAGGAAAACAGGGAGTTAAGAACATCGGGAGAAATAAAATGTTCTCTATCGCATCTATTGCGACAATGTCAGCTTGTATTTTTCTGTTCGGACTGTTCTTTTCTATCGTGCTGAATCTGCAGCATTTTGTAAAGACTGCAGAGGAAGGCGTGGCGATTACAGTATTCTTTGATGAGGATGCAACAGAAAGTCAGATCGAGGAGATTGGCAAGGAGCTTCGCAGCAGGGATGATGTTCTGAAAGTAGAGTATGTTTCGGAAGATGATGCATGGAACAGTTTTAAAGAAGAGTACTTTGGAGACAATCCGGAACTGGCAGATGGATTTAAGGATGACAATCCGCTTGCAGGCTCCAGCAGTTATGCGGTTTATATGAAACCGCAGGAGGACAAGGACAGCAATATGATCTCCAAGAGCAAATCACTTTCTGCAACACAGAAGGAACTGGTAAAGTTTGCGGAGGGACTGGACGGAGTCAGAAAGGTCAATAAATCAGATGTTGTGGCGAATACACTTTCCAGTGTCAATGTACTGGTTGGATATGTGTCAATCGCGATCATTTTGATCCTGTTTGGAGTTTCGATCTTCCTGATCAGCAATACCGTAACCATGGGTATTACGGTTCGTAAAGAAGAAATTGCAATTATGAAATATATCGGTGCAAAGGACTTTGTAGTACGTTCTCCATTTGTGCTGGAAGGTCTGATCATTGGAATTGTCGGAGCGGTACTTCCATTGGCATTATTGTATGCACTTTATGGAAGAGCAGTGGGATATGTGATGACAAAATTCCAGATCCTGAAAAATATCGTGGAATTCCTGCCGGTAGGAGATGTATATCGCTACCTGCTTCCAATCGGACTTCTGCTTGGAGTAGGAATCGGATTTCTGGGAAGTTTCTTTACAGTACGCAAGCATTTGAAAGTATAGGTGAACATATGAAAGAACGTATGAAAAAAGTGACAGCATTATGTCTGGCAGCGGCGCTTTCTGTCGGAACGGTACTTCCGGTACATGCGGAGACTGTACAGGATGCACAGAATGCAGTAGATCAGCTGCAGCAGCAAAAGGACAGTGTGCAGGCAGAGAAGACGACTGTTGAGACAGAGTTGAAAAAGATTGCAGAAGAGATGGAAAAGACACAGTCCAAGCTGGATGCAAAGCAGGCGGAGATCACAGAAGCAGAGGAAAATCTGGTGCAGGCTAAAGTAGAAGAAAATACACAGTACCAGAGTATGAAGATCCGCATCAAATATATGTACGAGAATGGAAATATGGAATTTATTGAAGTTCTTGCTGACAGTGAAAATATCAGTGATTTTTTGAATAAAACAGAGTATATTTCCAAGCTGTCTGAATATGATAGAGATAAGTTAAAAGAATTCCAGAAGACAGTAAAGGCAGTGGAAGAGCAGGAAGCGGCGCTGCAGAAAGAGTATGAGGAATTAAATACACTTCAGACGGATCTTGTGAACCAGCAGACACAGGCGCAGACATTGTTAAAAGAAAAGGATGTTCAGCTGGCAGATTTAAGCAGTCAGCTCGGCAGCAAGATGGAGACACTGCAGAAGCTGGTGGAGGAAGAGAAGAGACGCCAGGAAGAAGCGGCTGAGGCAGCAAGACAGCAGCAGTTACAGCAGCAAGAGCAGCAGAATCAGAATAATTCCAATAATAATACAGGCAGTGGTACAGGAGGCGGTTCCACAGTGACACCTCCGTCATCCGGCAATGTATCCAGCGGAAGTGGTTATTTCACACATCCGTGTCCGGGAATGAGTTACCAGTCCAGTTATTTTGGAGAAATCCGTGAGTTTGAAGTCGGCGGACACAAAGGAAACGATTATGCTGCGCCGACCGGAACACCTACATATGCCGCGGCAGCCGGTCGTGTGATCATCGCCGGATACAGCAGCAGCGCCGGTAACTGGGTAGTTATCGATCACGGAAACGGTCTGGTGACAAAATATATGCACCACAGCAGTATTTGTGTAAGTGCGGGACAGTATGTGGAAAGAGGCCAGCAGATTGGTGCGGTTGGTTCTACAGGACAGTCCACAGGACCACATCTGCATTTCCAGGTAGAGTTAAATAGAGTTGCAGTCAGTCCGGATCAGTATTTCTAAAATACCGAAAGTTGGTAACAGAGTATGAACAGACATAAAAGTTTTATAAAAGGGGCGCTCACAGGCGCCCTTATTATGTTATTTGCAGTAGGAGTCTGCACAAAGGTACCGGAGCTTTCCGGATTGCTTTTGCAAAAGGACAGTGTGACTGCCAAGCAGGAGCGGGCAGAGAAAAAGACCGAAGCAAAATTTAAAAAAATTGAAAAAATGATCGATCAGTATTATCTCTACAGTGATGATGTAAAGCAGGAGGATCTGGAAGATGCAGTGTATGCCGGATTTTTGAGTGCACTCAATGATCCGTATACGGTATATTACAATGAGGAAGAGACAAAAGAGATCAAAGAGAGCACCTCGGGAGAATATTCGGGGATCGGAGCCGCTATGATGCAGAATGTACAGACCGGGGAGATCACGATTACAACGGTCTATGAAGACAGTCCGGCAGAAAAGGCAGGGCTTTTAGAAGGAGATATCCTGTATCAGGTCGATGACCATAAGATCGAAGATCAGGATACGTCTGAGGTTGTATCCTGGATTAAAGGTGAAGAAGGAACAGAGGTGAAACTCTCCGTTTATCGAGGAGAAGACCGGGAAGAGCACACGCTGACAGCTGTGAGAGAAAAAATTCAGTCACAGACAGTCGAGCATGAGATGAAGGAAGATAAGATAGGATATATTTCTGTGCAGGGGTTTGAAGATGTGACTTACGAACAGTTCAAGTCCGCACTGGAAGATCTGGAAGCTCAGGGGATGGAAGGACTTGTTATCGATCTTCGGAATAATCCGGGAGGAAACCTGGATACTGTTGTAGAGATGCTGAAACTGATCCTTCCGGAAGGAAGAATCGTTTCTATTAAAGACAAATACGGGAATGAAGAAACCTACGACTGCGATGGAAAGCATGAATTTCAGAAACCATTGGCAGTGCTTGTAAATGGCTACAGTGCCAGCGCGTCAGAGATTTTTGCCGGTGCCGTAAAAGACTACGGAATTGGTACCCTTGTGGGAACCACGACGTACGGAAAGGGAATCGTGCAGGAATTATTTAGTTTTGAGGATGATACGATGATCAAGATCACGACGGCGGAGTATTTTACACCGAGTGGAGAAAACATCCATAAAAAAGGAATTCAGCCGGATGTGGAGGTAGAATATACCTACGATGCGGCGAATCCGACCAGTGACAATCAGCTGCAGAAGGCGCTGGATGTTGTAAAAAGTAAATGATAACAGGAAATGATGTGTCTGCAAAGCTGAAAAAGCAGCAGGAATGGGAGGGCTTATGCTTGGGGGAAAGAGATGTTATCTGTGTGGTGGAAAACTGGTAAACGGACGGTGCGTGGAATGCGGGCTTGATAATGAAAAAAACACAAAGAAAGTCTATCATCTTAATGAAAGCGTAAAGATGCAGGATTCACAGCCGCGTGATGCGGTGCAGAAGATCGGGAAGGGTCTGGCGATCGGAAGCGTAATCCTGCTTGTGGCAGCAGTTGGTGCCGTTGCACTGAACAGTTATTTCGAGGAACAAGAGAAGGGGCAGAGTCAGTCGGGAGAGGAATATGATGAATATCAGTTTGCAAAGAGACAGCTTTCTGAGACAGGCGAAGCATACGATGAAGTTCTTACCGGAGGATATTATGAGGTTGGCGTTCATATTCCAGAGGGAATTTATACAGTAGAGGCGCAGGATGGGGAAAGTGCGATTTATTTGATCGATGATGAGAATGGAATTTACATCTGGCAACAGATTGGAAATGACCCTGAAAATCCGAATCAGGCAGCTGTGATGGATGATCTGCGTTTATACGATGGAGCTCTTTTGGAAGTGAAAAGCGGGGCAGCACTTCAATTCCGTTCGGATTGTGCGCAGACAGAAAGGCTTCATGGAGAGACAAATCCACTGCAGGATTCAGTGCGAGTAGAAGTAGGACAGACAATGACTGCGGGGCGTGATTTTCCAGAGGGGCTTTATAATGTGAAGTCTGAACCGGACTGGAATGATCTTATGATGACACTTCCGGATTCATTTTTATCAGAATTTGCAGCAGATGAAGAACACAGAGTAGAGGTGATTTCGTTTGCACCAAAAGAATTGGAACTCAGTTATGAGAATGTACCGATTCCAAAAGGAACAGAAATACAGACAACAGGGGCGGCCGTTACGCTTGAGCCGAGTGAGAAAATTGGTTCTACTGATTATGGAGAGTTTTATAAAGAATAGACAAAAGAAAAATGCAGAGTACGGTCAGACTCTGCATTCCAGGATATAATCGTCCATGACATATCCGTTTCCAATATCCGCTACCTGTGAACGAACCGTCTCAAATCCAAGATGATGATAGACCGCAAGGGTATTCGTATTGTATTTGTTGCACGTAAGCCAGATGGAAGAGAGACCGCGTTTTTGACAGAGAGTTTTTAAATACTGGATCGTTTTTGTAGAGAGGTGTCGGTTTCGCGCCTCTTTTTTTAAATAGAGTTTGCTTAGAAACAGTGTAGTTTCTTCTTGATGAATCCCGCAGTACCCGCAAAACTCTGTATTGTCAAAAATCTGAAAATATTCATATCCGGTTTCCATCTGTTCTTTCAGGGCATGAAAAGACTGAAATTTTTCCAGCATATATTCTACCTGCTGTATGCCGATAATGGGAGTGAAGTGCTCATGCCAGATAACAGAAGCAAGATTGGAAATTTCCTGAATCTGTTTGTCAGTATGCACCGGAGTAAGTGAAAAATTCTGTTCCATTTTGAAAACCTCCTTTTCTTTGGAAAGAGTGAATAAGCTGACAGAATTGATTATACCACTTGACAGGAGTATTTTGTATTTGTTTCTTGTTTATAAAAAGTTTATAGAGTTCATAATTTTATTAGCACTCAACTGAAAAGAGTGCTAATTTTCTGTTGACTTTTAAAACATGGTGTACTAAAATACTTCATAGACAGAAGAAAACCCGCAGGACGGGTGAGTTTGTAAAGAAAGAGGAGTGTTTAGATATGGGAACAAAAAAAGGTAATTTATCTATCGACAGCGAGAATATATTTCCGATCATTAAAAAATGGGTATATTCTGACCATGATATTTTCATTCGTGAATTAGTGTCCAACGGATGCGATGCGATCACAAAATATAAAAAGCTGGATATGATGGGTGAGTGTGAGCTTCCCGATGATTATAAAGGAAAGATTCAGGTCATTGTCAATCCGGAAGAAAAGACGCTGAAGTTCATTGACAACGGGATCGGTATGACAGCAGAAGAAGTGGAAGAGTATATTACACAGATCGCATTTTCCGGTGCCACACAGTTTTTGGAGAAATATAAAGACAAGACGACAGAGGATGAAATGATCGGACATTTTGGTCTGGGATTCTATTCTGCGTTTATGGTAGCGGACGAAGTGCAGATTGATACGCTGTCTTATAAAGAGGGTGCAGCCGCAGTACACTGGGTAAGTGAAGGCGGTACAGAGTATGAGATGCAGGAAGGAAACCGTACAGAGGTTGGTACAGAGATTACATTATATCTGAACGAGGACAGTCTTGCATTTGCAAATGAATACCGTGCAAGAGAAGTGCTGGAAAAATACTGCTCATTCATGCCGGTAGAGATTTTCCTCTCCAAGGCCAATGCAGAGCCGGAGTATGAGACAATCGATGAGGCAGATGTTCTGGATACGGATGAAGTGGTAGAACATATTACAGAAGAGCCAAAAGAAGGTGAAGAAGGTGAGCCGAAACAGAAAGTTAAAATTGTAAAACGTCCGGTTTCCTTAAGCGATATTCATCCACTCTGGACAAAAAATCCGAGCGACTGCACAAAGGATGATTATATCGAGTTCTACAGAAAAGTATTTATGGATTACAAGGAGCCACTGTTCTGGATTCACCTGAATATGGATTATCCGTTTAATCTGAAAGGAATCCTGTACTTCCCGAAGATCAATACAGAGTATGATTCCATTGAAGGAAAGATCAAACTGTATAACAATCAGGTATTTATTGCAGATAACATCAAAGAAGTGATTCCGGAATTTTTGATGGTATTAAAAGGTGTGATCGACTGTCCGGATCTGCCTCTGAATGTATCCAGAAGTGCACTGCAGAATGATGGATTTGTAACAAAAGTTGCAGACTATATTTCTAAGAAGGTTGCAGACAAACTGAACGGTATGTTCAAAACAGACAGAGAAAATTATGAAAAATACTGGGATGATATCAGTCCGTTTATCAAGTTTGGATGTCTGAAAGATGAAAAATTCGGAGAAAAAGTAAAAGATTCGATGCTGTTTAAGAATCTTGACCACAAATATCTCACTCTGGAAGACTGTATCAAGGCCAATGGCGGAGAAACAGCAGAAGAGACAAAGGCAGAGGAGACAACGGATTCAGAAGAGACGAAAGAGACACCAAAGACTAATATTTTCTACGTGACGAATGAACAGCAGCAGAGTCAGTACATCAATATGTTCAAAGAGCAGGGGCAGGATGCAGTGATCCTGGCACATAATATTGATTCTGCATTCATTACCTATCTGGAGCAGAAGCATGACAATGTAAAATTCCAGAGAATCGATGCAGATGTTCATGAGTCTCTGAAAGCAGAAGTTGCAGAAGAAGAAAAAGAGACATTCCAGAAGAATGCAGACAGTCTGACAGAAATCTTCAGAAAAGTGCTGAATAATGAGAAACTGGATGTCAAAGTAGAAAAATTAAAAGATGAGAATATTGCTTCCATGGCCGTGTTGTCTGAAGAATCCAGACGTATGGAAGAGATGATGAAGATGTATGGAATGGGTGGTATGGATACCGGTATGTTCGGCGGACAGGCGTCCTTGATCCTGAATGCAGATCATCCACTGGTGCAGTATGTGGTAGAGAACAAAGAAGGTGAGAATGTAGAGCTGATCTGTAAGCAGCTGTATGATCTGGCGCTGCTTGCCCACAAACCACTGAGTCCACAAGAGATGACAGCATTTGTACAGAGAAGTAATCAGATTATGATGCTTTTGACAAAATAAAAAAATATAGGGAGTCCGAAAAAGAAAGGGATTAGAACCATTTCTTTTTCGGACTCCCTTTTATATTGTTTAGAAAGCTTCGCTTCCCTGTCTTTGTCCCATCCGATGCCAGTTGATGAAACCGTAGATGTCATTTACGAAAAAGGCAATAAAATCACTTTGTAATCTTAAGAAAAACTTTCATAATTTTTAAGATTAAAATGTGGATCTGTCTTATATAATGATATTCGTTGAACTAAAATTACAGATTACAAAATTTCGAAATCCAGTCCTTTTTTCTGGAAAAACTTCTGTACCATGTTGTCCCAGGCGTGTTCCAGCGACTTGTCCATGGAGAAGGATTTGAAAGATGTACCGGTAATGCATTGAAGTCCGGTGGAATCATAGCGGAGATTCAAATAGAGTCCCTGGATGTCATCGGCATTCAGGCCGAGTTTATTCTGCTCGATAAGGCGGGCAATATTTTTCGGAGACAGACTGAATACAAAACGAAATCCAAGCGGAGTCTTTTTCCCTTTGATCAGGGAGAAGCAGTATTCCCGAAGCTGCTTCCAGTAAGCGTATTCAGGGAGTGTGCCCATTTGTTCCAGTTCTTCAGAAGTATAAAAGTTTTTTTGAATAAAACCGTCTATTTTGAACGTATTGAATGTCATGATCTCTCCTTCGATCAGAAGGAATGAATCGAAGGTGTCCATCAGAAGAAGATGAGACATACAGGCTTTGACATTCGTCAGTTTTAACGCGATCATAAGGATGTCCTCCTGATAAAAAATATAAGTATTGATTCCTCTATCATACCATAAAAAAGAGAAAAAAACACAGGCAAAAATATTGATTGTAAGAAAATTGTATAGTATCCTATTATAGACTGTATAGTCAAAAAGAAAGGATAACAGCATGAAAAAAGAAGAAAAGACAAAACAGACTTGTGAAAAAATTGTACATGCAGCTACGATCGAGTTTGGAAGCAGATCTTACGATGCGGTTTCGCTGAATGCGATATGCGGCAAGTATCAGATTGCAAAAGGGCTGATCTACCATAATTTTAAAAATAAGGATGAGCTATATCTGTACTGTGTGAAGAAAAGCTTCGAAAAGTTGATGAGTTATATGGAAGAAGGGAAAGAAGAGGCAAAGACAGCAAGGGAAGAAATCCGTATTTTTTTGGAGAGACGGGAAGTGTTTTTTGCTGAAAATCCGTATGACAGAAATATATTTTTTAATGTGATGTTATATCCGGCAGAGCATTTAAAAGAAGCACTTTTTGGTGTGATGGAAAGATATGATGCCTATATAAGAGAGCAATACCGGCATTTGCTGTCCAAGATTCGTTTAAGAGAGGGAATCAGTATGGAAATGGCAGTAGAATATCTGAGTCTGTTTCAGAATATGTACAATGGATATTACCAGAATAAAGCAAGCCGTACAGGAGATTTTTCCCGATTTATAGAAGAACATAATCTGAAGATATCAGAGTTATTGGATATTATTTTATATGGAATCAGTACAGAAGAGAAGGGCAGTTAATATGGAAGAAATGAAATTTGAAGAATTGACAGAGTTGAAAGAACCGGAGAGGCTTTTAGAATCAGCGATGCCGTTTCAGAAGCTGATCATGCAGTATCAGTGTGCACTGCTGGAAGTTAAGACAAAATTTGAAGTGTTGAATCACGAATTATCGATCAATTCTGATCAGAATCCAATCTTATCAATTGAAAGCAGAATCAAGAAACCGATTAGTATCCTGGAGAAGATGAAAAGAAAAAATATAGAGATCAGTGTACAGGCCATAGAAGAAAATATCTGTGATATTGCAGGTATCCGTGTGATCTGCTGTTTTCCGAAAGATATCTATACGCTTGCGGAAAAAATATGTGAGCAGGATGATATCAGACTGATCGAGAGAAAGGACTATATCAAGAATCCAAAACCAAACGGTTACAGAAGTCTGCATCTGATTTTGGAAGTACCGGTATTTTTTATGAATGAGAAAAAACCGATGAAGGTAGAAGTGCAGATGCGTACGATCGCGATGGATTTTTGGGCAAGTATAGAACATAAACTGTATTATAAGAAACAGACGGACGGGTTTCCGGATTCTGTTTCAGAAGATCTGGGAATCTGCGCAGAACAGCTCCATACGATCGACATGAAAATGCAAGAGATCAGCGAGAGAATCTATCATCAGGAACGTTGACTTTTAAGCATGGAAAACGTATTATAAAATAAGATAAGATGGTAAGAATAAGGGGACAAAAGATACGGATGAAGAGACAGAAAAAAAAGTATGTGATAATCGGAGCCGGTGCAGTCGCAGTGCTTGCTGCAGTTACTCTGATCGCGGAAGGAATCAGCTATTTTTCCGCTGAAACAGTGGACACGAAGGAGGGACTTGCGATCATAAAAGCGGCAGAAAAAGAAAATGTAAAGGATATTGAAAAAAAGATCAACAAGCTGGACACGAAAGACAAGCTGGAAAGTCAGGAAGCAAGTGGTGAGATCAACTATAAGAGCTTATTTTCCAGCTCGGTCGTGATGGGAGATTCGATTTCTGAGGCATTTACAGAGTATGATCTTTTGAATGCATCCAGTGTGGTTGCCAAGATCGGAGTAGAATTGGATGAGCTGGATGATCAGATAAAAACAGTGGCAGACATTAACCCTCAGGTTATTTTTCTTTCCTATGGGATGAATGACGTGATTGCAACAAATGGGGATACGGATTTATTTATCAAAGAGTATAAAGCAGTGATCGACCAGCTGCGTAAAAAATTGCCGGATACAACTTTGTATGTGAATTCTATCTTCCCGGTCAGTGCGGCGAAGCAGGAAGAAAAGCCTGTATTTCAGAAGATTCCGGAGTACAATGCGGCACTGCAGAAGATGTGTGATGAGAATCAGATTGCATTTTTAGATAATACTTCGTTGGTTTCAGATACTTATTATGAAGAGGATGGAATTCATTTCAAGGCGGATTTTTATCCAATCTGGCTCAAACGTATGGCGGAGGTAGCAACTTTATGACAGATAAGATAAAAAATCTCAAAAAAACAGTGGTGATCAAGTATGCACTGGTGGCAGTGATCGTTGTTTACGTGGCACTGTTACTGATTTTCACCAGCGGCAGTACGAAGAGCTTTGCTGCGGTAGAGAAAAAAGTAGAGGCATCTCTGGATACGAAGGCTATGAAAAAAGCAGGAGTGCAGGGGCTGAAGCGCTATTATGGGCTCAACAGTGCAGATTATGAAGGTGTAATGCTCTACACGGCAGAATCCAGTATGTCAGCACAGGAGATCTTACTGGTCAAAACAAAGACCACGGAACAGGCAGAAGAGGTAAAGGCAGCTGTAGAACAGCGCCGTGCGAACAGAAGGAATGACTTTGACGGTTATGCGCCTGACCAGGTGCAGCTTTTGGATGAAGCTCAGATTTCTGTAAGAGGGAAGTTCGTATTTTACGCAGTCTCTCCAAAAGCAGAGACTTATAAGTCTGTTTTTTCAAAAAGTTTATAGAAACGCAGGGGGAACAAAAGATGCTGTTTAGCAGTATAACATTTTTATTTGTATTTCTGCCGATTGTACTGGCAGTATATTTTCTTGTTCCGTATCGGTTCAAGAATCTGGTCATGCTGATCGCAAGCCTTTTCTTTTATGCATGGGGAGAGCCTGTTTATGTCATTTTGATGATTCTATCCATTTGTCTGAACTATGTGTGCGGTCTGGATATTGCCGAAAAGGCAGATGATGACAGAAAAAAACGAAACAGTCTGATTTTTGCGGTGGTTGTAAACCTGCTGCTTCTTGGCTTTTTCAAATATTACGGCTTTTTGATGGAATCCGTAAATGCAGTTCTTCCGTTTGATATTCCATACAGAGAACTGCCGCTTCCGATCGGGATTTCTTTTTATACATTTCAGGCGCTTTCCTACATTATCGATGTATATCGGGGTGAGGTAAAGCCGCAGAAAAAGCTGATGTATTTTGCACTTTATATTTCTATGTTCCCGCAGCTGATCGCAGGACCGATCGTGCGGTATGTGGATATTGAGGAGCAGTTGGAGCACAGATTTATGAACCTGACCAAGTTCGGACAGGGAGCCATGTATTTTATGCGGGGACTTGCCAAAAAGGTAATTCTTGCAAATACGACAGGAGCGGTTTTTGAGCAGATCGCAGCGATGCATCTGGGCAGCTATTCGGTGATGACTGCGTGGATCGGATGTATTTCTTATGCATTCCAGATTTATTTTGATTTCGGCGGATATTCGGATATGGCGATCGGTCTTGGAAAGATGTTCGGATTTGAGTTTTTGGAGAACTTCCATTACCCGTATGTATCTACGAGTGTGACAGAATTCTGGAGAAGATGGCATATATCTCTGAGCACCTGGTTCCGTGAGTATGTGTATATTCCACTGGGAGGAAACCGCAAAGGAGATTCCAGAACGATCACCAATCTTCTGATCGTCTGGATGCTGACCGGATTCTGGCATGGTGCGGCATGGAATTTTGTCGCATGGGGACTGTATTATGGAATTATATTGATTCTGGAAAAATTTGTATGGGGACAATATGTGGAAAAGTGGCCGGGTGCAGTACGGCATATTTATGCGATGGTGCTGATACTGATCGGATGGGTACTGTTCTTTAGCCCGTCACTTGGTTATGCCCTGAAGTATGTAGGTGTGATGTTTGGAATCGGTGCCAGCGGGCTTATGGACAAGCTGGGCTGGTTTTATCTGCTCTCCAACTGGCTGATCTATCTGATGGCAGTGCTGGGATCCTCCTCCATTGGATACAGACTGATGAGGAATATTCAGAGGGCTCCTGGAAGCAGAGTTGGAAAATATATAATGACAGGTGTGATGTATCTGGTCATGTTTGCACTTTCGCTGGCATTTCTGGTGACACAGTCATTTAATCCGTTTTTATATTTTAGATTTTAGGTGAGCATATGTCAGAAAGAAGAAAAACAAGGAAAAGAAAAAGAATCGAATATATGATCGGAATCGGATTCCTTATCTGTGTATTCGGGATCGGGATCATCAATCTGCTCCTTCCGTCAAAAAAAATCTCAGAAGAGGAAAACCGCGGATTGCAGCAAAAGCCGGAGCTTTCAGTCAGCGCGGTTACTTCCGGGAGCTATATGGATCAGTATGAGAAGTATCAGGCCGATCAGTTTATGGGAAGAAATATGTGGCGCAGTCTGAAAGTCGGATTCAGCAGACTGGCAGGAAGTAAAGAGGAAAATGGTGTTTTTATCGGGAAAAAAGGACAGCTTTTGGAAGACATTGCAGTTCCCGATCAGGATGTATTGAAAGCAAATATGAAAGCCATCCAGAGTTTTAGTCAGAAATATTCTGATATTCCGGTGAATATGCTGTTAGTTCCGGATGCGGCGAATATTTTAAGCGACAGGCTTCCGTTTACCGCTACAGTTGCCGATCAGAGCCAGTATATCGCACAGGTGAAAAAAGAACTGGGGGACAGTGTACAGTGGATCGATGCGGTAAAGCCATTGACCAGACACAGTGATGAGAAGATTTATTATAAAACAGACCATCACTGGACGGCAAAAGGGGCATATTACGTTTTTCAGGAAGCAGCCAGGACATTGAACCTGGAAGAACAGGAGACAGAATATGCTTCTTATCCGATCACAACGGATTTTAATGGTTCATTGGCATCTAAGAGCGGATGCCGTCTGAATGAGAAAGAGCAGATTGATATTTATGTACCAAAGACAGAAGACAATGATGTTGTCGTCAACTATGTGGATGAGCAGAAGAAAACAGCGTCTTTGTATGATTCATCGAAATTAAACAGCAGAGATAAATATGCAGTGTACCTGGGAGGCAACTTTTCTGTAGTGGATATCCGCACGGTATCGGAGAGCAATCGAAGACTTTTACTGATCAAAGATTCTTATGCGAATTCATTTGTTCCGTTTCTTACACCGTATTTCCGGGAGATCGTGATGGTAGATCCGAGGTATTATTCCGGTACGATCGGGGATATTATGGATACGTATGAAATTACAGATACATTGTTTTTATACAGTGCCAACATATTTCTACAGGACAATAATATAAGCGGGGTATTGAGCAGTGAATAATCGGATTTTGCAGGAATATCAAAAGACGAAGGAAGAGGTTCGCCTGAATAAATATTTAAGCGAAGCGGGGGTATGTTCCCGCAGAGAAGCGGACAGGCTGATCGAGAGCGGCCGGGTGAGTGTGGACGGAAAGCGTGCACAGACCGGAATGAAGATTGTTCCGGGGCAGGTCGTAAAAGTCGGAAAGAAAGTAGTTTCAAAGCAGGATGAGATGGTCGTGCTGGCAGTGAACAAACCGGCGGGAATCGTCTGTACAGAAGAGCGCAGGGAAAGAAACAGTATTGTGCGTTTTCTGGATTACCCGATCCGGATCACGTATGTAGGGCGTCTGGATAAGGACTCTAAAGGACTGCTTCTGATGACCAACAACGGTGATATCATCAATAAGATGATGCGTGCGGGAAACCGGCATGAGAAAGAATATAAGGTGACGGTGGATAAAGAAATCACGCAGGAGTTTCTGGAAAAAATGGCATCCGGTGTACCGATTTTAGATACGGTGACACGTCCGTGTAAAGTAGAAAAAATCGGAAAATATACATTTTCGATCATTTTGACACAGGGGCTGAACCGCCAGATACGCAGAATGTGTGAGGCACTTGGATATCAGGTGAGAGAGCTGATCCGGGTGAGGATCATGAATATCCATCTGGGGCGTCTGAAAGAGGGAGAATACCGGAAGCTGACAGATGCAGAATTGAATGAATTGTATGATCAGATTAAGGATTCTTCCAATGAAACTGTGATATAAAAAGTAAAGGGACTCTAAATATGGAAGCAAAAAAGAAAAGAATGCAGGAACTCGTAGAACTTCTGAACCGTGCCAGACGTGCATATGAGCAGGAAGACACGGAGATCATGAGCAACTATGAGTATGACAGATTATATGACGAACTGGAAGGACTGGAGCGGGAGCTGGGGACGACTCTTGCATCCAGTCCTACGGTTAATGTGGGATATGAGGTGCTCAGTGAGCTGCCGAAGGAGCGGCATGAAAAACCGATGCTCTCACTGGATAAGACAAAAGACGTGGAACAGCTGAAATCATTTTTAGGAGAGCAAAAGGCCGTGATCTCCTGGAAGATGGACGGACTGACGATCGTTCTGACATATCAGAACGGGCGGCTTCAAAAAGCGGTCACAAGAGGAAATGGAGAGGTGGGAGAAGTCATCACCAACAATGCGAAGGTATTTCGCAATCTTCCTCTTCAGATCCCGTATCAGGGAGAACTGATCCTGCGTGGGGAAGCCGTGATTGGATATAAGGATTTTGAGCGTATCAACGAGCAGATCGAGGATGTAGATGCAAGATATAAGAATCCGAGGAATCTGTGCAGTGGTTCGGTGCGTCAGCTGAACAATGAGATCACAGCGAGAAGAAATGTGAAGTTTTTTGCATTTACACTGGTAAAAGCAGATGGTGCAGAGTTTGAAAATTCGAGAATGCAGCAGTTAAGCTGGCTGGAAAAACAAGGATTTGAGGTGGTCGAGCATCATCTGGCTGACCGTGCATCCATCGAAGAGGAAGTTGCATGGTTTTCGGAGCAGATTGTGCACAATGATTTCCCGTCTGACGGACTGGTATTGGTATATGATGATATTGCCTATGGTCAGTCTCTTGGAACAACGGCTAAATTCCCGCGGGATTCCTATGCCTTTAAATGGGCGGATGAGATCAGAGAGACGACACTTCTGGAGATTGAGTGGAGTCCGTCAAGGACAGGCCTGATCAATCCGGTAGCGATCTTTGAACCGGTAGAGCTGGAAGGAACTACGGTAAGCCGTGCCAGTGTGCATAATATCAGCATTATGGAAGATCTGGAGCTTGGCGTAGGAGATGTCATTCAGGTGTATAAAGCCAACATGATCATTCCGCAGATTGCAGAAAATCTGACCAGAAGCGGTGTAAAAGATATCCCGCAAGTCTGTCCGGTCTGTGGCGGTGCGACAAAGATAAAGATGGAAAATGAGACAAAGACATTGTACTGTACGAATCCGGAGTGTCAGGCAAAGCATTTGAAATCTTTTGCATTGTTTGTCAGCAGGGATGCCATGAATATTGAAGGGCTCTCGGAGGCAACTCTGGAAAAGTTCATTGGAGAAGGATTTATCCGGGATTTTACAGATATTTATCATCTGGACAGATATGAAGAAACCATCAAAACACTGGAGGGGTTCGGAGAAAAATCCTATGCAAAACTGATCACAAGTGTGGAAAACTCCAGAAGTACGACTATGCCGAAAGTAATCTACAGCCTTGGAATCGCAAATATCGGACTTTCCAATGCAAAAATGATCTGCCGAGCATTTGACAATGATCCCCAGAGGATGATGCAGGCAACCGTGGAAGAACTGGTCGATATCCAGGGAGTAGGCGAAGTGATCGCCAGAACGTTTGTGGATTATTTTTCAGATGAAACACACAGAGATCTTTTCAAACGCCTCTTACAGGAGGTTAAGCTCCAGAAAGAAGAAGGAGAGGAAAGCGCACAGATTTTTGAAAATATGAATTTTGTGATTACAGGAAGCGTAGAACACTTTGCAAACCGCCGGGAAGTGAAAGAAATCATTGAATCCAGAGGGGGTAAAGTGACAGGAAGCGTGACCGGAAAGACGAATTATCTGATCAATAATGATGTGCAGTCTGCTTCTTCCAAGAATAAAAAGGCGAAAGAACTGAACGTTCCGATTATTTCTGAATCACAGTTTCTGGAAATGCTGGAAACAGGGACGGTTTAGAAAAAGTTAATTTGTAACTGCCGGTATTCTGTATTATAATGTGGACATACCCTCGGTGAATGTACAAAGGGCAAGTAACTGGAAAGAAGGGAAAGAACATGTCAGATAACGATTTTATTATCATAGATGAAGAAAAGGAGACTCCGGTCACCACAGAAGGAAAAGAGTCTTCCGATACAGAGAAAAAGGAAGTCTTTCAGACTTCCGCAAAAGAGGAACACGAGGATGAGTATGAGAAGATCTGCTTTATCTGCCATCGTCCGGAGAGCGTGACAGGAAAGATGATCGATCTGCCGAACCATATTACGGTGTGTCCGGATTGTATGCAGAAAAGTTTTGATGCCATGACAAACGGCTCGATTGATTACAGCAGACTGATGAATATGCCGGGTGTACAGTTCTTAAATCTGTCAGATCTGGAGAATATGGCTCCGCCAAAGACACAGAAGATCAAAAAGAAAAAAGAAAAGCCAAAAGAGTTCCAAAAACTGGATATTAAGAATATTCCGGCGCCGCACAAGATCAAAGGAAAGCTGGATGAGTATGTGGTAGGACAGGAGTATGCCAAGAAAGCGATGGCTGTTGCTGTTTACAACCACTATAAGAGGGTAGCGACAGATTCGGTCGATGATATTGAGATTGAAAAGTCCAATATGCTGATGATCGGACCGACAGGAAGTGGTAAGACATACCTTGTAAAGACACTTGCGAGACTGTTGGATGTACCGCTTGCGATCACAGATGCCACTTCCCTGACCGAGGCTGGTTATATCGGGGATGACATTGAGAGCGTCGTATCTAAATTACTGGCAGCAGCAGATAATGATGTAGAGAAAGCCGAGCAGGGAATCATCTTTATCGATGAGATTGACAAGATCGCGAAGAAGAGAAATTCCAGCCAGAGAGATGTAAGCGGAGAATCCGTACAGCAGGGACTCTTAAAGCTGTTGGAAGGCAGTGAGGTAGAGGTTCCGGTAGGAGCCAACAGCAAGAATGCCATGGTTCCTCTGACGACAGTAAATACGAAGAATATTCTGTTTATCTGCGGGGGTGCATTCCCGGATCTGGAAGGCATCATCAAGGAACGGCTGATGCATAAGACATCCATGGGATTTAATGCAGAGCTAAAAGATCAGTATGACAATGACAAGGATATCCTGTCTAAAGTAACGGTGGAAGATTTGCGCAATTTCGGTATGATTCCGGAATTTATCGGACGTCTTCCGATCATCTTTACACTGAAAGGTCTGGACAAGGATATGTATGTAAAGATCTTAAAAGAACCAAAGAATGCCATCTTAAAGCAGTATCAGAAGCTGCTTGCACTGGATGAAGTCAAGCTGGATTTTGATGATGGAGCGCTGGAGGCGATTGCGGAGAAGGCAATGAAGAAAGAGACCGGAGCAAGAGCACTGCGGGCGATTATCGAAGAGTTTATGCTGGATATCATGTATGAGATTCCAAAGGATGAGAACATCGGAGAGGTGACGATCACAAGATCTTACATAGAAGGAACCGGCGGTCCTCTGATCAGTCTTCGGGGACAGGAAGTGCCGAGATTGCCGTAGGAAAAGAAAGAGTATGAGAGAGTCTGGAAACAGACTCTCTTTTATTGCGGATTTGTGCAGAATTATGGTAAAAATTATGTAAAAACGTCATAAAATGTGGAAAATGTATTGAAAAAAGGCATTTAAAGGTGTATCCTTATAGATGTTTGACAAAAAGGGGGCACATTATGGACTACAAGTATTTACTAGATCTCGCAATTATTTTACTTTGTACAAAAGCGCTGGGGCTTTTGACAAGAAGGGTACAGATGCCGCAGGTCGTTGGCGCGCTTCTGGCCGGATTACTGTTGGGACCTGCCGGAGTCGGCATTCTGACAGAGACATCATTTCTGCAGTCTGTAGCGGAGATTGGTGTGATCGTTCTGATGTTCTGTGCAGGTATGGAGACAGATATCAAAGAACTGAAAGCATGCGGAAAGGCATCCTTTATCATTGCACTTTGTGGAGTACTGGTACCGCTTGCGGGTGGATTTGCTACGGCATATTTCTTCAATCGGCCGGGGATGATCGAGTCAGATGCATCAGCAAGTATTTTCCTGCAGAATATCTTTATCGGAGTAATTCTGACAGCAACTTCAGTCAGTATCACGGTGGAGACATTAAAAGAGCTTGGAAAGCTCAAAACCCGTTCCGGCAATGCAATCCTGGGAGCAGCGATCATTGATGATATTCTGGGAATTGTGGCGTTGACAATCGTGACAAGCATTTCAGACCCAAGCGTGAAAATTGGAATGGTCATGCTGAAGATTGTTGGATTCTTTGTATTTGCAGCAGTTGTAGGATTTATCTTCTACAAATTGTACAAGAACTGGGTGGACAAAGCCAATAAGGAGAAACATCGACACACGATCGTGGCATTTGTGTTCTGTCTTCTGATGGCATACATTGCAGAGGATGTTTTTGGAGTTGCAGATATTACAGGTGCGTTTATTGCCGGTCTGATCATTTCAAACGTACAGCGTTCTACTTATCTGGAGACAAAATTTGATACATTGTCTTATCTGCTTTTATCACCGGTATTTTTTGCAAGTATCGGGCTGAAAGTAGAGCTGCCGAAGATGTCTGCGGCGATTGTTGGATTTGCAGTAGCGCTGACGATTGTTGCAGTATTGACGAAGGTTGTTGGATGTGGGTTTGGTGCAAAAATCTGTCACTATAAGAATTATCAGGCAAAACGAATCGGAATCGGTATGATCTCGCGTGGAGAAGTAGCATTGATCGTAGCCAGCAAGGGCGCAGCACTGGGGCTGTTAGGTTCTGCATTTTTAGGGCCGATCATTATTGTTGTCGTGATCACGACAATTATTACACCAGTCTTTTTGAAGGTGGTATTTGCACCGGGCACGGCTCCGGTACCGGAACAGATCGTACCGGAATCAGAGCGTGTAAAGACAATTTACGAATCCAAAAAGAGAGAATGATTTTTTTGAGGGACGCGAGAAGGCGTCCCTTTTTGTTATAACTGACGCATAGCTTCGAATGTATTGTAAAGGTTTAACTGGCCATATCCCCACTCTCGGTTCGGATATTTCATATCCGGGTTTCTGGTGGCGCCTAACGTCAGCAGACTTTTGATCAAAGCGGTACTCACGGATGGGATCTTTTTCTGCTGAAGGTGCCATTCCACAAGCAAAGCGGCTGCGCCTGCAGTGATGCCGACCGAGGTACTGGAACCGCTCCTGCTCTCAAACTGTCCGCCGGGAAGAGCACCGGTAATGCTGATTCCCGGGGCTGTAAAATCCGGTTTGACCTGCTCCGTACGAGTAAACCCTCTTCCGGAGGAAAGTGCAAGACCGTTGTTGGAAGAATCGTAATAGGAGACGGAGATCGGCTGTACGGAATCAGAAGGGGCAGTCAGTGTATAGTATGGATTGGAGTTTAAAAAATAAACTTCTCCGCTTAAAAATTCCCGCACAGGAAGCCAGATGTGGAATCGCCCGTCAATAATCTGGACGGGTTCTACCACAAGCTTCCAGATTCCGGGAGCAGCATCGGAAAAACGAAAATGAATCAGTTCCGAGGCTGTACTTTCTACAAACAGACGGTAGTCGATGTAGACTGTTGTATTTTCAAAAAGAAAATTGAAAGTTGTGCTTGTTCCCGCACGAATGGGAATGCGGGACGTACTCTCCCCAGACGGAGAGGTCAGGCTGATGGAGAGGATATTGGGGAGTTCGGTCCATAGCTCCATCACAAAACCGCTAGTATTTTCTCCGACACGGATTTCTACGGTCTTTGTATCAGAAGTATTCATGATCTCGCTGTAAAAGTGATGTCTCTGATCTGCTTCATTTCCGACCCCGATAACAGGAATCCGATTAGACAACAAGGTATACTGCTGGGCAATGATCGAGAGTGGGAGAGAGCCGGAGTGTCCGCCCAGATTGCTGCCAAGTGCCAGGCAGAAGATCAGAGGAAGTCCCAGTTTTTCGGCAAGCAGGTGGAGATAGCGCATACCAAGCATGATATCATTTTCCTGAAAAGCAGGGGCTGTATTGGGAATAAAATAGTAGTCTCTCAGATATTGTTTTGCCTGCTTTAACTTTACAACGGCAATTACAGATTCCGGCGCAGCACCGATAAACTGCGCATCGGGATCTCCGGAACCGGCAGCGATACTTGCGAGAAATGTTCCGTGTCCATTATTGTCCACACTTGGGACAAGGGAATACGGATCTTCCGAGGCAAGCGCTTCATTGATCATATCGGGTGTATAATGAGAGCCATAGTCAAAGGATTCCGGAGGGGTGCCGCTTTGGATCGTCTGATCCCAGATGCCCGCGATTCGAGTGGTTTTATCCAGATGTTGAAATACCGGATTTTGATAGTCGATTCCGGTATCCAGAAATCCGATCATAACCTGTTTTCCGCTTAATTGAATGGTGGAGTGGTTCTGGATCGGAAGGATTCCGGCCTGATTTAGCGCCTGCATACTGAGCAGGGAGTAGCATTTCGGAATCGAAAAATAAGAATAGTTTTCCAGCGATACAGGTTTTATTACAGATTTTGAAAGGTAAGCACATTGATAAAAAAAGCCGGGGTTTTGAAGACAGCAGTCTTTTTCAAGCATATCTTGAAGAAAGGGCATTCGGATGTCGGAGACAATAAAATCATGATAATTTTCAGAAAGAATTTTTTCCCGGCATAAGTCAGAGTATGGCATGAAATGATCTCCTGGATGTTTTTGAAAGTATATGCCGAAAGCTTCAAAATAAGAAGCGGAAAGAAGAAAACAGAAGAAATCTGGTTGAAGTTATGAACGTTTGGGGTATAATGTATATATGCACGAGAAATTCTGTTGAAAATAACAGATATGTGACAGAAAGGAGAAGAAAGATGAAATCTTTTTTTGAAGACTTAGGTAAAAAAATCGGTGAGACAACAGAAACTGTGACAAGTAAAGCAGGCGAGATGATGGAAATACAGCGATTGAGAGGACAGATCCGAACTCTGGAGCGCGGCAATGAGGCGGATATGCTGGAGATGGGGCGCTTTCTGTACGAGAAGTACCAGGCGAGAGAGGCGATGGACGAACAGGTACAGATGCTGTGTGAAAAAATCGATAACAGAACAGAAAGTATCGAGAGACATCAGGCAAAGATCAAGGAGATCAAAGGAACGAGTACTTGTGCAGAATGTGGAAAACAGGTAGCAAAAGAGATGGCATACTGTCCGTACTGCGGAGCGAAAAAAGAAGAAGACATTTGGGATGAAACGGAGGATGTGCTCAGGGAAAAGGCCGATCAGGCGGTTGAATTTGTAAAAGAAAAAACAACACAGGCAATGGATACAGTTGCAGAGAAGACAGAAGATGCAGCAGAGGTAGTTGTGGAAAAAACAGAGGACGCAGCAGAGGCTGCCTGTGAGCATGTCAAAGACCTTTCAGAGGCAGTGAAGGAAAAAGCAGAGGACGCAGCAGAAAAAATTAAAGAATTTACAGAAGAATAGAGGCAGAATATGAAAAATCTGTTTGGAGCAGGGGCAACGGCATTTCTGACGTGTCTGGATATGGCAGTCAAATCAGAAGTGGAAAAGTGGCCGGACGAGGAAGAAAAACCGTTTGCGGACAGCAAAAAGATCGTCCTTAGAAAAGTGCATAATAAGGGGATGTGTATGAGTCTTTTGAAAGAGTATCCTCAGTTTGTAAAGTACACATCTCTTGTTATGGCTGCAATTCTGACCGTCTGGGATATCTTGTGTCTGCGAAAAAAAGGCAGTTATTTGAAAAAAGCAGGGCTTTCACTTGGTGTGGCAGGTGCGTGGAGCAACACACTGGATCGCTGGATGCGGGGATATGTGGTGGATTATATCGGGTTTCAGACATCTGACGAGAAGCTGACAAAGATCACATACAATCTGGGAGATTTTTTTCTTGCGGCAGGAAGTATTCTGATTTTACTCAGTGAATTTTTGCATAATTTCAGGAAAGGAAGTGAGTAAAATGATCCAGGACATAGCACCGCATCAGTTTAAGAACGAATACAGGCCGGTTTCGCCGCAAAAGGACAGCATTGCATTGTATTATGAAGAACACACAGCATTGATGAGGCGGACACAGACGGGAATAGAGTTTCCAACATTTGGAGAACTGGAACGGTTGAACGAAGAGATTTATGAGAACAGTATTTATCTGTTTACAATTGATGAGAAGCAGTATTATCTGGTTGATAATCTGAACCGGGAGCCGCACTCTGAGTTTACAATGGAGAATACGGAGATTTTCAGGACAGCAGATCCTCAGTACAGCGCATTTGCGGGGATCACGGGATATCAGCTGTATCGATGGTATCAGACACGCAGATATTGTGGACGCTGTGGACATAAGATGCGTCATGATACAAAAGAGAGGATGCTTTTCTGTGAACACTGCAGAAATATGGAATTTCCGAAGATCTGTCCGGCTGTCATTGTTGGAGTGACAGACGGTAACCGGATCCTGATGTCCAAGTATGCAGGGCGAAGTTATAAAAAATATGCACTTCTTGCCGGATTTACAGAAATCGGAGAAACCGTGGAAGAAACAGTGGCGCGAGAAGTGATGGAAGAAGTCGGATTGAAGGTAAAGAATATCCGATACTATAAAAGTCAGCCATGGGCATTTAGTGATACCCTGTTGATGGGATTTTACTGTGATCTGGACGGTGACGCAGAAGTGACACTGGATGAAGAGGAACTGGCACTGGCGGAATGGTTTGAAAGAGACGAGATTCCGGTAGAGCCGTCCAGAGACAGTTTAACCAATGAAATGATCATAAAATTTAAACAAGGTGAAGTTTAGGAGGTAGCACAATGAGAGCAGAATTTGACGAAAGTTTGGTAACAGGAAATGAAATGATCGATTCCCAGCACAAGGAGCTGATCGACAAGATCAACAAATTGCTGGACAGCTGTGAGACAAGCAAAGACAAACTGGTGGCAGTTAAGACATTGGATTATCTTGCTGATTACACAGAATTCCATTTCGGAGAAGAAGAAAAACTTCAGGAATCTATTACATATCCAGGAGTTGCAAAACACAAAGAAGAGCACGAAAAATTAAGACAGGTTGTAAAGGATCTCTATAATATGCTGGAAGAGGAAGAAGGTCCGTCTTCTGCATTTGTAGAAGCGGTTCATAAGAATGTAGTAGAGTGGCTTTACAATCATATTAAGACATTCGACCGCTCTGTTGCGGAATATAAGTTCATGCATGAAAACGGTGAGAGATTGTAAGGAAAAGATTACGGATAAAAAGAGGCACAGCGGGAAACATCCCGTCTGTGCCTTTTATCTGGATAATCTTTTTTATCATTTCATTTCTGCATACAGTTTGACCAGCTCGATCATCACATCAACAGCCTTGTCCATTCCTTCGGCAGTAATGTGTTCGAATGGTCCGTGGTATCCATGTCCGCCGGTTCCAAGGTTTGGACATGGAAGTCCCATAAAGCTTAAGCGTGCGCCGTCGGTACCTCCGCGGATCGGCAGGATCAGTGGTGTCACATCTGCAGCGGCGCAGGCTTTTTTTGCATTTTCGATCAGGTGCATGTTCCCATCTTCAATAATTTCTGCCATATTGCGGTATTGTTCGTCAATGGTCAGTTTTACGGTACCGAATCCCCATTTCAGATTCATCTGTTTGGAAATCTCTTTTAATGTCTCCAGACGTGCGGCAAACTTGTCGGCATCGTGATCCCGGACAATGTAATGCAGTTTTGCGCAGGCTACATCTCCGGACATGCTTACAAGATGATAGAATCCCTCATAGTCCTCGGTATCCGCTGGAGTTTCTCCCTCGGGGAGGGCAGCGTTGATCTCCATTGCCACCAGGGCCGCATTGACCATCACATCTTTTGCAGATCCCGGGTGTACATTCACGCCTTTGATCTCAAAGATCGCATCTGCGGCATTGAAGTTTTCATACTGAATCTCACCTTCGGTGTCCCCGTCCATAGTGTAGGCAAAATCCGCATCAAATTTTTCGACATCAAAATGATCCGCTCCTCTGCCAACTTCCTCATCCGGAGTAAATCCGATCGAAATCTGACCATGTGGGATATTTTCAGTCAAAACCCGTTCTGCCATGGTCATGATCTCTGCAACTCCGGCCTTGTCGTCTGCACCGAGGATGGTATCTCCGTTGCTGGTGATCAAAGTACGACCTTTGAGATCCTTTAAATGCGGGAACATGGAGACAGAAAGAACCCGTCCGTCAGAACCGCCAAGAGGAAGGTCGCGTCCGTCATAGTTTTCAGTTACAACCGGAACGATCTTTTTATCACAGAAGTCAGAAACAGTATCCAGATGTGCGACAAATCCGATCTTCGGACAATTTTCATATCCCGGCGTGGCAGGAATCTGTGCGTAGACATAGCATTTTTCATCTGTCCGTGCCTTTGGAAGTCCCATGTTGATAAATTCCCGGATCAAATCCTGAGCCAGATCGAACTGGCAGGAAGAAGATGGGACAGTTGTGCTTGTCTCATCACTTGGGGTGCGTACAGTTACATATTTTAAAAGTCGTTCATAAGCTCTCATAAATAAATCTCTCCTGTTTTGTTATAGTGATCTGTGTTTATTATAATTCCTGAGAGGAAGAAAGAAAAGGTAGAAATAGAAAAAAATCAGAAAAGTAACTTGACAATCAAAGCCGGGAAATTCTATAATGAACATTGTTCAGATTGGAGGTGCAGATTTGAATATGGCAGTTACATCAAGAGAGGAAATACTTGCAGTGTGCAGAGAGATTGTGGCAGAAGAAGGGCTTTCGTCCGTAAATATGAGGCTTGTGGCTTCCCGGTGCAACATTGCATTAGGCTCCGTGTATAATTATTTTCCATCCAAATCGGAACTTTTACTTGCGACGATTGAAAGTGTATGGATGGATATCTTTCATATGAATGGACAGGTACTTGTATTTGAAAGCTTTACAGCATGTATTGCCTGGTTGTTTGATACGGTGTATAAAAGCAGTCAGAAGTATCCGGAGTTTTTTAATCTGCATTCCATGAGTTTTGCAGCAAAAGATAAAAATGAGGGAAGGAAAATGATGGAGATTTCCCTGATGCATTTGAAGAAAAATCTGGTTCAGATATTGACAGAGGACCAGAATGTGCGTGAGAATGCATTTGAAAATGAGCTGACTCCGGAAATTTTTGTGGCGTATGTGTTTACACTTCTGATGTCCCTTCTGTTGGAAAAGCAGAAAAGCTGCGAACCACTTTTAACGATGATTGCACACAGTATCTATTAATCCCACTTTTAAAAAGTGGGAAATTTTAAACATAAATATGAACAATGTTCATATTAGAGAGGAGAACAAAATGAAAGTAAAAAAAAGAACATTACTGATACTGGCCAGCATTGTCTGGCTGATTGCGGGGTTCAATATTATTCGAATTGGAATACTCAGCTATACAGGGCATGTGACAGTTGTGAATATTTTGCTGTCAGCGCTGGTTTTTGCTGTATTCTGGTCGATGGTATTTTATAAACTGGTGATCAGACATACCGACAGAATTCAAAACTACGAGGATGAGCTTCAGTTTTTCTGGCATTTTTTTGATAAGAAGTCATTTTTGATCATGGCATTTATGATGACTTTTGGAATCGGTCTTCGAGCCTCCCATTTAGCACCGGATGTGTTCATCGCTGTGTTTTATTCAGGATTGGGAATGGCATTGTTTCTGGCAGGAGTTCTGTTTGGAGTTCATTATTTTCAGCAGGAAAGAAAAGTAAGCAGATAGAAAAGGTGCAAGTATCTGTCTGTTTACGATTTTACGTAAATTAAAATTGGTGTTAGAATATCCCTATGGTTGCTATAGCTTTTATTTTTTTAATTTTACAGAAAGCCTAATACCGCCTAAACCAACGAATAAATCATTCGTAGCATGAGTCATCCTCCTTCGTTTTGGTTCCGTTAAACTATGAGATGGGGTAGTTCCCTTTTTCAAGGAATCTAATTTTGTGATTATTTCACAATTGAAATGTAAACGTTTTCCCATATAATAAGTGTATCGAATTCTTCCGGAGGAATTTTAGATATGGAACATATAGACATTAAATTTATCGCGAAAAAAAGCGGTTGTTCGATTGCTACGGTTTCTCGTGTGATCAATCGTTCCAAACCAGTCAGCGAGGAGTTACAGAAAAGAGTAATAGATACGATCAGAAAGTATAATTATAATCCAAGCATTTACGCACAGAATCTGGCGGGTAAAAAGTCAAAATTACTTGGTTTTATCATGACCAACTACATCAATCAGTATCAGCTTCTGCTGTTTCGTTATCTGAACGAGTTTGCCTGCAAGATGGGGTATGGTTGTATTATTCGTTATTGTAATTCTGAATTTGAGGAAAAACTAGAGGTATTAAGAGAACTGGAAATTAGGGGAATCGAAGTCTGCTTTAGCCTTTTTCTGCTTTCGCCGAAAGAGGAAGCGTATATAAAAGAACATTTCAGAATTAAAGTCTGCCACATGCAGTCACCGGAAATGCGCTTGAATATCATAGAAAAAAACGAAAGTTCTGTTTATGAGGCTGTGTGCTATCTTGCTCAGCTTGGTCACAAACGAATTGGAGGCATCTTTTGTATTGACGAAATAGAGGACAGTTTCCTCTTGGCAAGGAAAAGAGGCTTTTTAAAAGCTGTAAGTCAGATAAATCTCGATCAAGATGAATCTCTGATTGGCCAGCTTCATGGAGAATGTGAAAAAGACAGTGTGATTTCAGTGATAGAAAAGATATTTGTACCTCAAAATCTGCCAACGGCATTGTTTTGTTACAGCGATGAAGTTGCAATCGAGGTCATGTCCTGGATCATGAAGCAGGGGTATAGAATTCCAGAGGATATATCTGTGCTTTCATTTGACGGTATTCCGTTTGCGGGACGCGTAACGCCATCTCTGTCTACAATTAGCCAGCCAATAGAATATCAGGCAAAATGCATTATAAAAGGCATGTTGTATCTACAGGATGGAATAGAAAGACCATGTGATGAAAAGGAAAATGAATATCTTCTGCAGATTCGGGACAGTGTGGGGATTCCTGGTCATTAAAAAATTGGAGGAAAAAATATGAAAGCGAAAAAGTTAATTGCCACTGGTCTTGTGGCATCAATGTTAATGCTGGCGCTTACTGGATGTGGCGCAGGCGGAAATAGCGGTGAATCCGCAAAAGATACAGATAAAGGATCAGTATATTTTCTGAACTTTAAATCTGAACTTTCTTCTGAATGGGAAGAAGTAGCCGGAACCTTTACCAAGGAAACCGGAATTGATATGAAAGTAGTTACTGCGGGAAGCGGAACCTATGAACAGACATTAAAATCTGAGCTTTCCAAAAAAGAAATGCCGACACTTTTTAACATTAACGGTCCAATCGGATATCAGACATGGAAAAACTATTGTGCTGATCTGAAAGATTCCCAAATTTATGAGTGGCTTACTGACAAAGATATGGCAATTACAGATGGCGATGGTGTGTATGGTATTCCGTATGCAGTAGAAGGCTATGGAATTATCTATAATGACGCTATTATGAAGAAATATTTTGCACTTCCGGATAAAGCAGTTGATATTTCAGATACAAAAGAGATTAAAAATTTCGACACGCTTAAAACAGTGGTGGAAGATATGACAAAACATAAAAATGATCTTGGAATTCAGGGAGTTTTCGGTTCAACTTCATTTGCTCCAGGCGAAGATTGGCGCTGGCAGACTCATCTTATGAATCTTCCTGTGTACTATGAATATAAGGCTGACGGAGTGGATAATCTGGATGCGATCGAATTCAAATATAATAAAAACTTTAAAAATATTTTTGATCTCTATCTGAATAATTCATGTACAGAACCATCTATGGTTGGATCTAAAAATGTCGAGGAATCTATGGCAGAATTTGCAATGGGAAATGTAGCTATGATCCAGAATGGAAACTGGGGCTGGGCAATGATCTATGACCTGGATGGAAACGTGGTAAAAGAGGAAGATATTAAGTTCCTTCCAATTTATACAGGAGTAGAAGGAGAAGAAAACCAGGGACTTTGTGTCGGAACAGAAAACTATATCTGTATCAACAATAAGGTTTCTGAAGCTGACCAGAAAGCATCTGAAGAGTTCCTGGAATGGCTGTTTAACAGCGAGAGTGGAAAAGCTTACTGCAATGGAATCCTTGGAATGATTCCGCCATTCTCAACATTTGATGAGGATGAAAGACCAGATAATCCGCTCGTACAGGATATGCTTAGTTATATGAACGATGATTCTTTATATTCTATTACATGGGACTTTACAACCTTCCCGAGCCAGGAATTTAAAAACCAGCTTGGAAGTTATCTTCTTGAGTATGCGCAGGGAAATATGACATGGGATGATGTAGTTGAGCAGACAACTGATTGCTGGGCATCAGAAAAAGCCCTGCTTGCACAATAGTAGAAATTTAGTTCCTGTTTATAGGCTGGCGTTTTCCTAACTGAAATGCCGCATGATACAGTGAATGTAGCAGATTTCGCCGATGTGGAATGCAAAGCATCGGCAAAATCCGTTACTGTTTGCGCAATGCGTGAACAGCAACAAATTTATGGGGCAGAGACAAAAATGTTTCTGCCCTGTGTACGAAAAGGGAGGCTGTTTAGAAGATGGAAAAAGCTTTTAAAAAGAGATTTGTGATATTAGTGTTACCAACGCTGATCGCATTTATTATTGCATTTATTATTCCATTTATACTGGGAATTTATCTTTCTTTCACAAAATTTACAACAGTTACAGATGCCCAGTGGATTGGGCTGAGCAATTATATTGTGGCATTCCGGGATAAAGATTTCCTTGCATCGCTCCTGTTTACTGTTAAATTTGTACTTGTTAATCTTGTGACGATTAACTTAATTGCCTTTATGCTTGCATACGTGTTGTCAAGAAAGCTCCGTGGAACAAATATTTTCCGAACAGTTATATTTATGCCAAACCTTCTGGGCGGAATTGTGCTTGGTTATATTTGGCAGCTGATCATTAATGGGATTCTTTCTTTTTTCAGAACAACGCTTACTGCAGATGCGGCATATGGATTCTGGGGAATGGTGCTTGCTATGAACTGGCAGTTGATTGGATATATGATGGTTATTTACATTGCAGCTATCCAAAATATTTCAGAGGAAATAAAAGAAGCAGCACTTATTGATGGTGTAACGCGGGGACAGATGGTTAGAAAGATTATTTTGCCCCTGATCATGCCTGCAATTACAATCTGCTTATTTATGACAACAACAAATGCATTTAAAATGTTTGACTTAAACCTTGCCCTGACCGCGGGACTTCCGGGAAAATCCACTTCTCTGGTTGCACTGGATATTTATAATTCATTCTACAACAGAATGGGTTATGAGGGAGTCGGACAGGCCAAAGCAGTGATGTTTTTCTTAATCGTTGCTGCAATTTCAGTGACGCAGCTTATTATTACTCGGCGTAAGGAGGTTGAAAACTAATGAAAAATAAAAAGGGTGAAAGCATACAGATAATAATTCTTACTGTAATCTCGGTTTTATTTATCGCTCCGATTGTGATTGTGTTTATGAATTCATTTAAGAGCAAACTGTTCATTAACAGTACGCCGTTTGCGTTCCCTAATGCCGACTCTTTTGTAGGTCTGGCAAATTATGGAGAAGGAATGATTAAGACCGGATTTCTGCAGGCATTTTTTATTACTTTATTTATAACTGTAGCCTCCGTGTTTCTTATTGTTATGCTGACTTCTATGACAGCATGGTATCTGGTCCGTGTAAAAAGCCGTTTTACAAAAGTAATGTACTATCTGTTTGCTTTTGCCATGATCGTACCATTCCAGATGGTAATGTTTACGCTTGTTAAAGTATCAAATATGTTTAATCTGGACAATCTGATCGGTATCATATTTATTTATGTCGGATTTGGTGCTGGATTGTCTGTATTTATGTTTACTGGTTTTATTAAATCAATTCCAGTTTCTCTGGAAGAGGCAGCGATGATTGATGGATGTTCTATTATGCAAATTTACTTTAAAGTTGTATTTCCTGTGATACGTCCGATTATTATGACAGTTGCAATTTTGAATGCCATGTGGATCTGGAATGACTATCTGCTTCCATATCTTGTAATTGGTTCTGAATATAAAACAATCTCTGTGGCAATCCAATATCTCAGAGGTGGATATGGCTCGATTGACCTTGGACTTATGATGTCCATGCTGGTACTGGCAATCATACCAATTGTAATTTTCTATATGATCTGCCAGAAATGGATCATACAGGGAGTAATCGCTGGAGCAGTAAAAGGATAAGGAGACTAAAATGAAAAAAGTATTATACGAGGAATTACTTCCAGAAGAATGTGTGCAGAGAATACAGGAGATGCCGGTTGCTTATCTTCCGCTTGGAACATTGGAATGGCATGGTCCACATATGCCTCTTGGGGCTGACGGAATCCAGTCAAAAGAATTGTTTGTGCGAGTGGCAGAAAAAGTAGGCGGTGTAGTACTTCCGATGTTGTTTATGGGACCTGATCGTGTGTTTCACGACAGGGGAACTGCGTTTTATGGAATGGATATTAATACCGAAGGGGCACTGAATACATATTGCGTCCAGCAGATGAAAGGCAGTGCCTATTGGATGGAAAAAGCTCTGTTTCAGGACAATCTGCGCAGTATCTTTGCCCAACTGTTCAGAGCAGGCATACGTATCGTAGTCGGACATGGACATGGGCCATCAACAAATGTATTTCAGGAACTAAAGGAAGAAGCAGAAGAAAAATATGGTCTGCACATTTTGACTGCTTGGACATTTGCAGAAGACGATCGGTTGAAATATCAGAATGACCATGCCGGAGCGAATGAAACCTCTATCGTAATGGCTGTACGTCCAGAGCTGGTAGATTTTGGACAGGTGAAAGAAGATGAAAGTAATTTGATAGGAATCGCAGGACGTCATCCGGTCAGAGAATCATCTGCAGCATACGGAAATGAGATCCTTGAGTATACAATGAAAACACTCATTTCAGGTATTGAAAAGGAGTACAAAATACTCAAAGAAAGCTAGATAGATGCAAATGATTTTGAACTGTCTTATGAAAAAGAATCCTGCGAGAAGGATTTTCCGCCTGCGGCGGGTCGCTTCTGCGACATACTTCTTATCCACCGTAGTGCTATCCTCGCGGAACACTTAGGAATTTATGAAAACAAGAATTTTTGAGTGACGCCTTTAAACGGAAACAAGAAAATAGCGACCACATAGAGTACAAAATGCTCTGGTGTGGTCGCTATTTTTTGTCTATATTATGCTAAGTATTATAACAGTTCAGTTTTTGGCATTCACAATATTTTCCTTTAAAATAGATGATCATTTTATGTTCGGCAGACAGATCTCCGAAGTGTTCTGGAGGAAAGACTGCAAATTACGCTTAAACGGAATGCCAGTTCCGCTACTACGGAACGGCTATTCCATTTTTAACGGTACAAAGTACCGTTAAATTACATCATTCTGTTTCACGCATATTTATACCGTTCATCTCCAGACGATACGTATGGTGCTTATCGGTGATACGTGTAAGGCACGCATCAGCGTAGGTGTTATCGGCAAACATATCGAACCATGTACTGACTGGAAATTATGAGATAACTACAGTTGATTTCCTTCCATCCCTGGTATCAAGGACTTCAAAGAGATCCCGGCATTTATCGAGATCGAGATCCATAAGACCGAAATCATCGATCACAAGCAGATCCAGTTTGGTCAGTTTATTCAGGGAATCCAGATTTGTGGATTTGATACGTGCCTGTTCCATTTCGCTCATAAGGGTGTTCGCTTTTATATACTTTACGCTCTTAGACTGCTTCATTGCAGTTACGCAAAAAGCATTGATCAGATAAGTTTTTCTACTGGCAAGAACCTGTTACAATGAGATTTTTTCCTCTATCCAATGACAGGTACTCAGTCGTTCTATTGTCTGGGTATCAAGCTGGCGTTCTGGACGGTAAATGGTTTCATCAAGATCTGCCGCCGGGTATCGCAGATGCGCTTCTTTCATCAGACGATTAAAGCGTTTATCTGCCCGTGCCTGCCACTCTGCATCAACCATTGCTGTCATGCGTTCCATAAAAGTGTTCAGATCTGCAGTGGGGTCTTTTAACTGTTCTTCCAGGATATGTGCCATTTCTGGAACACGGAAACTTTTCAGACGCGTGATCAGATCCTGTTCCTGAGCTGTTAATGTAATGTCTTGGGCTGAACTCATTTGTATGCCTCCTTTCCACGGATGGTTGTATGGGAAGGAAGTTTTCCGGTTCCGTTTATACCGTTGCCGGAATGATTATCCTGGACCATGCCAAGTACTTTCTTGAAATAAGAATACTTGCAGGCATTGGCTTCTACGCATTTCTCAGCAGCCTCCTGAACCAGCCTGTGAGGAATTAAGTATATTCATAACCTGCTTTATCCTGCATTAGAAATGGCTGTTGATGATGATATTATCCGAAAGAACCCTGCAAAGAGTTCCATTAGCGATTATGGAAAACCAGCAGAGGAAAAAGAAGCCTTAACTGTTTCTCAACAAGAAAAGTTTATGGAGTTTGTAAAACAGAGCAATGTCTATAACACATATTATCCCATGTTTACCATAATGATTGGTACGGGGTTAAGGTGTGGGGAGCTTATTGGTCTTACATGGAAAGATATAAACATCAAGGTGTTGATCAGCACATTATAATATGCCATTTTCAGAGAAATAAATAGTGCAGAAATAATACGGGGATCTTCCATCCCCGAACCCCTGGAATCCTTGTTATAACAGTAATAGAAAAAATTATTACCGTTATAACAAGGCTAAAAATGGGATGTTTTAATTTTCCGAATTCTGCAAATTATGGCATCAAATAAAATGCGTTGTAACAATCAAGGCAAAAACGGTTAATGTAGACCACCAGCTCATATATAAGAATTTAGGCGATGGTTGCAAGTTCCATATCTCAACACCAAAAACGGAGTCGGGTATTCGTATTATACCTATGACACAAGAAGTTGCAAAAGCATTTGAAGAACAGAGAAAAATCAACTTCATGCTGGCAAAAGATAAGTCAGTTGAGGTGGACGGATATTCTGGTTTCGTATTCACTGCTAAATCTGGCAGACCGCTTATGCCCTATGGTGTAAACAGTGTATTATATAACATTGTGGACGCTTATAACAAAGAGGAAGTCCAGAGGGCAAAGAAAGAACACAGGAAAGCAGAACTGCTTCCAAAGGTTTCCGCTCATGTTATGCGACACACAGCCTGCACAAGAATGGCAGAGTGTCGTATGGACATCAAGGTATTACAGTATATCATGGGACACGCTCATTTTGATGTGACTATGGAAGTGTATAACCACTTGGGCGACAGGGCAAGGATTGAAAACGAGATAGCAAAGCTGGATAGTATGGCAGTGAACTTCTGACACCAGAAAAGAAAAATTGGTGTCAAATTGGTGTCAAACCTAAGAAAAATGACAATTTCAAGAGTGATAAATGTTTGCAAACCATTGATTTTACTGGGTTTGCAAAAAAATAAAAATAAAATTAGCACTCATCTATTGACGCGGCTAATAATGAATGCTATATTACGTATAGAACAATGAAACAAGTAGTGAGGAGGAGTTGCTATGAATATAAATAAATTTACACAGAATTCAATGCAGGCAGTGCAGAATTGTGAAAAGATTGCTTATGATTATGGCAATCAGGAGCTTGCGCAGGAGCATTTGTTATACGCATTGATCACGCAGGATGACAGTCTGATCTTAAAATTATTGGAAAAGATGAGCATTCAGGGTCCTCTGTTTATTAACAGAATAGAAGAGCTTTTGAATAAGCGTCCGAAAGTACAGGGCGGGCAGGTGTTTGTCGGTCAGGATTTGAACAATGCACTGATCCATGCAGAGGATGAAGCAAAGCAGATGGGTGATGAGTATGTTTCTGTAGAGCATATTTTCCTTTCTTTACTGAAATATGCAAGCAGAGATTTAAAGCCGTTATTTCGTGAGTTTGGAATCAGTCGGGAAGGTTTTCTGCATGCACTTTCTACTGTGCGTGGAAATCAGAGAGTGACCAGTGATAATCCGGAAGCGACTTATGATACATTGAACAAATATGGACAGGATCTGGTGGAGCGGGCAAGAGATCAGAAGCTGGATCCAGTCATTGGACGTGACGAAGAGATTCGAAATGTGATCCGGATCCTGTCGCGTAAGACAAAGAACAATCCGGTTCTGATAGGAGAGCCCGGGGTCGGTAAAACGGCAGCCGTAGAAGGGCTGGCACAGCGGATCGTCAGCGGGGATGTGCCGGAGGGACTGAAAGATAAGACGATCTTTGCATTGGATATGGGAGCTCTGGTTGCAGGAGCAAAATACAGAGGAGAATTTGAAGAGCGTCTGAAAGCCGTTCTGGAAGAAGTGAAGAACAGTGACGGCAAGATCATTCTGTTTATTGATGAATTGCATACCATTGTGGGAGCAGGTAAGACAGATGGTGCCATGGATGCGGGAAATATGTTAAAGCCAATGCTGGCAAGAGGCGAGCTGCACTGTATCGGTGCGACGACACTGGATGAGTATCGTCAGTATATTGAGAAAGATGCGGCTCTGGAGAGACGTTTCCAGCCGGTCATGGTGGAAGAGCCGAGTGTGGAAGATGCGATTTCTATTTTAAGAGGACTCAAAGAGCGTTATGAAGTATTCCACGGAGTGAAGATCACAGACAGTGCGCTTGTGGCAGCAGCAACCTTGTCGAATCGATATATTTCTGACCGTTTCCTGCCGGATAAGGCCATTGATCTGGTGGATGAAGCCTGTGCGCTGATCAAGACCGAGCTGGATTCCATGCCGACAGAGCTGGACGAGCTGAGACGCCGTGTGATGCAGCTGGAGATTGAAGAAGAGGCACTGAAAAAGGAAGAAGACCGTTTGAGCAGAGAGCGTCTGGAACATCTGCAGGAAGAACTGGCAGGACTAAAAGAAGAATATGCAGGCAAGAAAGTACAGTGGGAGAATGAAAAGACATCTGTAGAGCGGGTACAGAAGGTCCGGGAAGAGATTGAGCAGGTCAATAAAGAGATCCAGAAAGCGCAGCGGGAATACGATCTGAACAAAGCGGCGGAATTGCAGTACGGAAGACTTCCGCAGCTGCAGAAACAGCTGGAGGAAGAGGAAGAAAAAGTAAAGGCAAAAGATCTTTCTCTGGTGCATGAGGCTGTGACAGATGAGGAGATTGCAAGAATCATTTCCCGGTGGACAGGAATTCCGGTGGCAAAACTCAACGAGAGTGAGAGAAATAAAACGCTGCATCTGGGAGACGAGCTGCACCGAAGAGTCATCGGACAGGACGAAGGAGTGGAGCTGGTAACAGAAGCGATTATCCGTTCCAAAGCCGGAATTAAAGATCCGACCAAACCGATTGGTTCCTTCTTATTCCTGGGACCTACCGGAGTTGGAAAGACAGAACTTGCCAAGGCACTTGCCCAGAGTTTGTTTGACGATGAGAATAACATGGTCCGCATTGATATGAGTGAATACATGGAGAAATATTCCGTGTCCAGACTGATCGGAGCGCCTCCGGGATATGTCGGATATGATGAAGGCGGACAGCTCACAGAGGCAGTCAGAAGAAAACCGTATTCTGTTGTACTATTTGATGAGATCGAGAAAGCACATCCGGATGTATTCAATGTCCTGCTTCAGGTGCTGGACGACGGAAGGATTACGGATTCACAGGGCAGAACCGTAGACTTTAAGAATACGATCCTGATCATGACTTCCAATATCGGGGCGAATTATCTTCTGGAAGGAATCCGGGAAGATGGCACGATCGAAGAATCAAACCAGAATCTGGTCATGAATGACTTAAGAGCACATTTCAGACCGGAATTTTTGAACCGTCTGGATGAAATAATTATGTTTAAACCATTGACGAAATCCAATATTCATGCCATCATTGATTTGTTAGTAAAAGATGTCAACAAGCGTCTGGCAGACAAAGAACTCTCCATTGAGCTGACGGATGCTGCGAAGAATTTCGTAGTGGAAGGCGGATATGATCCGATGTACGGAGCAAGACCGCTGAAGAGATATCTCCAGAAGAATGTGGAGACGCTGGCAGCAAAACTGATCCTTGCAGGAGATGTGGGCAGAGGAGATCGGATTGAGATTGATGTTGTTGACGGAAAATTAGAGGCAAAAGTGAAAGGACAGATCGTCGCATGACACCCGTTATTTTCCATATAGATGTCAACTCGGCTTATTTAAGCTGGACTGCAGTTGAACAATTAAAAAATGGTGCCGGAACAGATTTGCGCAAGATCCCGTCGATCATCGGTGGAGATCAGAAATCCCGTCATGGGGTTGTCCTCGCAAAGTCAATCCCGGCAAAAAGATATGGCATCCGCACAGGGGAACCTGTTGCGAATGCCTTTCGTAAGTGTCCGAATCTGGTGATAGAACCGCCGGATCATAAGATGTACCGGGAAAAAAGCCGGATGCTGATGGACTATCTTCGGACATTTACGAAAGAAATTGAACAGGTCAGTGTGGATGAGTGCTATGTGGATATGACACAGGCGATGGAAGGTTTCTATTCTCCGGTTGATGCGGCTATGTTGATCAAGAACGGAGTTCGGGAGAAGTTCGGTTTTACGGTCAATGTGGGAATTTCTTCGAATAAGCTGCTGGCAAAGATGGCTTCGGATTTTGAAAAGCCCGACAAGGTACATACCTTGTTTCCGGAAGAAATCCGTGTGAAAATGTGGCCTCTTCCGATTGGAGAACTGTATATGGCAGGGCATTCCAGTGTGGAGATCCTGAAAAAGCTGGAAATTCTGACGATTGGAGACCTGGCACAGGCAGATCCCAGACTGATCACGCTGCATTTGAAGAGCCATGGACAGATGCTCTGGGAGTTTGCAAACGGAATCGATCATTCTAGTGTACAGTCACAGCAGGCAGAAGCAAAAGGGGTTGGAAATTCTACGACATTGTCAAAGGATGCAGAAACACTGGAAGAAATCCGTCCGGTCTTTGCACATCTGGCAGCGAGTGTTGGTGAAAGGCTCAAAAAAGCCGGTCAGAAAGCATCCATGGTCAGTATGGAAATCAAATATTATGATTTCCGAAAGATTTCTCATCAGAAACAGCTGATGCAGCCGACATCGGATCAGAATGTTCTTTATGAGAGTGCCTGTGAACTGTTTGAAGAAGTATGGACAGGTGAACCGGTCCGCCTGCTTGGAATCCGGACGGCAAAACTGGTGGATGAAAAAGAGCCCATGCAGCTATCCATTTTTGATATTGAAATCCCAAAACCTTTGGATGAGAAGCATCAGAAATTAAAAGATGCGATGGAGAAGCTGGATGCCCGTTTTGGAAAAGGGACTGTCATTAAGGCAAGTCTGATGAAAAAAGAACCGAATACAAAAGAGAAAGACGAAAAGAGAAGATAAATGAGACGAAATTATAATCTGGAGATCATACGGATGATTTCCTGCTTTTTTGTGATTGTGATCCATGTGACCAATTATTTTTGCAGGGCATATGGAGAAATTACACAGAGTGAGTATTTGTTCGCACTTTTACTGGATACACTGGCGAGGGTAAGTGTTCCCTGTTTTTTTATGATCTCCGGAGCATTGCTTTTGGGAAGAGAAGAACCGTTGAAAAAACACAGGGAGAGACTGCTTCGTTTTTTGATCGCACTGGTAGTATGGAGTGTAGTGTATTATATCTGGAATCGTGCTTTTATGAAGACAGAATATAATCTGAAAGAGATTCTGTATGTACCGACAGAGCCGCATTTGTGGTATCTTTATGCGATGATCCCGATTTATATGGTATTGCCGTTTTTCCAGGTCATGTGCAAAGGAATGAGCAGAAAGCTGGAGAGAACTCTGCTCGTTGTCTGCGGCGCTTCCGTAGTCTTCAACTATATGGTTTCCCTGCAAAACGGGGAAGCGTATTATGATTTGCCACTGGTCGGAGATAAGGTGTATATGTTTTATATTTTTATCGGGTATTTTATTTATAAGTACCGGAGAGAGATCCGAATCAGCCAGAAAGGGGCAGCCGCAATTTTTAGCGGCTGTATGACCGGCATGTTTGCTCTGACAGTCTTTCTGACACAGCGGTCAGGGGAGCATTATGAACGGGTTCTGGAATACGGCTGTCCACTCACTGTACTTGCAGGCGCTGCATTTTTTATGATTCTGATTCGTTGGCAGAATGGTGAGATCTGTTTGAAAGAAAGGAAAAGAAGGCTTCTTGATATTGGTTGTGGATGTTCGTTTGGGATCTATCTGATCCACATTCTTTTTCTGGATGGATATAAAAAATATGCAGAACCGACTACTGTATCTGCGTGGATTGCAGTGCCGGTTCTGATTGCCGGAATCGGAGGGCTATCCCTTCTGTGTGTTACGCTTCTTCGAAGAAGCCGCATTGGACGGGCAATTACGTAATACAAGGTATGTGATGCCGCATCCTGTCAGGATTCCGATGCTGTCTACAAATACATCTGTAATCTGGGGAGACCTGCCGGGAATAAAGGACTGGTGGAATTCGTCCCCGGATGCGCAGATGACACAGAATAAAAATAGAGCCAAAAGCAGTTTTTTTCCACGAAGACCATAGGTATAAAACGGCAGGGCAGCCAGCAGAGTCAGGATCAGGTATTCCGTGGCGTGGGCTGCTTTGCGCAGAGGATATTCGATTTTTTCGGTATAATGTTCGATTGTCTCTTCCGCCAAGTCCTGATGAAAGAGGGTATCACAGACAGTGACGATCTGCCTGCTTACTTTTTGGCTCAATCCCCCGGAAGTTGTTCCGTTTTGATTGGAAAATCCAAAGATGGTACAGAGCATGACAATGACCGGAAGAATGGTCAGAGGTTTTAAAATAGATTTCCATCGTTCTTGTTTCATATCTGAAAACTCCTTTGTATTCAAACTGACACTAATTGTAACATTGCGGATGAGATGTGGCAATGTTTTATCTGCCGGAAAGCCAAACCTTACAAAAACGTAAGACAAGAGCTGGGATTTGTAATGTGAATCAATGGAAAAAGCTTCTGTGTTCCAGTTATAATAAACGCGAAGTAAGAAAACGGGAGAAATGAAAGGAAGGAATGACGATGACATTACTGGAAGTAAAGAATCTGAAAAAAATATATACCACACGATTTGGAGGAAATCAGGTACAGGCGCTTTCCAATGTGAACTTTTCGGTGGAGGAGAAAGAATATGTGGCGATCATGGGAGAGTCCGGATCCGGAAAGACAACACTTTTAAATATTCTGGCAGCGCTGGATAAACCAACATCCGGGAAGGTGTACCTGAAAGGAAGAGATCTGGGAGAGATCCGCAATAAAGAAATGGCAGCATTTCGCCGGCAGAATCTGGGATTTGTATTTCAGGATTTCAATCTTCTGGATACATTTTCTCTGGAGGACAATATCTATCTTCCGATGGTACTTTCCGGCAAAAAGTATCCGGAGATGAGTCAGAAACTCAAACCAATCGCACAGCAGCTTGGAATCACTCAACTTTTGAAGAAGTTTCCGTATGAAGTATCCGGCGGTCAGAAGCAAAGGGCGGCAGTGGCAAGAGCGCTGATCACGCAGCCGAAACTGATCCTTGCGGATGAGCCGACAGGAGCGCTGGATTCGCGGGCAGCAGATGAACTGCTTCGCTTGTTTAAGGAGATCAATCAGCAGGGACAGACCATCCTGATGGTGACGCACAGTGTGAAGGCAGCGAGTACGGCAAACAGAGTTCTGTTCATCAAGGACGGAGAAGTATTCCATCAGTTGTACCGCGGCAATATGAGCAATGAAGAATTGTATGAAAAAATATCCGCAACACTGACTGCGCTGACAACGGGAGGTGAGGACAATGCGTAATGTATTGTATCCAAAGCTGGCTGCGACCAACATTAAGAAAAACGGAAAGACGTATTTTCCGTATCTTCTGACCTGCATTTTGACTGTCATGATGTTTTATGATCTCTTGTTAGTCTCAACCAATTCGGCGCTGGATACCATGCCAGGTGCCTCCCAGCTGCGTTTGATTCTGAATTTTGCAGTTACAATTACAGGCGGTTTTTCGGCAATCTTTCTCTTTTATACGAACAGTTTTCTGGTTCGTCAGAGAAAAAAAGAGATGGGATTGTATCAGGTGCTTGGAATGGATAAGACGAACCTGACAAAGATGATGGTCTGGGAGAGCATCTATACTGCGGGCGCAGGTATCCTTGGAGGAATCCTGGCAGGAATTGTATTCGGACGGCTCATCTTTCTGGTACTCCTGAAATTGATCCGGTTTGATGTTGCATTTCAGTTTTCTGTGGAACCGGAGGCTATTTTGATCAGTGCCGGTCTATTTGGAGCTATCTTTCTTGTGGTTCTGATCTGGAACATTTTCCAGGTGCAGAGAGTCAATCCGGTGGAACTTCTGCAGGGAGGGAAAAAAGGAGAAAAAGAACCAAAAGCAAACTGGCTGATCGCAGTGATCGGAATTCTTTTGCTGGGAAGCGGATATTATATTGCACAGACGACAGAGTCACCGCTTAGTGCGATCACAAAATTTTTTATTGCAGTAATTCTGGTTATTTTCGGAACCTACGCTCTGTTTACCGCGGGAAGTGTAGCTCTGTTAAAATTATTGAAGAAAAATAAAGCCTATTATTATAAGACAAAACATTTTGTTTCGGTGTCAGGTCTGATCTATCGAATGAAACAAAATGCAGTGGGACTGGCAAATATCTGTATTATGAGTACCATTGTACTGGTACTGATTTCTGCGACAGCATCCTTGTATATCGGGCAGGAAAATATAATGAATACACGTTTTAAGACTGAATTTTCCGCAACATCTGATGAAACAACTCCGGAAAATATACAAGCGATGGAGCGGATCGTGCAGGAAGAGACGCAAAGCCGGGGGCTGGAGATTATTCATGAACAAAAATACCGGTATGTGCCGCTGAGCGCCATGAAATATGACAATCAACTCAAGTTTGATACGGATTCAGGAAATGGATATGATGCAGATGCGATGCGCGGCTTGTATGTGATTCCATTGGCAGATTATAATGCACTGGAAGGAACCGATATTTCACTTGCTCCGGATGAAGTGCTGACCTATTTCCCGGATGAAGAGTTTGACAGCGGAGAAATCGTGTTAGGCAAAGAGACGTATCATGTAAAAGAAAACTTGAAGGAATCCAATCTGCAGAAAAAGAAAGAGGCAGATGTGACAAAGAATATTTATCTGGTAATGGCGGATGATGCAGCTGTAGAGCATGTGATACAGCTCTATGGTCCGACCAAAATTCCGATCACGATGCAGTATCTGTTGAATTTTGATATGAAGGGAAATGACACTGCAAAAAGTGAAGCTCTGGAATCCATGAAAGCGCGGATGGAGACAAGCGGCGAGGTGCAGTCATGCTATGTAGAATACAGAGAAGCTTATGCACAGGAATTTTATGGCGTTTACGGCGGATTTTTCTTCCTTGGAATTTTTGTAGGATTCTTGTTCCTGATGGCGACGGTCCTGATCATTTATTACAAACAGATTTCTGAAGGCTATGATGACAAAGACCGGTATCAGATTATGCAGAAAGTAGGAATGAGTAAGAAAGAAGTCAAAGGATCGATTCACAGCCAGATTTTGACAGTATTCTTTGTTCCGCTTCTTATGGCGATCCTGCATGTGACAGTGGCATTTAAACCGATTACAAAGCTCCTTCTTGTGTTTAATCTGTCAGATACACATTTATCCATGATGTGCACAATTGGAGTATCAGCAGTCTTTGCAGTATTCTATGTGATAGTCTTTGCAATCACGTCAAGAGAATATTATAAGATCGTAAAATAAAAAAGAACAAGTTGCTGTAAATCCGTTATGTATGGATTTTACAGTAGCTTGTTCTTTTTGGTCAATCGTGCTATAATGCAGAAAAGCATAAAATTCTGGTTTTCTAAGCGGAACGATA